>Ga0335083_10001320_pt1 | contig 34307 bp, 37 predicted proteins | sample Lox_Sample_42_FD_206716 | JGI IMG/M metagenome (GOLD analysis project Ga0335083, IMG submission 206716) | Soil microbial communities from Loxahatchee National Wildlife Refuge, Florida, United States - Lox_Sample_4.2 | ecosystem: Environmental > Terrestrial > Soil > Wetlands | place: USA...
AAGCAGGAACTTCACGTGCGGCGGCGGCTCTTCCAGCGTCTTGAGCAAGGCGTTGAAAGCCGGCTTGGAAAGCATGTGCACCTCGTCGACCAGGTACACCTTGAAGCGACCGCGGGCGGGGGCGTACTGCGCGTTCTCGATCACCTCGCGCACGTCGTCCACGCCGGTGTTGCTGGCCGCATCGATCTCAAGCAGGTCCACGAAACGGCCGGCATCGACCGCCGTGCAGACCGCGCACTCGCCACACGGGTCGGCCGATTCACCGCGCTCGCAATTGAGCGACTTGGCGAAGATGCGCGCGATGGTGGTCTTGCCTACGCCGCGCGTGCCGGTGAACAGGTAGGCGTGGTGCATGCGTCCGGTGTCGAGCGCGTTGGTGAGCGCGCGCACGACGTGTTCCTGCCCGACGAGTTCAGCGAACTTGCGGGGGCGCCATTTGCGTGCGAGGACCTGATATGACATTCGAGGCCTGATCTTGGGGCGAAAACCGATTGTGCCAAGTCGATGCCGGCAAGTCAGTAACGATCGCCACAAAGCTGGTCCGGGGCCGAAAAGGCGGCGGCCCTGCCAGCCACACCCCGGCACCCGAATCATTCGCTACCGTTGCTCCCTTCCGGGCCTGGCGGAATTTACGAACTATCGTCGCGGGGGGACCGACAGGGCCACCATAAGGACGTTCTATCGTGCGCCGACCCTAAGGCCGTCGCCCGGTTTCACTCACTGGCGGAGAGGAAGGGATTGCTCGGCTCGTTCCGAGCCTCACCCCTCGCTTTCGCTCGGGGCCAGCCTCCGGCTGTCCAAATTCGCCCTTGGCGAATTTGTCGAACCTGCGGGTTCTCACCCGACCTCTCTATCCGATACTTCCCATTTCAGCGCCAGTCCGCAGACCGTCGCCCGGTTTCACTCACTGGCGGAGAGGGCGGGATTCGAACCCGCGATACGGGGATAAGCCGTATACACACTTTCCAGGCGTGCTCCTTCAACCACTCGGACACCTCTCCGCAATGGTGAAACCTGTCTGCAGGGCATCTGGGCCCGGCAAAGAGGCGAAAGGATACCGGCACCGCGTCATTCGTACAAGATAGGTCCGCCGCGTCTCAGCAAGGGTCATCCGGCATCCGGCCGCAAAGGCGCGGGCGCGAGGAGCGCGATGCGGTCTCCCGCTCGGGCGATGGCGTAGCCACGCGCCTGCAGCGCAGCACCATCCGCCTCGCTGCCATAGTGATAAAGGCGCAGGCGCGGCCGCAGCGATTCGGGATATTCGCGTTCGATGTCCTCGATGCCGGTATGCGACGGGTTGCCGACGAGCCCGCAGTCATGCGCGACCACTTCGCTGCCGCTGGCCACGCGAGCCAGCACTTCGGGAATCGGGCGGGTATCGCCGGTATAGGCGAAACTGCCAGCCAGCGCGACGCCGTACGAGGTTCCCGCCATGTGGTGCCGCGTGCCAAACACGTCGAACCACAGGCCGTCCAGCCAGAAACCGCGCGTGCACGTCACCAGCCGGAATGCTTCCCAGAAATTGACGCCGCCCTCGGCCAGCACCTTCGGATAGTCGGCCACGCGGGCCTGCAGCCATGGCATCAGCCCGGCATGGACGAACACCTGCGTGCGCCCGCGCCACTGCTCGTCGAACCACAGGCGGACGAAGAGCCGCTCCATGCCGCCGACGTGGTCCATGTGCGTATGCGTGACGTAAAGCGCGCGCGGCGGCTCGCCATAGGCGGCCAGATAACGGTCCAAGGTATCGGGCCCGCAATCGATGAGCAGCACGGGTTTCCCGTCATGCTCGAGCACGACCGCCGAGGAGCCCAGTTCCACCGCATGTGCGGCGCCGACGCCGAGAAAATGCAGATGCCAGTTCATGCGCCAAGAGCCTGACTATGATCTCCCCGTAGCCCGCGCCGGGATCGGTTTGCGCGCAGAACAAGGAAGAGAGAAGGAGTGTATGTCGATACACGACTGAGCGATGACGCCGGTCTGAGTGCAAACCGCCCCGGCCCGAAGGGTTGCCGTTGAGTGGCCGCCAGGCGGTAGCGCGCGGCTTGACCTGACGGCCAGTCAGGCGCAGCGCCACGCACTACCGCCTGGCGGCCACTCAACGACAACGCGAGCTGCGGGGAGATCATAGTCAGGCTCTCAGGGTCCGCTCGTAGCGATAGATGAGGGGCTTCCACACGTTCTCTTCAAACGCGTCTTCGCCCTGTGACGCCGCGCCCAGCTTCACCAGCGAGCGGCGCAGGCGCTGCAGGTTGGAACGTTGCCAGGCTTCGGAGGGTTCACGTTGCCGGCCGCGATCGAAATCGATCAGGTAAAGCGCTTCGGCGGCCACCAGCACGTTATGCGCGTTGAGGTCCGCGTGCCAGATGCCGGCGCGATGGAAACGTGCCACCAGGGCGCCCACCAGCTCGGCCATTTCGCCGTCCAGAAGGCCATCGGCAAGGCATTCGGCGAGGGTCAGTGCGTCGGGAATGCGGCGCGTGATCAGGTCGGCGGTATAGAACAGGCCTTCGCGCCGGTAACGACATGCCACCGGTTCGGGACCGGGCAGGCCCAGCGCGCCGATGTGAGCCAACAGGCGGAATTCCACGAAGCTTCGCGTATGCTCCGCACCCTTCCACAGGTAGCGGTCACCCATCAGCGTTGCCACCATGCCTCCGCGGCGATAATGGCGCAGCACGCATTCGCCGGCCGGCGTCTGGATGACAGCGACGCCGCCGCGGCCGCCACCTTGCTGACGCAGCGCGCCAAGCGCGCGCCAGGTGGCGGGCTCAAACCAGTCCTCGTCGACTTGTGGCGACACCGCGGCGTCGAACAGAATCGCACCAGCGGCACCTTTGCGGATGTGTTCCTGCATCACCCTACCCCGTGCGTCCAACGCCGCCCTCGGCCCCAAGTCTTCCGATTCTAGCCCAATGACCCAACCCGCCTCGATTTGCCTGTTGCGTACCTCCGCCATCGGCGACGTCACCCATGTCGTGCCGCTGGTTCGCACCTTGCAGGCCGCGTGTCCGCAAACGCAGCTGACCTGGATCGTCGGCAAGCTGGAGCGGCGACTGGTGGGCGACCTGCCCGACGTCAACTTCGTGACCTTCGACAAGGGCGCGGGTCTCGCCGGCATGCGCGCGGTCGGCGATGCGCTGCGCGGACAGCGCTTCGATGCGTTGCTGCAGATGCAGGTGGCCTTGCGCTCGAACCTGCTCAGCCTCTTTATCAAGGCTGATCGACGCATCGGCTACGACAAGGCGCGCGCCAAGGACGGGCACCGCCTCGTCATCAACGAACGCATTCCCGCACGCACGGGCGAACACGTGCTCGACGCCATAGGCAGTTTCTGCGAGCCGTTGGGGCTGAAACAGACCGAGGTCCGTTGGGACATTCCCATTCCCGATGACGCCCACGCATGGGCTGCCGAGCAATGGTCCGGCGATGCGCCGGTGTTGCTGGTGAGCCCCACGTCCAGCCACGCGTTGCGCAACTGGCGACCGGAACGCTACGCCGCCGTGATGGATCATGCCGGCCAGCGCGGTTGGCGCGTGGTGCTAGTGGGCGGGCCATCCGCGTTCGAACGCAAGACGGCCGACGCCGTGCTCGCTGAGTGTCGCAACGCGCCACTCGACCTGACGGGCAAGGACACGCTCAAGAAGATGATGGCGATGTGCCAGCGCGCACCCGTGCTGCTGACACCCGATTCGGGCCCGATGCACATGGCCAACACGGTCGGCTGCAAGGTGCTTGGTTTGCACGCGGCAAGCAACCCGAATCGCTCCGGTCCCTATTCCGACCGCCGCTGGTGCGTGGACAAATACGACGAAGCCTCACGCAAGTACCTGGGCAAGCCCGCCAGCGAGATTCCCTGGGGAAGCAAGATCGAAAAGCCCGGCGTGATGGACCTGATCACCGTGGACGAGGTAATTGAGCGGTTCGAGGCGTGTGCGGCACACCTGGGAATGGCGTAACGCATTCTGCTGTAGGAGCGCACCCAGTGCGCGACAGGCGTTGCAGCTTCCCCGCTTCGTCGGCTTTTCGCGCACTGGGTGCGCTCCTACAGCGAGCAATGTGCGCTCAGGGTGCGCGATAGTCCTGGTACGACTTTTCTTCCACCAGCTGCGAGCCGAGCTTGAGGTTGATCTCGCGCTTCACGGCTGCGCGCTCGTCGTTGCGGAAATACACCGAGCGGGCCAGTTCGATGAACTCCGCGTCGAAGGCCTGTGCCTTTTCCTTCAGGCGAATGCGGTCCTCGATGTCCCACAGCGCTTCATTCACCGCCAGCAGGCGGGCGCGCTCGTCACTGATGTCGGGATGCGAGGCGGGATGCGCGGCCCACGTCTGGTTGAGCAGGTCCAGCTCGGTGCGCACGTTGGTCAGCTTGGCGGCATCGGACATCTGCCGGGACTTGATCTCCAGGATGGTGATCTTGTCGATCAGCTCGCCGTAGGAAACCGGGACTTGGATGAGGCTCATGGGAACTCCGCGGATGACTGTTGACGCCTGCCGTATCGGTCACGGCACGCGGGCGTCGAAGTTCACATGATAGCGGGGTCTTGTCCGATGGTTCAGTCTCTTTGGTTAGACTGATGCCGCACCCGACCCAAGGAGAGAAAGTCCATGCTTAACCCCCGTATCGTCGCGCTGTCGCTGGTTGCCCTGCTTGCAGCGGGCCCGATGGCTGCGAGCGCCCAGTCCACGCGAAGCAATGGCAACGTGCTGGTCCGCAACGACGGCATCTTCATCCGCTGCGACCAGTGTGGCTCGGTGGAAGCCATCGACCAGAACATCAGCCAGGGCAACGATCACAGCATGGCGGGCACCATCATCGGCGGCATCGCCGGCGGCGTGCTGGGCAACCAGGTTGGCAAGGGCAAGGGCAATACGCTTGCCACGGTGGCAGGCGCGGTGGGCGGCGGCTATGCCGGCAACCGCATCGGCGCGAACAGCGGCCGTCCCAATGCCAGCTACACGTTGCGCATCCGCATGGGCAATGGCGCTTACAGCAACGTCACCGTGCCGGACGCCAGCGCCATTCGCGTGGGCGACCTGGTGCAGATCGATCCGCAGGGCAACATCGTCCGCATCCAGTAATTGCCTGCAGCACGACGAAAAGGCCAGCTTTGAAGCTGGCCTTTTTTATTGCCGCAAGAACATCAGCGTGGCCGCGCGCGCCTCACGCGTCCGTCGAGATCATCGAAAAATGCCTCGGGAAGCACCGCTTGCACAGGCACCGACCACCAGTGTGCCTGTGGGAACAGCCGGCACTTCACCGCGTCCTTGTCGGTCATCAACACGGGTGTGCCGTCGCCAAAGCTGAGGTCATCCGGCGAAAACGCGTGGTGATCGGGAAACGCATGCTCGATCACCTGCAGGCCCTGTGTCCGCAGGCTGGCAAAGAAGCGCTGTGGATGGCCGATGGCTGCGACCGCATGCACGGCCTGGCCGGAAAAATCCGCCAGCGGCCGGAAATGGCCGTCCACCAAGGCTCGCGCCCGCCCACCGGCCAGTTCCATCGGCACATCGCCGTTCGCCACGACGCCGCCGTTGCAGATACGGAAGTCCACCCGCTGCAGGCGTGACATCGGCTCCCGCAGTGGTCCGGCGGGAAGCAGGCGCCGGTTGCCAAAGCGGCGCACGCCGTCGATGACGCAGATTTCCACGTCCCGCGCGAGGCGGTAGTGCTGCAGGCCGTCGTCGGCAATCACCACGTCGCAACCGGCCTCGATCAGCAATTGTGCTGCCGCCGGACGATCGCGCCCGATCGCCACGGCCACGCCACTGGCGCGGATCAGGCAGGGTTCGTCGCCCACCTGCGCCGGGTCGGGCGAGTCGCCAAGCAGCATCGGCCCCCTTTGCGAACCTCCATAGCCACGACTCACCACACCGGGGACATGCCCGCGACGGCGAAGCGCATCGGCCACGGCAATGGTCACCGGCGTCTTGCCGGTGCCCCCCACGCTGAGGTTGCCGATGACCACAACGGGTACCGGCAAACGCACGCTGCGCAGGACACCAAGCCGGTACAGGCCCCCTCGGAGGGCGGTCAGCGCGCCATACAACGCGGCCAGTGGAAACGTCCACCATGGCGCGCGGCCGGTGCCATACCAGGCTGACTCCAGCCGTTCGGCCAGCGTCGCGGCGGGCACGTCAGTCGGCGCCGCCATCGTGGAACTGCATGCGATGCAGGGCTGCGTAGTGGCCGCCCAAGCCCAAAAGCTCGGCGTGCGTGCCGCGCTCGACGATACGCCCCTGATCCATCACGGCAATCTGGTCCGCGTGTTCGATGGTGGACAGGCGGTGCGCGATCACCACGGTGGTGCGGTCACGCATCAGGCGCTGCAGCGCCTGCTGGATGAGACGTTCCGATTCGGTATCGAGTGCGCTGGTCGCCTCGTCCAGCACAAGGATTGGCGCGTTCTTCAAAATGGCGCGCGCAATGGCGATGCGCTGGCGCTGGCCACCGGACAGCATGTTGCCGCCCTGCCCGATCGGGCTATGGATGCCCTGCGGCATGTGCTGGATGAATTCCCACGCATTGGCGGCCTGCGCCGCGGCAATGATGTCAGCCTCGCTAGCGCCGGCCAGTTCGCCATAGGCGATGTTGTCCGCCACCGTGCCATCGAACAGCACAACGCTCTGGCCCACCCAGGCGATCTGTCGGCGCAGGGAATCGAGCGTGTAATCGGCGTAGTTTTCGCCATCGATCACGATACGGCCGCCGGTCGGCTCATAGAACCGCGGCAGCAGGCTGACCAGGCTGCTCTTGCCGCTGCCCGAGCGGCCGACCAGCGCCGTCACCGTGCCCGGCGCGCAATGCAGGTCGATGCCACGCAGGGCTTCATAATCGTTGCGCGGGTAGATCAGGCGGACATCCTGGAAGGCGATGTCGCCGCGCGTGCGATCCAGCACCTTGGTGCCGCGGTCGATTTCGGGCGGCAGATCAATCACCGAGAACAGGTCCTCGCAGGCAGCAAGGCCGCGCTGGATGTTCGACTGCACATTGGTCAGGCGCTTGAGCGAAGGCATCATGCCGCCCATCGCCGAGAGCACGGTGATGAAAACGCCCGGCGAAATCTGGTCGATCACCGAAGGACGCGTGCCGAGGAACACCAGCAACGCGAGAGCCAACGCGGCGGCCGTCTGCACCGTGGAGCTGGACATCGCGCTGGTGGCAGCCATCTTCAGGTTGAGGCGGCGGCTGTGGTCGGTGATGTCCGCGAAGCGGCCTGCCTCGTGGGCCTGCCCGCCGTAGATGCGGATCTCGCGATGCGCGCCGACCGATTCCTCGACGCTGCCCGTCACCGTGCCCATGTTGCCCTGGATGCGACGGCTGATCTGGCGATAACGGCGGCTCACCACGGTGACGATCAGCACTACCGCCGGCACCATCACGAACAGCGCAAGGCTGAGGTAGGCACTCGTGCTCAGCATCACCCAAAGCATGCCGAACACGGTAAGGCCTTCGGTCACCGACACCTTCACCGCGTCGGTCGAGGCCTGTGCCACCTGCTCGCTGGTATAGGTGATGCGGGAAACCTGCTGGCCGGAATGCTCGCTGCCAAAGAACGCGGCGGGCAGCTTGAGGTAGGCATGGAACACGTCCAGCCGCATCACCTGCACCACGTTGCGACCGATGTAGGCCACACCATAGTCGCTCAGGAAAATGCCCGCGCCACGCAACAGGAAGATGCCGATGATCCAGATCGGCATCCAGAAGATCAGGTACGGGTCCTTGTTGGTGAGCAACTGGTCGATCAGGGGCTGCAGCAGCCGGGTGAAGCCGGCAAGACAACCGCTTTCGATCACCATGCCCAGCAACGCGAGAACACCCACCGGCCAATAGCGCGCCGAATAGCCCAGCAGGCGCCGGTAGGCGCGCCACGTCTGGACGTCCCAGATCTTGACCTTGGGGGAACTCACTTGTCGCTGTCCGCCTGGGTCGGCGTGGTCGCGATGGACAGCTTGGTAAAGCCCAGCTGGCCCAGCGCATCCATGGCCGTCACGACGTTCTGATGTGGCGTCATCGCGTCGGCACGGATGGTCACCTGCCGTTCGCGGTCATCACCCGCGACATTGGCGATGGCTTGCTTGAGCGGATCGATGCCCTCGCCCAGCACTTCATCGCTACCCACGAAGAAATGCCCGTCGCGATCCACCACCACGGTGAGCGCAGGCGCCTGCATGTCGCGTTCCTCGGCACTGGACTTGGGCAGCGTCACCTGCATCCGCGAGTGCTGGATGAAGGTGGTGGTGAGCACGAAGAACATCAGCAGGGTCAGCAGCACGTCGATCAGCGAGATCACGTTGATCTCGAAATCATCCTGCCGGCGGTCGTTGCCGATACGCATGCGTCAGCCCGCGCTCGACTCGGTGGTGCTGCGAGTGGTGCGCGGACGCGGCACCGGCTGGTTGACGGTGAGGTCATCCAGCAACGCGGTGGCCTGCTTTTCCATGTCCACGCAATAGCCAGCCACCTTGGAACGGAAGTAGCGGTGCAGCACGTACGCGGGGATCGCCACTACAAGACCGGTGGCCGTGCAGATCAGCGCCTCGCCGATGCCGCCGGCCATCTTCATCGGATCGCCCACGCCGCCCTTCATGACGTCCATGAACATGCGGATCAGGCCGATGACGGTGCCGAGCAGGCCCAGCAGCGGACCGATCAGCGCGATGGTGCCCAACGTGTTGAGGTAACGCTCCATGCGATGGACGACATGGCGGCCGGTGTCCTCGATGCGCTCCTTGATCAGATCGCGCGGACGGTTGCGCACGGCCAACGCCGAGGCCAGCAGTTCACCCAGCGGCGAGCCGTTGGCGAGCGTCTCCAGATGGCTGGGATCGAGTTGGCCCGTGCGCGCCCAGGTGCGCACTTCCTCACCCAGGCCGGGCGGCAGCACCGAGCGACGGCGCAGGGTCCAGCAACGCTCCAGCACGATCGCCAGGGCGACCGCCGAACAGATCAGGATGGGCAGCATCGCCCATCCACCAGCCATCAGGATTTCCAGCACAACGACTCCAGGCCACTCGATCGTTAGGAAGGGCGCATCATAACAGCCTCGTCTACCCGTTCCGCGGCACCGGTGGCAGTTGCGCCACGTGCCAGGGCGGCGCCCGTCTCAGCTTATTCGCGCCAGTAACGCGCCTGTCGTTGCCGCCAGCAGTGCGCCACGTACGGCGGCGCGTTCGCCGGGAAGTTGACCTCGATGGCACCACGGGTGGCCGTGTTCAGCCACGGCACGCCCGCAGCCTCGTAGCGCTGGATCACCAGCGGATGGGGATGGTGGAACCGGTTGCGCCAGCCCGACGAGATCAGCGCCAGCACGGGCTTCGCTCCGGTGATGAGCGCGGAGCTGGACGAGGTGCGGCTACCGTGATGCGGCACGGACAACACCAGCGGCGGCCCAGGCGGAATCGCGGCCACCACGGTCGGTTCGATGCGCGCGGTCATGTCGCCGGTCAGCAGTGCCCGACCCGCACGGCCTTCCACCAGCAACACGCATGAGCGGTCGTTGGCAGGCCCTTCGGCGCCACCGGAAGGCAGCACGGTAATGGTCACGCCGTCCCAAGCCCAGGCATGACCCGCTTCGCAGGCTTTCATGGGAATCGGCAACCGCTCGGGTTCGCCCGAATAGCGCTCCGCCTCCGGAAAACCCGCCGCCACGGCAGGAATGCCGCCCGCATGGTCGTTGTCCGCGTGGCTCGCCACCAGCACGTCGACGCTGCGGATGCCCAGCGCATGCAACGAAGGCAGCACGACGGCCTCACCGAGGTCGTAGTCCGAAGGAAACCGCGCGCCCGCGTCGTAAACCAGGAAGTGGTGTCGGGTACGCACCAGCATGGACAAGCCCTGCCCCACATCGAGCGTCCAGAGCTGGAAACCGCCCTCTTCCGGAACGTCGCGCCTGGACAACAGCAACGGCAGGAACAGCAGCGCGCCTATCCAGCGCAGGGGAATGCCACGGGGCATCAGTAGCCACAGGGCCCCGATCATCGCCAGCAGCAAGGCCCACAGGTGCACTTCGGGCAGATACCAATGCGCGCCGGGCCAGATCGCCATGCGGTCGAGCAGCCACCATTGCGCGTGGGCCATCTGCCCTGCGAGCCACAACACCGGCGAAGCCAGCATCGGGCAGGCCACAAGCAACAGCACGCCTATCAACGTGCAGGGCACGATGACAAAGCTCACATACGGCACGGCCACGAGGTTGGACAGCGCACCGACCAGCGACGCCTGCCCGAAGAACCACTGCGTGAGCGGCATCAGCGATATCGTCATGGCCAGTTGCGCCGATGTCAGTTCGGTCAGGAATCCACGCAGTCCGTGACCACGCGTGGTGAGGCAGGTCATGAGGAATGCCACGCCCACGAACGACAGCCAGAACCCCGCCGACAGCACGCACAACGGGTCGAACAACACGACCACGAACAGCGCGAGCGCCAGCGACTGCAAGCCTCCCGATTGACGCCGCAATCCGCGACACAGCGCCACGACAGCAATCATCAGCAGCGTGCGCACCGTGGGCAGGCCAAAGCCGGCGAGCGCGCTGTAGATGAAGGCTGCAACCAACGCCATGCTGGCCTGCACCTGCAGGCGCGGCACACGCAATGCCAGCGCAGGCAGCAGCGAGTAGAAAAGCCGCGCCAGCCAGACGCCGAACACGGCGGCGACACCGACGTGGAAGCCGGAGATGGCCAGAAGATGCGGGATGCCGTTGGCCCTCGCGACATCCCAGTCGCGAGGGGTCAGTCCCCGGATGTCGCCGACGGCAAAGGCGCGGATCAGCGCCGCGTCGCGCGTGTCCGCGATGCGATGCGCCATTCCTGCGCTGATGGCGTCACGCACACCATCGATGCACCACGCCGTGCCCAGCAGGCGATTGCTGTCGTCGGCGCGGACATAACCGGTCGCCACGATCCCTCGTTCCAGCGCGCTGCGCTCGCCGTCCGATCCACCCGGATTCAACAGCCCGCGCGGCCGCTTCACGCGCAAGGTCAGTTGCCAACGCCCGCAAGGTGCCACCTTGGCATTGTCGTCGTACCAGTTCGCACGGACCCGACCGCGCAGCGCAAGCGGCTGGCCGCCACGAGATGCCTGCTCCACATCGAAAAGAAAGCCAACGGCGCCCTCGCTGCGAGTCGGCAGATCGATCACCTTGCCGATGACCTGCACATCTTCGCCTTCCAGTTCGCGAGGCAGGCGCGCGTCCATGGCACCGTGACCGTGCCAGCAGGCCCATGCCATGCCGAATGCAAACCAGGCCAACCAACCGCAACGCCGAAAGAACCACCCCAGCGCGAAGGCTGCGATCGCCACGACTACGCATACCCAGCGCGGCGGCAACACTACCAGCCACTGCACGACCAGCACGCCAAGCAGCAGCATCAACGCGGGCGTGATCGCTCCATCCTTGCGCATCGGACACCTCCCTGTGGAAGGCCACAGGTTAGGCGTCGACGCTCAAGCGCGAGGAGGAAAGTCGTGTAGGCGTCCGCTTGTGAGTGCGACGCGGGCGAAGATCAGGCGTAGACCTTGTCCACCAGCATGCCGTTGTGCAGCTCCAGCGTGCGATCCATGCGCGCGGCGAGCCGGCCGTCATGCGTGACCAGAATGAAGCTGGTGCCGATCTCGCGATTGAGCTCCAGCATCAGGTCGTAGACCTGCGCCGCGTTGCCCTCATCGAGGTTGCCGGTGGGCTCGTCGCCCAGCACCACGGCCGGACGCGTCACCAGGGCACGCGCCACGGCGCAACGCTGGCGTTCGCCACCAGAGAGTTCCGAGGGCTTGTGGTCGAGGCGCTTGCCCAGGCCCACGCGGCCGAGCAACTCGCCCGCCTGGCGCTCGGCTTCCGCGATCGCCATGCCGCGGATCAGCAGCGGCATGCACACGTTTTCAAGCGCCGTGAATTCGGGCAGCAGGTGATGGAACTGGTAGATGAAACCCATCGAGCGGTTGCGCACGCGACCACGATCGGCATCGGAAAGACGCGAAAGATTCTTCCCTTCCACCTCCACCTCGCCGCGGGTCAGCGTATCCAGACCGCCGATGATGTGCAGCAGCGTGCTCTTGCCCGAGCCTGATGCGCCGACGATGGCCAGCGTCTCGCCGCGCTTCAGCGTGAAGCTCACGTCGGCCAGCACGTCAGTCTTCAGGTCGCCTTCTTCGTACGTCTTGGCGATGTGGCTGGCGCGCAGCACGATGTCGTTGTTGTGGCTCATGGGCTTACTCATAACGCAGCGCCTGCGCAGGCTGGGTGCGCGACGCGCGCCATGCGGGATAAAGGGTGGCCAACAGCGAGAACAGGAAGGTGATCAGCGCCACCCAACCCACGTCGCTGGCCAGCAGCTTGCTGGGCAGCTCGCTGATGTAATAGACGTCCGGCGAAAGGAAAGTGACGCCGGTGACGTGTTCGATCCACTTGACGATGCCCGGCAATTTCCACGACAGCAGCGAGCCCAATCCCACGCCAAAGCCGATGCCGACGAAACCCACCAGCACGCCCTGCACCATGAACATGCCCATGATGCTGCGCGGCGTGGAGCCCAGCGTCCGCAGGATGGCGATGTCGGCCTGCTTGTCGGTCACCAGCATCATCAGCATCGAGATGAGGTTGATCACCGCCACCAGGATGATCAGCGAGAGGATGATGAACATCACCTTCTTCTCCATCGAGATGGCAGAGAAGAAGTTGGCGTGGCTGTCCATCCAGGTTTCCACGCGATAGACCTGTCCGAGCTGGTCGGCCAGCTCATGTGCCACGCCGCGCGCATTGAACATGTCGTCCAGGCGCAGGCGGATGCCGGTAGGGCCGTCGATCTGGTTGAGGCGCTCCGCATCGGCCATGTTGACCAGGGCCAGGCCGGAGTCGAACTCCTGCATGCCCATCTCGAACACACCGGCCACCCTGAAGCTGCGCAGGTTCGGCACGCTGCCGGTGATCGGCGACGAATGGAACGCGGGCACCGCCATGATGACCTTGTCGCCCACGGCCACGCCCAGCGTCATGGCCAGCTCGCGGCCCAGCACGATGTTCCAGCTGCCCGGCGTGAGGTCGCTCAGCTGGCCCTCGACCATGTGCTGGCCGATGTCGGACACCTTGGGTTCCTGCGCAGGCTCGATGCCGCGCACCACCGCACCACTCGGCCGGCGAGCCTGCAGGAAAGCCTCGGTCTCGATGTAGGGCGCCGCACCGCGCACATGCTTGTTGGCTTCGGCGATCTTCACCGCTCGTGGCCAGTCCTGCACGCTCTGCCCGGGCATGCCGGACACCGTGGCATGCGAAATGGCGCCCAGGATGCGCGAACGCAGCTCATCGTCAAAACCGTTCATCACCGACATCACCGTGATCAGCGCCGTCACGCTGATGGCGATGCAGACGATGGAAACGGTGGAGATGAAGGAAATGAACTGGTTGCGACGCTTGGCGCGGGTATAACGCAGGCCGATGAATAACTCGAGCGGTCGGAACATTAGGGCGGTCGCTTGTGGGTTCTTGGGGGCTGGCCGCCCGTGTAACGCTGATTATCGCCTGAGATGCGGCCAAACCGTAGGACCGCGTTCAGCCGGCAGAGTGCCCGGGCTCTTTGTCCTTGGGCTGCGAGGCCAAAGCCAGTCGCATGCGAAGGCGGCGGCGAATGTCGGCATCGCTATTGTCGGGGGCAAGCAACAGCGACACGGGGCCAAGGCCGGCCGCCACCAGATGCAGCCACACCACCTGCTCGCCCGCCGCGCGAAACGCATGCAACGACGCGCGTTTGTCCTCGCCATCGACCGTGCGCAGGCTCCAGCCGGCATGGTGGCTCCAGCCCGCGGCGACGATAGAGCTCCGCGAAAATCGCAGCAGGGTCCTCACCACGGCCAGAGCCAACACCGCACTGAGCACAACCTTGAGCATGATGGAAATGGCACCCAACCAGAGTGCCAGCGCAGCGAGCGAAGCGACAGCCAGAAGCACGCCGCTCAGCCAGTGCGAGGGCCGATATTCAAAGCCTATGGCGGGTGCGGATGTCATCGATGATGGCCTGCCAGTCCGCACGCGTTGCCTTGGCGTGCCCCATCACCCAATCCCACAGGTCCGGGTCCTGCACGTCGAGGAGTTCTTCGAAGGCTTGTTGCTGCGCTTCGTCGGCGCTCGCGAAGCGTTCGTCCAGCCATCCACCGAACAGGGCGTCCAGTTCGCGGGTACCGCGGCGGGTGCGCCAGCGGAGGCGTTTGATGCGGGCTTCTTCCATAAATGATGCAGAGCGCCTCCTGCCGAGCGCTCCCTCTCCCCGAGGGGAGAGGGCAAGGAAGTGCGTTTAGGCGCGACGCTCGACGATCAGCTTCTTGATCTCCGCAATCGCCTTGGCCGGGTTCAGACCCTTAGGACACGTGCGTGCGCAATTCATGATGGTGTGGCAGCGATACAGCTTGAACGGATCTTCCAGATCGTCCAGGCGGGCACCAGTGTCCTCATCGCGGCTGTCCACGATCCAGCGGTAGGCCTGCAGCAGGATGGCCGGGCCGAGGTAACGGTCGCCGTTCCACCAGTAGCTCGGGCAGCTGGTCGAACAGCAGGCGCACAGGATGCATTCGTAGAGACCATCGAGCTTCTTGCGGTCTTCGGGCGACTGCAGGCGCTCCTTGTCGGCCGGCGCCGGGCTCTGCGTGCGCAGCCAGGGCTTGATCGAGGCGAACTGCGCGTAGAAGTGCGTGAGATCCGGCACCAGATCCTTCACCACCGGCATGTGCGGCAGCGGATAGATCTTCACGTCGCCCGAACCGCAATCCTCGATGGCCTTGGTGCAGGCCAGCGTGTTGGTGCCGTCGATGTTCATCGCACACGAGCCACAGATGCCTTCGCGGCACGAACGGCGCAGCGTCAGCGTCGAATCGATCTCGTTCTTGATCTTCAGCAACGCGTCCAGAACCATCGGGCCGCATGCGGCCATGTCGACTTCATACGTGTCGATGCGCGGGTTCTGGCCGTCGTCCGGCGACCAACGATAGATGCGGAATGTCCGCGGCTTCTTTGCGTCCTTGGCCGGAAAGTGCTTGCCCGGCTTGACCGTGGAATTCTTAGGTAGCGAAAACTCTGCCACGTTTGCCTCACTTTAATTCGTGCTTGCCGTAACAGCTCGTCTTGCGAGCGCCGGTACAACGATCGGGGAATCGCCGGGATTCCCCACTTGCGATTAGTAAACGCGCTTCTTCGGCGGCACGACGTCGACGTCTTTCGTCATGGTGTACATGTGCACCGGACGGAAATCGAAGTTGGTCTTGCCCGCCTCGTCAACGGAAACCATGGTGTGCTTCTGCCAGGTCTGGTCGTCGCGATCCGGGAAATCTTCGCGCGCATGCGCACCGCGGCTCTCGTGACGCTGTTCGGCCGAGTACATGGTGGCCACGGCCTGGTCGAGCAGGTTGGCCAGTTCCAGCGTTTCGATCAGGTCGGAGTTCCAGACCAGCGAACGATCGCTGACGCCCACGTCCTTGAACGAATCGCGGACCTTGGAGATCTTCTCGCAACCTTCCTTGAGCGACTCGCCCGTGCGGAACACGGCTGCGTCGGACTGCATCGTGCGCTGCATTTCGGCGCGGATCTTCGCCGTCGGCAGACTGCCCTTGGCGTTGCGCAGCCCGTCGAAACGGCCCAGCGCCTTGTCCAGCACGCTGGCCGGCAGGTCCTTGTGCGGGGTTTCCGGCTTGATGATTTCGGCGCAACGATGCGATACGGCGCGGCCGAACACCACCAGGTCGAGCAGCGAGTTGGAGCCCAGGCGATTGGCGCCGTGCACCGATACGCAGGCGGCTTCGCCGATGGCGAACAGGCCCGGCACCACGGCATCGACGTCGTCACCCTTCTTCTGCACCACTTCACCGTGGTAGTTGGTCGGGATGCCGCCCATGTTGTAGTGGACGGTCGGGATCACCGGGATCGGTTCCTTGGTCACGTCCACGCCGGCGAAGATGCGCGCCGACTCGGCGATGCCCGGCAGGCGCTCGTGGATCACTTCGGCGCCGAGATGCATCAGGTTGATGTGGATGTGGTCCTTGTGCTCGCCCACGCCACGGCCTTCGCGGATCTCCATCGTCATGGCGCGGCTGACCACGTCACGCGAGGCGAGATCCTTGGCATTGGGCGCATAGCGTTCCATGAAGCGCTCGCCATTGGAGTTGGTGAGGTAACCACCTTCGCCACGCACGCCTTCGGTGATCAGGCAACCCGAACCGTAGATGCCGGTCGGATGGAACTGCACGAACTCCATGTCCTGCAAAGCGAGGCCGGCGCGCAGCACCATACCGCCGCCGTCGCCGGTGCAGGTGTGCGCCGAGGTGGCGCTGAAGTAGGCGCGACCGTAGCCGCCGGTGGCCAGCACCACCGCGTGGCCGCGGAAGAAGTGCAGCGTGCCTTCGTTCATGTCCAGTGCGAGTACGCCGCGGCACACGCCCTCTTCGTCGAAGATGAGGTCGATGGCGAAGTATTCGATGAAGAACGTGGCGTCATGCGCCAGCGCCTGCTGGTACAGCGTGTGCAGGATGGCATGGCCGGTACGGTCGGCCGCGGCGCAGGTGCGCTGCGCGGTGCCCTTGCCGTAATGCGTGGTCATGCCGCCGAACGGACGCTGGTAGATCTTGCCTTCCTCGGTACGGGAGAACGGCACGCCGTAGTGTTCCAGCTCGATGATGGCCGGGATCGCCTCGCGACACATGTACTCGATCGCGTCCTGGTCACCGAGCCAGTCGGAGCCCTTGATCGTGTCGTAGAAGTGGAAGCGCCAGTCGTCCTCGCCCATGTTGCCAAGCGCCGCCGAGATGCCGCCCTGCGCCGCCACCGTGTGGGAGCGGGTCGGAAACACCTTGGTGATGCAGGCGGCCTTCAGGCCCTTCTCGGCCAGGCCGAAGGTGGCGCGCAGGCCCGCGCCACCGGCGCCGACCACGATCACGTCATACTTATGCTGTTGGATCTTGTAGCTTTCCATCGAATCAGGCTCCCAGCGCCACGCGCAGCACGGCCATCAACGTGGCCAAGGTGCCCAGCACCGCAAAGAATTTAACCAGCACGAGAAGGGCGACTTCCTTCCAGCGCGTGTGCACGTAGTCCTCGATCACGATCTGCAGGCCGAGCACGGCGTGCCAGCACACGGTGAGCACGAAGGCCACCAGCAGTACGGCGTTCCACGGCTTCGCCACGATGCTTCGCGCCGTGGCGTAGTCCGCGTGCAGCGCGCCCAGCACGGTCACGACAAACCAGAGCGCAAGAAAAACCAGCGCCGTCGCGGTGATGCGCTGCGTCCACCAATGACCAACGCCCGACTGCGCCGAACCAAGGCCGCGCGCGCGCTTGAGTGGGTTGCGCAACTGCGTGCGCACATCATGCTGCTGACCGTTCGCGCTCATGCCGCACCTCCGGAGGTCAGGATGTAGGCCCACACGATGAGGGTCAGCACCACGCTGCCGACGATCGACAGCCAGCTGGAGCGGATGAACTGCGGGATCGCGTAACCCATGCCGCCGTCCTGGAACAGGTGACGAATGCCGTTGCACAGGTGATAAAACAGTGCCCAGGTCCAGCCGAACATCAGTACTTGGCCAATCGGGCTGCCGATGCAGGTCTTGAACTGGAGATAGCTGGCTTCGCCGCTGGCGAGGGAGAACACGCCCCACAGCACGATCAGTGTTCCGACGGAAAGGGCAATGCCGGTAGCGCGGTGCACGATGGATGTCACCATCTGTACCTGCCACTTATATATGCCCATATGGGGAGAGAGCGGTCGTTGCGTGTCTGCCATGGCGGCTATCCTGGGTGGAATCGCTGATGCCCTTTACCGCCCTTCCCTATCTCCGACGACACCGGCGCAATGAGCCGGCGCGGCGAACATCAGAAGTCGATACAGCGTCCGTTCTTTTCCCAATCGCCATAGCGGGTGGGATCCGGCGCCGGTCGCTCCATCGGGGTCCTTTCCGTTGCCGGGACGGCGGGCACGGGTGCTTGTTCCGCTGGAACGGAAGCCGGCGAGGACTTTGTTTGGGAGGACGTATCGGACATGGTATGTGAAAGCTGTAAAAGCGTAATACTTGCGTAAATGCAGCACAACCTTGACGGCGGAGTGATCGTCTGACAGTAAGGCCTCCCACTTGCACCCGGCATGGCCCGCCCTTACCTCGCTCATCTATGACCGAACACTACGTTGCCCAAACCCTGTCGATCGAAGGTGCGGACGCCATTGCGTTCGCCCAATCCCAGTTCAGCAGCAATGTCTCTTCGCTCGCCGTCGGGCGCTGGCAATTCAGCGCATGGCTGGATGCACAGGGTCGAGTGCTTGCACTTTTTCATCTGGCCCGCATCGCCAACGATCAATTGCTCGTGATATTGCGCGGCGGTGATGCCGCGTCGATGGCCCAGGCGCTAGAGCGCTTCGTGTTCCGCTCCAGGCTCAAGCTCACCGCACTCCCCGCGACCACGCTTGCCACCGGCCCGACGCAGGAGGTTTACGCTGTCACTCGTGAAGGAGGCGCCTATGTATTGGGTTGTGGCAACCACAGCCTGGTCGTCGGCGCCAACATCGGCGACGGCGCATGGCGTGCGATGCAGATCCAGGCGGGCTGGCCATGGCTGCCCGACAACGTACTTGACCAATTGCTTCCGCCCGCACTATCCCTTGAGCGATTGCAAGCGGTCGCGTTCGACAAAGGCTGCTATCCAGGACAGGAAATCGTGGCGCGACTCCACTACCGCGGAGGCCACAAGCGACATATGCATTGCGTCGTATTGTCGCAGTTTTTGACTAGGGGCACCGTGCTGAGCCAAGGCGACAAGGCAGCCATCCAGTTGCTCGATGTTGCGGTTCACGACGCGCGCAACTGGGCGCTTGCCGTCATCGACGACGGACTCGTGAGCTCTTTGGAGAACGCAACATTTGCACTCTCTGAAGACAGTATTCACTTGCATATCGTGGAGAGCTGGTCTGCATGATCGAAGCAAGCATGCAAGGTTTCGCGATCGTCATCCGCAATGTGAGCGAAATGTGAACCCATACGCCCAGGCACTTGCCAGATCGAAAACCGACCACTAGTCTCCGCCAGCCAAGTCAAGCGACACCCACCGCCCAAGGGTGTCGACATACGCGACGAACCGGAAGGGTCCGGATCGGCGCGACCCGGCAGACAGCCGGTGTATTTCCCGCCATGAGCGCGGACGCAGTTGCAGGCAACGTGGTCGTCAGTACCCGAATAAAGCCTTTGCAGCACAAACACCAAGAGTGGCACCGGATCAGCCACTCGACTGGCCACAATCCCGTGGCAAAACGCCTGGCCACAAGTTTCGGCTAAGGCGAATCATCCAGGTGGAACGGCCTGCCCGCCCGTCCACCGCAACGGCGCACGAAGTCAGCAGCATCGACCTAGCGCGTACAGCACGTTGGAGGCAGACAATGAAACTTTCCATGCTGCTGTGGCTAGCGTCCGTGCTACCCCAGCCCCTCGCGGACCAGACCTGCCTGGCCACGACGGTGTATCTCGAGGCACGCAGTGAGTCGACCATCGGGCAATATGCGGTGGCCGAAGTAGCCCTACGTCGCCGCGACCGCGGCACCTGGGGCGGAAACGTCTGCCAAGTGGTGACATCCCCTCGCCAGTTCGCGCTGACCACTACCGCAAGCAGTTTCGAGGTCAACGACCTCAACTCGTGGACCAAGGCGTGGAAGATCGCCGGCGATTCCATAAGCAACTGGAGCCTTCCCAAGGGCGAGCGCACGGTTTATGTCCCGCAGGCGGATCACTTCGCCACGCTCGCGGTATCTCCGACGTGGTCCACGCGGCGCGTGGTCAGGACCATCGGCGATCATGCGTTTTACGCCGTCAACTGACAGCCAATACAAGCCATAAAAAAAGGCCCTCGCTAGAGGGCCTTTTCATTTGGACGTCTATACGTCCGCATGCATCACATTCTGTAGATCAAATTGTTGCGGATCTGCACGTAGTCACCCGGGCGAACCTGCGGATCTGCCGCCTGGGTCACGGTGGCGTAACGGCCATCGTCGAGCTTGACGGTCACCTGCCAGGCAACGTCCGGACCGCCGCTGTTCTTGCCGACCTGGTTGCCGACCGCACCGCCCGCCACCGCGCCGGCCACCGTGGCCAGCGTGCGGCCACTGCCGCCGCCAATCTGGTTGCCCAGCACGCCACCGGCGATGCCGCCGATGACCATGCCAAGCGGTGATGAACCCTTCTGTGTCTCGATCTGGCGCACGTCACTTACCACGCCACATTGCTCGCAACGATTAGAGGCGCCGCTGTACACCACCTGACGCTGTGGCGGCGTTTCGCAACCAGAAAGAAGCGTCAGAACGGAAATCAGTCCAACGACAGCCGCATGTCTAAGCAATGTCTGCATGGCGTGAATCCTCAGTGAGCGTCGGAAACGGCTACCACACCTTCCTGTACTTGCAGTTTGTCGCCCGGATCGTGATCCATCCGTACAGTGCGAGTGACGCCGTTGTACTCGTAACTCACGTCATACGCCACCACCTTGTCGCCGCCGTTGCCCGGCACCGTGGAGCACTTGCGCTGCGTCGTCTGCTGCGTCGCATTCTCCTGGTGGTTCTTCTGGATTTCATGGCCGGCATAACCACCGCCAACCGCACCCGCCACCGTGGCGAGCGTGCGACCCTTGCCACCGCCTACCTGGTTGCCGAGCAAGCCGCCAGCAACAGCGCCGATAGCCGTACCCGCGACTTGATGAGTGTCCTGCACGGGCTTGTGCGTCGTGACGACCTCGTCATGGCACACCTGCTGCGGTGCCGTCGCCTGATCGCGAATCGGCGTCACGCTAACCACGCGGGCGTACTTCGCACCCGACTGTCCTGCCTGCTGCGCCGTGCCATCCACGCCGCCATCGGCATTGGCGTCGCGATTGCACGCCGCAAGGCCACAAATCAACACAGCACCGATGCCTGCATGCAGCGCTGAAGCAACCAACTTGTTCATAATGCTCTCCTATGTGGATCAGCGGAGCACCCCGCATCCGCCTGACTCGATCCTACGTGCCGCCATTGAACCGCTGGTTCACTGAATGCCCGCTTAGATCGAAGCCAGCCATTTTCACGGTACAGGACCCAGTAATCTGTGCTCGAACTCACTGACAGCCATGCACATATCGACGACGCCGGGTTCGACGGCGATCGCGACGCCATGTTCGAGCGCGCGGGTCGCGCCGGCATCCGTCATATCGTCGTGCCGGCCATAGACAAGGCGTCGTGGACGCGCATTGCCGATCTGTGCAACAAGCGCCCGCAGGCGCTTCCCGCTTACGGCTTGCATCCGATATTCCTGAAACAGCATCGCCGCGAACATCTCAACGACCTGCGCACGTATCTGGAATCGAATCATGCAGTAGCCGTCGGCGAGATCGGGCTGGACTTCTTCCTACCGGAACTCGACCCGGCCGCGCAACGCGAATATTTCGTGCAGCAGCTGCACATTGCACGCGATTTCGATCTTCCCGTCATCGTCCACGCGCGTCGCGCGATGGATGAAGTGACGTCGACGATGAAGCGTATCGGAGGCCTGCGCGGCGTGGTGCACAGCTTTTCGGGCAGCCTTCAACAGGCGGAAAAGCTGTGGGAACTGGGCTTTCACCTCGGCATTGGTGGGCCCGTGACGTACGAACGCGCACAACGACTTCGTCACGTCGTCGCGACCATGCCCATGGAACGGTTGTTGCTCGAAACCGATGCACCCGACCAGCCCGGTGCATGCCATCGCGGCGAGCGCAACGAGCCAGCGAACCTTGTGGAAGTACTGGAGGTTATCGCAGGACTTCGCGGGGTGGATGCTTCCGTCGTCGCTCACGCAACCACCGACAACGCACGCGGACTGTTTCGCTTCTGAAGACCCTTGCGACACTCGCAGGACCAGTGCTAGCCTAATTACTTCACTGGCGAACTATCCTTCAATGAAATGAAGCGAATGCCCGAGCGTCTCCGGCACATGGACGAAGGTGTCTCCCGCGCCGGCGAAAGCCTGGCCGACTTTCCGCATCAGGAAGTCGTGCTTACACGATTGCTGTTGCTGGTAGGCGGCACGCTGCTCGATGAGCTTGAGCGGAACCTCAAGCCGTATGGCCTGCATGACAGCGACTTCCGCACGTTGATGATGATCTACAGCAGCCCCACGGGCAGTGCCAGCCCCACGGAACTGTGCGAGTACGCGCAGCAAGGCGCGACCAACATGACGCGCATTGCCAACGTCCTGGTGAAGGCTGGATTGGTGACCCGTGCCGCCGATGCCGAAGATCGGCGACGCGTCGTGCTAAGCATCACCGCCACGGGCAGACGTCTCGTGAAAAAACTGCTTCCGCCGCTGTATCCCAAGGTGCGCGGCGCCTTTGAGTCACTGACCGCCAGCGACAAGCGCACGCTCGACCGGCTGCTTCGCCAGATCGCGGTCAACATCGATTCGCTCACTCAATCGGACCTCAGTCCATGATTCCACACCGCTTGATACGCCACGGCGTTGGCCGACACGCATGGCTTGCCTGCGCGATAGCCGTTGCCATGGCCGGTTGTTCGATTCCAGCCAAGCTCAATCACCCGGCGATACGCGATGACGTACCGCTGGCGGGGCTGGAGGCTGGCCCGCGTGCCGGATGGCCCGAAGCCGAATGGTGGCGCCAGTACAACGATCCGCAGCTGGACCGGCTCATGGCGATGGCCATGAAGGATTCGCCGGATCTCGAGCAGGCGCGTTCGCGCGTCAATTCGGCCGAGCAGTCGGTTCGCGTGGCGACCGCGCAGTCGGGGCTCAGCGTCAACGGCAGCGCGCAGGTGGAGCGCCAGCGACTCAGCGAGAACGGCCTGATCCCACCGAAGTTCCTCGGCTTCACTTGGTACAACCAAGGCGATATCGGCGTGCAGGCGCAGTACGACTTCGACTGGTGGGGCAAGAAGCGCGCGACGATCGAATCGGCCATCGACCAGGGCCACGCGGCAGAGGCGCAGCAGAGTGCCGCCGCACTCGCCCTGCAAAGTACGGTGGCCGATACCTATTTTGGCTGGCTCGCCGACGAGGCCCGCGCCGGAATCGCCAAAGAGGCGGTCAAGACGCAGGAACAACTCGTCCATATCGCAACGCTGCGCGTGCACCAGGGCATCGACCGCCCCGATACGTTGCAGTCCGCGCAAGCGCAGCTGGCCGCGACGCGACAGATGCTGGTAGCCATCGAAAGCTCCGCACGCATCCGGCAGGCAGCACTGGCGAGTCTGGTCGGCGTGGCGCCGGCCGAACTGCCGTCGCTGCAGCCGCGGGCACTGCCTGATGCCAACGGCGGCTTGCCGGACCATGCGGGCGTCGACCTCATCGCGCGGCGTCCTGATATCGCCGCCAGCCGCTGGCAAGTGGAAGCCGCGCTTCGCCAGACCGATGTGGCACGCGCCGAGTTTTACCCGGATATCAGCATCAGCGCGATGGCAGGGCTTTCGAGTATCGATCTGGACAAGATGTTCAATGCGGGCAACCGCGTATTCGCGCTGACGCCGGCACTGCATCTGCCGATCTTCACGGGCGGGTTGCTCGAAGCGAACTACGGCGTCAGCAAGGCCCAACTCGACGCCGCCGTTGCGCAGTACAACAGCACCGTGCTCAGCGCGGCACGCGACGTGGCGACGCAAAGCCTCACCGCCCAGCAACTCGAAGGTCGCCGCAAGGAGCAGGCGCGCGAAGTCAGCGCCAATCAGGCGCTGCTTGCCAATGCGCAGTCACGCGCGCGCCGCGGCGTAAGCGATGTGCGCGAAACGCTGGCTGCGCAGGCCCAGTTGCTGCAGCAGAAGGACGATGACGTCAACCTGCATGCACAGGCGCTGTCCACCGATGTCTCGCTGATCAAGGCACTCGGCGGCGGCTATCGCGCCGTGACGCCGGAACAGACCGCAAGCACCGACACCTCACTTTCCCCTTCGAACTCTTCCGGAGACGCCACGCATGAGCGCCACTGACGCTGACACAAAGCCGCAGAACGAGAGCGGCAAGAAGCAGCAGGAAAACGATAACGGCATGGCCGCCAAGGATCCGGCCAAGCGCCGTCGCGCGCTGTTGATCGTTGCCTTCGTCTTCATCCTCGGCGGCGCCATCTGGCTGGCTTTGTGGCTGTTCGTGTTCTCCAGGCGCGAGAAGACCGACAACGCCTATGTCGGCGGCAACCAGGTCGCGATTTCCGCACAGGTGCCGGGAACCGTCGTCGCCATCCTCGCCGACGATACGCAGCGCGTCGAAGCGGGCCAGATCCTGGTGAAGCTCGACAACACCGATGCCGAGGTTCGTCTGCAGCAGGCCAGCAGCACGCTCGCGCAGGCCGTGCGCCAGGTACGCCAGCAGACCGATTCGGCCAGTGGCGCCGACGCGCAGGTGGCCAAGGCCAGGGTGGACCTGAAGAAGGCCCAGGCAGATCTCGCCCGTCGCCAGCCGCTGATTGCCGAACAAGCCGAGGCGCCGGAAGTGGTGCAGCATCTGCGCGACGGCGTCGATCAGGCGCAGGCTGCCTACGATGCCGCGCAGGCGCAGGCTTCCGCCGCGCATGCCGCCATTGAAGGCACGGTGATCGCCAACAATCCGTCCGTCGAGCAGGCGCGGGCCAATTTCCGCGCCGCCTGGATCGCCGCGCGACGCAACGACATCTATGCACCGCTGACCGGTTACGTCGCGCAGCGCAGCGTGCAGCTGGGCAACAGCGTGCAGCCTGGCCAGCAACTGATGACGGTGGTGCCGTTGCACGACCTGTGGGTGGATGCGAACTTCAAGGAAAACCAGCTGCGCCACATTCGCGTGGGCCAGCCGGCCAAGATTGAATCGGACGTCTACGGTGGCAGCGTGGAATTCCACGGCAAGGTGATCGGCCTGGGCGCCGGCACGGGCAGCGTGTTCTCGCTGCTGCCCGCGCAGAACGCCACCGGCAACTGGATCAAGGTGGTGCAGCGCGTGCCGGTGCGCATCGCACTGGACGACAAGGAACTGGACCAGCATCCGCTACGCGTGGGTCTTTCCACCGAAGTCACCGTCGATATCACCGACGACAAGGGCGCGATGATGGCGCCGGCCGGCAACGGCCAGCCCATTGCGCAGACCAGCGTCTACGAGCAGATGGCGGCCAAGGCCGACGGGGAAGCGGAAAAGATCATCCAGGCCAATCTCAGCCAGCGCAACGCGAACTGACAGGCGCACGCATCCACCATGGCCACCTCCCCCGATGACGCCAAGCCGCTGCCGCCGCTTCATGGCTCGGCCCTTGTCCTGCTGACCATCGCGGTCGCGTTCAGCACCTTCATGGAGGTGCTGGACATGACCATCGTCAATGTCGCCGTGCCGCACATCGCCGGTAGCCTGGGCGTGAGCGCGAGTGAAGGCACCTGGACGATCAGCTCCTATTCGCTCGCCAGCGCCATCATGCAGCCGCTTACCGGCTGGATCGCGCGCCGCTTCGGCGAGGTGAAGACCTTCGTGGTCTCGGTGATGCTGTTCGTGGTGTTCTCCATGCTTTGCGGCCTCGCCACCTCGATGCCGATGCTGGTGTTCGCGCGACTGATGCAGGGCGCGGGCTCAGGCCCCATGGTGGCGTTGTCGCTCACGCTGTTGCTGGCGAGCTATCCCAAGGCACGGCAGGGCATCGCGCTCGCGCTGTGGGCCATGACGGTGGTGGTGGCCCCGATCTTCGGCCCGATCCTCGGTGGCTGGCTCACCGACAACTTCTCCTGGCCGTGGATTTTCTACATCAACCTGCCAGTGGGCCTGGCGGCTGCAGCGATCACCTGGTCGCTGCTGCGCAAGCGTGAAACCAAGACCTATCAGTCGCCCATCGACGTGGTCGGCCTGGTGCTGCTGGTGGGCGGCGTGGGCTGCCTGCAGTTCATGCTGGACAACGGCAACGACCATGACTGGTTCGCCTCGCCATTGATCACCACGCTGGGCCTGATCGCGCTCATCTCGCTGGTCTTCCTGGTGGTGTGGGAGCTGCACGCCAAGCATCCGGTGGTGGATCTGGGCCTGTTCCGCAAGCGCAACTTCACCGCGGGCGTGATCGCGCTTTCGCTCGGCATGTTCGCGTTCTTCGGCATCAACGTGGTGTTTCCACTATGGCTGCAGACCACGCTGGGCTACACCGCGACGTGGGCCGGCCTGGCCACTGCGCCAGTGGGCATCCTGGCCTTCCTGCTGTCGCCCATCCTCGGGCGCAACATGCAGAAGATGGATCTTCGCGTCATCGTGACCTTCGCCTTCGTGGTGTTCGCGGCGACCTCGTACTGGTTCTCCACCTTCGACAGTTCGGCCTCGTTCTCCACGCTCGTGCTGCCGCGCTTCGTGATGGGCATCGCCATCCCCTGCTTCTTCATCCCGCTCAACCAGATTTACCTGGCGGGCCTGCCGGCCGAGGAGATCGCCAGCGCCAGCGGCCTGGCCAACTTCTTCCGCACGCTGGGGTCGAGCGTGTCGACCGCAGTGACGGTGACGCTATGGCAGCACCGCGGGATCATGCACCACGCCAACCTGACCGAGAACGTGGCGCCAGCCAACCCGGCCGCCACTTCCCTGCTGCACGGCCTGACGCAGGGCGGACTGAGCCAGACGAAGGCGCTGGGCCTGGTCGACCAGCTGGTCAACCGCGAGGCGCTGACCCTGGCAGTCAACGACATCTTCTGGCTCTGCGCCCTGCTGTTCGTGCTGCTCATCCCCGTGATCTGGCTGGCAAAGCCTCCATTCGGGGCAGCCGGAGGCGCGGTAGGTCACTGATCTTCAAGGATTGCTGCACTCCCGGGTGCAGCATGACCTAAGGCATGGATGACTGGTGCGCCGCAATACCTTCTGCTAGTTTGTGTGCATGGCACAAACGATCCGCATCATCAAGAAGTATCCGAACCGCCGGCTCTATGACACGGAGATTTCCAGCTACATCACGCTGGAAGAAGTCCGTCAGCTGGTGCTGGACAGCGAGACTTTCGAGGTCCGTGACGCCAAGAGCGGCGAGGATCTGACCCGTTCGGTGCTGCTGCAGATCATCTCCGAGCACGAGGAGAAGGGGCAGCCGATGCTGTCGCCCCAACTGCTCAGCCAGATCATCCGCTTCTACGGCGACTCCTTGCAGGGCTTCATGGGTCCTTATCTGGAGCGCAGCCTGCAGGTCTTCCTCGACCAGCAGCAGCAGTTCCGCACGCAGCTCAACAGCCTGCTGGGGCAGACGCCCTGGTCGATGCTCAACGACCTTACCGAGCGCAACATGGAAGCCTGGCGCAACATGCAGCGCGGCCTGCTCGACACCGCGACCCAGGGCCAGCCCAACCGCGGCAACAAGAAGCCCTGAGCATCCGGCCGGCGTCCTTCGCCGGCCGTTCCGTCTCATACGCCGCTGCAGCACAACACGTGCTGCCCTGCGACATGTGCACGAGTCCTTCACATGACGACTTCCGCCCTTCCCCGTGTGGCCATCGTGACCGGTGGCATCGGTGGCCTTGGTACCGAGATCTGCCGACAGTTGGCTGAGGCGGGGCGTCAGGTGATCGCCGTGGACCTGCCCGCGCGCGATGACCGGCTACACGCATTCCGGCATGAGCTGGCCGACCTGGATGGCGCGGTCGTTTTCGAACCGGGAGACGTCAGCCAGTTCGAAAGCTGCGAGGCCTTGGTCCGGCGCGTGGAAGATCGGCACGGCAGCGTGGACATCCTGGTCAATGCCGCCGGCATCACCCGCGACACCAGCCTGCGCAAGATGACTCCGCAGCAGTGGCATGAACTGATGCGGGTGAATCTCGACGGCGTGTTCAACACGTGCCGCAACGTGGTCGAGGGCATGAGCACGCGTGGTTTCGGCCGCATCGTCAACCTCAGTTCGGTCAACGGACAGACCGGCCAGTTCGGCCAGACCAACTATTCCGCGGCGAAGGCCGGCGTGCATGGCTTCGGCATGGCGCTGGCGCGGGAGACCGCACGCAAGGGCGTCACGGTCAACACCGTTTCTCCCGGCTACTGCGATACCGCACTGGTGGCCGCCGTGCCGGAGGACATCCGCGCACAGATCATCGCGGACATTCCCGTGGGACGACTGGGTTCGCCGGGTGATATCGCACGCGCCGTGGCGTTCCTGACGGCAGACGATGCGGGCTACATCACGGGCGCGAACCTGCCGGTCAACGGCGGGTATTTCATGAGTTTCTGAAGCCGGTTTCCAAGGCACTGCGTGACTCGCTGCGCTCCCTTCGGGGCCTCCCTGCGGGCGTTCTCCGCACTTCGCGCTCCGTCCTGCTTTCGCAGCAAGGACGTGTCGGTGAAGTGGGCGCCACGGCAAACATGTACGTCATCCCGGCGAAAGCCGGGATCCAGCGTCTTTCGACCCTGATTACCTTCTTTGGCCTCGCCGGATAACCGCGTCGCTTGCGTGACGGCAAACCCGCTACTCTTGACGCTCAACGCGTTGACCACTTCAGCGGAGCCTCATGGCGCAGCAAATCACCCTTATCGGCGGCGGCCTGGTTGGCGCGCTGCTGGCCCAGCAGCTCGCAGGACGTGGTTTCAAGGTCGCCGTATTCGAGAAGCGCCCGGATCCGCGCATCGCAGGTTTCGTCGGCGGGCGCTCCATCAATCTCGCACTGGCCGAACGTGGCCTGCACGCGCTTCGACAGGCCGGGCTGGCTGACGATGTGCTGCAACGTGCCGTGATGATGCGCGGCCGCATGGTGCATACGCGCGATGGACGCTCCGGCCTGCAGCGCTACGGCGTCGACGACAGCGAGGTGATCTGGTCGGTATCGCGCGGCGCGCTCAACATGCTGCTGCTGGATGCCGCCGAAGCAGCCGGCGTCCGCTTTCATTTTGGCCAATCGCTGGTCTCGGCGGATTTCCCGGCGGGACGCATCCGGCTGGCGGACGAGGCGGGCACCAAGCGCGAGATCGATGCTCCCATCGTCATTGGCGCCGACGGCGCAGGCTCTGCCCTGCGCGCCGCGATGAACCGGCATGCGCCGCTCGGCGAGCGCATCGAGGCCTTGGGCCATGCCTACAAGGAACTGGAGATTCCACCAGCCGGCATCCTGTCCGCCGACCTGATCGACCGTAGCGGCGGGCACGACCAGTTCGCGCTGGAGCCGCACGCGCTGCATATCTGGCCACGTGGCGGCTACATGTGCATCGCGCTGCCCAACACCGAAGGCAGCTTTACGGTCACCCTGTTCCTTCCGGCACAGGGCGCGCATCCCAGCTTTTCCACAGTGGCGGATGCAGCAGCGGCGCGGGCGTTCTTCGCCGAGGATTTTCCGGACTTGCTGCCGCTCATTCCCGATTTCGAGAACGACTACGACGGGCATCCGGTCGGCACGCTGTCGACGCTGTACCTGGACCACTGGCACCTGGAAGGCCGCGCGCTGCTGGTCGGCGATGCGGCGCACGCCATCGTGCCGTTCCACGGCCAGGGCATGAACTGCGGCTTCGAGGACACGGTGGTGCTGGCGTCCCTGCTGGCCGAGGCCCCCAGCGATACCGCCGACGTGTTCGCCGAGTTCCAGCGGATCCGCCAGCCCAACAGCAACGCCATAGCCGCCATGGCGCTGGAAAATTACGTGGAAATGCGCGACTCGGTTGCAGACCCGCACTTCCTGGCCAAGCGCGAACTGGGCCTGCTGCTGGCCGAGCGCGCGCCGCAGCATTTCATGGCGCGCTACCGCATGGTCACCTTCACCCACCTGCCCTACGCCTATGCCTTCGAACGAGGGCGCGCGCAGGACACCTTGCTGGAGCAGCTGTTGCACGGCTCGGTGAACGCGCGCGAGGTCAATCTCGACGCGGCCGTTGCCGCCTTGCGCGCCACCCTGCCGCCACTGCCCGAGCATGGATGAGGCGCTGCTCGCGGCCTATCGCGCCACCGAGTACCGAGTGCGCCTGAGCCGCGGTGGACACGCCAGCCTGCATATCGGCCACACACCACCCACCGAACTGATCGCCCTGATCGACGGGCAACCGTGGAGCTTCATCACGGCCTGGAACCCAGGCTCGCTACCCCAGCCGAGGCAACACAACCGGCACGCGCAACGTCACCTGCTGGCTGTCCTGCGAGCGTTGCCGGACGCCACGCAGGTGCGCGCCGGCACGGGCGTAGGCGCGGATGGTTGGCGCGAGCCCAGTCTTTTCGTGGTGGGCGTGCGGACGGAGGCGCTCGATGACCTATGCCTGCAATTTGGGCAGAACGCCTATGTCCACGGCCAATCTACGGGGCCCGCGCGACTGCGACTGACGCCCGGAACGGCACACGGCTGAGAGGCCGCTTCGCCCATGCCGCCTTGGCGGCAGCACGCCGCATGGACAAGCCTGTCAGGCTTTGCGGACAATCGCGCGATGAGTGCCCTGTCTGACACCGTCCCGATCCTTCTGGAAGCGCGGGCGATTTCCTTCTACCGCCTGGACGAACCCGTGTTCGGCCCGCTGGATTTTCGCGTGCGCGAAGGCGAAGTCGCGCTGGTGGAGGGCGACAACGGCAGCGGCAAGACCACCCTGCTGCGCATCCTGGCCGGGCTGTTGCGGCTGGACGATGGCGAGCTCAGCTGGCGTGGCGACGCATGGCGCCGCGTCGAGCACCTGGGAGACACCTTGTTCCTGGGTCATCACCTGGGCCTGAAATCCGATCTCAGTGCACGCGAGAACCTGGCGGTGGCCGCCGGCACGTACGGCACCCGCTCGGGTCGCGATGTCGACGGCGCGCTCGTTGCGATCGGCCTGGCGGGCTACGAGGACGAACCCGTGCGCCGGCTTTCCGCCGGCCAGAAGAAGCGCGCAGCGCTGGCCCGACTGCTGCTGCTGCCGGCCACCCTGTGGCTGCTGGACGAACCGTATGCCAACCTCGACCGCACCGGCATCGAACTGGTGAACCGCCTGCTTGCAGAACACTCCGCCGAGGGCGGCGCAGCCCTGGTCACCAGCCATGGCGCGGTGAGCTTCCTCACGGGCGAGCCCACCCGGATACGCATGCACGCATGAGTCACGCGACGCTCGCCACCGCTTGCGCCGCCGTACTGCGCCGCGACCTCACACTCGCCTGGCGCCGCCGCGGCGATATCGCCATGCCGGTGCTCTATGCGCTCATCGTGGTGACCCTGTTCCCATTTGCCCTCGGTCCCGAGGACGCACTGCTGCAGCGCATTGCAGGTGGCGTGGTGCTGGTGACCATGCTGCTGGCCATGCTGCTGGCGCTGGATGCCATGTTCCGCAGCGACATCGAGGACGGCTCGATCGAGCAGCTGATGCTGGCGCCGCAGCCGCTGGCGATGATGCTGGCGATGAAGATCCTCGCGCACTGGATCACCACCGCATTGCCTCTGATCGTCGTCGCCCCGCTGCTCGCGGGCATGCTGCATCTGCCGGCCGACGTCATCCCGGTACTGGTTTACGTGTTGCTGCTCGCCACGCCCATGCTAAGCCTGCTGGGTGCCGTGCTGGTGGCTCTGACGGCCGGTACGCGGCGCTCTGGTATGCTTCTGGCGCTGATGCTGCTGCCGCTTTGCGTGCCAGTGGTGATCTTCGCCGCCGGCGCGGTCGCCGCGGCTCAACAGGGTCTGCCGTGGCTCGCGCCCGTTGCCTGGCTGGGTGCCTCGCTGGTCATGGCCCTGGTGCTGGCGCCGCTGGCCTGCGCCGCCGCACTCCGCATTGCCTTGGACGCATAAGACGATGGCCAACTGGATCCCCTTGTGGGTGCACAAGCTCAGCTCGCCGCCGAACTTCTACCGTTTCGCCGGCATCGTGCGCCCCTGGGCTCTCGCCTTGGCGCTGTTGCTGTGCGCGGTCGGTCTCTACGGCGGATTGGTGCTGGCGCCGGCCGATTACCAGCAGGGCGACGCCTACCGCATCATCTTCATCCACGTGCCCAGCGCGTGGATGAGCCTGTTCATCTACGGTGTGATGGCGGTCGCCGCGTTCATTTCGCTGGTATGGCGCATCAAGCTGGCGGAAGTGGTGGCGATGGAGTCGGCGCCGATCGGCGCGGCATTTACCTTCATCACGCTGGTCACCGGCTCGCTGTGGGGCAAGCCGATGTGGGGCACCTGGTGGACCTGGGATGCGCGGCTCACTTCCGAGCTGGTGCTGCTGTTCCTTTATCTGGGTGTGATCGGCCTGTACCACTCGTTCGAAGACCGTCGCCAGGGCGCGCGTGCCGCTGCCTTCCTCGCCATCATCGGCATCATCAATGTGCCCATCGTGCATTTCTCGGTGAACTGGTGGAACACGCTGCACCAGGGTTCCACCGTACGCATCCTCGGTCCCTCGAAGATGAGCAGCGACATGCTGTGGCCACTGCTGACCATGATGGCCGCCACCAAGCTCTATTACATCGCCAGCCTGTTCGGCCGCGTGCGCACTGACCTGCTTTCGCTGGAAAGCGGCAAGGACTGGGTGCGCCAGATCGCCGAAAAACAGGGACACGCCGTGACCGGCCGGAAGAATCCGCCATGACGCCGTTCTCCTGGGATCACTTCATCGCGATGGGCGGCTACGCCGCCTACGTGTGGCCGTCGTTCGCGCTGTTCTTCATCGTGCTGATCGCCGACTACGTCAGCCCCACCTTGCGCCGTCGCCGCCACCTGCGCGAACTGCGCAGCCGCATGGCTCGCCAGGCCGTCCGGCAGCAACGCAACCCTTCAGCGCCGTGACCGGCACTTACAGAGTCTTATGAATCCCACCCGCAAGCGCAGGCTCACCATCGTCCTTCTCGTGATCGTCGCAGCCGTCATCGCGGTCGGGCTGACCGTGTTCGCACTGCAGCAGAACATGAACTACCTGTTCACCCCCAGCCAGGTGCAGACCGGCGAGGCGAGCAGTTACAAGACCTTCCGCCTCGGCGGCATGGTGAAGGCGAACTCGATTCAGCGCAGCAGCGATTCGCTGAAGGTCACCTTCACCGTGGTCGATGCCAGCGGCTCGATGCCAGTGGAGTACACCGGCATCCTTCCCGACCTGTTTCGCGACAACCAGTCGGTGATCGCCACCGGCCACATGGACAACGCGCGTTTCATCGCCACCGAAGTGCTCGCCAAGCACGACGAGACGTACATGCCCAAGGAACTGAAGGACGCCATGGCCAAGGCGCACGAGGGCAAGGCGATCAACGAGACCGCCGGCCAGGATAAACCGCAATGACACCGGAACTCGGGCAACTCGCCCTGATCCTCGCCCTGCTGCTGGCTTTTGCGCAGGGTGTATTGCCGCTGGTCGGTGCATGGCGCAACAACCGCGCCCTGATGGCAGTGGCACGCACGGCCGCGACTGGCCAGGCGGTGTTTGTCACCATGGCTTTCCTGTTGCTGGTATGGGCGTTCCTCAAGTTCGACTTCTCGGTGCAATACGTTGCCGACAACTCCAACCTCGCACTGCCCTGGTACTACCGTGTCGCCGCAGTGTGGGGCGCGCACGAGGGTTCGCTGCTGTTATGGATCTTCATCCTCAACCTGTGGACGCTCGCTCTGGCGATCTTGAGCCGCAACCTGCCCGAGATCTTCGTGGCGCGCGTGCTGGGCGTGCTGGGCCTGGTGTCGGTGGGCTTTCTCGCGTTCATCATCTTCACCTCCAACCCGTTCATGCGTCTGCTGCCGATGCCGCCCGATGGTGGCGACCTCAATCCGGTGCTGCAGGATCCGGGCATGACCTTCCATCCGCCCGTGCTCTACATGGGCTATGTGGGGTTTTCGGTGGCCTTCGCGTTCTCCATCGCCGCACTGTTGGGCGGTGAGCTGGAACAGGCATGGGTACGCTGGGCACGACCGTGGACCAACGTAGCCTGGGGTTTCCTTTCCGCCGGCATCGTGGCGGGCAGCTGGTGGGCCTATGCCGAGCTGGGCTGGGGCGGCTGGTGGTTCTGGGATCCGGTGGAAAACGCCAGTTTCATGCCGTGGCTGGTGGGCGCTGCGCTGATCCATGCGCAGGCGGTAACGGAGAAGCGCGGTGGATTGCGCGCCTGGACCATCCTGCTGTCGATCTTCGCGTTCTCGCTGTCGCTGCTGGGCACCTTCCTGGTGCGCTCCGGTGTGCTGACCTCGGTGCATGCATTCGCGTCCGATCCCAGGCGTGGCCTGTTCATCCTGTGCTTCCTCGCCGTGGTGGTGGGTGGCTCGCTGCTGCTGTATGCGCTGCGCGCACCCAAGGTGGCGGGCGGCAAGCCTTTCAGCGTGGTGTCGCGTGAGACGGCGATTCTCATCGGCAACCTGATGCTCACCGTGGCGGCGGCGATGGTGCTGCTCGGCACGCTGTTCCCGCTGCTGGGCGATGCGCTGAACCTCGGCAAGATTTCGGTGGGACCGCCCTACTTCGGCTTCCTGTTCAC
>Ga0335083_10001321_pt1 | contig 34304 bp, 31 predicted proteins | sample Lox_Sample_42_FD_206716 | JGI IMG/M metagenome (GOLD analysis project Ga0335083, IMG submission 206716) | Soil microbial communities from Loxahatchee National Wildlife Refuge, Florida, United States - Lox_Sample_4.2 | ecosystem: Environmental > Terrestrial > Soil > Wetlands | place: USA...
CAGCGAAGGAAGCCTCGACGTGATCCGCGAGATGCTGGTCGACGATGCCACCATCATGGGCCTGGGCGACGGCGGCGCGCACGTGTGCACGGTGTGCGACGCCGGCTCGCCGACCTTCCTGCTCGCCCACTGGGGGCGCGACCGCCGGCGCGGCCCGGGCTTGCCGCTGGAGTTCCTGATCCGCAAACAGACGCGCGACTGCGCGCTCGCCTACGGGCTGCGCGACCGCGGCGTTCTCGCTCCGGGGTACAAGGCCGACATCAACGTCATCGACTTCGAGCGCCTCGGCTACCTCAAGCCGGAGGTGATGTACGACCTCCCCGCGAACGGCAAGCGCCTCGTGCAGCGAGCGCGAGGATATCGGCATACGTTCGTGGCCGGGCGCGAGATGCTGCGGGACGATGAGCATACGGGCGAGCTGGCGGGGAAGCTTCTGCGGTAAGTCCGGCCTGCGTTGCGCCATAGCGGCGGACGGGCGAGCGTTGTATCCGCACCACCGGACGAGCGCAATCGCATGACCCGCATCGACTCCCCGGAACGACCCGCGTTCCGGGCTGGCTACCGATTCTACCGATGGACCGACGCCCTCCGGCGGCGACCGGTGTGGACCGACGTCTGGTATCCGGCTCAAGAAGGAGCGGACGAGGAGCCGATCTGTTACTCATTGGGGGTCGGCGCAGTCGCCCGGGATGCCGAGCTCGCGGCGCCCAGCCCACCGTTTCCGCTCGTCGTCCTGTCGCACGGCGCGTCCGGTTCGGCGACGAACTACGCGTGGCTGGCGGAGTACCTGGCGCGCAGCGGCTTCGTGGTTCTTGGCGTGTCGCACTACGGCGAGTCGTGGCGCTACCGTCCCGACACCGTCGATCCGAGCGCGGCGACCCGGCTCTGGATTCGCCCGCACGACTGCACCTTCGCGCTGAGTGAGCTGCTTCGGCATCCCGCTTTCGAGCGGAGCGTGGACGCGACCCGGGTCGCTGCCGTGGGTCATTCCTCGGGTGGCGCAACCGCTTTCGCGCTCGGCGGCGCCGTCTTCGATCCCGCGGCCTTGGCCGAGTATTGCCGGTCGCAGAGCGCCAGGAACGATCGCGGATGTCAGTACGCCCGGGAGCGGCAAGAGCTGCCCCCTGCCCCTCCTGAAGCCACGCAGTCCTACCGGGACACGCGGGTGAAAGCCATCGTCGCGCTGGATCCGGCAGCAGGGCCGGGTTACAGCGAGGCGGCGTTGGCGGAGGTACGGGTACCGGTGCTCGTGATCGGCTGCGAACACAACGATTTTCTTCCGTTCGAGCACCATGCGAAGCGGTACGCAGCGTTGCTCCCCGACGCGTCCCTGATCAAGCTCGATGGGCCGGAGGGGCACTTCGTCTTCCTCAACTCGTGTAGCTCCGATCTGTCGGCCAACGGCGTGTCCCTTTGCGTCGATCGGGAGGGGGTAGACCGGGAGGTGGTCCACGCCCAACTGGCGCCACGCATCCGGCGCTTTCTCACCGCGGCGCTGGGCCGGACGGCGGGCACGTAACGGCCTGCTGACTCGCCGCCGCTCGCGAGCCGACCGAGTGGCACTGGCATATCGCTTGCTGGAGCCGTCCCGGTCTGCTACCGCTGTAATCCTCCGCACCGGCCTGCCCAGGCCAGCGGATGGTTCCACCGTCAGCTCGAACCCAACCCAGAGGCGCCATGAACCACATAGGCTTCCCGGATCGCATCTTCGCCGCAATCGCGCCGCTGCTGCGCCGGGTCACCCCTCACGGGACGGGCGCCGGCTTCCTCCTGGCCGGGATCCTGCCGCTGCTCGCTCTAGCGATCTACGCACTAGATCCCCGTCCAGCGTTCCTCGCCGTCGCATGGATCTTATGTTCGGCCACGGCGATCTTGCTCGCCGTGCTGGTCCGCAGGATCAACGCGCGCTTCGAGAAGATCTCGGAGAGCCTGGAGAGCATCGGGTTGGGCGAGCTGTCCGGCAGGGTCGACACCATCCTCGAGGGGGAGGCGGGACGGCTCGTGGACAGCCTGCGGCAGATGAACCAGGGGCTCACCGAAATGGTCGGGCAGGTCCGCGGCAGCGCGGAGACGATCGAAGTGGCCGCCACCGAGATCGCCGCGGGCAGCAGCGAGCTGTCGCAGCGCACCGAGCAGCAGGCGGCGAGCCTGGAGGAAACCGCGGCCAGCATGGAGGAGCTGACGAGCACGGTGAAGCAGAACAGCGAGAGCGCCAGAGAAGCGAAGGAACTGGCGCGGCACGCGTCCGAGGTCGCCACCCGCGGTGGCGAGATCGTAGGCAGCCTGGTCACGACGATGCGTGAGATCCACGGGTCATCGAAGAAGATCACCGAGATCCTCACCCTGATCGACAGCATCGCATTCCAAACCAATATTCTGGCGCTGAACGCGGCCGTGGAAGCGGCCCGCGCCGGCGAGCAGGGACGCGGGTTCGCGGTCGTGGCCGGTGAAGTGCGCAGTCTCGCGCAGCGCAGCGCCGAGTCGGCCAAAGAGATCAAGCGGCTGATCCACGAGTCGACGGATCGGGTGGAGAACGGGTCGAGCCTTGCGTCACAGGCCGGCATGACGATGGGCGAGGTCGTCGCCGCCGTGCGGCAGGTGAGCGAGCTCATCGCCGGGATCGCCGACGCCTCCACCCAGCAGAGCGCGGGCATCCAGGAGATCAATCAGACCATCACCGTGATGGAGCAGGTGACGCAGCAGACCGCGGCGCTGGTGGAGCAGACCCACGGCGCTGCCCAGATGTTCGAACGGGAGGTGGGCAACCTCCAGGAGGTGGTGGGTCACTTCAAGCTCGACCGCGCCGAGGGCCGTCACACCGCCGTTGCGCTGGTGCGCCGCGGCGCCGCGCACTTGCGCAAGGTGGGCAAGCGTCAGGCGTGCGACGACTTCGACAACCCCAAAGGGGAGTTCATCTTCGGCGAGTACTACCTCTGGGCGATGGATCTGAATGGGATCCGGATGGCGAACGGTTCCGATCCCGCCTCGCGCGGCCAGGACATCTCCAACCTGCGCGACATCGACGGCAGGCCGCACGTGCGCAACATCATCGAGAAAGCACGCGCCAAGGGCAAAGGCTGGCAAGACTACAAGTGGCTCAACCCGGTGACCAAGCGCGTGGAGATGAAGTCGGCCTACTTCGAGCTCGCCGGCGACATCATCCTGGCGTGTGGGATCTACAAGAACGATAGCGCGGGCGGAGCCCTGCAGCGAGCGACGGCCGCTCAGTTCGGATCGTTGCAGCCTGCGAATCCGCTGAGGATCGCGCCACACGCCCGATGAGGTTCGGGGCGTCCCGGCTCAGTTCGACTCGGGCAGGCAACGCGGCAGCGCTTCGTAGCCGTCTTTCAGCAGCTCGCTGACCTCCGGCGCCCTGCCCTGCTGGCGCGAGAGCTCTTCGAGATAGCCGCGCAGCAGCGCCAGGTCCTCACTGCTTGCCCATTGCCGCGCGGACAGTCCAAGCCGCTGGATGGCCGTTGCCGGCGGCATCGGCGACTTGGCGCGCTGCTCGACCGGCGTGCCCCACGCGGACAGTCGCACCAGCATCCGCGGCGCGCACTGGCGCAGGTTCGCTGCGACGCGGCCGGCATCCCCCGACAGGAAGTTCGGCGGGAAGCGCTCCTCGGTCAGGTGGCACATCGCACAGTGCTGGAAGAGCGGTTGCCATTCGCGCTTCTCGATGGCGCTCGGGTTCATCCGCGGGAGGTCGAGCTTCGCCGGTGCCATACCGGCGTCATCGACGCAGCACCACGACCGTTCCGGCATGCCCAGCTCGGAGGACAGCGCGCGCATGAGGTTCGCGCGCACCAGCGGCCCGTCGTCGAACAGCGCGGGCTGCGTCGCGAGCATCCGGCCGACGGCTCGGCGCACGAGAGCAAAATCGTCGAGCACGACCGTCTCGAAGCGTGCGGCGACCGGCTCGGAACCCGGCACCTCTGGCGTCGCGGCAGGCCACCGGATCTCCACGCTCGCAAATGCTCGTCCATCGGGCAGACGCGCCGCGAGTTCTTTTCTCTTTGGCACGGCGCGCAACACGAACTCCGAGCCCACGCGCTGTACCGCGCCGGCGTCGAAGGTCACGTCTCTCACCTGCCCGGCGGGACCGAGATTGAGCCAGTCGATCCGCCCGTTGCCGGCAGCATCGAAGCGTCCGGCCAGGTCCACGCGCTGAGCGGAGGCGGCATCGCTGGTGCATTCCAGCTTGAACGCAGCCGCCCCTGGGGCCTCTCGCACCGCTGTGCATCGCGCCTGGTATGCCGCACTCGCGACGCGTTGACGCAGCGCTTGCTGTGAGAGCGCCGCATCCACTGCCCGGAAGTCATCCGCCGCAAAGAACTTCGCCCAGCCGCCGATGAAGGCGGTGGTGCCCATCGCTCCCGCATACCGCCAGATCTCTCGCGGCGGCCTGGGGTTGAGCGGATCCAAGTCCGCCGGGACGTTGGATGCGGCAACCCAGTCGAAGGCGCCTTCCCCGGCTGCGCCGCCGCCATACGCTGAGACGGCGCCGCCGAAGGGATTGCGATCCGGCAAGTCCGACTGGGCCACGCGCAATCCTTGCGGCCACCGCTCGCGCCACACGCTTCCGAATGCAGACGCAAAATCATGCTGGAAGCCCGGCTCGGACGCGCCGAAATCCTGCTCGCCGGAAAGGCCGTACTGGAGCACGGCTGCGAACGCGGCGGCGCGACACCGCCGCGACTGCGCGCGGTCCCTCCGGTTCGCGCAGCCTTCCTGCCACACGCTCTGCAACGTCACCAGCGTATTGGCTCGTACGGTGGACTTGTCGATGTCATCGGGAAAGTCGATGTTGGTCTGCCCCGTCAACTGGAAGTCGCTGCGCTGCGCACGCAGCAACTCCGCCGCTCGGCCATTTGCATTCGTCTCGCTCCAGATGGCCTGCGAGAAAATCGGCGCGTGATTTTGGTGGCAGGACATGCAGATCGCGCGGTTGGCGTAGAAGACCTTCGGCTCTCCGCCGGGCCGGTAGTCCTTCACCAGCTGAAACTCGAAGCGTCCCGCCGGTTCGTTGTAACTGATGACTTCCAGCAACCCCGTCTTCTCGACGTAGCCGAGGTAGAGCCGGTCCTTGAGCAGCATCCCGGCGTCGCCTTCGCTGACACTGGGCCCGCCGATCACGGCGAGGACGATGCGGGGATATTTGAAGTAGTCCGGCGCGGCGGCGGTGCGCTGAAGCGAGCGTCCCATCGGGATCATCACGACCCGCGTGCCGCCGCCATACTCCTGCTGTCCGAGGCGCGCTTCGATGCGCTCGATCAGGGCCGAGAAAGGAAACGGGATGCGGTAAGCGCTGCCGCTTGCAGTGCGCTCCGTAAACAGATGGTCGAACAGGGAGCGCCCCAGCGGCGGCAAGTCGGGGCCAGGTGCCGTCGGATCGACCGCCCAGGAGGAATAGTCGACGTGTCCGTCGCGGGACAGGTCGGCGTCTGCGCCGGCCTTGGGCTCGAGAGCGCCGCCGCGAGCGTACGCCAACCCGAAGGCGCACACGACTGCGGAGGCGAGACCTGCAATGCAACGACGAGACAGCTTCACGGCGCGGAGCGGTTGATTAGATCAATGATACGCCAGAAGCTTGCAACCGATTGCGCGGTCCGGGAGCGTCAGAGCAACTACACCAATCCGGCTGAGCCTACCGCGTCACTTCAGCTTGATCTCGAACTGCATCGCCTCGCCCGTCACCACCACTTTCGCGTCTTTCCAGCTTGGCGGACCGAAAGTGCCCCTGCCATTGTTCGAGAACCCGTATGGCTCCTTCGGGATTCCGAGGAGGTCCCGATTCAGCTTGCCGTCGCGATTCTGGTCCTCGAACACGGCGACCGCATAATCCCCATATGGCACGCTCTGGACTCGCCATTCGCGCACGCGGCCTCCTCCCTCGATCACGGTCTTGTACGCGGCCGAAGCATCATCGAGCCAGCTCTTCTCGGAGTTGAACACCGCGATGCGCAGTGGCGTCGCCCCGGAGCTGAGACCGCTCACTCGGATGATCAGCGTGGTCCTGCTCTCGGACTGGGCGATCGCCAGATGCCCAGCACACACGGTGCCGAGAATCGACAGAAGCAGCGCGAATATCGGCCCGAAGCGGGTCACGTCCGCGTCCCGTAGCGTCTACCGGTGCGAAAACGGAGAGAGCACCCTGGAATACCGCAGGCGCAATTAGGGTGCGAGCCGTGTCGTTGGATGTCTACGTTACCGACGTCTCCGATCGCGCGCTTGTCCGCCACTCTACTGCGTGCCTTCGCCCGGCAGAGGGACGGCGCCGCGCACGACCCAGAACCAGTTGGTCAGGGCGCGCGGGCCGGGGGGCATTCCGCACAGATACGCAGCGCGCATCTTCTTCTCAAGCGTTGCCCGCGGCCCGTCAGCCAGGCTCATCACGTAAGCGCCCCACTTGCCCTGTCCGGCGAGGAAGGAGGCCCAGTAGTCCTCGAAGGACGCGTAGCGGAAAACCGTGCTGAGGTGATCTTCGCTCGCATCGGCGAAACCCGCGGCTCGGAACAATGAAACCAAGCCGCCCAACCAGCCGAGCGGCTTAGCAACCATCTCGTCTCGCACCTCGCCTGCTCTTGGGTCGAGCGCCGCAGCGGTGTCCCATAGCATGCTGAACGCGGCGAAGCCCGACCGGAAGTCGTTGACCAGCGCCGCAACTACGCCGCCAGGCCGCGTCACGCGGCGCATTTCGGAGAGGCCACGTGCCGGATCTGGAAAAACGTCCAGCGCCAGCATCGAGACCGCGCGGTCGAAGGTGCCATCGGGGTACGGAAGGTTAAGGGCGTCTCCGATTTCGAAGGTCACGGCGCGATGGCGCGTGCGATGGCGCGCATACGCGACGTAGGGCGCCGACACATCGATCCCCGTAGCGGACGCGACGCTCGCATCGCCCAGCGCTGCCGTGAGATTGCCTGTGCCACAGCCAACGTCAAGGACACGCTCTCCGGGCTTAACGCCAGCAAACTCGACGAACGCGGGCGCAAGCTGCTGACTCCAGCGTCCGATGTATTTCTCGTAACCGGCCGGATCCGTCGCAATCCATGTTGGCATGCTAGTGTCCTCCTTGTGGGCTTGTCCGCTCTAACGCTCGGGCCGAGGAGGCATCGACGAGCGAAGTGAGGAGCGAGGCCAACAGCGGCTCCGCACTCGGGCGCTCCCCTGCAACCGCAGGTCGGGCGGCTCTCTAAGATGGCGGCTAGCGCGCCAGTCGTCCACGACTACACCCCTAGTTCATCGGTGGGAGCAAGGAAGACCACACGCCGAAGGTACGTCGCGCAGGGTCAGCCAGTTGGTACCGGTATATTATTGAGTTTTACGTAACTGTGTGACATTAGAACAGTTCAGCCTGCTGCCAACACGAAGCAATAATGACACTGCGTCGCTGGGCCGATTTGAGCTTACCGCGGGTGGTGTGTTGCAGCTCGGCGAACGTGTCGGGGCAGAAATTGGCCAGCGCGTGTCGCTTGAGCCAAGCCCAGAGGAATTCGACGGGATTGAGCTCCGGCGCATAGCCGGGCAGGAAATGAAGCCTGATCTGCCCGGCGGTGGAGGCGACGTAGTCGCGCACCAGGTGGCTGCGATGCGGCCGGGAGCTGTCCAACAGGATGAGCAACGGGCGGCGCAAGTGGGCCAGGAGCGCCTTAAAGAACTCCACCACTTGTTCCTTGGCGACCGTTCCGGCATGCAGGCGAAAGCACATGCCGCTGAAGTGCATGCCGGCAATGAGCGAGAGCTGATGCCATTTGAAGTGAAACTGCACCACGGGCGTGTCGCCCTTGACCGCCCAGGTGCGCACCCGCGAGGGACGCTCCGAGACACCGGACTCGTCGATGAACACGATCAGTCTTCCTTGGCGAGCGGCGTTTTTTTTAGCGCCGGCCAAGTGCGCCTGCGCCAGTGCTCGATGGCCGCGGCGTCGCGTTCCAAGGCGCGTCGATCCGGCTTCTGGTTGGATAGCCCCAGCTGCCCGAGCAAGCGCCACACATGGACCTCGCTGTACCGCACCCCGAATTCGCGTTCGATCACAAGCCGCACCCGCTTGAGCGTCCACAGCGGCGTGGCAAAACCGTGTGCCGCAGCGCCCTCGAGCAACATCACATATAAGCGCGACAATTCGCCCGCCCCCAGTCGCGCCGGGCGTCCGCCCTTGCTCATGTCGCGCAGCGCCCCGATGCCGCCGGCTTCGAGCACCCCGCGCCAGCGGTACACCGTTTGCCGGGGTGCGCCGACCGCCCGTGCCACCTCCGCGGGACTCTTGCCCGCGAGCAGCAGCCGACCCGCACGCACGCGTCGCTTGATCGCCTCGTCCAGTTTGCTTTTCGCCTTCATGCCTCCCTCTCGATGTCACGCCGACATCGAGATAACGCATGATAGGCGAAGCGGTTGTCATAGGGTTAGGTAATTCTCAATAAGTCCGGCATTCATGCCCCCACCCGAACAGAAGTCGCCCAACGTCGATCGTGAGCCGCTTCGGATTGGCGCAGTGCGTAAGCGGTGGGGCGAGCTCGAAGTCGGCTCCACCCTCTTGTTGGGCAAGGGGCGCCAGCATTACTCCTTGTCATAAACGGCTTTCTTGTATCTGGCTAGCACAAAAACCCCGAGCCCGAACACCCCAATCGAGAACACTCCAATGGAGAATATGCCGACAGAGAAGATCCCGGCGGAGAACACTCCTATCGCGAAGGTGCCAGCGGCAAAGATGCCTACCGAAAACTCTCCTGCTGCAACAACGCCTCGTGAAAACTCGCCCGCAGCGAAATAGTCAGAAGCGAACTGCCCAGCCGCGAAGGGATCCTTTACGAGGAAGATGCCGACAAGGACCAAGATGATCGCCAAGGCTATCCCGCCGTATTTCTTTACTGCACTCATTGGTTCCTCCTCTCTCCTAAGAAGTCTCTTTCTGTGCTGCTCAACGGCGCCCAGCAGCGGCAGTTCACCCGCGGCGCAGAGCGATGGCGTTGAACCGTCCTGTGGAGGAGCTGGTTCGGCCCAAGGCTACTTCCGACGCGCCCAGTATTCTGACCGGCGCCGATGGTGAGCCAGAGGGACCAATCGGAGTTCGTCACCCCGGACAGAGTAGATGACACTGTATGGGAACCTACGCAGACGCATGCAGCCTCGCTTTCTCCACTGCGCACCAAGTTGCGCGTGACATGTGAGAAGAGCGAGAGTTCTTTCGAACTCTGCGATGAAGGCAAGGCCAAGCTCGGCGCCATCCTCTCGGGCATAGAAGAGCGCTCCGTCGGTTAGCTCCCATTTCGCTTCGGGGCTAACCGCGGGGGTCATTTGAGTGCTGCTCAAGCCCGCGCGATCGCTTCCGAAGCAGGGATCAACGTAGAGCGGCCTGCCTCGATCTCTGCGATGCGTCGTTCAACCTCGGCCTCCCAAGCATCCTCGATCTCGGCGTCCTCGAACAGACGCGCAATCAAGCGATCCGGGAGCTGAGCGCGCTCCTCAGCGGTTAGCTTTATCGCCTCGGCTTCAACGGATTCTAGCTGGCTTGACATACCTGACTCCGTCTTCTCGTTCCAAAATCCTACGCCTACTGCGCTGTGTCGGCTGAGACCGAACGCTCGCAATGACCGGGCGCCGGCGCGCACAGCGCGACGAGTACCCAACAGCGGCTACGCTGTTGGGCGCTCCGGTCGATTGCGAGGTTCGGCGGTTGCCCACGTGCACCCACTCCGGCCGGCTTCGCGCCACGCAGGTATTTGCTCGTACGAGAACTCAGGAATGCCAGTGCGATCGGAGGCATGCTCAACCGTGATTGCACAAATATTGCCAGCGGCATCTACATCGAGCACGGTGTTCTCGTCCAGATCGCGGGTCTCGGCCACTGTCCCTTCGCGGAACTCGATGTACAACGTATCAGTGTCGGCAAAATACTTTATCTTCATGGCTCGAACCTACGATCAAAGAAGGCATTGTGGACGGTCTCTCGATCGGGCAGCAGAATAACGTGAAAGAAGCGACCTTCCATCTCTTCAAGTTTCACCCAGCGTCGGATGCGCCCATCAGCCTGGATCTCTTCCCGCAAAGGGTTGGTTATCGCCCGCTGGAGCCATTCATCAAGAATGATGGCTCGGTCCGCGCGCTTCCGGATTTCGAGGAAGTACCGAGTGAATTTCACGCACCCACTGTATCAAAAACGCGGGCTTGCATCGTGAAGACGCCGAACTAGAAGTCGATCTCATGATAAACCGCATTAGCTTTTCTCGGTTACGGCCGAGGTTTATCGTAGGGTTTCTCATAGGGTTCCCCATGATAAACCTCACGGGCATCATTCAGGGGTTTGCGCGCAGGGCACGGCGAGACCAGGCTTAACCGTCTCGCATCGGCGAGCGGCGAGACCGACTGCCGCTTGGGTGTGTCCCTGCCTCACGGCCGAGCGCCACTGACGCACGGCTGGGCTGCTGCGGGCGGCGGATCGCGCCAACGGATTTGCAGCGCTAGATGGAGCGTTCGCGCTCAGTACACCGGCGCGCCGGTCACTGCCGCAACGGCCTGGTTGAATCGCACTTCCGGGCCCGTGCCGGCGAAGACGACGGCGAAGGGCTGAAGGTTCTGTTGGTTGAAGGGATCGGCGGGGAAGGTGGCAGCCGATACTTCGACGTCATAGACTCCCGGGGCGGGATTGGCCAGCACCACCTGCTTGAAGGTCTGGATGTCCTCGTGATTGTCGGCGGCCACGGGCGGATTGGCCACGGGTCGGGACAGATGCGTCTGTCCTGCTACGGCGCTCCAGAGATTACCGCGGTACTCCGGCCGCACGCCAGGTCCGGGGGGCGCTGGGGCACGCACGGTGAGGTGTAGGTGGTTGACCAGCCGGGCCCCGGGAGGATCGGTCCAGTTGAGCGTCACCCGCAACAGGACCGTACCCGCAGGGAGCGTGAACCGGTACCTCACTGTGCGTCCGGGCCCGATCGCGCAGTCGTCGCGCACGTGATAGGTGACGGGCGGAGCGGGTGCGAGGCTTTGGCGCAGGTTCAGGCGCCCCCAGCCGTATCCCGCGGCGGTATCGGGTAGCCGGCCCGGCGTGATGTTGGTGGCGCCATTCACGAGCGTTGCGCGCAGCAGCGCCGCGCTGGGGATGTCGTTGGCAACCTGGTTCGCGTGGCGGTTCACGAGCGTGCACTTGTGGTGGAGATGGCCCGTCTCCTCCTCTACCCAGTCGAGCAGGAACACGCGGCCGTTCCAGACCAGCTTGAAGTCGCGGACGAATGTTCCGGTGGCGCTCACCTGCAGGATCCCCACTGACGCTGGCGGATTCAGCGGCCCTGCCGGCGGCGGGGGCGGCGGCACGGCGATGATGCGTCCGTTCTCGTCGAGCACGGTGAAATAGAGCACGCGCGTGCCGTCAGCTTCGGCTCCGATCCAAGCCAGCCCGTACGCGGGGCTCCAGGCGGGAAGCCTCGTGCCTGCCGGCAGCACGGCGGGAGGATTCGACCACGGCTCGTGCGTATAGGTGCAGATGAGCTGGGGCTCGATCGCGTCGCGGACTGCCGTCCAACCCGGAGTCGCGGCGTTGATCACCGCGACATCGCTGACGGCCAGCGGCGGAGCCGGGGCGGGCGGATTGGCCATCGGGCGTCCTTGGCGATCCAGTCGGCTGAAATGGATCTCCCAGTGCGCGGCATTGTTGGCACGGTATTGCCATGCCGCGCCGTACTCGCGATTGGAAGAATTGACCGCGGTCGGACGCCGCGCCAGCACGCCGTTCGTGCCTTCACCGGCGGCGGCGCTCAGGTCGCGCTCGGCTCCATCGGGGGTCCCGTCGAGCTGGAACCGGCGGCAATGCACCTGAGTGACGGCGCCGCTCACGCGATGATAGATAGCGATCGAGCGCGCCTCGCCGTTCACGAATTGGAACCAGTTGTGTGCCGCCACACCGTCGGCTGCAGCGAGATTCGCGGCCGACCCCTCGCGCACGCCGGCGCTGTTCACTCTTTGCTGCCGGAGCTGCAGCGCTCCGCCCTGCATGGTGCCGTACCCGACCACGACATGGAACGAAGGCACGGTGAAGAAACCGATCTGCGGCGGTGTGCGGTCGTGGATGGTGACGGTGTCCTGCAGAGCCGCGGAGCCGCCGGCTCCGAAGGCGGCGACCGGAGCGCCTTGGGCGTCGTGGAGGTACAACTTGATCCCGCTTACCGTATCGTTCACCGCGGTGATGAGACGGTCGTTTCCCGTCCAGAGCGTCTCGCAGCTCAGGATCAGAAACGGCGAAGGCACCTCGAGGACTCCGTTCGCCCCGTAACTCGTGTCCACTGCGCCGTCGGCGGTGAGCCGCACCCATTGCAGGTTGTCGTGCGTCGCGTCCGCGGGCACCAGGCGCAGCAGATAGTACGAACCGCCGGCCCAGGCGGCCGAGAGTGTAGTGAGCGCAGTACTGTCGTGGTCGACCAGGTTCGCGACGACGTAGCGCCCGCTCTTGAGCAGCGGCGTGACGGGATCCTCCTGCGCCTCGAAGGCGGCCGCCCGGGTCAGATTCAGGGCGTACACCCCCAGACGGTCGGAGTTGACCTCGTCGGGGCTCTGGTACGGGAGCACGAAGCCGTCGGCATCGCCCAGGGCAGCGAAGCCGGCGGTATCCCCGGGGGTGTCGGAGATGCGCACCAGGCGCCGGTTCGTGGGATCGCTCGCGTCCGCCGCGATGCGCGCGTCCACTGCTCCGTTGGCGTCGAGAAAGCACAGATACACGTCGAAGTGCGCGTTCTGCGAGTCGTCTTCCCAGAGCAGCACGTACCCGCTGTCGGGATGGCACAGGATGCTCGGGCGCCGCATGTGGTTGGCGGCCGGGACCGTCACCACCAGTCGCGCGGCACCCACGGTCCCCGCGGTGGCGTCCAGGAACTGCATCCAGATCTCGCCACCGGCGACGTTGCGAGCGTCGCACCAGACGAGCGCATAGCGCTTGGCGCGCGGATCCCAGAGGATGCACGGCTCGCGGATCTCCTGAGCCTGGTCGAGCACGGTGGTAGGGCCGGCGCCTTGCAGGCTGGCCGAAGCGTCCATCTGCCGGACCTGCAGCTGGAAATTTCCCGGATGGAGGACGCCGCATACGGCGAACCGGGTCCCGTTCCAGTTGAGGGAGTGATATGGCCCCGTGCCGTCGTGGAACAGGAAGCTGATGGAGGCACCATCCACCGCCGCTCCCGTGTCCGAGCGGAAGCGCTGGAAAAAGTATCCGTTCCCGCCCGTGGCGGGGAACACGCACGCCACTTGGTCGGCCAAAGCGATGAGGTCGGGCGGCACGGTGTCGTCGGGGCGTGCGTCCGGCGACAGCGTGACCACTCCGGCGGTGCCGAACGCCGCCACCAAAGCAAGCGACCGGTCATAGCAGGACAGGCGCATCTTGCCGTCGCTGTGGCGGTGCAAGAGGTAGGTCCGCTCACCGATGGTCACGATCTTCGGCGCGGGGTGCTCGCCCACGTTGTCTTGCAGGTGCACCGGCGCCGCGTCGACCGGCGCCTGCTGGTGCCGCGCCACACGCATGGCCACGATGTTCTTCTGTCCCGCGGGAAGCGCGGGAGTGATCCACGCGAAGACGAGCCCATCGGGATGGAGCGCGACGGCGGGTTGCGTTCCGAACACCGGCACAGGCGGGGCGGCCGGAATGGGCACGCCTTCCAACAGCAGCGGCCTGCGCATCTGTGCGAAGCGTGTGCGGTAAAACTGGCGCACCAGAAGCGAGGATCCCGCGACCATGGGCGTCGCCATGCTGGTGCCGTCGAAGATCTGGTACAAGTTCCGGTTCAGCCCCGGCGGCAGCATGCTGTCGGAATTGGCGTTCCAGAACGGCACGGGGATCGGTACCGGAGGCAACGGCGGCGGTTGGGCGACCCACTGTGAGCGGGTGGACAGCACGTTGGTCCCCGGTGCGACGACATCGGGCTTGATGCGGTTGGTGTTGACGCCCGCGTTGGTGCGGACCGCGCCCCGATCGCTGAAGAGGGCGATGTCATTGGCATTGTCCGAGGTGGTGAAGGCGCCCGCTGCGCCCCCCGCCGCAACGTTGAAGGCGGCGTTGTTCCAAAGCCCCGGCCACGCGGTCCGATAGGAATCGCGCCAGCCTCCGTCGTTGCGCAGGTTTTCCGATGCGCCCACCGTGATCGCGTTCTTGGCCGTGGCTTCCAGGTCCAGCGTGCGGGCGTCGAGCACGCCGTTTCCGTTCGGGCCTTCCGCCGTGTCCGATTCGCTGTTTCCGGCGGCGAACAGGATCAGCACATCGGGATTGTCGAAGCACCAGCGGTCGACCGGTTCGGATTCGGTTGGGGTGTACCGGTTGTTGTTGACACCGACGTTGAACGAGCTGCCCCAGGAGTTGCTCACCACCCGGGCGCCGTTGAATGCCGCGAAATCGAACGGAACCTGCACGTTCGCCGGCAGCGGAGCGAGCCCCACCAGCGCGGCGCGCGGAGCCATCCCGCGCGTGAGGCCGCCGGAGCTGGCGCCGGTGCCCGCGACGGTCCCTGCCGTGTGGGTGCCGTGCGGGGCGTTGTCCGGGACCGTCAGCGCCGCGTTGAGCGGGGTGTTGCTGTTGCGCAATAGCCGGATGGTTGCGACCAGGTCCGGATGAAATGGAGTCATCGCGCCAGTGGGCGGCGGCACCCCGCCGGCGAGGTTGCCCACGTCGAAGCCCGAGTCCACCACTGCACCGATCTCGCCGACGCCGTCGAGGTTCACGAGGAAATCCACGGTGCCCAGGTCACGGACCTGATTCACACCCAGGATCACGCCCGCATTGTGATTCCTGAGCTTCTTGGTCGTGGGCGTGGATGCGGCGAACACCCCCGGTACGGAGACGATCGCGTTGGCCGCCTCCGGCGCTGCCTGCACCAGGAAGCCGTGCGCGATGCTGGAGACCACGGTCGCTCCGGCGGACTCGAGCGCGGGACGGATGTCGTCGGGATCGAGTGCGTCGAAGACGCGGACCTGCAGATTGCCCTCGGGCGCGGAAGCCGGCGCCTGGACGGAGAGTTGCGAGAGCGAGCTGGCGGTGAGCGGTTCCGCCACACCGGCGAGGTCCAGACCGATGGCATAGGCCGGATGGAACAGCGCCACCGAATCGACGGATGCGAGCGATCGTACGGAGTCCGCCACCGCAGACGTCATCCGGAACACTCCCGTGTACGCATCGAGCACGTGGATCTGCTCGCCGCCGGCAAGCGCGATGTCCTGTAACCAGGACTTGTCGGCCGGCGCGACGAAGTGGACGATCCAGATTCCCAGCGCATCTGCGGAGGGAGGTGTGGCACGAAGCCCATCGGGAGGACTGGGCGTCTCCGTTGCGGGGCGATAGGAGACCGGTCCGACCTGGAGAACTCCCGCGTCGGGGAAGGGCGAAACGGAAATCCCCTGCGACACGAGAGTGTCCACCTGCGCGTCGTCCATGGCGACCCAGAACTGCCCGCCCGCCTCGCGGAGAACGGTCACGCGGCTGCGAACGAAGTCGGCCTGCTCGGGGGCACGGTCGGGATCGAGTTGCAGGAAGGCGTGGATCTGAGCCATGGACCGCTCCGGTTCAGGCTTGCACGGCGGGATCGATATCGACCGGCTTGGTTCCGGCGGTCTTTCCCGGCGACAGGATGTGCTCGATCGGTTTGCCCTCGTCCTCGGCGAGCATCCGCTCCAACCGCAGATCGACCTCGGCCTCCAGATTGAGCTGGCGCGATGCCGCCGCCGTTGCCGCGCCCGCGGAGAACTTCAGCGTCTTCAAGGTCCCTTCGGCCTGGTAGCTTCCCGCGTTCCACGAGAAGCCGCCCTCACCGATCAAAGTCGTGCGGTTCAAAGCCAGAGCCGAAAGCGACAGCGCAAGCGCCTGTTCCGCCGTGGCGGCGTCGGCCGCGGTGATCTGGAGCGTGAGCTTGTGCAGGGTCTTGAGGCGCGTAGCGACCGCGACCACGCCGTATTGGATCTCCAGCTGATCAAAGCCGGTTACATCGCGGCCCGGCCGCGGAGCGAACGTGAACGACGCGGGATTCGCCGGATCCCAGGTCAATTCCGCACTGCTCAGCGCAACCAGCTCTCCGGCTGCGGAACGCAGGTACACGCGCTTGGGCCCGGGATACGGCGGACGCGTGAGCGTATAAGGCCCGGCGGGATGAGAAGGATCGAAGGCGAGATCGTCCACCGCATCTTCGGGGCCGGGCTCGCCCGCCACGGGATCGGCCGACAGCGGATCGAAGTCCCACGTGTCGGCGGGAAAGGTCACGGTGGCGGCGCCCTCTCCGGTGAACAGCGCGGGGAAGGCGCTCTTCAGCAGCGCGACGATCGCGTCTTCCAATGCGAGCAGCATGGGCGCCTATGCGGGTGGCGTAACGTCCTTGGAAGGTCCACCGCCATCGAGCTCCTCTTGCAGCACCTGGATCGCGCCGCTGATGCGCAACAGCGTCGCGCGCACGTTGGCGGCCTGGCCCTCCAGGTCCTCGATGGTCTTCTTGCCCTTCTCGTACTCCGCGCGCAGCTCTTCGAGCCGCTGGCGCAGCCTCGTTTCCATGTCCGACATTCCTGTTTCGTCCTACTTCGTTTTGGGCGCCGGCTTGGGCTTGACCATCGCCGTGGGGAATGCCGGCTTGATCGCTTCCAGCTCCTGGATGGATTTCGCCTTGGCCGCCGCAGCCTCTAGCCGATTGACCTCGTCGCGAAACGCATCCACCGTGGCGCGGATCGCCCGGACGCGGTCGTCGTCATACATCCCGAGCCCCGCGTTCATGATCTGATAGTCGGGGATCAGCAGTTGGCGAGCCGCCACGGATGCATCCGTGAACCCGCGCACAACGCGATCCCGGGCCTGCGCGAGCGTCTCGGGCGGCGGTGCAGTCGGCGGCGCCAGGTCCTTGACGACTCCGTTCTCGATCGTGAAGTGGACCGGGATGAATTGATCGGGAGAGCGCCCGAAGTCCATGGTGGCCGCGTTGAAGGCGGGAAAGATTTCCTCCGGCCTCTTGTCCTCGCCCGGAAACGAGTTCGACATGTGCAGGATGGCTTTGGTCTTCTTGTCGATGATGAGATACATGGTGTCCTCCGGTCAGAGTTCGATGACCTGGATCTGCCGATAGTCTCCGTACCAGCAACAGGTGAGCGTGCCGCTCGTGACCGCCCACTGGGCCGAGATCGTGTGTGACCCCGCCGCGAGGTAGAGGATCCGCGACAACGTTACCCCGCGCAGCTCCCAGCCGTTGTTGTGGAATTCCTGCCGCGTGTAGTCCTGCTGATTGCCGTCCAGGAGCAGCCGGAAGTAGGCGCCAATCGTATTGCTCCCCGTGGCCTGGACCCCGTTCACCTGTACCAGGACCTGGAAGTAGGCGCCGATGGGAGCGTTGACCGTGACGCTCATGTTCGGCATGTCCACAAAGCCGGTGCTCGTGGTATTCACCGAGTTCCCGGCAATGGCATAGGTCCGGATCTTCTGATCCACGGATCGGCCCACGGTGTAGATGCCATACGTCGTGGCGCCGTACACGTAGAGTCCGTAAGCGTTGTTTGCTCCATTCACGATGACCCCAACGGTGGAGTTCGGGCCGACACGCAGGCCCACGTTACCGTTGGTCACATCCATGTTCAGGGCCCAACCCGCGCCCTTGTTGCCCCAGAGGCCCACCGCGCCGTCGCCATTCATCCCGATGAATGCGCGGTCTTCCGCCGGGGTCGTCTGGTACAGCCAAAGGCCCGCTGTCCCCGAGGCGCCCTGGCGCAGTCGGATCCTGTCGCCGACGTCGATCTTGAACCCCGGTGCTGGAACTCCGATGCCCACGTTGCCGTTCACCAGACGCATCGCTTCCACCTGACCGGTGCGGTTGGCCGCACCCGTGCCGTTGGTCAAGAAGCTCAGCCCGCCGGTGAAGTTGCCAGGGTTGGTGTCCAGCGATTGAATGAGCCCGGGGCGCCATTCGGTGCCGCTGCCCTGCGGGTCGCTCCAGAATTCCAGTTGCGCCTGCCCGAAGGACTTGGTGCTTTGGATCCTCAGCACGGCGGGCGTGTTCGCATCGACAACGTGCAGCTTGGCGTTGGTCGAGGTGGTTCCTAGCCCCAACGCGCCGGCGATCGTGAGCGGTCCGGTGATCGCATCGCCGGATCGATTGACTTTCGCATTGTCCAGGCGCTGGGTCTCGGTGACGAGGTCGTTCCAGTCCTTGGAACGAATGGCATCGCCAGGGCTCTTCGGAAAAGGGAGATCTGGTGTGAGAGGCATTGTGTGGTCTCCTCGGGAAGCTCTGTGGCGGGTTCAGGCCGGGCCTAGAACACGATGTCCCAGATCAGCGTGAGCTTGAAGGTGTTGGCTTTGGTCACCGGATCGAAGACGACGCGGTTGTACAGGGTGCCCGCCGACGGGGCGGTGAAGATCCCGGCCTCGCGCAGCGGATCGGCCCCGTTGGCCTCGCCGAAGTCGAACACGGTCTGCAGGCTCACTTTGATGCGCTTGACGCCGGTGCCGTCGACGATCTCCGAGTACACGGGGGCGACCACCGGGTTGCGCGCCCGCTCCGCGACCAGCCCGGCCTGGTCGTCCGTGGCGGCATCCCCGCCTGTGCCTACCCCCATATGGCTCACCTTGGAGGGCGGGGTGCCCGTGACGCCCGCGAAGAGTTGCGCTACGAGCTGGCGGCCGGTCTTGACGATCCGGTTGGGATGGGTGCGGTCGAGCACGGTCCGGCCGTCTCGATCTTCCAAGAGCACCCTGAGCCTGCCCTGCATGTCCATGGTCTCCTGCATTTTGTTTCTCCCCGAATGGGTCATTGGAATCCGAAGCTGCCGTCGAACACGGAGACGTTGAACACGCCTCCGATCGCGAAATGCTCGGTCGCGTCGTGCGTCTCGAGAGCGCTGTCGAATGCGCCCACCGCCAGGCTCTCCGCGACGTCGTGCGTCTCCGTGCGGTCGCTCTCGATGACCGCGGAGAACGTGTCGGTGGCGGCCTGATCCTCGAACGGCGTTCGATCGGAGGATTCTCCCGGCAGCGACAGCGAGTACTGCACCATCCCCTGCACGCCCGCCGCCCGGGCACCGTCCACGACCTTCTGGATCGCGTCGAGAGAAAGGCCCTTGAACACCTTGAAGCGGCGTTCGTAACCGGTGCCGCTGAGGATCCGCTTGACGGCAGCATCGACGAAATAGGGAACTACCACGTCGAACATGAGCGGCTGGTAGCGGATCCATTCCATGCGCACCGAGAAAGCGGCCGCGCTGAACGTCTCACCGCTGTCGAACTCGGAGATGTCGAACTCTGCGGCGCCGGCAGCCGTGAAGATCCACTTCGACCCGCCCGCGGGCACCTCGGGGAGCTGCGGCGGCGATGTGCCGTCGACGTCGACGAACGAGGAGCTCACATCGGTGGTCCCGATGGAGGCCGAGAACTGCGCCGTGCCCTCGCCCGCCAGAACCAACGTGGCACCTTGCGGCACCTCGAAGTCGCCCATCGACACGATCCCGGCGCCCGTGTCCTGGCGCACGAGCGACAGGCGCCGGCCGCCGCCCTGCGTGAAGGTCCACTCGATGCGCGGCGCCACCGGCTGCACCGTGCTGAAGTTCAAGTCGAGTGCGGTCGTGCTGCCGGTGGCGGTGGGCGAGGCGGTTCCCAGGACCACCTCGGTCTTGGGCGAGAACTCCTCGATCTGCACCAGCACCGCGAGCCCGGCGACCAGGTCCGAGATGCCCTTGCTGATGTTTCCGCTGGGCCCGGCCAACTGCTTCTGGAGCAGCGTCAGGTCGTAGGGGAGCCCCAGCGCCGCGCGGACCGCACCCTTGATCGCTTCCACCGTCCCGCCGCCGATGAAGGACGGAACGGTGGCTTTCACCAGGGGCCGGAACGTGTCGTCGCCTTCCGGTGTCCCGTCTGGGAGCAGCCGGCGCGACACGTCGAACAGGGCGCCCAGCCCGTCGAGCCCGCCGCCCTTCGCGTAGTCGATCCAGTGCGACTTGAGTAGGTCCTTGACGGCGGTGTCGGCATGGAGAAGCTCGTTGCCCAATGCATCCAGAATGCGATGCAGCAGCGAATCGCCTTCCCGGGCGGCGTAGACGTCCGGGAACAACGCGACGAGCCGATCGGTCTTGAATGACATCGTCTTAGGTGGCGAGGCTGGTGGTGCCCGCGGTGACGCCCGGATAGGCCGCCGCCTGGACGCCGAGCTCGATGGTGGTCGCGTCCAGGCTCGCGAGGTTGGGGATCACCACTTTTGGAAACACAGGCGCCGCGTGATCGGTGCCCGTGAAAGTGGCCGTTCCCGTCACCTGCGCGACCTGCTGCAGAGGCTGATTGGGCGTCGTCTTGGGCTTGGCCCGCACCGTGGCCAGGACCGCGAGCTGGAAGTCACGGAACTGGATCGGCGTGCCGTCGTCGGCCAGGCCCTGCACGGTGACGGTCAGCGTGCCGTCGCCCGCAAGGCTCGCCGAAGCTGCAGCCAGCGCCTGCAGCGGCACGACGTCGATCGCGCCCGAGTCGGGACGCGCCTGCTCCGCGGCGTCGACCACGAAGGGATCGCTGTCCACCGGCTTGGCGGAGTCGCTGCCGCGCACGTAGTCGAGCTGCACCTCGGCGACGTCGGCAAGTCCGGCGATCTGGAACACCAGCGAGGCGAGCTTGCGCGGCGAGACCGGCTCGCCGATGCCCAACGCCGACAGAGCCGTGACCACCGCCTTGCCGTAATTCGCGTAGGCGTCCTTGCCGCTTCCGACGACATCGGGGATCACGTAGAAGGTGCCGGAGAGCGTGACCGCCGCCACTTGCGTCACCCGCGCCTTGATGCCGGCGGCGCGCGTCTTGTCGACCACGTCCTCCACCAGCGGCACCACCAGGTCGGGTTTGCCGGTGGAGATGCGCACCCACACTTCGCCGAGCGGGATCGTCTGGTCGACGGAGAAGTCCCGCACCTCCACCCTGTCGACGCCGTCGATGTTGAGCACCGCATAGCGTATGGCGTTCAGCGTGGCATTGCCCGCGCGCTCCAGCGCGTGCTTGGCGCGCTCGCGCAGCTGGTCGTCGGCTTCGGCCGCTTCGCCGCCGGTCAACGGCTTGTTGTTCACCACGCCGCCGTCGACACCGCGCGGCGGAGTGGGCATCACGGTCAGGCTTCCCGACCCGAGGTTGCCCTCGGGGCCGGGGTCGAGCGCGATCACCGGCACCGTCACGCTGGGGGTCTTGGCTTGGTACGTGACGATCAGACTGGAGGAAGCCGGCGTGGCGGCAAGAGTGATAGTGGACTCGTCGTCGCCGAACGGCTTGCCCGCTTTGGTCGGCACGGTGGCGAGGTCGGTCGTCGTGCCTTTGACGCGCACGTGCACGAGCGTGCCGATCGCGACCGAAGTGTGCACCACGGTCCCGGTCGCCGTGGCCGCCTCGTCGAGCGTGGCTGGGATGACACCGGGGGCCGTGACTTTGAACAGGCGCCCGCGCGCATCCGCCACCCGAGTGCCGGTCGCGATCGGAACGTCGGTCTTCGGTGCCTTCTTCAGCCAGAAGGTGACTTCGCCTTGCGCGGGAAGCGCCACGTTGCGCGAGATGCCGAGCAGCGCCACCACGTTGTCCAGCGCCGCGCCCTGCGCGTAGTCGATGAACGCGCGCTGGTAGGCCTGGTCCATCTGCTCGTAGAGCAGCTTGAGCTCGCGCGACACCGAGCGCACCAGCGTGCCCACGACGCTGCCCGCGTTGAAGTCGGTGATGCCCGAAGGCAGGTCGCGGAAGAAGTAGCCGACGGTCAGCCGGGAATTGTCGTCGGGGAACCATCCCGCCGCGACGTCGGGATCCGTTCCCGCGGGAAGGTCCTGCCAGACGAGCTGGCCAACCGCATAGATGTACTGCTGCCCGCGATTGAAGATGGCGGGCTTGCCGGCGACGAACCCGGTGATCTGGTCTGCGAGCCCGCTCACGGGGCCGGGCCCCTGCAGCGGATAAGCGCGAGTGCCGGAGCGGTACAGCAGGTCGAGCGTGGCGGGCTGCTCCACGCCGAGCTGGAGACTGCCCACCAGCGAGTCGATCAGGTCCTGGAACGGCTTGGAGAAGGGATGTCCGACGTCGATCATGTGCCCTCCAGGGCGAGGTCGAAGATCAGGTCGAGCGGTGTCGGCTGGTCGATGAGCAGCACCGACATGGCGAGCCGCAGCACGCTGCGCTCCCCGGGGATGACGACGACATCGACCGAGTTCACCTTCTTCACCCGCGGGTCCGCCTCCACCGCTTCGCGCGCGAACACCTGCGCCTTGAGCTGCGTGCGCGCGAGGTCGGGCTCGCCGATCAACTCGTGCAGGCGCGAACCGTAGTCGGGCCAGCCGAGCGGCGCGAGCTCCCCCTTGCGCACGCGCAGGCGCAGCGAGAGCGCCTGCACGGCATTGTCATTGCCATAGGCGAGCGTGAGATCGCCCGACGAGCCGACCGGACCACCCAGCGCGAAATCCAACCCGCCCGCACCGTCGCGCAGGAGGATGTCGCTCCCGAACAGTTGCTGGCGGTCGATGGCCATAGCGGCTCTCGCTCCCCGTCACGCGGTCAAGACGACCTGGCGGGACGCCGACGCGGTTGCGCTGCCCGCCGTCGCGGACAAGGTGAGCGTGTAGTTCCCGGTCCCGAGGTCGGCCGGCAGCGCACCCGCCCTGCGGAACCAGGTCTTGTCGTCCGCCCGGAAGAACGGCAGCGACGCGAGATCGAGTGCGATGTCCGCCGTGTGCGCCGGGTCGGGCGCGCCGGCCGGGGCCAGATGCAGCCCCATGCCGATGCCGTTGACCTTCTGGTAATCCGCGTCGGCGATCCAGTTGCCGGGGTTGTTCGGGTCTTGCTTGGCCCATCGCGCCGGCGCCAGGAACTCGAGCGTGGCGGAGGCCTTGGACAACGATTGTCCGTCGGCGGAAGGGGTGCGGATCTGGGCCACCAGCCTGTGCACCACACAGGGAGCGGGCGCCGCCGGCGGTGCGCCGCCGGCCATCGCCGAGCGCGTCACGGCCTTCACCGAGGCGAGGTCGTTGCCGTCCTTGTCGGTGGCGGCCAGCACGATCGCATGGGTCCCGAACTCCGCGAGCGGCGCGCTGAAGTTCAGGATCGCGACCGAATGATCGGCCGTGTTGAGCTCGGGGTGGTCCGCCGTGGCGGCGGCATTGAGCGACGAGAACCACTTGAAGAACAGCCCGGAGCTGCTGCCCGACACCGAACCCTTCATCGTCACGGCGGCGGCGCCCACGAGTCCCGTACCGTTCGCGGGCTGGAGGATCTGCAGCGAGAGGTCGCTCATGTCTGCCCGCTCGAGCTGAACTGCGCCGATCCTCCGGAGGGGAAGATGACGGCCTGGTCGTTGACGACGTTGATCGGGATGTGGTTCACCGTGACGGTGGAGTTTCCCGAGCTGGGTAGCACCATCCCGGGCCAGGCGGGAGCGCCCGACTGACCCTGCATCGCCATCCCCAGCGCGACGATGGCCTTGGTGTTCGCCTTCACCGTCTTGTTGAAGCTGTTCACGATCCACACCGTGGGCTGCGGCTGCAGAGGCGAGGCCGGCGGCGGCGGCAGGATCACCGGTGGCGCCGAGCTGCACTGCGGAGGATCGCTCGGCGTGACCTCGACCAGGGCTTCCGCACTCTCGATCATCACTTTGCCGCCCGCAGACGGTTTCAAGGTGAGGTTGCCCATGAGGTTCAGCGTCTTCTTGAGGGTGAGGTCGGCCATCATGCCCCCGAGATGTCCGTGCCCGAGATGGTCACGCTGCTGATCTTCCCCGTGCCCTTGATGGTGCCGTCGCCGTCGACGGTGAGCGTCTTCTTGATCTCCACGTCCGCGTCCAGGACCACGTTGTTGCCGGTCACGGTCAGCTTGTCGCAAGTGACCTCGATCGGCTTGTCCTTGCACAGCACGGAGATCTTGCCGTTCTGCTGGTCCATGGTGATGACGATGTCGTCGCTCGTCTTGAGCTCGATCAACCCCTGCGGGTCGATGCGGATCCCGGCGAGGAAGTCGCTGTTGTCCTCCAGCTTCTTCACGTCGCGCTGCAGGAAGATGCTGCCGTCGGCTGCGAAGCGCAGATGGTTGATCTTGCCGTCCGGCAAGCGGTGCTCGAACAGCACGTCGTTCTCTTTGAACAGCGGCGCGCGCTCCTGGTCGTGATAGAAGCGCCCGGTGACGAACGGCTGCTGGATGTTGTCGTCCAGGAACTGCACCAGCACGAGGTCGCCCACGCGCGGCGGGACCGCGACGCCCACGTGCGACACGGCGATCGGCACCTGCGCGATTTCGAGCCCGTCGTGCTTGAGGCGCACGTCCGCTTCATAGTTGGCGGTGTCGTCGTCGCTCTCGTGGGTCGTCAGTGCCGTGACGGTGGCGAGCTGCGGCCCGCGGCGCACGGCCAACTCCTCGCGCACCGTACGCCGCACCATGTCGAGAAGCTCTTTCATTGGCTTCCCTCCGCGGACACGACAATGTCCGTCACAAACCCTTCCAGGACCCCGAAGCGGTGGCGGAGTCCCTTGATGTACCCGGACGCGTTCAGCCCCGATTCCGGAGCGTCGGAGGCGCCGGTGGAATCGCCCAGCTCGAGTGCCGGCATGCCCAGCACCGTGAGCCGGATCGCGCTGGTGCGGCGGTCGAAGCTCGCCGCGTAGCCGGCGGCGAAGCGATCCGCCATATCCTTCGTGCGCGCCGCCGGATCGATCACCAGCAGCTCGTCGCCGCTGCCCGATGAGCCTTCGTAGTCGGTGTCCGTCGCCGTGAGCCAAAAGCTCTTGTCCTCGCCCTGGCCCGACATCGGGCTCTCGCCTCCCAACAGCAGCGTGCGCCCAAACGGCGGGCGCAGACCCGCCACGGCAGCGAGCAGATGCTTTCCGTACCCGAGACCGCCGCCGCCTCCCAGTCCCAGCGCCGAGGTCGCAGCCGACGCTGCACCCGCCAGCGCCGAGCCCACGCCACCTAGTCCACCGCCGATGGAATCGAGATTCGCTGCGGGGCCCAGCCCCTTGAAGTTGATCTTTCCTTCCCGATCCGAGAACAGCGAATATCCGAGCCGATCGGCCAAGCGCCGCAGTTGTGCATATGCTCCTGCACTGCGATCGATCGAAAAGCGCGGCAGATCGAGCCCGTCGGAGATATCGCCTTCATCCAAGGATGCCTGGCCGATCAGATCGCGCACCACGTCGCCGGCGCTCTGCGCTTGATAGAAGGACGACACCCGCAACTCCACCAGCGCGAGCATGGTGCCGGCGCAGAACAGCTCGCAGCCTCCCAGGCGCGGGCGGATCTCGGCGACGCTGCCGGTGAACACGCGCTCCAGCCCGTCTTCGTCGCCCAGGTCGAGCTGCACGGCATCACCCGGCGACACGCCGCCGCTCTCCGCGAGCAGCACGCGCAGCCCGTCGATGGGTACGTCCAGGCTGCGCTCGACGACGAACCGGGACGGACCCACCACGGGCGACGACGAATCCGAGGAAAGGCTTCCGGCGCTGAGCGAGAACCTGGGCTGCATGCCAGCCATCAGAAGCCCCCATGGTCGCGGGCGTCCTTCTCGAAGCTCGCGTTCTGGTAACCGTTGAGGATCACGTCCCACTCGTACACGCCGAACAGCGGCAGCCCCAGATGGAAGAACGGGCCCCACCACCCGTACTGGTTCACGTGCCGCAGCTCGTGCTCGTAGAGTGCCTGGCTCTTGGGAATGGTCACCGTTCCGTTGTAGGCGGGCGGCGTCACCGGATCGGGCAGCGCTTGCCAGGCCGGGTTGTTCTGATATTCCCCGTTGACGAAGATCACGTTGCCGAACGTGATCCCGAGCAGGCTCTCGAACGAACCGAGCCACCCGCCCTTGAACACCAAAGCGAACGCGTTCAAGCGGCCCGAGGCGGCGACGTCGAATCCCGGCGTCTGCCAGCTCACATGCCCGAGCGAGAACAACCACACCAGCCAGCGCACCACCTCGCCGAGCAGGCAGCTCACCTCCACGGCGAGCCCGAACGCCGTGTTGGGAAGCGTCCACAACACGCCCAGCAGCGACAGCAGGACCCCACCGAAGCTCCAGTGCCCGTCGGGGTCGAACCGGTTCACGGGATCGTTGGCGCAGTAGGCGTGGCGGTTGCGCAACCGCGGCTGGCGCAACCAGTCGCCCAGGATCTGCGCGCGCGCCATGCGCTGCTCGCGGGCGTTGCGGAACGGGTTGACCAGGCGCGCGTCGTCGGGCGCACCGGTATGGATGTCCGGAGTGAGAAACCGGCGCAAGTGCGGGTCGTACCAGCGAGAGCCGACGCGGTAGAGGCCGAGCTCGGGATGCCACAGTCGCCCGCGGTAGATGTAGGGTAGGCGCCCTGGGATCTGGAGCGGAACGCCGTAGGGATCGCTGTGGAACGGACCTTCCATCCCGCTCTCGGCGCTGCCGGCAAACACGAGATTGCCGTGCGCGTCGCTGTGCAGACATACGGCTTCGCCTTCCGTGCGGGAACGGAAATCCACCATGCCGACGATCCCGGTAGGCAGGCGCAAGAAGATCATGCGCGGGCGGCCTTCGCCATCGGCCACCGCCAGCAGCCCGTCGTCCGCCCCATAGACGTAACGCTCGGTGCCACCGGGCCCCGATTTGGCTACCAATCGCCCTTTGTGATCGTAGAGGCAGCGCGCGACGCGCGTTCCATCCACCAATGCCTCCAGCATCTCGCCGCCCTGGTTATGGCGGAACACGCGCTCGGTCGATCCCTGGCGCACGAAGCGCACCCGGCCCGCGCGATCGCATTCCACAACCTCATCGACCACGGCGTTGTCCATCGCGTCGTGGCCGTATCGCCAGACGCGTGCACCGTCGCGCGCCTCGCACAGGCGCCCAAGCTGGTCGTACTCATAGGTGCGCGTTCCTTCGCGCACGAGGCGGAACGCGTCGTCGCGGACGAGATCGCAGCTCCAGAGCTCCTGCCCCTCGCGGCTGAGCACCTTGCGCGTCGGGCGGCCGTCGTTCGGATCGTTCCAGGTTTGCTCGCGTACGCCGTCCACGCCTTCGCTCCAGCACAGCCGGGTCGCGTCGTCGGTGCCGAAGCGGGCGACCGGGCGTCCGTTCCAATCCACGGCGGCGGGCCGGCCGCGGCCGTCCCAGCGAAATCCGATCGTCTGGCTCCACTGCGGAAACGCGATCCGCTCCAGACGCCCCTGTGCGTCGAACGAGAAGCGCACAGCGATGGCTCGCCCATCCAGGCGCTGCTCGAGCCCGACCAGACGGCCCCGCACGTCGTATTGGAAGCGACTCTCTTCGCGGTCGCTCCGCGCGGACGCGACGCGCTCCCCTTCCCAGCGGTACAAGAACGGGCTGGCGTCACCGCGCAGCGTCCGCGCGAGCCGGCCCTGTTCGTCGTAGGAATGCATGAGCGGGCCGTCGGGGCGCTCCACGTCCGTCAGCCTCCCCGCCGTGTCGTAGCGATACTCCGCCCAGCGTTGCCCGTTCTTGTGCACCGACAACAGCCGCCCATCTTCGCCGTAGACATAGCGAAAGCGGGAGCCGTCCGGTTCCACGATCTCGGACAGCTCCCCGGCCTTCCAGGCATAGCACGACACCGCCTGGCCGTCGCGGACTTCGCGCGGGAGCCCCTCGTCGGCGACGACGTCGCGGCCGGCGGATTGCACGGCTTGCCAGGCGCGGATGCGTTCGATCGCTGTCATCACACCGACGCCGAAGCGGAGGAGCCCAGCGGAATCGCGTTCAGCATCGCGTCGAACTCGTTACGCACGCGGTCGAGCTGCTGGTCGAAGCTGGTCTGGAGATTGGCGAGCAGGTTGAGCAGCCGGTGGAACAGGTCGTCCACCACGAGATGGTCGATCTTGTCCAGCAGGTCCTTCACGCCGGCGAGGATCTGGTCGATCTGGGCTTTGAGCGCGCCCAGCACCTGCGAGAGCGCCTGCCGCACCTGCGCGAGGAAAGCGTCCACGGCTTGCTTGATCTGATCGAGAAGGCCGTGCACCGCGCCCGTGATCTTCGACAGCAGGTCCTGGAACAGCGCGTCGAGCTGGGCTTTCAGCGCGGAGGGATCGATCGCCTTCAGAGGATCCATGAGCGGATCCCACACGTTGGTGCGCAACGAGGAGGCGAGCTGGTCGGGATCGAGGATGTGCAGCTTGTCGCGCAACGTGGCATAGACGGCCGACACCGCATCCTTGAGCCCGCCTGGGTGCAGCACCAGCGCGGCTTGCCGGATCTCATGGAAGAATCCGTTCACGGTGTCGCCGAGCGCGCTCTGGAGCGGAGCGAGTGTAGCCAGGAAATGGTCGACGGCGAGATCGATGCGGCGCGCCTTGGTCGAGGGGCGCAAAGTGGCGAGCCCGGCGTGGACTGTGGATATATCCAGCGGCATGGATTGCCGCAGGAAATCCGGCAGGATCCGGCTGAGCCCCGAGTTCAGGCGCTGGAATGCGAGCTGCGCCCCCGAGTTGTCCAGTCCGTTGATGCGCTGGCGAAGCGCCGTGGCCAAAGCCTGGTGCGCGACGATCAGCCGCTGCAGCCGGGAATTGCCCACGCTGATGTCGATCGGCGCGAGCACCGCATCGAAGCGCGCGAGCAGCGCAGCCTTGGCGTCGCCGTTGTCCGTGGAGAGCGAGAGCTGGGCGGCGAGGCTAACGCGCATTCCAGGCAGCGTCACGATTCCGGGAAGCGCACCGGGCGAGAGAGCTGCGATCCGCCCTTGGGCCGCGCGCATCGCTCCGACGATGTTCGCCGGATCCATGACGGGAAGCGCGGCGCCGATGCCCTTGCGGATCGCCTCCAGGGCGCCCACCACTTCGTCGGCGGGGAGCGTGTCGACCACCGCCATCAGGCGATCGAACGCCAGGTCGAGCGGCTGGAACAGCGTGCTCGGCCGCAGCGACGTGGCGAGCGTCACGTTCACCTGCGTGAGCGTGCCGTCGGGGTCGGCGAAGATCGCGTCGGTCAGCGCCAGCACCAGGGTCTTCATCTGGGCGTAGAACGAATCCAACGGTGCCGGCAAGTGCACCGCGTCGAGCGCATCGGAGATCGCCTGCCGCGCTTGCGCGAACAGGTCCTTCTCCTTCTGCTCCAGGGTGGTGAGAAGCGGCGTGATGTCGACCAGCGCGATCAAGCGGTCGATCTCCGTGTACAGCGCCCGCAGCGGCTGCACCCACACGTCGGGGTTGGCGCGCTGGATCGTCTGCATCATGCGGTTGTACGGGTCCTGCAGCGGATCGAGGATCGCGCCGGGCGAGAGTGCTTGGAGCTTGCCCATCGACTCGTCGATCAGCTTCTGCAGCGGGGCGACGACCATGGTGCCGTTGATCCCCTGCACGGCGTTGCCGACCTGGTCCAGAAGCGCCGTCACCGGAGCGGCGAGCGAGGAGCCGTCCAGCCCGCCGATGCGGCGGCGAAACTCCAGCCACGCATCGAGGATCGCCTGGACGCCCTTGGTCAGCTCGCTGTCGAGCGCGGCGAAGCCCTTCTTCAGCTCGTTCTCGATCATGCCTTCCAGGTCGATAGCGCGCAGCACCGACAGCGCCGCCTGAATGGCCACTTTCTCCACGTCCGAGAGCGATTCCGGCTTGATCGCGGCGAGCTTGGCTTTGAGCGCGTCGATCTCGTCCACCACCTCGTCGGCCACGGGGCGGAAGTCCACGTTGTCCAGCGACGAGAGCAGCGTCTTCACCTCGTCCAGCGCGGACGAGAGGTTGTTCTCCAGATCCTGGATCACCTGGCCGGCTTGTTGCACGGCGGTCGCGAGCTCCTGCCCCAGCTCGGCGATCGGGATGTTCTGGAACTGCTGGAGCGCGCCGGCGAGCTCGTCGCTCACGCCGGAGAGCAAGTCTCCGCCGATGTTCTTGTCTACGAAATCGTGCGCGGCCTGGAAGCCGCTCTCGATCGTGCTCCGCACCCGGTCGATCCCAAGCTCGTCCAGCTCCTGGTGCACCCGCTGCAACATCCCCTGCACCGCCGCCTGGACCTGATCGGTGGGGATGCCCTCGAGGGCGGCTTGGATCTTCCCGATGAAGTCGAGCAGGATCTGCCGCACTTGGGACAGCGCCGACTGCGCGAACAGATCGTGAATCGAATCCGACACGCGCTTGACCTGGCCCGCGAGGTCCTCGGGCGAGAGGCTCATGGTCAGCCGCGAAAGCAGGGATTCGACCGTACCCGCGATCTCGTCCACCGCGTCGTCGAGCGTGGGGATGTCCTCGAGGTGGACTGCACCCAGCACATCGGCATAGGCCGAGAACAGCGAATCCCACGCCGGGGCCGCGACCGCGGCGGTGAGCGCGGCGTACAGCGCCTCCAATGCCGTGAAGGCCGCGTCCAGCGCAGTGCCGACGGCCTGCAGCAGCGACTGGAGCGTTGTGTACGCCTGCAGATCGGTGGGGTCGAACGTGCGCAGCGCGCTGGCCAGATTCTGGAAGGCCGTGGTGACCGCGTCGCGCGCGGCGGCGATGCGGGCATCCAGCGATGCGCCCGAGAACGGGTCCAGCAGCGCGAGCGCGGAAGTGAGATGGGTGTTGGCGTCGTCCAGCAGAGTGGAGGCCACGCCGAGCAGGTTTTGGGACAGGAATTCCAGCAGCTCGTCGGCCGGAACGGTCTGCTTCGAGGCGAGGTCCTCGATCGTGGCGAGAGCCGTCTTCACCTTGTCGAGCGTCTGCGCGTCGAAGACGGACGATCCCAGCGTGCCCAACCGCGTCTGGAACAGGCTGAGCACATCGTCGACCAACGCGAGCGCGGTCTGCTCCAGGCTCGAGCCGGGGTGGATCTGCTTCACCAGCTCGCTGTTCGAGAGGAAGCCGCTCACCTGCTGGTAGCTGCCTTCGATCTCCTCCACGAAGCGCAGCGCGTCCGAGGGCAACGCATTTTGAATCGTGGTCAGCGCCTGCGGCAGCCGTTGCGACAGGCCGCTCACGTCGATCTGGAGGACTCCGTCCAATCCGCCCAGTGCCTGCGTGATGCCGCGCAACGGCGAGTCCGGAGAACCGCTCGCGAGCGACCCCGCGACGCTCAAGAACCCGGACAGCCCGGACTGCGCGTTCTGGCTCGCGTTCGTCGCCCCGTGCAGATCGGGCAGGCTGGCGGTAGCGCTCGTCACAGCAGACTCCCAATTCCGGACAGCGTCGAGCTTGCACCGCCGGCCGCGCCGGTGAATGCATCCAGCATGGAAGGCAGGCGCGTGGTGGGATTGCCGAAGTCCGCGGCGCCGGAGAGCAGGCTCGCCAGACCTGCGACCTGCGAGAGCGCGTTCTGCGCGTCGTCCATCAGCGAGGCCGCCTCGTCGAGGATCCCGGCGTCCAGATCGCCCAGCGGACTGGTGGCGGGCGGAGGAGGAGGCGGGACATACTCCGTGACCACGCACTCGAAGTCGAACTCGTCCGGGCGTCCCGCGCGCTCGGCCACGTGGAGATCGTCCACCACGACCTGCGAGAAATAGCCCTGCCCGGTCAGCTCGCACAGGAAGTCCACGGGCGTGCGGTCGAGCAGGTGGCCGCGCAGATCCTTGAGACGATCCGCCGCGTCGTCGCCGTAGAAGATGCCGCGCACGCGGATCCGAACGCTGGGGCGCCCGAGGTCTTGCACGTACTCACCGCTCAAGCCCGGCACCGGATGTCGGACGAAGCGCGCCGCCTCGCTGGCCTCGATGCTCACCAGCTTGTCCAGGACCACGCCTGCGAGCTCCAGAGCCATCCTAGGTCAGCCCTCCCGTGAACCCCAGATGCCGCATCGCCTGCTCGCGCAAACGCTCTTCGAAGCGGTCCAGCAGGCGGTCGAGCAGGATCTCTTCGCGAAGCGGGTCCAGCGGCGCGAGTGCAGGCTGCGGCCCGGTTGGAACGGGCAGCTGCGCGCTCAGCGCAACCGGCGCGTCCTTGCCGGCCGGCCGCGGCCAGCCTGAATGGAGGTCCACCTGGGTCGCCGGCCCCGGATCGTATGACAGCGGGGTGGGCGGAGGCGGGGGAGAGCGGCGCTCGGGCGCCTGCGGTCTCGCGGACGAGGAAGGATCGTCGCGTGCCTGGTCCTCGGCCACGAGGGAGCGGAACAGGGCTTGCAGCTCGGGGAGCGTGCTCACCTGGCGCACGCCTCCCGCAGCCGGCGCCTCCCGGAGCTGTGTCGCGGGGACCCGCGCTTCCTCGGCCGTCTTCCAGGATCTTCCCGCAGCGGTGCCGACCCCACCGAAACCGATCTCGCCTCGACTGCGAGGTGGGTGGACTGCACGCGATGACATGCGCATGACCCGCGGGTCGCTGGCATCCTCTCTCGGTACAGGCACCACGTCCGGCTCCGCTGTGCGTGAGCGCCGCTCATCCCGTGCGGGCGTCGGTTCCGTGGAAACGTCGTACCGCGCAGCACCGGCGTCGCGCTCGCGCTCGGGAACGGAAGCGATGTTCTCGCCAGCACCCGGCTCCCCGCTTCGCTCGTTCCGCACCTGCCTCGCCAAGAGACTGAAGGTCCGAGGCGCTGCCATGGGAGCGGACTTCGATGTCTCGACGTCATCCGATGCCGCATCGTGCACACTCGAGTTCGCCGCCAGAGCCGCGGGCGCTGCAATCGGGGCGCGTGCTTCGAGACGGGGTAGCAAGGCGAGCGCGGGCTCCGTGCTCGGCTCGGCAGCGCGCTCCAGCAACTCGAGCAGCACGCCCTCCATGGCGCGCGAGGGGTCCACGAACTCGAGTGCGCGCCCGGCGTCGAGCCAGGCGAGGTCGGAGAGCTCGAACAGCGCCTGCGCCATCCGCACCGCCTTATCGGCTTCCTGCTCCCATGACAGGTTCATCGCGGCGGCCTCCGCTCCGCGTCCAGTGCGAGCAGGCGCTCGATCCCCGCCAGATACACGGCCACCTGGCCCGGAGTCAGCTCCGCCACTTGCGCGGGCGTCCATCCGAAATGCCGCGCGAGCTGCACGTGCGCCTCCCCGATCGCCGAGCTCGACGCGCTGCGTGCCGCGCCCTCGCCCGAATCGAGTCCCGAGATGCGGTTGATGGCCGCAACCAGGAAGTGCACGAGGCCGGCGTGCATCTGCCGGATCTGCTCCAGCGCGAGCGTCGGCTCGGCGAGCGACTCCTTGATCATCAGAAGAGGCACGAGAGAGGGATCCTCCCGCGATGCCTTGGAGATGAGCGCGAGCGTGGCTACCTTGAGCGGACGCAGCCGCACGCGGCCCGTGCTCACCTCCCCGGCGTCCGCACCGGGGCGCAGCACCGAGGCCGGCACCGCGACCTCGTGCGTCAGAAGGCTTCCCGCGAGAAGCTCCTGCGCCGTCAGGATCGCGTTGTCTTTGCGTGCAGTAGGCGCGGCGCCGCGGTCCACGCCTTGGTCTCCGACTGCCTGCATGGGTCCCCCAGCTTGTTATTGGTGGGGACCTACGCGGAGATCAGGTCTCCTCGTAGGCCAGACGCATCGCCTTGAACGTGACCGCCTCCATCACGAACGTGTCGCTCGGAATCGTGTAGGTCCAGCTGTCGAACTTCACGCCGAACACCGTGACCTTGGTCGACTGCGTCGGCTGGGCCGGGTCCTTCAACGTGGAGACCAGGTTGAACGACGGCTGCACGAAGGTCGGACCCGAAGGCGGGCTCACGGCCCCGTCGCCCAGCAGCAACCGCAGCAGCGCGCCGTTCACATGTGCCCGCTCGGCCGACCCCGACACCTTCAGGATGCCGGGCCGCAGGTACGTGGGATAGCGCTGGCCGATCTCGTAGAACGGCTGCACGTCGCTCGTCACGTTGATCGAGACGTTGGTCAGCTTGCCCACGACGTTGGAGAGGTCGTATTGGGAAACCAGCGCGTCGGCGGCTTTGCCTTCGGGGCTGGAGGTGTCTTCGACGCCGAGCACCAGGACCGCGTCGATGGCGCGCAAGACATCGTTAGGCATGGTTGGGTCTCCTGTCTTACTGCAGCGTCATGACGACGCGGATGAAGTCGATGCTGAAGGTCGGCTGGAGCGTCATCACCACGCTCACCTGTCCGGCGATCTCCTGGGCGCGCGTCGCGGACACGTCCAGCATGTAGCCCGTGAGCGCCTCGTCCTGCACCATTCCGGTCAAGAACGCATCCAGCGTCGCCTTGAGCGCCGCGCGCACCCGCGAGTTGTTGAGCCGGCCGATGTAGGGGTTCGCGGCCGAGCGCACGCCGTACTTCGCGTAGTCGACGATCCGCCGCGTCGGGATCGCCGAGAAGGGCTCGCCCACGCCTTCGGTGGTGACCCCCTTCAACACCCGCAGCCCCTCCTTGGAGATGATCGTCAGCACGTTGCGCTCGATCAACTGCTCCTGCTCGCCGCGGTTGGCCGTCACGGTGATGCCGGGCACGTTGATCGCCTTGTTGGTGAGGCTCGTCTGCACCGCTACCGAGGCGATATACCCCGCAACCGCCGCGGCGGTGTACGCGGGC
>Ga0335083_10001324_pt1 | contig 34225 bp, 27 predicted proteins | sample Lox_Sample_42_FD_206716 | JGI IMG/M metagenome (GOLD analysis project Ga0335083, IMG submission 206716) | Soil microbial communities from Loxahatchee National Wildlife Refuge, Florida, United States - Lox_Sample_4.2 | ecosystem: Environmental > Terrestrial > Soil > Wetlands | place: USA...
GACTCGCTATCGGCGGATTATTACGATAAGACGCCGATCGGAACAGCCGCCTATCCTCTCAGAGAACCGATCGAAGAGATCGCGTATTTCGGATCGGACTTGGCTCCCGCAATTTTGCATACCTCGATGACGACAGGGTTCACGCTGGTCGCTATGCTGGCCCTGAGCCCTCGGCTAACTCTTCTGGTTTTGCCATTCATTCCCGTGTTCATGCTCACGCGACAACGGTTCCGGGCAAAACTAACCGCACACGCGGATTGTGCGCAGCATGATCGCGTGTCATGGAGCAACTTCCTCGAGGAACATCTCACCGCCGCCATTCCGATCCAGCTATTAGGGCAACAGAAACGGCAGGAACGTCGAGGATTTCGCCTACTTGGCCGGTCTGTGCGATCGCAAGAAATGCTGTTTCGAACCGGCGTGTGGTTCACAGGGTACACATCATTGGCGGTCGTCACCGCGATGTCCGCTGTGATCGGTTACGGTGGGTGGAGGGTTGTCGCGGGAACTCTGACTCTCGGCAGCCTCGTCGCGTTTTACAGTTTCGTGGCTCAACTATTCGAACCGTTGAGTGGCGCAGCCGAACTTTATTCCAGAGCACAAAAGACCTTCGCCAGCATTCGACAAGTTCAACAGGTCCTCGTCCTCCGGCCTCTTGTGGTCGATACCCCAGGCGCGCGTCTGAACGCGCCCGATAGAGCCGAGGACATCGAATTTGCTGCAGTCGAGTTCGGATACGAGCGACAGAAACGGATGCTCCGCGTGCCTTCGCTTTCAGTCCTACCTGGGGAAAGGCTCGTGATTTCCGGCGAAAACGGTGCGGGCAAGAGCACTCTGGCGAAACTTATTGTGCGCCTCTACGACGTTGATTGTGGCTCTGTGCGAATTGGCGGCGAAGATGTGCGCAACATTCGGCTGGATAGTTTGCGGCGTTGCGTCTGCTATATCCCGCGCGAACCGGCGCTCTTTGACGGCAGTGTTGGTTTTAACATTCGGTTCGTGAAACGGAGTGTCTCCGATGGAGAGTTGCAGGATGTTTTAGAAAACGCCGGATTACTGGAATTAATCCGAACTTTGCCGAAGGGCTTCGATGAGAGGATCGGCCCCGGAGGATGTCAACTCTCTGGCGGCGAGCGCCAGCGCATCGCGATCGCGAGAGCACTCTTGCAGAAACCCAAGATTCTCATCCTCGATGAAGCCACCTCGTGTCTCGACCCCTATTCCGAAGAATTGATCCTGAGAAACGTCTTTCGATCTCTCGTCCAATCGACTGTGCTGGTGGTATCTCACCGCCACTCTACGTTTTCGCTCGTGGCCCGGAAGATTTTCATGTCTGGCGGTGAAATCGTGAGCGACCAGGGAACAGATGTGGCGAACGTCACGAGTTCACGGCTTGGATTCTCATCTTCAATGCCAGCCACTCGAGACTAACCCCAGCCTCTCTAGCCTGAAGTTACTCCCTGCTTGGAGCAAAGGCCGAATTTCCAAATACGGTAAAAACTGCGCACTGAGATGGGCGAAAACTGCACGACAGGCGCCTGGTCGCATTTCGCCGGACCAAACCTAACTGCTTGAATTATCAGCGCGGCTCACTTCTCTCGATTGGTTTCGGAACAATTGTCGTTTTTGCTGGCAGATCGCACGCGAAGGATGGCACAGTGCGCGGCATACCTCAGGGGTTCCCAGAGGCTTTCAGGAGTGAGGTCCGGCCGATGCACAAGGTTTCCGATTCCATTCGCAGTACCCATGGCCAGGATGGCGCCATCGTGCTCGATATCAAGCGAGGTGAGATGTTCAACCTCAACCTGGTCGGATCGAGAATCCTAGAGCTGATTGAGTCGGGCTCGTCGGAGGAGCAGATCGTGTGCACGATTAGTGCGGAGTTTCGGGTCCGTGCAGATCGCGTCAATAAGGATTTAGCTAATTTCCTCGAAGTCCTGACGAAAAACAAGTTGATAAGAGGTGAGAGTCAAGAGCTTCAAATTTGAACGATAACGGCACTTACAGTGGTGGCTTCAAAGGCCGGCGAAGACAGAATCATTACCTATCGCGGGGAACAATGGCCGCCTGCGTGCGACAAGGCTGGGAAGCTGAGAGTTACGTGGTTTTAGTTCGACCGCGAGGATTTGCGACTGGTTTTCCGAAGATAACTGGGCATTGGAGGGTCCGCCTATGTCGTTCTTGGTCCTGAAAGCCTATCTCAAGCTCATTCAATTTGACCGTTATCTTTCACGTGGGAGTTTCTCGGCTCTTTATACAAAGGTGCGCGATTATCCGATCTCCGGGAACGGAACAAACTCCGATGATGTCGTGCGACTTTGCTCCGCCATGGATTCGGCGTGTATTTGGTACTGGAAACAGGTCCTGTGTTTACAGCGGTCAGCAGCCGCGGTTTGTTTTCTCAAACAGCATGGCGTGCCCGCTCAACTCGTTATCGGCGCACAGCAGACGCCTTTTAAAGCGCACGCTTGGGTAGAAGTTGAAGGACGCGTGATTGGAGATAAGGCTTATGTGCCGGACGTTTTTCACGTTCTGGCAAGGTCCTAGGTGCACCAGGGGTAGTCATGAGCGTTCAATTTGGAAGATGGAATTTCGACGGCCATCCGCCGGCAGTGGATTTCATCCACAAAGTCGGTGCACTGCTGGCTCCTTACGGACCCGATAGCGATGAGAGCTATTCAAAGAACGGTGTGCACATCGTGTTTCGGGCTTTCCATACCACCAACGACGCACATCACGCAACACAGCCTATCATTTGCCCGTCGGGCGCCGTTATAACCTGGGACGGGCGTCTGGACAATCGTGCAGAACTCATCGCGGAATGGCCGGACCTGCTGAGCACGAACTGCCCGGATGCAGAAATTGTGGCGGTCGCCTATGAAAGGCGCGGCGTAAAGTGCTTTGGGAGGCTCATCGGGCATTGGGCGCTCTCCATCTTCAACCCTGCTAGTCGGTCGCTAATCCTGGCCAAAGATGCAATCGGCACGCGTCATTTGTATTACACATTTGATAGAAATCACAGCACCTGGAGCACCACCCTCACCCCACTCGCTCTCTTCGCCGGCAAGAATCTCGAACTTTGTGAAGAGTATGTCGCAGGCTGGTTCTCGATGTTCCCCGATGTCCGGCTAACTCCATACGTGGGCGTCCATTCCGTCCCCCCGGGCTCATTCGTGTTTCTGCAGTGCGGGAGGCACAACATAATCAAGTATTGGGCTTTTGATCCAGGCAAGCGAATCCGCTACCGTACCGATGGAGAATACGAAGAACATTTCCGCGATGTCTTCACCACGGCGGTGCGGCGCACATTACGCTCCGACTACCCAATTCTTGCCGAGCTCAGTGGCGGCAGAGACTCCTCTGCCATCGTTTGCATGGCTGACACCATCATTGCCAAAGGGCAAGCCGAATGCCCAGGGCTCGACACCATCTCTTATTACGATGACTCCGAGCCCAACTGGAACGAGCGCCCTTATTTCACGAAGGTTGAAGAAAAACGCGGCCGCACAGGGTATCACATCAACATCGGGCTTCACGATCGCACAGAAAAAGCCGGGATCGCAGTCGATTCTTCGAGTGATCGTTTCGTGCCCGCGCCCGCTTCCGATTCTCGCACTTCCCCTCAAATTCGGGCGTGCCTGAAGTTACACGCCAACCGAGTAGTACTTTCAGGTATCGGGGGCGATGAAGTCATGGGGGGAGTACCGATGCCCATTCCCGAGCTCCAAGATCTCCTCGCACGGGCACGATTTCTTGCGGCATCTCGTCAGTTGAAAGCTTGGGCACTGCAGAAACGGTTGCCCTGGTTCCACTTGTTCTTCGAAGCGGTCAAGGGATTTTTCCCACCCAAGCTGGTTGGTGTCGAGAAATATCTTCAGCCAGTGTCGTGGCTTCACCCCGATTTTGTGCGACGCCATTGGTGTGCGTTGACGGGCTATTCTTCGCGAATACGACTATTCGGCCCGTCTCCTACTTTTCAGGACAATTTGCGGACGCTTGATGCACTGCAACGACAACTGGCGGTTACGCCCTTGCGCATCGAACCACCCTACGAGAAAAGATATCCCTATCTTGACCGCTGTCTGCTCGAATTCATGTTCGCTATCCCGCGCGAACAGTTGGTCCGGCCGGCGCAACGCCGGTCCCTCATGCGTAGAGCGCTCGTTGGCATCGTCCCGGACGAAATTCTGAACAAGAATCGCAAAGCCAATGTTGCTCGTGCACCTGTGATACGAATCGCGCGAGATTGGCATCAATTGGTCGAAACGACTCACGACATGGTCTCCTGTACCCTCGGAATTGTGGACTCCGAGCGCCTCTGTTCCGCACTGCACCAGGCCGGTCACGGGTCCGAAACTCCCATCGTCCCCTTGCTTCGAGCAATCCAGCTCGAAACTTGGCTCCGGAATCTTCGCGAGGGGCGGATTGTAAATCTAGACTCGATCCGGACAACTGATATGAAGGTGTCTTCTGTACCGGGCCCGCAAAGATATGAAACCGAGCGAGACGCGCGGATGGAGACAACATGAGCGCTCAGTTCGGACGATGGAATTTCGACGGTAAACCGCCGGCGCCGGAATATCTGGACAGAGTCAAATCGGTCCTAAGTTTGTACGGACCGGACGGGAGTGACACCTATGCAGACGGCAACTTGATGATGCTGTACTGCGCATTTCACACGACGAAGGAAGCTGGTCGCGAAGCGCAGCCGACTGTCACTCCTTTGGGCTCGGTGATGACGTGGGATGGCCGTTTGGACAATCGTGCCGAACTGATCGCTCAGCTAGGACACGGATTGACCACAGGATCCACTGACATCGCAATTGTCGCTGACGCCTACGACAGGTGGGGAAGCAAATGCTTCGCTAAGCTGGTTGGTGACTGGGCCATGTCTGTCTGGAGACCTGCCGACCGCTCGCTAACTTTGGCGATCGACCCAGTGGGAACACGCCACCTCTACTACTCATTGGAGCGCAGCCAGATCAACTGGTGCACCGTGCTTGATCCGTTAGTCTTGTTTGCGGAAAAGAGCTTCTCGATTTGCGAGGACTACATCGCTGGCTGGTTTTCATATTTTCCAGCTGCTGACCTGACACCTTACATCGGAATTTACGCCGTCCCGCCATCTTCGGCAGTCGTCGTACGCCCAGGAACACGGAAGGTCTGCAAATACTGGGAGTTTGATCCTGGCAAGAGAATTCGCTACGGCAGTGACGCCGAATATGAGGATCACTTCCGAACAGTGTTTGGCGAGGCGATTCGACGTCGCCTCCGCTCAGAAGGCCCCATTTTGGCAGACCTCAGCGGCGGCATGGACTCCTCTTCGGTCGTTTGCATGGCCGACAATCTTATGGCAGGCGGAGCGAGCGAGGCGTCGCGCCTCGACACTATCTCCTGGACGGTTCGCTCCGAGCCCAGCATACTGGAAGACAGTTCCTATTACGCCGTAGTCGAAAAAAAGCGCGGCCGCACCGGGTTTCATGTCGCTCTCGACATGCGTGAAGCGTTTGGTTCAAGTTCCCTGCTCATCCCTCGTTTTGAGCACACACGATTTGCGGCAACTCCAATCTGCTGTGATCAATCGATGTATTTCAAATTGTCTGCTACGTATGTGCGGTCACAGGGACATCGAGTAAGGCTAACTGGGATCGCGGGAGAGAGTGCCACCGGTGGCTACGTGCCAACGCCAAGACCGGAACTCCAGAATCTCTTAGCAAGAGGGCACTGGCTTACGCTTGTCCGGCAAGTCAACGCGTGGGCTATCAAGATGAGAAAACCTATCTCTTCCCTGCTCTGGGATGCTGTCCGGGGGTTCGTCAAGCCGTCTCCTGCTGTGGGTGTCTCCACAGAAGCTGTCAGGACACCCTGGTTTTCTCCTGGCTTTGTGAGTCGTACTCGCTTTGCTCTGTCCGGGTATCAGTCGAGGGTGAAGCTGTTCGGCGCGTTGCCGAGTTTTCAGGAGCACATGCGCGAACTAGATGGCGAACGAAAGCTGATGGCGTTCTACAGACTGTTTCCCGACCTGTTGCTGGAGCTGCGCTATCCCTTTTTGGACCGGGATTTGAGGGAATTTATGTATGCCATCCCGCAGGACCAAATTGTCCGCGTAGGACAGCGGCGTTCTTTGATGAAGCGCTCACTTGCAGGCATTGTTCCGGACGAAATTCTCAATAGGAGGCGAAAGCTGGTTCGACAGAAAGAGACTCATCCCGCGACCCGCCTCCTCGAATTGCCAGATTTGGACAAGGTACGACGAAGCAGCAAGGGGTGTGCGCTCGGCATTTTGGATTCGGAGAGGCTTGCGCAAACGCTAAAGGAGACTGGAAATACCGACGGCGTACCGGTCGAAATCTTGACGAAGACACTGACGCTTGAGTCATGGCTGTCCCACCTCACAACTTTCGGGATTCTGAAGGACTAGGCTCTCTCCGTCCCCGATGTTGGGGGCACTGAATGAATCAAGAACCAAGTTCGGCGATCAAGCTGAAGAAAGGAGGTGACGATCATGAGATACGAAGTTCCCGAACTGACCGCATTGACTCCTGCAATCAATGCGATTCAGACAGCAAAAAACAAGGGTCCAATCGACGTTCCGCCGACCGAAGATAGCGCCGTCGTGGCAGCGTACGAAGATTGGGAGTAACTAACTCTCTACCGGAGCGTCTGCGACTAGGACGCTCCGGTAGATTTATAAAATAAGGTCAGAGTATTCAGTTCACTGGAGTCCACGCGCCAGGTAAACCATCGTTATCCTTTTCTGCGGACTTCCGTAACTCGCGCCAGCAAGCGTACTGCTCCGCCTTAGCGGGATCGGGATCCTCCTCATCTTTCAGCCAGAAACGAAACCAATCCACAGTTCCACTCTGCGATGCCATTCGCACTGCCGGGTTCGTCAGCACGTGCTCATCTGTGTTCAGCATTACCAAATCGACGGGCTTGCCTAGATAGCGAAGGCCGGCATATGGTTCCCACATCACTAGCAGACTCACGGGGCCCTCCCCTACGACCGCCAGCGGGGTCCGCACTTTGTCTAGATTGAAGCCCGGAGATCGCTGAAGCCATCGTTGTAAGCCTGTGCCGAATGGTCGGGCTCCAATCATCGAGTTGGCCTCGGCAGCAACTTTGTCCCCATACCAGTCGACCATAGTCATATATTGAAGATAGTTCTCCATCACGCCGTCTGCGATCAGAGCGGCTCTTAGACGAAAAGGGCTTGTGGTCAGCATTTCCATGACGTAGAAGCAAGTTCGGCTGAATCCGACGATGCCTATTCTGCTTGGGTCTGCGAGCCCTTCGGAAACTAGATGTTCTGCGGCGGCTTCATAGCCGGAAACGGTACACTGCCCTTCGTAAGGACTTGTTGTTACACATTGGTCGTCGTTCACTTGCAGAACCATGATTCCTGACGCCGCCAGGGCTCTGGCCGCAAATACCGTGGGAAACAGGCCTGAGGGTCTAAATTCGGTTTCCTGAAATCCGTGCGTCTGAATCACCAGCGGGTAAGCCTGGCTCGCGACATAATTGCTGGGTTTGTATAAGCCGCCAGTCCAGTGTCGACCTTGTTTGTCATTCCACTTGTATATGCTCGCCTCGCCCAAATCGATATCCTTGAGTTGCGGATTGGGATCCCAAAGAACTCGCGACCCGTTTTGATTTGAGGCAACCAGCTGTGGCGGCTCAGCAAAACTCTCCTCTACTCCGATCGTAAAATCTGGACGCGGGCCGTCTTTTTCCTGCTTGGCAATCTCCCATCCACCATCCTTCGTTGCCCGATACTCTGTGCTGCCGATCGATAAATCCCGATGATCATAAAAGGTGACGATGATCCGGCGCTTATCTCCGTCTGCAAAGCGAGCGTCTTTGATCCGGTGATACCCTTCCTCAACTCCGTTTTCCCGATGGCCCTTAAGGATTTCGACACATGCACTCGTGCGCGATGCAACATTCACGACTGCGACACACGGCCGCGACGGAGCAGAACCTCTCGGCTCGAGAAATGTCCCCGGCAGGATGATTTCTTGACCATCGCTGGACCAGTTCGCTCGGCTGCCTGCCCACCAACCGGCAGCAGCACTTGCTGGAGCGTTCGTCAAGGACTCTACTGATCCCGTCCGCAGATTGACCAGCACATACTGGTTCGCTCCGCCTCGTCCTGTTTTCCTATCGAAATGACCGGACCGAATACGGTATGGCGAGGACGCAAAAGAAGGCGGGAAGAGTACTTCCCATTCCGGGGGAACATCGAAAACGGGCAGAGTCGTAACTACGGAATATCCATCGGGCGACAGCGCCAAATCTCCGCCGTAGAGCAGGACCGGTGAGCCGTTGTTCGTAACTTGGAAACGCCTGGTCCCGGCAAACGACCAGAGTTGAGTGCGGTTCGAAACCTCCTTGGCGACGATCGCATCGTTCGGAAGAAGAAGCTCAAAAAGAGAGCGGCCATTAGCCCGAAGTGCGGGCTTGCGATGTTCGTCTATTAGGTTCTCCACGGCCGAGGGGTCCGTGACTGTGTAGACGTAGTGTTTTTCGTCCCGCAAGTCGAAAGCTCTGACTGGGTCCATTGGGGGTGTCAACAATCTGGTTTTTTTCTTCCTAAGGTCGGCAAAGACGAGACGTTGGTTGCCATCAGCGACGCGCTCAAGAAAAGCGACTCCTCTTGAGTCCGCCTGCCAATGCCAGTCCGTTATGACTGGACCGTCTTTGTTCGACAGAATCAGATCCCACACTGGTAAAAGGGGAACGGCGCTATTCGGACCATCGAGAAACAGGGCGACGTCCTGACTACGATAGAATCTCAACGAATCCTCAACACAGTCCGCCTTCAGCCGACCACGTTCGCTCCAGACGACAAAGTAATTCCCGTCCGGTGAATAATGCACCTCCGGCCCAAAGCCGTTTGGGGTACCAAACAGTCGTAGTTCTATTTCGTCGTTGAGCGTGAATGGTTTCTTTGGCGGCGTGCTCGATCTCAGCAAAGGGGCGAGCAGGACAGTGAATGCAACTGTGACGACTGGTTTGAGCGCAAAACCTGAGTGCGGGCGAGTTCTCGTTTTGAACAGAGCAAAGCCACCGAAAAAGAAAGAAGGCATAGAATCGTCGAAGCTGCAACCGTGAAGTGCCGATTAGAAGATTAGCTTTAGTGCGAACTGCATGGAGCGCGGACCACCCGTCCGGTATAACGAGTTGAGTATCCCTCCAGAATTCGCGAGCGTAGTAGTGGCTTGGCCAAAAGTCTTCTGGCCAAACTGCGGATTGATTGTGCCAAAATTTGGATGATTCAACAGGTTGAACGCCTCCGCGCGGAACTGCAGCCTCAGAGTGTCGCGGATGGGAAACTCCCTTCGCACGGCCAAATTCATCTGCCAGGCACCAAAACCCCTGGCGAAATTACGGGGAGCATCGCCGAAGCCGGAAGTTACATTAGTGAAGGCATTCGGGTTAATCGCCTTGCCTCCGGGGCAATCTTGGCCGGGAGCGAGGTTTCCTAAACTCTGAAGCGTCGATGCGCAATTGGCCCCGTAGAGATAAATGGGCTCGCCTGGAGCAAGATTTAATCCTGCATAAAATTGCTGGGCTGTAACCGAATTCACGCTTGCCTCTCCATTGAGACTGACCGGAAAAGCCGTCCGGAAACTAAAACGATCATCGAGCCCCCAGTGGTGTAGTACTCCCCCAAGTAGCCGGTTCGTTCCAACGTTTGGCACATCGTAAGAAAAAGCCGCCGAAAGGTTATGCCGAACGTCAAAATCGCAGTTCCCTCTGCGGTAGCCGAAGGTGTAATCCTCCGATCCATAATCCAGACAATGCGACCAACTATAAGAACCCAGAGCGGTCAGCCCGCCACTCAGTCTGCGACGAAACTGAAGCTGCAACGACTCATAATCCGAAGTTAGACCATTCTGCACGAAGAGAAATTCCGTCGCGATCGGATTGCTGGCGGGCAGAAAGAAGTTGTTTTGCAGCAATCTCGCGGCGTGCGAACCGACGTACGATGCTGAAACGACCTGCGATTTGCCGAGTGCCTGTTCGATGCTGCCGTTCCATTGGAGCGTGTAGGGCAACTGCAAATGGTGCTCAAACGCAAAGACATTGATGAAAGGCCCGACCGGGGGATTTGTAATCGTCGGGATTACGGCGGCGCTCGGAAACGGGCCCGACCCGCAACACGACACAGCTGCAAATCCCGGACCGTTGAAGCCAATCGATCCGAGTTGTTGACCTGTGTCGAAGAAGAGTCCTGCACCACCCCGAATCACGGTTTCGCGTCCCGATGTGTTTTGCGCCGTGTAGGCGATACCTACGCGAGGTGCAAAGTTATACCAGGTTGTGTTCCACAATGGTGTACCCTGCGGTGCCAGCGTCCAAGTATTTGGGCTGTTGCCCTCGACGGTGTAGGGTCTCAATCCACGCGTCACGCTGGGCGCGGGATTGAATTCCCAGCGGAGCCCCAAGGAAACATTCAAACGCGGTGAGAGCCGCCATTCGTCCTGCGCGTATGCCGAAAAATTCTGGTACAGCGGGTGTCCGGGAGCGTAGGCCTGTGGGTATATCAAGCTTGAATTATTCGTCTGGACCGCGTTCTCACTGAAATAGAAGTAATACACGACGGGAGTTGCAGGAACCACGAACGGCGACAATCTGCGATAGTCTATGCCGAACTTAAACTGATGGTGACCGGTGACAAGGGTCAGCGTGTCAATCAAGTTCCACTGTCTTTGTGCTCCGGATGCCTGGCTCTGGAAAAGCTGAAGGAAATATCCGTTATAGAGCAAGAAAATATCTGTTTCCGAATTCGAACCAAGTCCGGTAAGCTGGCGCAGATCGGCGGGCGTGTTGCCACCAAAAGCATCCACGATGGTACGGCCCTGCACATCGTTCGAGGTGTAGTTAATCCGAAACTCGTTATTCAGGCGGTTTGTGAACATAGTTGTGGCACCGCCGGTATAGGTCCTCAACATATAGTCCGTTATGTTTCTCATCGATGGGGTCGTGGACGACCCTCCCCGGTTGGACGAGTCGGATGCGGTTTCACTAAAGCGAAAGAACACCCTCAGCTTGTCGCTTACAGCGTGATCGAGGCGGATGCTGCCAGAATCGATCGCACTGAAGTTTGACCAAGTCCCAATGAACTGGGCGATGCCGTTCGAAGGGTCATCCGGACCATTGGGAATCGGAAATAGATTTAAGACCTCGTTTAAGGGCGAAACGGTAGTAGAGCGCAGACTGGCATCGGGCACGAAACTGCTTGTCGCTGCCTGAGGCGCTGTCAGCCGCAATCCTTCATAGGAGGCAAAAAAGAACGTCTTGTTCTTTCCGCTGTACCAGCCAGGAACCTTGACCGGACCACCGAACGTGGCGCCGAAATCATTTTGTCGAATTGGGGACTCCGGCAAGTGAAAGTAGTCGTTGAACCAGTCGTTTGCATCGAGTGCGCCGTTTCGCAGGTAGTCGTATGTTGTGCCGTGCCACTGATTCGTGCCCGATTTTGTTTCGAATGCGAATTGGCCGCCAGGATTGCGGCCATACTCGGCGGAGTAAGTCGAACTTTGCACACGAAATTCGCGGAGATCATCCACGGATACAAGTGCTTGTGTAGTTCCTAGAGCAGTCGAGGCACCGAGCGAGCCACTGGCCGCCGAAGTTTGCGTGCTGCCAAAAAGCGGAGCGGCAGAAACGTTCGCGCTGACTCCATCCACGCTGTAGTAATTTGATTCTTCACGTTGCCCGTTGACGCTGAACTCCCCCAAAGCTGCGCTGTTCTGAGGGCTTTGTGTAACGATCCCAGGCGTAAGCAGGATTAAATCCTGGAAGCTCCTCCCATTCAGAGGCATATTTTCGACATATTTCTGATCAACCACCGTGCTGACAGATGCTGATTCGGTATTCACCAGAGGGGCTCCGCCCTGTACGGTCAACGTGTCAAATGCCGCCCCCACGGGCAAAGTAAAGTTTATCGAAAGCAGATCTTGAACGTTGACTACGATATCCGGCTTGACGAGCGTCTTGAAACCGGGCTTAGAAACCTGCAGACGGTATACACCAGGAGGAAGATTGGGTGCGACATACACCCCTTCCTCATTGGTTTTGCTGAAATACTGCACTCCGGTCACATCGTTGATCACGAGAATGTCCGCGCCGGAGATCACTCGATTCGAAGGGTCCAGCACGATCCCATTGATAGTTCCGTTTGGGGTTTGTGCGAGCAGGGGAAGGGCAATAAGCAGAGCAACTGTTAAAACCAACGTAGTGGAGTGGGGGAAGCGCAAGTCAAATTCTCCTCTGACCAGCCGACTGCAGTGACGCTCTTCCCTTGTATGCAAGAGACCCCTCTTGCGGTACCAATTGAGGTTCATTTTATGACGGAAAGATTGCCAGGGAGAACGGTTGGACCTAGGGATGGTTCGGTTCAGATTTCAGATAAGCGAAGAGGAGAGGCTTGCCACTAGGCTTGTGGCTGCCGGCGTGGGGCTCGACAGTAACGAACACAGCGTCGATCTGGGCCAATGTCTTGGGATTGTCTAGCTTCATGACCCAGCGTTTCTTTGAGGCGTTGTCCTGGTAGAAGATACCGAGGGGAAGCGCATGTCCCCAGTCCGGTCCCCGCCGGCCCCACGCTTGGAACGTGCTGGCGCTCTTCACCTCTGGCTCCTGGTCCAGATCATAGGCGTAGAAGATAAGGGATTTCCCCTCCGTGAAGAACACGCGCCCGTAAGGTTTCTGGGTCTCGCCCGTGCGCGCGACGTCATAAACTTCAGCGACATGCAGATCACGCGCTCCCATTAGCTCCCGAATATCGCGATCCTTCGCGAGCAATTCGTCTTTCTGGTCGAGCGCCTGATTGCGATCGTTCAGCTCTTTGGTCAGCGCGTTTACGCTTGCCGTTAGCTCCGTAACGCGAGCCTGTCCGTCCGAAGACTGCTTGAGCAGTCCGTCAAGCTTTTCTTGCGAGGTCTGGACGTTTCCTTGTGCAAACGCAAGCTTTGCTTCGAGCTCGGCTTGGCGTTTTGCAAAATCGTCCTTGCCGGCATTGCTATTCCGCAGCTCGGACGCCAGTTGATCCTGCGCGGCCTTCGTCTGCGCCAGCTCCGCCGACTGCTTTTCCATCTGCTTGCGAAGGTCGGCGATCTGGCGGTCACGCTGAGCGACCTGGGCAAGGGCGATTTCGCGATCGTGGGCTGCATCGCTTACCTGGGCCTCAAGTGGGGTCAGGTCTTGCACGATGGGAGTGGGAAGCGTCGCTTTGGCAGTGTCGACCCCACGGCGTATTCCAACCTGGTATACAGAAACGCCAAGGGCAATGGCCAAGAGGATTCCGGCGGCGTACATGGTCCAGACATTTCGCCAGGTTGAGCCGCCAGCAAATGGAATTGCGAGCCGACTTTCGCCTGAGGATTCGTTTCCTGGTTCGCTGATGGTTGTCTTTTTTTCGCGATCTTCTTCCTCAGCAAGTCGATTGACGAATCTCGCCTCAGCCCGCTGTTGTGACCAGCCTGGTCCGGGATCGACATCCTCTGGAGTCTGTTCTGCGGCGATGGCGGGAACCGCATGGGCAACGAGAGATTCGTATTGCTTGATGGCTTCCCGGCAGGTGGCACAAACGAGCAGATGCTCGTCGAGCTTGGTCTGCTCTTCCTCGGTCAGTTCGCCTGAGGTGGATAAGGCGCAGAGTTCCAGGAACTCGTCATGGGGTTCGGTGTGAGACAACGCCCCAGCTCCTCGGATGGTGGCAACTTTGTATCATACTGCCGAATTGCCCCGCAATTTTCCATTAAAAACGTGCTTGCGCAGCTTTTCCAGGCCGCGGAAATAGTGGTGTTTTACGTTGCCGTGGGTTTGGTTCAGCTTCACCGCAATCTCCGGCAATGTGTAGCCCTCAACGAAGAAGAGGCGCAAGGTCTGGCGCTGGTCCTCGGAGAGATCCTCGAAACCTGGCTTCAATGCTGAGTTTTCTAAGAGTTCGTTGTCACCATACCCTCGCCCACCGATACCATTCCCACGGTCGCTCAGTTCGTTTTCTACGTCCTCAAGATCCACACGCGTGTAGAAGTGCCGTGAGTTCAGATATCGGCGTCGGCCAAGGGCGCAATGATACGCCATTTGAAGAATCCAGAATCGGACTGAACCGCGGGACGGATCGAATAACGCGCATTTCCGCTGAATCAATATAAAGAGGTCCTGGAGAAGGTCGTCCGCTTCCGAGGCATCTCGCAGAACTCGATAGGCCAGCCCGCGCACAGTCCGCGCGTAGCGATGGAACAATTCACCGAGGCACTCCCCGTTGCCTAGTGAAACTTGAGACATGAGCATTTCGTCTGGAATCTGGTGACGACTACCTTGAACTATGCTGCTCGATTCGGAATGGTGAATCCGGTCCTCTGTTGCCGTTACGTTCAGGAGGCGAACTGTCGCCGAAGCGTCCATCTGCGGCACTCGGTCAGCGAGACTTGGAATTCAGAACACTGAACTACAAGAAGGACGGAATCTGGAATGGATTTAACAGCGAGCGCTCGTTGTTTGTCAATGAGCTTTTAAGAAGGTTTCTTGGGCTTGGGTGGACGGCCGCCTTTACGGTGCTTTCGTTTCGCTTGTAGCTGCCTGAAGTATTCGGAGCCCCGTTTTGCGATCTTCCTCCCACCCTTCCGCCCAAGTTCTACGGCGGCGGGATCCTTCTTTTTCTTCAATCCCGATTGGGGTGGAGATTCTTAACCTTCGATCATTATTATGCCCGATGATGTCTGGGTTCCACGAACGAAACTGAATTTGAAGCGCTGGTGAGAAGCCGATCTTGGACCCGGAGCGGCCCGACGGCACACAGCCCGCACGCAGAAGTGGGGTCACGTCGAGAGAATCGAGCGCGGTACAACTCGCCGACAGTCAGTAGCAATCGAGGGGACAGAACGCTGCCGTGACAGCGACGCGGGAATTGGTTTTGCAACAACTTAGAACAACGCGGGGACTGCCAAAATACCTGCAAGTCGCACAAGGCGACACGAATTGTGGGTTGGGTTGTGGATGACACGGGAGGAACTCAAGCACTTGAAGCGTTCCCTTGCGATGCTGAGTCCTCACACGATGCGCGGCAGCTATAAAGAAACCTTGAGCAAGTGCCGCCTGCGCGGAGAAGCGCCTCCGGCGCCCCGGATCATGCAGGAACTAGTTACCCTGTGGAGAGCCCTGTGGAAGTGGCGCAGGTAAAAGCGTTGCCAGGAGTGTGGCCGCAGTTGCAATCTATTAAGCGACTGTTAAATTACGTCATGCCCATTAACGCGGATAAACCACTCTCGTGGAAAGAGGACACGCGCGCCTCGGTCGACCAGTTCAACCAGTGGTTCATGAAATTCGCGCCGAAGGCTTATCGCGACACACGCAAGAAAACCATCGACGATGTAGAGCAGGGGCTGACCATCACCAAAGATCTCAGCACCATCACGCGCGAGGTTATCAAGGCGAATCCCGGCATTCTTCCTATGCTGCGCATGTCTACCTGTCCGCCGCTGGCGCGTGACCGTCTGATCGGACTGGCCGACTCCACCAAGAATCTCGTCGGTTGCCTTGAGGAAGGAAAACTTCCGCCGCTACTGGCGAAGGATGTTCTCGACGCACACCTCGACAAGATTGCAGGCATTCTCTCGCAGATGCTTGATGTCGATATTTTTCCGTGGCTTGGTGAGAAACGGAAGGCGACGAAAGAAGAGCGCTATCGTTCCTCCACCATTGTTGCGGACCGGCTGTGCGGCGCTGTCGCCGAGCCCATTGTGCGCAACGCCCAGGAGAAACGCCAGCTCGCCCTCATTGAAAAATATCTGACCGACCGCGGCTACAAGCTCAAGGCCCATCCAGCGGCTACACCGCTCAACCAGATGGAGCCCGGCACGTTTTCATTTCGCCTCAATGTCATCGTGAAGCCGTCCAAGACCGACGAGAAGACGGTGAAGATTCCTATCGATGCCGTCATTCAGCCGAAGAAGGCAAAACTGCCGCATCTTCCGATTCTTATCGAAGCGAAGTCCGCAGGCGACTTCACGAATGTCAACAAGCGCCGCAAGGAAGAAGCGATCAAGATTAACTACCTCAAGGCCACTTACGGGAAGGATGTCGTCTTCGTCCTCTTCCTGTGCGGATATTTCGACGCTGCCTATCTGGGCTACGAGGCCGCGGAGGGCATAGACTGGATTTGGGAACATCGGACAAAGGACTTGGATCAGCTCGGGATTTGACGAACATGGCAACGTCCGCACAACAGACTATCGAAGGACGCAGGCAGGCGGAACAGATCCGCCTCGATGCGCTGAAGAACGCTGCCGAGCGCAATAAGTGGGGACAGTTCGCCACACCCTTCGAGCTTGCCATAAGCCTTGCGCGTTACGCGCACACGCTGCAGGGGGAGGGGAGGCTGCGTTTTCTTGACCCGGCCGTAGGCTCCGGTGCATTTTTCTCGGCGCTGTCACAAACAGTCCCAGCGAAGAATATTGAAGCCGCTGCCGGCGTTGAACTCGATCCCTTGTTCGCCGATGCGGCCGAGCAGCTCTGGGGCAGGAGCGGCCTTCATGTCATTCGCGGCGACTTCACCAAACAGAAACCGCCGAAGCAGCGCTTTGATCTCATTCTCACCAATCCGCCCTATGTGCGGCATCATCACCTGGACGGCGCGGAAAAAGGCCGCCTGAAATCCCAGCTCGCGCAGTCGCTACACATGGAAATCAGCGGGCTCGCGGGCCTCTACTGTTATTTCCTGCTGCTGTGCCATGACTGGATGGAAGAGAAGGGGCTCGGCATCTGGCTCATCCCCTCGGAATTCATGGATGTGAATTACGGCGCAACCGTGCGCCGCTACCTGACAGAGCGCGTAACGCTCCTGCACATCCATCGTTTCTGCCCTACCGACGTGCAGTTCACCGACGCGCTTGTATCCTCCGCAGTCGTGGTCTTTCGCAAGTCTGCTCCGCCGCCGCAACACCACGCGCGTTTCTCTTTTGGCGGGCCGATTGAGCAGCCGCAGCAGGATGCTTCAATTCCCCTGGACGTGCTCTGCCATTCCCGTAAGTGGACGCAGTTCCCAGGGCGCACGACCGTGGAGGGCAGGGGCGAAGTGACGCTTGGCGAGATTTTCTCCATCAAGCGCGGACTTGCCACCGGCTCTAACAGTTTCTTTATCCTGAGTCCCGAGCAGGTTAACGAGTGGAAGATCCCGAAGCAATTCCTGAAACCGATACTGCCCGGCCCCCGATACGTTACGACCGACATCATTGACGCTCATCCCAACGGCGATCCCGCCGTCTCGCCCCGTATGTACCTGCTTGATTGCAGCGAGCCCGAGGAAGGGATCAAGAAACGCTGGCCTCGTTTCTACGAATATCTGCAGAAAGGGCGTGAGGAGGAAATTGCCGACTCCTACCTCGCGAGTCACCGTGCGCCGTGGTACTCGCAGGAGCAGCGACCACCAGCTCCCTTCCTATGCACTTACATGGGCCGCACGCGCAACGGAAAACATCCGTTCCGGTTTATCTGGAACCGTTCGCAGGCGACAGCTCACAACGTGTATCTCATGCTTTATCCGAAAGGCCCGCTGCTCGCCGCACTGAAGGACCGGCCTGAGCTGCAGGAGCGCGTATTCAATGCCCTGCAGCGGATCACGCCATCCCAGCTCGTGTCGGAGGGCAGGGTGTACGGGGGAGGCCTGCACAAGGTCGAGCCGAAGGAACTCGCGCAGATTCCGGCGCGCGAAGTCCTCGACAGCATTGACGGACAGGTCCGCATCGAGCGGCAGGAAAGGCTCTTTGCATGAGATTGGAGGCCCTTGCTGACATAAACGAAAAGGGACAGCCGGGGAGGGCGGATGGCATTTAAACTCCCCGACAAAAAAACAGTCTGTCCGGACGATCCTGAATCGTTGTTCCGTGACTTAAGAAAAAAGACAGTCCCTGGCCTTCTTTCACACCAGGCCGATCTGCTGCGCAGTTATCTGGCTGTGCATACGCAGCATTCCGACATTGCCTTCCAGTTGCCAACGGGCAGCGGAAAGACTCTAGTCGGTCTTTTAATCGCCGAATGGCGACGGAGGAAATACGGAGAACGTGTCGTATATCTTTGCCCAACGCGCCAGCTGGTCAACCAAGTAGCCCAGCAGGCTACCGGCAAGTACGGGGTTGATGTTCAGCCTTTTACAGGCTCTCGGGCACACTACGATGCAAAAGCTTCGGCAGACTGGATGGCTGCCGAAGCCGTTGCTGTGACAACGTACAGCAGCCTGTTCAACACAAATCCGTTCTTCGCAGACCCGAACTTAATCATCCTTGATGACGCCCATTCAGCAGAAAACTACATTTCTGCATTTTGGTCGTTGCTGATCGAGAGATCCGATCCCGAACACGAGCCAGCGTTCTCCGCGCTGGTGGGTGTGGTCGCGAGGTTGCTGCCACCTTCCGATAAATCCCGCCTCGCGGCTGAGTCAACCGATAAAGCAGATCAGCAGTGGGTCGAGAAACTTCCAACGCCTGTCTTTCAAGGTATTGTTCCTGAAGTCATTTCGCTACTCGACGAACACACGCAAGGCACGAAGCTCCGCCACCCGTGGAGCCTACTGCGGGATTCTTTACATGCGTGCCATTTATATATTTCGCAGCGAGCCATTCTGATTCGGCCGCTCATTCCGCCATCTGATACACACCCACCGTTTTCTGGGGCAAAGCAACGACTCTATATGTCGGCCACGCTTGGGGCTGGAGGCGATCTGGAACGTGTAACGGGTCGTCAGCCGATTCATAGAATTCCCGTTCCGGCCGGGTGGGACAAGCAAGGCATAGGCCGACGATTCTTCCTTTTTCCCAAGCGGTCACTCGACGACACCGAGGCCGAGCAGTTCACAATGGCGTCCATCAAGCTGGCAGGGCGCGCGCTTTACCTAGTACCAGATGACCGCTCAGCCGAGAAAATTAGGACCGCAATCGCAAACGCCATCGGCTGTCCGATTTTTGACGCCGGACAGATCGAAGCATCGAAAGCGCCGTTCGTACAAGCCGACAAGGCCGTTGCAGTGATTGCAAACCGGTACGACGGAATCGACCTTGTTGATGATGATTGCCGGTTGCTGCTTGCCGATGGTTTGCCGGGCGGAGCAAACCTCCAGGAGCGCTTCTTTGTCCTTCGTGTCACAGCCCAGCTTTTGCTGGATGACCGTATTCTCACCCGCCTCGTACAAGGATTCGGCCGCTGCACCCGATCCCCCAACGATTACGCCGCCGTCGTGGTGCTGGGGAAAACCCTGAACAGCTACTTGTTCAAGAAGGAGAGGCGCGAGTTTTTCCATCCGGAAATCCAGGCTGAGCTTGAATTTGGGCTTGAGCAGTCGAAGTCAGCATCGGTTAAGGAGATGCTCGATAACCTGCGCCATTTCCTTAATCAGGACAGTCAATGGGACGATGCCGAAAAGGCGATTGTGGCGCTTCGCGCGAATTTGACGCAGCACACTCTGGCCGCGACCAAAGAACTCGCGGACTCCGTAGCTGCGGAGTTGACATACCAATATGCACTTTGGAATGGCGACTACGTCGGCGCACTTGAGCAGTGCAGGACGGTGATCGGAAAACTGACCCACAATGATTTGCGTGGTTACCGCGCGCTATGGCTATATCTCGCCGGTTCCGCGGCATGGCTCGCCCACAGGGAACATCAGCTATCGACAGACGAGACGGCCAAGGACTATTTCCGCAAGGCGCAGGCCGCCGCGCCTGTACTCAGATGGCTTGTCGGTCTACATACTGAATCGCAAGCAACTCCAACCACTAGTGCGGCTACGGAGCCGCAGCTGGCCGCGATGATCGAGCGAATAGAAACCGTTCTGGAAAATATGGGGACGATCCATGATCGCAAGTACGATGCAGAAGAAAAAGCCATTCTTACGGCGATTCTGCAGGATTTAGACGGCATCGCATTTGAAGAGGGCCACAGAAAATTGGGCCTGCTGCTGGGATATTCCGCCGGAAATTCGACTGAGGATGCAGCACCTGACCCTTGGTGGATTGCAGACGATTCTTTGTGCTTCGTGTTTGAAGACCACGGTGAGGGTAAACCCGATACGGTTTTTTCTGTACGTAAAGCACGCCAGGCCGCTTCTCACCCGGAATGGATGCGAGAAAACGTTCCGGAATCCTCGGCTGCGGAAATAGTGCCCATACTCATAACGCCCTGCAGCTCCACAACAAAAGGTGCCGTCCCATCCCTCAAGCGCGTGCGCTATTGGCAACTGAAGGAGTTTCGTGCGTGGGCGCAACAAGCGCTCCATGTGTTACGTGACATCCGTCGTGACTTCCCTGGTCCGGGAAGCCTGACATGGCGCATCTCCGCCGCTGCCAAACTGAAAGAGGCGAAAATCGCCCCCGCCGAGATGCGGAAGATGCTCGCCCAAAGCGCCGCAGAGGCGATGGAGGTTGTGACGGGCCAGGAGGAAGAGTAGTGAGTGATCTCTTCCTGTCTCTCGATGCTTTTATTCGCACAGTCGGTGTCAGTCGCACGCCTAACGCGCTATTTCTTGGTGCCGGTGCTTCGATCACGTCCGGCATGCCTTCCGCGCAAATGTGTATTTGGGAGTGGAAGCGCGATATTTTTCTCACGAACAACATTGGTCTTGAATCGCAATTCTCCGAGCTGTCTCTGGCCAGCATCCGGCAGCGCATACAGAGATGGCTTGATCGCCAAGCCATATATCCGGCTGAAGGCCGGCCTGACGAGTACAGCGTTTATATCGAAGCATGCTATCCGGTCCCGGAAAGCCGGAGAGCGTACTTTCAGGAGAAAGTGCGCGTTGCCAACCCGCACATTGGATACCAGCTACTCAATATTTTGGCTGAGAACGAATTGCTTAGCTCGGTCTGGACGACAAACTTCGATCAGCTTGTCGGACGCGCTCTTGCCTCAAGCGCAGTAACGCCAATCGAAGTGGGTATTGATTCGGCGCACAGAATTATTCGAACTTCCCGAAGGGGTGAGCTGCTGATCGTGTCACTCCATGGCGACTATCGATATGACCATCTCAAGAACACGACTGCCGAGGTCAAACAGCAAGAGAGCGCTCTTGAAGCCGGTTTGGTCCAAGAGCTGAAGGACGCTCCGGTAATTGTCAGTGGATACAGCGGCCGCGATGAGTCCATCATGACCGCGTTCTGCAGAAGCATCGATCAGAAGGGGGCAGGTGCTCTTTATTGGTGCCTCCAGGATTCGGTGAACGTCCCAAAACCTGTAATTGACTTGATTACGCGTGCTCGCGCAAATGGTCGCACGGCGTATCTGGTTCCTGCTCAAGGATTCGATGATCTCATGGTTCGGCTCGCACTCCGGTGCCTGGACACGCAAGCGCAAGCGAAAGCGACCGCGTTGATCGCACGCAATAGCGGCGGATCGGACACACCGAGAAGTCCGTTTCGCATTGAAGCGGCCGATCCGACAACCGTAATCAAAAGCAACGCATTCGAAATAGAGTGCCCATCAGAAGTATTGGCGTGTGAGTTGAATAAATGGCCACAAGAGCATGTGTGGCGATGGGTCCGAGAGCAAGTATCCTCGCGAAGTGTGGTGGCGGTCCCCTATAAGGGAAAAGTCTTGGCACTCGGCACGACCGACGATGTGCGAGCTTGCTTCGGCGACAACATCAAGGAAGGACCGCGCCAGACTCCTCTTGCGGAAGACAGCCTTCGCTTCGAGGACGGGGCAATTACCTCACTGATGCTGGAGGCCTTAGTGCGCAGTATGTCTCTTGCGACTGGGGTGCGCGTGGACGGATCACATGAGATTTGGTCCCCGGAGTCCCCAAGGCAGGAGCACTATGACGGTCAAGCCTTTCTTGCCTATCAGTCCGTACACTTGTCCTTGCGCCAGATTGAAAGGAAGCTTTTTCTTACATTAAAACCTTCTGTTCGTGTTGAGGATGCCTCCAGTCAGCTGGCTCCGAGAGCAAAAGCAAATCCCATCAAACTGCGCATCCTCGGTTGGCAGCACAACAAGGAGTTCAACGAGGCCGTCAACCTTTGGCGTGCAAAGCTGCTGGCGACAGATCAACCGCAGAAGCTTTATGAATTTCCACCCAATTCAGGTTCGTCTTTTCGGTTCCTGATAAGGCGTGCTCCCGCGTTCGCGGAAATTGCAGGGGGGCAGGGCTCGAAGAAGATTTCCCTAGAACCAAGGTTCCGGTCGCTCGTCAAACAAAGGGGGTTTCAAATACCAGAACCGGGGCTTGTATTCTCCAATCGTGCCGGGACTAGCACCGTCAGGGATCCACATCCAGTCCGGGGCATCCTTTCAAACCGTCCTTTCGACTATCCATTAACGACTCAAGGATTTGGAAACGAAATCCGCTTAGGCGTGGTCTGTCCGAAAGCAGAAACAAAATTGGCGCAGACATTTCTCGCGAATATCGGAAGAAACATTCCGGCAAGCCACCAGGAAGCAGACTACCTTCCTGCTTTCCCCGGTTTTAAGAACGCATTCGGTCTTGATTTTGCTGTTGCTGAGCCAGACAGCCGGGGTTGGATGGTCTGTCCCGAGCCAACCGGCACAGATGATAAGGCGAATGCTGTTGAGGTCGGTCGAAGTATCAATCGCGCTATTGAAGCGTTGCTGGCATCGTTTTCACCGAATGTCGTTCTAATCTTCTTTCCTGACCGCTGGGTGCGATACCGAGGATTTAGTACCGAAGCGGAGCATTTCGATGTGCATGACTACGTCAAAGCCAACAGCGTTCAACGAGGTATAGGCACGCAGTTTCTCGACCAGAGCACCCTATCTGACGCGTTGCAGTGTCGTGTTTGGTGGTGGTTGTCATTGGCTTTTTATGCAAAAGCGATGCGTACACCGTGGGTGCTCGATGATCTTGATCGAGACAGCGCTTATGTTGGACTCGGGATGAGTTACGATCCCAGCCAAGAGCAGGGAAAGAAAGTCGTCATGGGCTGCAGCCACATTTACAGCTCGCGCGGCGAAGGACTCCAGTACCGGCTAAGTCGCGTCGAGAACCCTGTGTTTTATGGAAAGAATCCATTTCTTTCGCGTGATGACGCGAGGCGTGTTGGCGAGCAGATACGAGAGCTGTTTTTCGAATCACGATCTGTATTGCCGAAGCGAGTCGTCATCCACAAACGCACTCGATTCACGAGGGACGAACAGCAAGGCCTCAAGGAAGGGCTGAGCGGGGTGTCTGAAGTCGAAATGCTGGAGATCGTAATCGACGATACATTACGCTACATCGCCTCGTCCGTTGATAGCCGAGGTATGCTTCACGAGGATAATTATCCGGTTGCACGTGGGAGCGTTGTCCGCATCGACGATTTCACCGCTTTGGTATGGGTGCACGGGGTTACATCGGCAGTCAGTGACAGCCGTCGCTACTATCAGGGAAAAAGGCGAATACCAGCTCCTCTCACGGTACGCCGACATTGTGGGCACTCCGACATTCGGCAGCTTGCAACCGAGATTTTGGGGCTCTCAAAGATGAACTGGAACACGTTCGATCTTTACACCAAACTCCCTGCGACAGTGCAATCCTCGAATGAAATTGCGCGCATAGGCTCGCTCCTCGGCTCGTTTCAACCAAGAGCATATGATTTTCGCTTGTTCATCTGAGTGCGGAGGCCTAACCTCAACCCCACGGTCTCCGTTCGTCGATAAACATGCAGAAGGCGAGTACGCGCTTGCTTGCTTCCTGAAGGCCGTCGGCGGTTACTCGTAGAGGCACTGGCCCCATCAACGGCGACCGCGCCGTCATTTCCGCGAACGTCGGGTCTGCAAAGATTCCCTTCGGAAATCGCTCCTGATGACGCGCGTCTTGATAGCGGGTCATCCCAAATTCTCTGCCGGTGTGTTGAGCGTCATTCCGGGCGAGATTGATCTCTTCAATTAGCGGCACGTGGACGGGAGACGCCCTCCAATCGATACCGAATTGCTCATTGAAGAACCTCTGGTACGCATCGAACCAGCTTTCGTTACCCTTCCGTTGCGGCTTCCCCGCCCGCGTGACAAACAGGCAGCCATCCAAATACTCCTTGAGCGCGCTTTGCACCAACGAAAGACACGCCTGACCAAGGAGATTTAACGCCTCGTCCGCTTCCTGCCACTCAGTGAGGAACGGCGGCTCCCCGTCGTAGGAATCAGGGTCCCAGCCCGAATAGTCAAACTCGCCTTCAGAGTTTTCGATCTTGCGCTTCGTTTCCGTGAAACAAGCAGACGCTTGCCCGTACATCGATTCTATGAATCGGAGCTTGTCGCGAAGGCCGTGCAGCAGGTCCACGCAAAAATCTTATCGCACTTCGATAGGAGATTCTCCGCACCACTGCTTTGGATCGGACAACTCCCGGTACTGATAGGCGACACCGATGCGTTTCCTAGCCTCGGCACGTGATAATCCGGTTTATCACGCGTGCTTTGATTGTACGTTCACTTTTACGTCTGATTTCGCCCTCAAATCTGTACCTCGTCTGAAGCGGAGTAACGTCTCAATAGCCAGGGCAGATACTTCTTCATCATCATTAACACGAATTCAACGTCTCCGATCGCTTCGCCCTCAAATCGTTGTTCGAGCTTTCCCCGACGCGCAATCCTCGCAAACATATCGTCGAATTCCTCTGGTAGCTCTTTTGTAAGGCGGCGCACAAGGCCATGCGCGAGGGGGATGCGCGTGTCATTGTAGAAGTCTCGTAATTTGTCCGCATCTGCAACCTCGACTACCGTTTGCTGAAGATCTTTCAGCATCTCGGAGAAACCAGCTTTTCTGTCTGTTTCAAGCTCCCGTTCCACGCGGGATGTCAATTTCACATCGCCGCCGTATCTCAACGCGATGATGTACATGACGTCCAGATCGCGTACGAATAATTCAAGTAGGGCATAGCTCACAGAGGCAGCGGCTAGAAGCAAGCCTCCCATAAGGCAGCCCTGAATTTCGCTTGTGTAAACCCTGTATCCGAAGCGCGACTTGCCCAGTTCTTCCAGGTCGTCAATAAGTGTTGAAATCCTCGCAACCGTTTTTGACTCGAAGGCGACCTGATACGAACGAAGATCTCTCATATTTCGGCATTTCTCTTTTTCATTTTGAGTTGCCCCAGGGTACTAATTCCAAAGAAACACCAAACGATTTCAAAATCATAGGGTTCATTCTCTCAAGGCCCCGACGGAATTCCCGCGCGAACCATGCCCACTTGGCGAGCTCATTCAATTTTCCACTGGCCTCAAGTTCCTTAAGATTCTTGGTAACAATCTCGACAACATCGCTAAACCATGCTCTCACGTTCGCTCCGTAATCCGCTCCAGGCGTTGCCGAGCTCAGAACTAGCGGCTTGTAATAGTCGAATTGGTACAAGCCATCGTCTCCTTTCATCAGGTTCATTTGTTTCTCAATCCACGCTGGCCGGCTCGTAATCTGCGATGACAGCACCACCCGAGGGTAAACGGATGTGCGCGACTCGATATTGAAAGCTTCGACCATTGCGTCCCCAAAAACCACGCCGCGCGAGTGGTACAGCTTGCCAATGGTTGCACCACCACGAATGAGGAATCCAATACGAAGCGCCGCCGCCGCGATGTTTGTGAGGAGCCGATTAAATTGCATCATGATAACGAACCCGGCGACATGCTCGTCTGAGTCCATTTCCTTCAAGACAGGTTCCAAGGGGAAGCTTATTACGATGTGATCGGAAAAAGTGCTGATCGCCGGCTTTATCTGACTCCTCTTACCGGTTTCCTCAACCGTGGACTGCAAATCGAACTCACCGCGAAGCGACGAGAGCGATAGCAGGAGGTTTAGAAGTTTCAGTCGAGTGGGGTCATCTGCACGGGTGCTAACTTCGCTGAATCCAAGGAAGTCGATAAAAGCGGTGAACTGCTCTTCATATTTCGGTTCCATATTTATCTGCTTACTCGAACGCGATCCTTCTTTCGATCTCGTTCAACTTTGCCAAATCCTTCCGCCGGTCGTACAGCTTGGTGGTTCGCGGATCGGCATGATTGGCCATCTCCTGCGCCGCTTCGACCGAGCCACCGTTGCTCAAGAATACAGTCATGCCCGTCCCGCGGAACGTTTGATTGCAGAACTCCTCCGATAGTCCCGCAGCGATGCAGCGCTCTTTCACCATCCGCAGCATGTCCCGCCTGCTGATGGCCTCCCCGGTGAGCCTGTGCGCCTTATCAAGCGACGGGAAGAGGGGAGCCTCTGCATCTTCGATTCGCGCCGCTGAAATCCACGCATCCAGATACGCCTCGGCCTCATGGTGCAGCCACACCAGATGTTCCTTACCTCCTTTTTCGTGCAGGACCATGCGGGCGCGCTTTCCTTCCAGCCGGTAGGCGCCGCGTTCTGCGCCTGCGACAGCGCTCACTCGTCCAAAGGTGTAGGCCATAACGGCTATCACCGCCCGGTCGCGGAGTCCCTTGAGGTCTGCCACTTCCTTATGCCCCCCACCGTGTGTCGCCGGTATCTTGACCTTGCGCACGACAGGGATGGAGTCGAGCAGGAGACGCACCTGGCTTCCTTCCATGATTGGCGTGACGCCAACCTTGCGGCTGAATTTCGGCCCCTTGACGAAGAGCGCGGCGTTATCGGGAACGACTTGCTTGATCACAAGCCAGTTGAAGAGGCCGCGCAATGCGGCCAGGTGCTGCTTGATGGACGGTGCGGTGAGAGGCTTGGTTTCGATATAGGCGGAGACGTGCAGCGGACGGATTGTAGCAAGCTCTAGACCGTATTGCTCGCACCAGCTGCAGAATTGGGCGGCAGCCTGGACATACGCCGCGCGCGTGTTCTTGTTGCGGATCGTGGCTGCAAAGAATTCGAGGAAATGCTCGCTGGCTTTGTTGCCAGCCGCGGCGATGAGCGCAGGGACGGGGAGAGTGCGGGGCAGGGCGGGAATGATCTCGGTGGAACGAGAATGCATGCCCTGCCCGTCCTCTACTTCAGTTTGTTGAGAAATTGGGTCCAGGTATCCTGTGGCGGCTCTCCTAAGACCGCCTCACGGAGTTTGTCACACGCGCGAGCCGCGGACTCCTTCGTCCAACCGTCCAATTTGTAATCCTTGTCGCCGTTGACGACCATGAAGAACGCCTCCGCACTATTGTCTACCAGAGCATGCAGTGCGAGCGCCTCGGCCTTCGTAAGCTTAAGAACTATCGACCGCGCCATATGTCCCCACCGATTGAAATGACCGTCATGCTGTGCATACCCCATCCTGAATGATCGGTCAATCAGATTACGACCCATAACCTCTTTTATGGGTCGTAATCCTTCACTGGCAAAATTGGTATACATTCGTTAACGATTGCAGCATGCTCCCGGCATTTAATTCCACTTGCAGGGACCGTTATGGATCTTTCAGGTATCAATCCTGCGGCTTTGCTGGCGCTTCACGCACAGGTAGCGGATGAACTCCGTGTGCGCGGCATCACGCGCAGCTCCAACAACCCCACAGGCGACCTGGCGGAATATCTTTTCTGTAAGGCCTTTGGCTGGAAGCAGGCCGGGGATTCGCACGCCAACATCGACGCAGTCGCCGCCGATGGCACGCGCTGGCAGGTTAAGGGCCGGGGCATAACACGGTTCAACAATTCCCGGCAGTTATCGGCCATTCGGGACTTGAAAGGCGGGCATTTCGACTTCATCGCCGGTATCCTCTTCAACGAGGATTACAGCGTCATGCGCGCGGCCTTAATACCGCACCGCGTCGCGCTGGAGCGGGCCAAATTCGTGGAGCGTACCAACAGTCACAGGTTCTTGCTCCAGGATGATGTCTGGAGTGCTCCCGGCGTGCAGGACGTTACGGCGGCGCTCAAAGCGGTCAACTTCTGAAAGGTGTCTATGGTCGATACTGCGATTTTTCTCGGTGCGGGCGCTTCCAAGACCGAAGGAGCACCTCTACAAGGCGAACTCTTCAAGGAGTATTTTTCATCGCACGATTTCCTGCGCAAGAACAACAAGATGAATAGGGAGCTGACCGCATTCTTCTTGGAGATGTTTAAGCTTAACGTCAAAGACCGCACGCTTACCAACGAGAGTTTTCCAACCTTCGAGGAGGTCCTCGGGCTCACCGATCTTGCGATCCTCCGCAAGGAGGCGTTCCGTCATTTCGATCTGGACAACCGCGACCACAGCAACAGTGGCCGTTTACGGATAATGGGACAGTACCTTACGTTTCTTGTCGCCACGGTGCTGGATAAAAGACTACCGGGCCGATTGGGCCATCACCGAAAGCTGGTAAGAACGCTGGCGGGCGCGGATGAGCTTCGCAACGTCGTTTTTGTATCGACGAACTATGACATCCTCATCGATAACGCCCTCACCGATGAGCCCGGTCGGGGATTTGATCTGGATTACGGAATTGAGTTCCGGAACTTCGATCCGTCATTTGTAGGCGACAACCACTGGCGTCGCCCCAATCTCAACAACTGTGTGCAGCTCTACAAGCCGCACGGCTCATTGAACTGGCTTTTTTGCCCGAGCTGTGGCGAACTCGAAATCACTCCGAAGGAGAAAGGCGTGGTCACGCGGCTGATTTCGGACTTCACGAAGAAACCCTGTTCCCGTTGCGCGGGCGCGTTCTCACCGTTAATCGTCCCACCGACGTTCTACAAAGATCTGAATAATGTGTTCCTGAGCACCATCTGGAACCGCACCGACATCGCTGTGCAGAAAGCGAAGCACATCGTGTTTTGCGGGTATTCGTTCCCCGATGCCGACATCCACATCAAATATCTCCTGAAACGCGCCCAGACAAACAGGGACGGTGATCTGGAATTCACGGTAGTCAACCACTTCCCCGGCAAAGATCCGGACCAGACTAAACAGGAAAAATATCGCTACGAGCGTTTTCTCGGGAAGAAGGTCAACTACACGACGAAGTCTTTCCAAGATTTCTGTAACGACCCGTTCGACGTGATTCCACACGCCGGTGGAGTTTGAGATCATTCATGGCGAGCGATATTTCGACAAATCGAGAATTCGCGGAGTACTTGGCGGATGCATTCAAGCAAGTTGACTGGCCGATCCCTCCCTACTTGACTCTGGGTTTTCTTAGCCCGTTAGTGAAGGCCATAAAAGATGCTCCGCAAGATGCAAAACTCGCGATTATGCGTGAGAAGCTCGCGGGAGCCTATACGGCTGACTACCTGGCGGGCATGTATCTCGACAGATACAGCAGAATCCCTTATGTGAAGGATTTCGCCCGCCAGATTGACGAGTCAATTCGCACCTATTTTTGCGGCTATACATTCAATGCGGTTACCGGCCTGCTCCCAGTAATCGAAGGCATCATCCGGAAGATGGCGTCCAGCCAGAATCGCGATATCGGACAAGGCACGAAGAAGCTGAATGACGAGCTGCAGGCCCTGGTCGATCGGGAATTGCAGTCTCCTGCGTGTTATGGCGAACGGCTAGTTGTGCTTGAGGCGTTCCGCGACTTTGTGCGCGACCGCCTTCTGCAGAGCACGGACCGCTATATCGGCTTCAACGAGTTCAACCGGCACGGAATATTGCATGGAATTTTTGAGGATTTCGGGCAAGCCATCAACTTTCTTCGTCTGGTCACGGTGCTTGATTTGCTCTGCTTCTCTATTGGCCTCATCGGAGGTGGTGTGTCGATGTTTGCCCCCGCGCCGACACCTGAGTCTTCAAAGCTTGCCGCTGTTTACGCAAGCCTGTGTTCTTTTCATGGCAGCATCACCGCATGAAGGGCCAACATGCGAGCGCTTAAACTCGGTAATGTATTCTATCGAGTTAGAAGTCAACGAAAGATTGATGACCGTTTCCTACATGCGTACAAACAAGAGAATGGCGCCACAGCACGAGACAATGAAGTAGTCAATTTCCACTGGCTTTAAAACAAAAGGACTAGTCGTACCGTGGCGGAAGTGATTATTGGCCAAATCATACAGCTTCTGTAGGCTTGCAATAATCTCGCTCGAAAGATATTGCGCTTTCCGGATCTCTGTTAAGACATTACCGAAAGTCGCCGTGGGCATGTTGCCAACTGTTTTCGCGGTCGCTTCCAGAGCATCGAAAATGTTCTTGCAGGCATCTTTTCCACGCTGAGGGCGATCATCGTAAGCGGCCATGCCTTGATTGAAAGATGCAAATGCAGCGGCGAAGCGCGGCTGGCCTAGTTCGCGAAAGGTCGAGTTAAACTGTTCGCCGATGGCGGTCGGCAGAACGCGATGTAGATGGTGATCCTCCCGCAACTCCCAGACAATTCGATAGCTTGCGAGAAGTTGATTGACGAGGTCTCGGTATTCAGGTTGAAAAATCGGCGGAATCTCGGCATCCAGGCGGATGATAAGGTCATAGAAGCGTTGCCAAGATGCTTTATTGACTTCACGCCCAATGGCATAACGAAAGCCAGCATACGGAGTTCCCGACGGCTGAACGCCTAAACTCTGAACAATAATGTTGTGTAATCTTTTTTCGTCGAACCGCGAGCTTCGCTCAAAGATGAAATACACCGTGTCCACAAATTCCTGACGAAGGCCTAAGGGAGCGTCATCATCGACCGAACGATTTGCGGTTTCATCGAATTGTGAGGAGAACGAACGGCTTACCATATATGAATGATAACGTCCTTTATCATTCATGATCAGGATGCGGGTAAGTGCCGCCTTGCGATTGTCCGAAACTGACATCCGGCACGCAACTGGCGCACTAGCAACTCGAAATGATCAGATTTCACATTTGCACCATAGACCGTATAACTGATCGGCCGTTATCCGCCCATTCTTGTTGATCCTTTTTCTTCGTTACACCACCAATGTACCGCCTGGATATTGTCCGGGTGATCGTCCCGCCACGCTCCACCCATTCCCTTAGGATTCCGATGGTCCGGGACCACGTCGTTATAGTCCGTGAACTCTTCGTGGCAGATCGCGCAGATGCCAGCTTGTTCTCTGATTTTTCGGTTCAGTAGCTTCCGCATTTCGGCCGGTGACCGCAGTTCTCGGTATCCGCGCGGATGGTGAGGGTCTTCGACCCGCTGGATGCCAAGTCGAATGAGTCTGGGTTTGGCGATCCTGTCTCGGCCGCAGCACGAAACGGATCGATGAATTGGGCACACTTCATTGGCGCGGAGCCTCATGACACTTCTCCTCGTGAATTTGGCTGGAATTGCTCTGAATTCAGTTGAGTCGATTGGGCTAGACAGTCTTTGCGGCGTAGGGTGGGCTGTTACAATTCCAGCCCGAGGGAAACCATGTCGAATTTGGTGAAAGTCGTCGCGCAACTGCGGCAACAACGAGATGAAGCGCAGAAAAAAGTCGAGCAGTTGGACCAGGCGTTGGCAGCGCTTGGCAGCATCGACGGATTACGATCACGTGGGAGAAAGTCCCGAAATATTGGAAGAAAAGGCCGAACTATGTCAGCCGCCGCCCGGAGGAGAATTGCTGCGGCACAACGTGCACGCTGGGCAAAATGGAAGGCCGCCCAGAAAAAGAAATAGCGGGATCCACTCACTCCACGAATAAAGCGATCACTCAGGCTTAGCCTTAATGAAGGCACAAACGTGTCATGTGTGGACGTTATCGACTCACCGCGAAAGAACGGTACCTGCGGGACCATTTCGGTCTGGATGAAGATCCGGCCTGGACGCCCCGCTGGAACATCGCGCCCACGCAACTGGTTCCTGTCGTCCGGCAGAAAGGTGCTTCGTCTCGACGATCATTTGATCTGATTCGTTGGGGACTGATTCCTTCCTGGGCCAAAGACCGCTCGATCGCGACGAAAACCATCAATGCCATGTCGGAAACTGCCGCCGATAAGCCAGCGTTCCGTGACGCACTTCGCCTGCGACGGTGTCTGATACCAGCGGACTCGTTCTACGAATGGCGGCCGAACGGTTCAAAACAGAAACAGCCGTTCAGCATTGGCATGGCCGATGACTCGACCTTCGCCTTCGCTGGACTCTGGGAAACCTGGGCCGATCCGGGTGGCGATATGGTCGAAACCTGTACGATCCTGACTACCACGCCAAATGCCTTAGTTGCCGACGTTCATAACCGGATGCCGGTGATCCTGCGCGTCGAGGACTATACTCGCTGGCTCGATCCGAGCATTAACAATCCTCCGCTCCTCCGAGCCTGCCTCAAGCCATTCGATCCTGCTCTGATGAAGAAATATCCCGTCAGCACTCGTGTGAACCGGCCCGAGAACGACGACCACGAATGCGCGCAGGAAATTCCCTTAGCCGTCACTCCAACGCTGTTCTGATCTGCGGATCGTTGCCAGAATTCGCGGGAACCGCTTCGAAAATGGTCCGTTTTTTCCACAATTCCATTCACAGATATTTCGTTTTCACACCGAGAATTGCATTGACATCATTCGAGCAACTGTTTAGTTTGTCTTCCGTCGACGGCTGAAAGGATTGGCGAAATAAACCTTGCCACTCCGAAGTAGGCTGAGTGATCTGCTTGTCAGGGCGACCTGAAGGGGGCAACCAGACCCGAAAAAACCGGCTGACTCTGCGAGGAGGAGCTGGGGTTTGGGACCGCGAAAGCGGCGATCGCATCAAGGGCTGCGACGGTACATGGATCCACGCTGTAGGCTCCCTCGCAGGAGCAGATGGCTGGAACATAACCAATGTCGCAGCCTTTCCTATTTCGAGCGCAATTCACGACTCCAACCTAAATATTTTCCTGCCTGCGAAGCGAGCGATCCCGCTTACTCCTCCTGTTTAGAGACCTGATTTCAACACGACTTGTGAATAAGGCTGTTCACGATGCGCTGGAACACCCATCCTGCGCGGCTTTGACCGGTTTGCACCGCAGATGGGCAGTGAGTCTTCGATAGAATTGTCACGTGATGGGAGTCACGATTGAGCTACAGAATCTCGGCGATGCCGAGTTGTGTCGAGAAATCACCGCGCACGTTGAGCACGCATTCAGTGATCGACAAGCAACTGGCGTGTTTCTATCACAGGATCACGTGCGGCTGAGAACTGGGACATGCATGTTGAAGGGCCGAACGGATTTGAACGATCGTATAGTCTCTCGGGAGCAGCCGGTGAGCACGAACCGGCGACGATCCGGACGCTCGTCGTAAGACTGATACCGCCTTCGCGGGTATGAATAAATGCCTCTCCCGCATCGACATGCGCCCCTTGTCGCGTTTCGCTAAAATGTCATGCGCGTGAAAGGAGCGCCATGGCAAAAGAAGAAGATTGATCCCCTCAATAGGAAGCAGTACGGTGCCGTGTCCGCGGCACTAACGGTCACGGACATTCCTGCCGCGGTCAGCTTTTACCAGAAGGCATTTGGTTTCGCAAAACGCGGTATCATGAACGGTCCCGACGGTAAGCCGGTGCACGCCGAACTCACCTTGCGCGGCACAACTCTGATGCTTGGTCCCGAGAGTCCTGCAATGGGAAGGCGAACCGCGAAAAACGTTGGCGCCTCTCCCGCCTCTCTTTATATATACGTCGAGAACGTCGACAAAGTAGTTGAGAAAGCGACGAAACTTGGTGCTACTCCTCAGGGTCCGGTCATGGACATGTTTTGGGGCGATCGTTGCGGCACGGTTGTCGATCCCGACGGCTACAACTGGATGGTCGGGACCCACAAGGCCGAACCCTCGGCAAGAGAGATGAAAAAGGGGATGGAAGAGATGATGAAACAGCAGCCGCCGGCCACGGCTGCGGCTGACTGATCCGGCGTTATTCGAAAAGCGCTGGTTGAGGCCCAATCGGTTCGGCTTCCCGAAAATTGCTCAGACCAACCCCTACGAGGCGATAGCGCTGCTGAGGGCCGAGAGCCACTCGCTCTCGCAGCTTGAGGGCGATCTCTGTCAGTTCGTCGCAAGAGCACGGAGCCGCGCTTGCCGTGTGACTGCGAGTGAGGATCTTGAACTCCTTCGTCTTCAGCTTGAGCACGACTGTCCGTGGGATCCGCGCCTCTTTGCGTGACGCGGACCAGAGCTTCTCTGCCAGTCGCCGGATCATAGGTTCGGTGTCTGCCAGCAGGAGATCTTCTTGAAACGTGTCCTCGACGGATATGGACTTTGTCGGTCTGTCCGGGACGACTGGATTCTCATCCATCCCCCGCGCAAGTTCGTAGAGGCGTAAACCGTAGCGGCCAAATTCCTTCTCAAGTTTCGATACCTCCAAACTTCGCAATTCGCCGACTGTCTTGATTCCGAGTTGCGCTAACTTCTCTTCGTTGACTTTCCCCACCCCTGGTAGCTTTCCAACCGGCAGCGGCAGCAGAAAGGCATCCACCTCACATG
>Ga0335083_10001325_pt1 | contig 34196 bp, 27 predicted proteins | sample Lox_Sample_42_FD_206716 | JGI IMG/M metagenome (GOLD analysis project Ga0335083, IMG submission 206716) | Soil microbial communities from Loxahatchee National Wildlife Refuge, Florida, United States - Lox_Sample_4.2 | ecosystem: Environmental > Terrestrial > Soil > Wetlands | place: USA...
CCGGGATCTGCGGCGGATCGAAATAATTTCTGGCATCCAGATCGGAGTTGCGGAAAAATTCGAAAGCGCTGCCATGGAATTCATTCCCGCCGGACTTGGTCACCAGGTTGACCGCCGCGCCGCCGGTGCGCCCGGTGGAGGCGTCGCGGTCGCTGGTCTGCATCTTGAACTCCTGGATGGCATCCTGAAGCGGAAGCAGGATCATCGCGCCGTATTCGTTATCCTGCGATTGGATCCCGTCAAAATACTCCGTGCTGTCGCCATTGCGGATTCCGTTCACCGAAACGCCTTGCAACCCGAGTTGATTGCTGGCGCCGCGCGACATGGTATAGCCCGTTCCGGAACTGCTGGTTCCCGGAGTTAGATAGGTCAACATCATAAAATTGCGGCCGTTGAGAGGAAGGTCGTTGACGGCCTGCGACGTCCGCACGTTGCCGAGCGCCGCGCTTTGGGTTTCCAGCACCGCCGCATTTGACTCCACCGTAACGGATGTGGTGATTTCGCCGGGTTTCAGAGAGAAATCCAAGCGGGCATGTTGGGCGACGTCTAGATTTATGGTCTGGATCGTCTTGCTGAAGCCCTGCGCTTCGGCCGCAACCGAATAACGGCCAGGCTGCAGCGGCGGAGAGGTATAGTTCCCGTCGCTTGAGGTTTGGACGGTAAACGTGGCATTGGTTGCGGTGCTGGTAATGGAGACATTAACACCCGGAATCGCCGCGCCGGACGAGTCGGTTACGGTGCCAACTATCGATGCCGATTCACTTTGCGGAAAGGCGGGAATCGTAGCCAGAGCAAAAAACAGAAACCCAATCAAAGTCTTCCGAGTGGGCATGCGGGCCTCCAGGAGATTCGGATTAACTGTCCGACTGCTAACCTTCTGGGTCAGAATCCTATCGCGGAATCTCGATATTGTCAAGCCTTGGGGCCATCAACTGCGCTTGCCTTTTATCACTTCCTCGACATAAATCCGCAGAATTTCCGCGACGCTCCACGCTTGCGCGATGCAGCCGCGGGGGAAATGCGGCGCGTCGCCATCGAAGACTTCCGAAATCTGGCCGAGACCGGCTTGCCAAAGATGAGCGCGCAGGGGCTCGAGGAAATGATCGGCCCGTCCGCGAACCTGCGGATCATCGTTATGCACCTTGAAGTAGGCTGTCAGAAAAGGCCCCAGCAGCCAGGGCCACACGGTGCCCTGATGATAAGCACTGTCGCGGCTGCGCTGATCGCCGGCGTAACGGCCTTTGTAATTCGGATCGCGCGGAGAAAGCGTGCGCAGCCCAAATGGCGTGAGCAGTTCCCACTCCACTACATCCACTACGCGGCGCGCTCTCTCGCCGCTGAGCAGGGCGTACGGCAGGCTGACAGCAAAGATCTGGTTGGGCCGTATGGAGCGATCCGGACCCGCTTCGGCGACCACATCGTACAAGCAGCCATCCGGTTCGTTCCAGAACGCGCTTTGGAAGCTGTCGCGCGCGCGTCCGCCCAGCGCGGCATAGTGCTCTGCTTCGGCCCCATGGCCGAAAGCCCGCGCCAGATCGTGCATCACGCACAGCGCGTTGTACCATAGCGCCTGAATCTCCACCGGTTTGCCGGCGCGCGGCGTTATCACCCAGTCGCCGATCTTGGCGTCCATCCAGGTGAGCTGGACGCCCGGCTGTCCGGCTTGTAACAGGCCGTCGGAAGCCATGCCGATGCCATAGCGCGTGCCGCGTTCATGCCAGCCGATGCTCGCCGCGAGAGCCTGATAGAGTTCAGCGCGAACGAAGCCGTAATCGCCCGTATGGCGCGAGTATTCCGCCACTGCATGAAACATCCATAGCGTCGCGTCCACGCTGTTGTACTCCGGCGTCTCGCCCGCGTCCGGGAAGCGGTTGGGAAGCAGGCCTTGATCCATGCTGCGAGCGAAGGCGCTAAGAATGTTACGGGCGATATCGAAGCGGCCCGTAACCAGCGTCAGACCGGGCAGCGAAATCATGCTGTCGCGGCCCCAGTCGCTGAACCAGTGATAACCGGCGATCACCGAGTTTCGATCCCCGCGCGCCACCACAAATTGATCCGCGGCAGCAGTCAGCGTTTGGGTGAGAACATCCCCCTCTTGCGCGCCGCTCACCAGTTTTTCGCGCCGCTCGATTTCCGCGTCTTCGAGCATGCGCGCTTGGGCGGCTTCATGGACTACGGTGGAGGCGATTACGGCCGCCATCGCGTTGCGCGCCAAATCGAAACGCAGCTGGAACGGGCTGTAAAGATCCTCGAGATAATCCAAGCCGCGCTCGCGCTCGCGTTCGTACTCGAAGTTGTAAAACCAAAACCCGGCGCTGTCCACCGCCTCCGCGTTGTGCGCGAAATGCAGGCTCGGCAGGCCCTCATAAGGCGTTATGGTAGCGACGCCCGGATCAATGGCAACTTCGGTGCGAATGCTGGAATTGGCGTGCGTGGCGCCATGGAAATCGCGAAAGGCCGCCAGCACCCGCGTTTCCAAAACGGCCGAGCGGGCCCCGAGATCGCCGAAAAGCTGGTATTGGACCACCACCGTATTCTCGCCGTGAACCAGGAAAACAGTCTTCTCGATCTCCAGGTCCTGGATGCGATAGGTAAACACCGGAAAGGGATCCAGACGGAACGAGTCGAGAAAAAGGTACCCTTGGGGATGGATCGCGCCGGCGTATTGGTTCGCGCTCAGCTCGAAACGCTGGCCTCCCAGTAAAAACGCTTCTTCCAACTTGGAAAGCAACACAGCCCGACCCACCGGAGGCCGGGTAGCCGCTACCAGAAGCCCGTGATAGCGGCGCGTATTCAAGCCCAGGATGCTCGAAGAAGCAAATCCACCGATGCCGTTGGTTTCGAGCCACTCTAGCTGGGATGCTTGGGCGGGATCGGAACAGATCCGGCGGTCGAACTCAATCGGCACAGTCACGCGCAGTCTAGTTCGAAGCCCCGCCCGCACTGCCTCTGCGCCGCACGTCGATATTCAAGCGCTTGATTTTCTGATTGAGCGTAGATAAAGGAATACTCAGCTTTTCGGCCGCTTCGGTCTGGCTCCAATTGGCGGCTTCCAGCGCTTCGATGATTTTGCGGCGCTCGAAGTCGGCGACCACTTCGAACAAGTTCGCGTCGGCCGGCAGCGTGCCGCTCTCATCGCGCCGAATCCGGACGCCGCCCGCCTGCAGAATCGAGTCCGGAAGAACATCCACGGAGACCACCTGCGCCGAGGCCAGCACCACCGCGCGCTCCACTGCGTTTTCCAGTTCGCGCACATTGCCGGGCCAGTTGTAGTCCATCATCAATTGCATGGCGTCCGGCTCGAAGTGCAGCGAGCTGCGGTTGTTCGAATCCAGGAACTTCTCGTTCTCGCGGCTGTACTTATCGAAGAAATATTCCACCAGCCGCGGGATGTCTTCCTTGCGTTCCCGCAACGGGGGCAGGGTGAGGTTGATGACGTTTAACCGGTAGTAGAGATCTTCGCGGAACTTGCCTTCATCTACCAGCTTTTTCAGATCGGCGTTGGTGGCCGCGATGATGCGCACGTCCACCTTCATGGTTTCCGTGGATCCCACCGGCATGAACTCCCGCGCCTGAATGACGCGCAGCAACTTGACCTGAGTTTCCGGGCTGATGGTTCCGATCTCGTCGAAAAATATGGTGCCTTTGTTGGCGGTTTCGAAATATCCTTTAACGCTGGCGATGGCGCCGGTAAAAGCGCCCTTGACATGTCCGAACAGGGCCGATTCCAGCAGGTCCGCCGGGAACGAGCCGCTGTTCACCGGCACGAACGCCTGATTGGCGCGCGTCGAATTGGCGTGGATGGCCTTGGCGATCAGTTCCTTGCCGGTACCCGTCTCACCGGTGATCAGAATGTTGGCGCGGCTCGGCGCCACCTGCGTCACCAGGTCCAGGATGCGCAGCATGCGGTCGTGCTTGGCGATGATGTTGGGGAAATTGTATTGCTGATTGAACGCGCGCTTGAGCTGAACATTCTCCCGCTCCAGCCGCGAATGCGCGATCATCCGCCCGATCTCGATCAGCAGCTTTTCGTTATCCCAGGGCTTGGAGAAATAGTCGTTGGCGCCGCTCTTCAAAGCGTTCACGGCGTTTTCCACCGAGCCGTAAGCGGTGATCATGAAAACCGGCGTCTCGCTATCCCGTTCCCGGATCTCTTTCAACACCTCCATGCCGGACCGGTCCGGCATCATGAGATCCAGCAGAATCAGGTCGTAGCTGCCGGCCTCGGCTTTACGCAGCCCCTCGATTCCACCGTCGGCCAGGTCCACCGCATAGCCATCTTGCGCGAGCAGCGCGTCCAAGCTCTCGCGAATATCGGCCTCGTCGTCAATCACCAAAATGCGTTTGGGAGTTATGGGAAGGGGGGCGTCAGGAGCGAGCGAATCAGGCATGCACCGGCTTTCTTGCCAGAGGAAGTTCCACTTGGAATCGGGAACCGGCTCCTAGCCGGCTATCCACTTTAATATTACCGCCATGCTCGCGCACGATGCCGTAGGTCACGGCCAGCCCCAAACCGGTTCCTTTACGCGCCGCCTTAGTGGTAAAAAACGGATCGTAAATACGCCCCAGATTGTCGGGCGAAATCCCTTGCCCGCTGTCGGCCACCTCAACGCGAACAAATCCGTCCTCGCTCCAGGTGCTCACCGACAATTTGCCGCCGGATTCCATGGCATCCCGCGCGTTCAGGAAAAGGTTCAGGAACACCTGCTGCAGCTTGCCCGCATTCCCCTTTACCGCCAGCGGAATTTCCGCCAAATCCAGCTTCACCTCGATGGCCGACTTGTCCAATTGATGTTCAATCAGATTCAGCGTGTCCTGAACGACGCGATTCAAATCCACTTCCACGTAGGCGGTGGTGGAGGTTCGCGAGAAGTTGAGCAGCGAGTTGACTATCTCGCTGGCCCGGAAGGTCTGCTTGGCGATCTTGTCCAGCAGCTTGGACTTCTGTTCGTCGCCCGAGATCTGCTTGGCCAGCATCTGCGCGTAAGTGGAAATCACCGCCAGCGGCGTATTCACTTCATGCGCCACGCCCGCCGCCAGCAGCCCGATCGAGCTGAGCTTGTCGGCCTGCACCAGCTGCCGCTCCAGCTCGTCGCGATCCGTGATGTCGTCGAAAATGATCAAGCGCCCGATCTGCTGCAGGTCCTTGGAGACCAGCGGCGCGATAGCGATATTCAGGATGTGCGCCGGCCGCGAGACGCCGCCATTTCCGTTCCCGTTCCCATTCCCATTTCCATTCGAGCCGCCCGCAGACTGTAGCACGAACTTGTAAATATTGTGCACCCCCGAGCCAGCGCGCGCCTGCTCGAACAATTCGCACAACTCGGCCGGCAGCAGTTCCGCCAGCCGCCGCCCCACCGCAGCCTGCCGCGGTATGCCGGTGAGCCGCTCGATTTGCGTGTTCCAGCTCTCCACGCGGTCTTCCAGATCCGCCGCCAGAATCCCCACGTTGATCGACTCCACGATGTTCTCGCTGAATTCCTTCAGCCGTTCGTACTCGTCCACCTTGCGCTGCAGGGACCGGTATAGGCGCGCGTTCTCGATGGCGATGCTAACGGAGCCCGACAGCGTGGTCAGCAGCTCCACGTCATCGGTGGAAAGAAAATCGCCTTTGTCGGTGCGGCTCAAACCCAGATATGCGATGGTCCGCCCTCGCACCGCGCAGGGAAAATAATAGGTCAGATCCAGATCGGCAATCGTGCTGCGTACCGAGATCGGCCACTCGTGCGACACCACGTCCAGCAAACGCCTGGTCCGCTCGAAGAACAAATACGGCCGGTCCGGATTGGTGCTGAGAAAACTGAGATCCAGCTCCTGCGCGTGCTTCTGGCGTTCTTTCCGGTTCCCCATGGCCATGTGCATATGGAACCGGTCCTCGCCTTCTTCTACCAGAAAGAAAGCCACGTGCTGGATCGACAGAGTATGGATCAGCCGGTCCGCCACCGAGCGCAGCATCTCATCCAGATTCGTCTCCGATCCCAGCTCGCGCGCGAATTCGATCAGCGTCCGCCGGTAATCGTAGCGATCCTTGTAGAAGAAATAGCGATCCAGTTGTTCCTGCAGCCAATCCCGAATGGGCTGAAAGATAAAAGTCGCAAACAGAATCAAGCCCACGATCGCCGCCGGGCTGATGTCTTCCGGCCGCGTAAACGAGAAGATCAAGCCATAGAAGATTCCCAGCACCACCAGCGTAGCCAGCGTGTAGACATAGCCTTGCTGGAAGATGATGTCGACGTCCATCAGGCGGTAGCGCAGAATCGCGTACGCCCAGGTGATCGGAACCAGGATCAAAGCCAGCACCGCCATTTGTTGGTAATGATTCGGTAAGGCCCCCAGGATGTACGGGATGGAGTAAATGGCGGTGAACGGCACCACCCCCAGCAAGGCGCCATTGCGCAGGTACTTGAGCTGCCGGCGCACCAGAGGATCGTCCACCCCCGGCGCCTTGAGAGTCAGCACCAGCGTGCCCAGCAGATAGACACCACTCAAGAAGAGCAGCGACGCCCGGTCCAGGAACCAGTTCACTTCGATGGGCGAAGCGGCCACCCGCAGCATCCCCTTGGCGACTAGAAAATAAACGGAAAGCAGGAGCGCGCCCGGAAGGTACAGCAGCAAAGCGCTCCCGCGACGCGCCAGCCACTTGACCCGATCCGGAAACACCAGGCAGAAGTGCAGAAACACCGTGGGCGCAAAAATCGAAGCCGCCACATTGCCCCAGTAGATGGATTGATCGAAGGCGTTCAGCTTCCCGGTGTAATGGAAGCAGGAAAGCACGAAGGACAGCAGGCAAAGAACGTAGAAATGCACCGACCGGGGCGCGCTGACTCGCCGGTAGTAGACAAACAACCCGATCAACAGGTACACCACGCCAACCACGTACTGGTAGTAGATGGCCCGATCGGGCACGCGTTCGCCGATCACTACCTGAGCGGGAAGCTGCACATTTCCGCGCCGCAGTTGATAGCGCGCCTGGCTCCAGGATCCGATCTGTTGCAGCACTCGCGGCACATCGATGCTCTTGTGGATGGGGTTGCCCGAGATCTCCAGCAGTATGTCGCCGGCTCGAATCCCGGCATTGTCGGCTTCGCCGCCCGGCGTCACGTGCAGCGCTTGGACCACGTCTTGGCCGTCAGGGGCCGTGCGATCCACCCAAATCACGCCATCTTCGGGAAGCGTGTCGATCTTTTGATGCCGGAAGTTGATGACGGCACAGCACACTGCGGCCACAGTGAGAATGAACAGCAGCGCGCTCACGAATTGAGTCTTGAGATCTCTCAAGCAGCCGTCTCCATCACAACACGCTCAAAAGCGCAAAGGGTGCGGCGCGCACCGCAACGTCTGTCAAGAACTGCTTCGCGCCGTGCTCCGTTTTGCGCGAGTTCCCTAGAAGACACCTTGGGTTCGCCTTTTGAGCCTGCTGTGAAGCACTTGGAATGCCAGCCCGATCTTTCTAGCTTAATCATGAGAATACAGGATTTTCGTCCCGCCTACAAACCCCTTTGGCCGGCGGATTCGATTTTTTGGATATGCCACTACAGGAAAGTGTAAGGGCGCTAAATCCCCCAGGGGCCGCTACCCTGGCGAGTGTTGAATACTATTGACAAGCAACTCAGTTCGCTTTAACATCTTGTTTCCGGTTTTCCGTCTGGCACATAACAGCCCGGGGCGGTGTAACGGTCAGCGTATGACCCTGTTTCAAATCGGAGAGAAAGTCGTCTATCCCAATCATGGGATTGGGACGATCGAGAACATTAGCAGCCGGATTTTCGGCGCCCAAGTGGAGCGATTCTACCTGCTGCGTCTCACCTACACCAGTATGACCGTGCTGGTGCCTTTCTCGCATGTCCAGGAGATTGGCCTTCGCAAAGTCACCAGAAATGGAGAAATCGCCCGGGTTCTCACTTTTCTGGCAGAAGGTCCGCGCAAGAACCACCGGGACTGGAAGGATCGTTTTAAGGAAAACTCAGATAAGATGCGCAGTGGCAGCCTGCTTGAGATTGCCCAAGTGCTGAAAATGCTGCTGCTTCTGCAAGCCGAAAAGCCTCTTTCCTTCCGCGAAAAGAAGATGCTGGACCGCGCCCGGCATATGCTCATCACCGAACTGTCCATATCGCGCGATTTGTCGGAATGCGAAGCCGGCCAGGTGCTGCAATCCGCCCTGGGGAAGGCCTCCCTTTCGTTGCCAAGCCCGGCGTAGTTAGTACGCCGCTCCTCGGAGTTCTAAAACAGCCCCCCTACCTGATACCGGCCTTACTTACAATCCCCTCCTGTCCTAAGGTTTTTGCCGTGTGGTAAATGGCCGGCTCCGACCCTAACATAAGAGACGAGCGATTAGGTCGATGACATGTAAGTATTGCAGTCGCAAGCTTGCTCCTCTTCGCAGCCTCACCGACGGTGAGTTTTGCAGCGACGAGCACCGGCTGGCGTTCCACGAGGCGCATTCACAACCGGATTCGGCGGATTTCAGCCTATCCGAGCAACCCCTGGCCACTGCGTTCGACACCTCGACGCCCGATTTTTCACGGCCGCTGGAGAGAAATTTCTTATTCTCCGCTCCGGCGCAAACGCCGCCGGCGGATTTCAGTCCCTTAACTCCGGTGGAAGACGCCCCGGGATCCGCCCATACCGCTGAATCCGCGATGGAAGAAGAAGCTCCGGTTGAGCTGCCGCCGCCCAGCGCCTCTTGCGCCACCACGACGCCGGCTCGTCCCAGAGGCGCGGCTTTGCGATCCCTGGACTGGCTGGTAACGGCTTGGCAAACCGCGCCCTCCGACTTGAAGGCCATGGCGCTACTGCTGCCGGTTCTGGCAGTGGTGGCCTGCTTGCCCGTCCTTCCCAGCCTGCGCCTCCATTTCAACTCCGGCGGCAAGCCCAGCGTGTTCCGCGAGCGCGCCCGGCAGGCAGTCTCGCATGAATGGCAGTTTTTGAGCGAGCGCATCGCCAATCGCGCCGCCGTCGCCATCACCGACGATTTTCGCTCCGGGCTGGACTCCTGGCGCAGCCGTGCCAACCTCACCAACACCTGGTCTTTCGATGCCAATGGCTTCGTTCAACCGGGACCTCTGGCCATCTTGAAGCCCACCCAAGGTCTGCGGGATTACAGCTTCGAGTTCCTGGGCGAAATCGAGAAGAAGGCGGTTGGTTGCGCCTTTCGCGCTCAGGATCTGGACAATTACTACGCCGTCAAGTTTATCGAAGACGATTCCGGCTCGATTCCTTCCATCCGGCTGGTGCGTTACGCCGTCATCAAGGGCAAGGAAGGTCCGCACGTAGAAAAACCTTTACCGTCTTCGATCCGCGCCGACATGTTGAACCGCTTCCACGTAGAAGTCCATGGCAGCGATTTCACCATCCTGGCTGAAGGCGAAGTAGTGGATTCCTTCTCCGACAAACGGTTGCAATCCGGCGGTATTGGCTTCTTTTGCAGCCGCGGCGAGAAGGCGCGCTTGCGCTGGGTTGCAGTTTCACACCAATACGACGCACTGGGACGGCTATGCGCCCTGCTGGCGCCCGTCGGCCTGGCGGGAGTGGATAAAGACTGAGATGATTCAAGACAATTCGACCGTCGCCGGCGATGCGAAGGCCCGCCCGGCTTCCTTAGCCCAAGCAGTTTCCCTGCATCTGGATGGGAAACTGGAGCAGGCGCTGGACGAAATTAATCACGCGCTGGAGAGCCAACCGGCCAGCCTGGAGCTGCTGTCCGCCAAAGCCCAAATCCAGTTCGAACTGGAGCAATACGAAGAGGCCGCCAAGTCCTATGCCCGCGTTCTGAGCATGAACCCGCGCCACGCCCACGCCAATTTGAATATCGCGGTGTGCCTGGAAAGGTTGGGGCGCTGGCAGGAGTCGGTGGAGTTCTTTGAAAAGGCGGTCGCTTCCGAGCCGGACCGTTTGGAAGCCCTGCTCGGCTTGGCTGTCGCGCTTCTACATGTCGACAAAATCGATGCGGCGGGCGAGAAATTCGAACAGATCCTTTCAAAAGACCCCGAGCAAGGGACCGCCGTGTTCGGCAGAGCCGTCACGCTGCAGCTGCAGTCGCAGCCGGATCAAGCCGCGCGCCTCTACCAGTCGCTGCTGGAGCGCAACTCCAACGTCGAAGAGTGCCTGGCTAACCTGATCACGATTTCCCTGGCCGAGCAAGACTACGCGCGCGTCTCAGAATACTCCGAGAAGCTCCTGACTCTGCGCCCCAATTCCCAATCCGCGCTGGAAGGGCTGGCCGCCTGCGCCTTCGCATCCGAAGACTACCCGGCCGCGCTCAGTTGCTGCCGCAAGCTGATCGAGTTCACCCCCGCTAACTTCGACCGCTGGTTCAACCTCGGCGTGGCCTATCAAAACACCGGCAACCTGGAGGAGGCCGTCAAAGCCTACCGCGAAGCGGTGGAACTTCGTCCGGACGCCAAGCAGGGGCACGTGAATCTGGGCGTGGTCTACCAGCAGTCCGGCGACTTGGCGCAAGCCCAAGCCGCCTACGAACGCGCGCTGCAGATCGCACCCGATCTCTTCGACGTGCAGCAGAATTTGGCCCTGGTGCTCGAAAAGCAAGGAAATCAGGAAGGCGCCGAACGGCTATACACCAAGCTGCTCAACCGCAATCCGGAAAGCGAAGAACTCTGGTTCCGGCTGGGCTTTCTGCGCCTGGAGCGCGGCGATTCCCGTGCCGCCGTGGAAGCGTTTCTGGCTTGTGTGGACAAGCGGCCGGAGTGGCTAGAAGCTCAATCCAACCTTGGTCTGGCTTGTTGGAACACGGGAGATCTGGAAGGTGCCGCCAAGGCCTTTGAAGCGGTGCTGGCTTTGGATCCCGAATCGGTGGATGCGCTGCGCGCGCTCGCCGCTCTCGGCGTAGAGCGCAACGATTTCGAGCAGGCGCTGCAATATCAGGCGCGCCTAATCGAAAAAGGAGAGCGCAGCCCGGACCTGTTCTACAACACCGGCCTGCTGCTGCATCAGTCCGGCCAACTGGACGACGCCGCGCGCCTCTATCGGGAAGCGCTGGCCGAGCGCGCCGAATTCCCCGAAGCCCTGCTCAACCTGGGCCACGTCCTCAAGAACCAAGGCAAGCAAGACGAAGCCCGTGATTGCTGGAAACAGGCTGTGGAGCAAAAACCCGAGTTCGCCCAGAGCTACTTCGCCTCCGGCAGCTAACCAGGCTCACGGCCACACCAACAGGCCCAAGAACAATCCCAGCCACAGAACCGTCAGAAAATGCCAGTACAGCGCCGTTATCGCAGTCCGGTTGCGCTGCCGTACAAAGTGGAAACGCGACCGCTCCGGCAACTGCATAGCGCGCAGCAGCAAATAAAACAGCGCCGCGATGCCGCCCAGCAGGTGCAGCCCATGCGCGCCGGTAAGCACATAAAACAGCGAACTGTGCGGATTATGCTCTAAATAAATCCCCTGGCTCACCAGTTCGCGCAGCGCCAGCACCTGGCAGGCTAGAAACGCCAGCCCACCGCCTACAGTGAATTCGATCCAGTGCATGTAGCGCGCGTTATCGCGCCGCTCGAAGGCGCCACGCGCCGCTTCCAGCATCCAGCCGCTCAGCAGAATGAGAGCCGTGCTCATCCACAGCATGCGCGGCACGCGGATGTGTTGCCAATTGACGGCCGATTGCGCGCGCTCGTAGTAGGCAATGCCGACGGTCACAAACAGAGTAGTGATCGAGACCAACACCAGCCGCATCGCCAGCAGCCCAGCGCCCGGCACATAGCGCGGATCCGGACTGCCTCCGTCTCCATCGCCGCCTCCGCCGTCATCGCCGGGGCCGAGGTGGGGCGGTCCGCCTCCGCCGACATCGGCTAGCTGAAGTTCCTCGGTCTCAGTTGCCGGGGCCATACCTCTAAGATAAACCCGCGGGACCCTCTTCTCCTGGGAACTGCGCCGCTTTTTTGATATGCTCTCGGGAATGTGGAAGATTATTGCTCTGATCTCGTTGACGGCCGTTTTCTCGTTCGGCCAGGATCCCGCTGCCACCTGGGCCGCGCAAAGTCAGGCCAAGTACGCCATCCGCCCGAATGTCGTGTATGGCACTTGGAGCGGATACGAGGCCAAACTCGACGTCTATCAACGCAGAGACGTGACTATCCCGCAACCGACCCTGATCTTCATCCACGGCGGCGGTTGGGTGCTCGGGACCAAGGAGTCGGCTGTCATGTCGTTCCTGCCCTGGCTCGAAATGGGATGGAACGTGATTAACGTCGAATACCGGCTTTCGCATGTCGCGCTCGCGCCGGCAGCCGTCGAAGATTGCCTATGCGCACTGAAGTTTGTCGTCGCGCACGCCAAGGATTACAATGTCGACACCACGCGGATCGTCACCAGCGGCGAGTCCGCCGGAGGCCACCTGGCGCTCACCACCGGCATGATCCCGGACTCCGCGGGATTGGACCGGCAATGTCCGGGCATCAACTTCCAGGGACGCGGCGCGGGGATTCCGAAAGTCGCCGCCATCGTCAACTGGTATGGCATCGCCGATCTGAACGACATGCTCGACGGTCCGAACGAGCGCGCATATGCGGTGGAATGGTTAGCAGGTTTGCCGAATCGCGAAGAGCTCGCCCGCAAACTATCGCCGCTCACCTACGTACGCAAGGGCTTGCCGCCCATTATGAGCATTCAGGGCGACGCCGATCCTATCGTTCCGTATTCGAACTCAACGCGTTTGCGCGATGCACTCACTGCCGCCGGAGTGCCGAATGAGCTGGTGACCATTCCCGGCGGCGGGCATGGCAATTTCAAGGCCGACGAACGCGTGCGCGCGTTTAACGCGATCCGCGCGTTCCTAGAGAAGAATCATATTTCCCAATAGGGACTGCGCCGGAAGCGTCCCCGAGCGGGCGGCTACTTGGTGGACGCTTTGGCCTCATCGGCGCGCGCACCGGCCAGGATGCCCATCAAGCCGATGTTGCCTTCATGGCAAGCATACTCGTAAACCGGCTCGGCCGACCGCTGCAGCGGAATCATCATGCTCCACGGCTTGGTCCAAGCGAGGGGATCGTCGATGGTAATTTCCCACCGCAGCGTCTCGGCATCCTGGCGCGAGATCCGCTCGATGACGTGCAGCTTTTCGCTGGAGACATTCTGAAACGCGCGCGGTTTGAAATTCGTGGTGTCGACAACCAGCGTGTTGCCTTCCCAGTGCGCCCGTGAATCGCCCATCCAACCTTGCACCTCCGCCGGCGGATGCGGCTGGCCGTCCAGTCTGAAGACCCGCACATCGTGGAACATTTCCGTCATCATCATGACGGCCGCGGAGGTTTGCACGATCTGGAAATAGCTCTGGTATCCGGCCTGGATCGCCGGCGCGCCGCGAGTGATGCAGCGTTCTCCAAAGGACCGGTCCTCCGGACCTTGCGCCGGCCGACGCCGCGCTTGGATGGTCTCCTCCTGGATTTTCATGGCCCGAGCGGTCATGGGAGGAAAGCGTCCGTCGGGAGGGTCCGTAATCAGCGCAGTCCGGTTGTCCCAGACTCTGTGATCGTTCCACTCCGAGCTGTAATCACCCGTCTCGCCGTCCGTGCTCGTGAAACCGACCTTCACGCCTTTTACGTTTGCCCAAGTGGTCAGAAAGAGCTGGTCGCCAAACGCGGCATCCGACTTCCCGCTGACGAACATCTCTTCCGCCTTTTTCCGCATCGCCTGAACTTCGGCGTCCGTAAGCACCGGGTGGTTGGCGAGTTCCTTGGGGCGTTCCACCGGTGTCGCGTTGTTGTTGGCCCAGAACCCCTGCAGGTCCGGATGCCCATCCCCGGCCAATGGCGCCTTATACTGCTGCGCTTGGACAAACGAAGCAAAAGCGGTAACCGAGACAGCTAGACCCAAAAGTCGCAAGTTCATTTCCCGCTCCTTTTGCGCGATGGTAACGCGCTTAAGAAATGTTACTGCCCCGTGGTGCCGAGGTCAAGGGTGGGCCTCATCCGGCGCCGCCCACTCTCGGCAACCAATCCTGGACTTGTTCTGATGGGCGCCCGGTTTCCGTCCGACACGCCCGCTCGCAACCCCCCCCGCCGCCCGCCGAAATAAGCGAGAATGGATCATACATGGCGGGATTGGCTCGCGAATTTTCCATGGGGAGTTCAGACGGCATGGCACTCGCCCGAGATGCCAGTAGTGACTACCGGCGCTTGCTGGGCGCGCTCGGCTCCCGTGCGCGCTGGCTCGGCTCCCGCGATCCTGAGAGTGCGGCCCAGGAAACCCTGGCGCGCTCCCTCGGCTATCCCAACTCCCAGGCCGCCATCGAATACTACTTCAGCGAGCAGTTGGAGCCGGGCATTCCGGAGCCTGCCTGGCCGCTCGATCAGCTTCTGGCCTGGCTGCATGGCGTGCTCAATTTCGTGGTCCGGGAAGAACACAATCGAGCCAGCAGCCGCCGCGAAATCTTGCTCAGTGGCAGCGAAACCACTGGAGGGGAGTGGAGCGCACCTCTCGATCCGGCCGACCCCGCTCCCGACCAGCTTCACGCCTTGATCCAAAAAGAGATGCAGCAGATCGTGCTCGAGTGTCTCCCCGGGCTCGATCCGGATTACCGCGCCGTTCTGAAATTGCGCGCCCAGGGTCTGAAGTACGAAGAAATCGCCACCCGGCTAGGCACCAACGAGAATACCGTGGCTACTTGGGTGAGCCGCGGCATCAAAAGCTTGGGACAATGCGTCCGCCGCCGCACTCAGCTCGGAGCCAAGCCCCAACAGAATCCCGATCCGGCGGGACCATGAGGCAGCATGTCTGACACTCTCGAACGCGAAATGGATCGATACTTACGTGGGGAGTTGAGCCCAGCCGAGGCTCGCCAGCTGGCTCAAGCCGCCTTGGATCGCCGCGGTCTGTTCGAGGATCTGACTCTGGCCGCGGTTGCATTGCACGGCCTGGCCGCGCAGCCGGCGAACGACGATGCTCTGAAATCGTTCGTCGCCGGCCGGCTCTCGCGGTCCGAACAAAGGGAACTGGCGCAGGCCGCTCTTGCCGACCCCGAGCTCTTCGACGCCCTGGCAGTCCACGCTGCCCTAGAGAAAGGCCTCGATCCCCCAGCGCTCCACGGCCCGGTCGGGTGCGCGGTTCTGGAACCGCGCAAAGTCGTTTCATTTCCTCGCAGATTCCGCATTGCCGCGATCGGCGCCGTCGCCGCGACTGTCGCGGCCGTCGCAGTGTATGTGTTTAAACCCACGCCACCTAAGCCGATCGTCGCCAGCACCCCTGGCAGCGCGCTGTCCGCCAGTCTGGATCCAGCCTCCGGCAAACCGACTCTGCTGGCACTGGCCCTGGCGCCTCCCGCCGCGTCGAGCAGCTCTGCTCCCATCTTTCGCAGCACCGAACCCGACAGCCGCGCCCCACGGCCTGAAGGCGCCATCCTGGCGCTGGATAATTTTGTCGCCACCGTCGACCTCGGTTCCCTGGACGGCCTCGCAAAAGGCGCGCAGCTCGAAGTATTCCACGGATCCTCACGTCAACCCGCGGCCCGCCTCGCAGTAACCACCGTCTTCCGCGACCGCGCCCGTGGCTTCACCACTCCTGGAAACTCGATTCAGGTCAACGATCGCGTACAGGCCGCGCCGGCAACGTATCTTTCCGCTGTCGTCGAATACATGGACTCGCTCGCAGATCGCGGAGACCTTGCGGGAGCCCGCAAAATCGCCCGCGACGCCCTGGCTTGGGCCAACTCCAACAACGTTGCTACCGCCGAACAACGTAAAATCCTGGAGCGCCTCGCGCCTCTGGATTACAAAAGCGGCGACCCAAACGCCGCCGTGCAGGATTATCAATCGCTCGCCAATAGCTTCAACTCCCCTCCGGTGGCAAGCACATCCGAGCAAGACCAGGCCTTCAACGCTTGGGGAGCGCTTCTTATTCTGCGCGGCGACACCGCGCAAGCCGAGACCAAATTCCGCCAGACTCACGATGCGCAGGGCTTAAATAACGCCGGCGTATTAGCGGAGTTGCGCGGCCAAACCGCCAATGCGCAGGCTCTTTATGAAGCTGCCGTTCGCGTTCTCGATCAATCCCCATCTGCTTCTCCGCGCGACCGTCAGACCATCGAGGCGAACTTGGCCCGCCTGACGAAAGGCGCGCATGAAACTCACTAGCGTCGCAGCACTCCTGCTGGCGTTCGCTCCCGTAACGCTCGCCCAATCTTCCACAGCGCAAAATTGGGACTCGCTCGATCAACAGCTCGAACAGGCCTACCTCAAAGGCGACCTCGCCGAATCGTTGCGCCTGGCCAAGCTCGCCGTCGATGCCGCCTCAAACCCTAAGCAATCCGGCCGCAGTCTGGACCGTCTCGGCTATCTCTACTATGTGTCCGGAAATCTTAAGGACGGCGAGGCCTTCCTACGAAAAGGCATCGAAATTCGCCGCTCCCAAATCGGAGGAGACACGGCCGAGTACGCCGAAAGCGCCAACGATCTCGCGCTCTTCTGCCGCGACACACGCAAGCTGGATGAAGCTCGCACGCTCGCCGAGCAAGCTGTGGAAATTCGCACGCGCGTACTAGGCCCTAAAGACCCGCTGCTGGCCGAAACGATGGAGACGCTCGGGTCCATTTACAGTGCGCGCGGTGAATACGAGCAATCCGCGTCCACCTTTGCCAAGGCCCGCGCCATCTACGAATCGCAACTGGATCCCAAGAACCCCATGGCCGAGTATGGAACGCTATTGGTCAACATCGGCGGCAACGACGAGCGCCTGGGCAAATACCAAAAAGCCGAAGCCGACTTTGAGACCGCGCTCCAGGTCTTGAGCAAGAATCCCGGCGTAAATCATCCCATCTACGCCACCAGCTTGATGGGCCCGGCGTTGCTTGAGACGGAACTCGGCCATTACGCGCTCTCCGAAAAATATTACAACCAGGCTGCCGAGCTTTTGAAAAAGGAGCTGGGCGATCAGCATCCCATGTACGTGCAGGTGCTCGATCATCGCGCCACGCTGTTCCAATCCATGGGCAACTTCGCGGCCGCGGAGGCCGACTACACCGCCGCTCTGGCCGCGCGACGAAAAATCTTCGGCCCCAATCACGTCCTGGTGGCAGCCACGCTCCGCAATTATGGCCGCCTGGTGTACGTGCGAAATCGGGCGGAAGGCGAAAAGCTGCTGCAGGAATCGGCCGACATCTATTCCAAGTCCTCCGACCATCCGCCTTACGACTTCGCCAGTGTACTGCTGAGCCTGGGCGAAGCCCAGAAAAACCGCGGCGATCTCGCGGATGCACGCAAAACCTTCCAGCAAGCGCTCGACATAGCGTCCCAAGGGCTGGGCGAAAAACATCCGCTGTACGCCAGCGTGCTGAACGATCTGGCGCTGGTCCATCAGGCCGCGCGCGAATTTCCGCAGGCCGAGCAGCGATTCCAACAAGCCATCGACATCGTCACTGAAACCCAAGGGCCCAACCATCCCGATGTTGGCCGCTATGTCCAAAACTTAGCCGCGCTCTACGACCAGGAGGGCAAATACCGAGCCGCCGAGCCGCTCTATCGCCGCAGCTTCGAAATCAACGACGCGGTGCTCACTGGTATTCTCAACATCGGGTCAGAGAGCAACAAACTGGCTGAAATTTCGAACCTCGCCGATCCCATTCCCGCGCTCCTTTCGTTTCAAGAACGGGCCGCCGGGCAAGTCCCGGAAGCGCGAGCGCTCGCATTTGAAGCCGTCGCGCGTCGCAAAGGCAGAGTGCTGGATGAAGTACGTGACTGGCGGGAGCGCTTGCGCCTCAGTTCCGATCCCGCCGTTTTGACGCGCTTCAATCAATGGGAAGCGATGCTCGAATGCCAATCCTCGCTGAGCATCGCACTGGGATATCGCGATCTCAAGCCCGCGGTGGTTGGCGGCTGCTCGCTTCCCGGCACCGAGCTAGAGGGCCGCTACGAGCGCCTGCTCCAGGACTTGCGCACCACCTGGAGCACCGAGCTCGGACGCCAGGCCGTGGCCGCCATCGGCGTGCTGCAACAGCGCCGCGACGCCCTCGAAGCTGCTCTGAGCCGAGAATCGCCGCAGTTCGGCGCCTCTCTGAGCCCAGCGCGTCTCAAAGACATCCAGTCGCACCTGGACGCTGACGAGCTGTTCGTCGAATTCGTCGCCTATCAACCGCACGACGAAGGCAACCGTGCGGCCCAGCGCTACGGAGCTTTCGTGATCGATGCGTCCCGCAATCTGCACTGGCTGGATCTCGGCCCCGCCGCGCCTGTCGATCAAGCCGTACGCGATTTGTTTGAAGCCGCCAACGACTGGAGCATCGCCGTAGCCGGACGCGAGAATCGCAGCGCGCAATCGGCCGAACAGACCGCGCAAGACGCCCTGCGGCAACTGTCGAAAAGCGTGCTGGCTCCCTTGGAACCTTGGCTGGCAGCCAGTCCACGCGCGCACCGCATCCGCATCGCTCCGGACGGCATGCTGACGCTGGTTCCTTTCGGCGCGCTCGTTGACGCGCAGGGCCGTTATCTGCTGGAGCGATTCGCGATCGGTTATGTCCCCGCCGGGCGCGATCTCGCCCATCCGCAACAGCGTGAGATTGCCTATTCGGCGCCCGTCATCGCTCTGAGCCCCGGCGCTACAGGTCCGGGCGTCGTCAGTGCCTTTCGCGCCGATCATCTCGATCGTCTGGAGGGCGCCGCAACCGAAGCCCGGCGCTTGCAGCAAATCATCCCGCGCGCCCAGCTTCTGGCCGAAGGCGAAGCCACCGAGGAACGCGTCAAGCAACTGCATAGCCCGGCGTTGCTGCACATCGTTGGACATGGAGTGGTTCGAGGCAACGAAGATTGCAAGGCCAATCCCGCCAGCCCGGGCTGCGCGGTGGGCGGGCTGGACGCAGCCTCGCGCGTGATGAGTTTGTCCGCGATTGTTCTCGAAGAAGCCTACCGGCGCGGCCCGCGATCGTCGCAAGACGGCCTGCTCACCGCGCTGGAACTGGAGACCGTCGATCTCCAAGGCACCCAGCTGCTGGTTCTCTCGCAATGCCAGATGGCCGACGGCGTGCCATCTTCCGGAGAAGGCGTCTACGGCATGCGCCGCGCCGCTGCCATCGCCGGCGTCCGGACTTTTGTGGCGCCGCTATGGAAAGTGGCCGACGCGCCCGAACAGGCTCTCATGGAACGCTTCTACAAAGAGCTGAGCGCTGGACGCGGCCGCGCCGAAGCGCTGCGCGCCGCTCAATTGCAATTACTCAAAAACCCGGCCACGCATTCATTTCTATACTGGGCTCCCGTAATACTTTCTGGCGACACTACGCCACTCCCTCAGGCCATCTTCCAACGCTAGTAGTTGCGTTCACTTCCAGGACATTCGTTCGCGCAGCCCCGTGATGTGCGCCACGTGATGCCGCCCGTGCCAGGCGTAGAGCGCTGCATTTTGCTCCAGGCTCACCAGACCCAGCTCCGGATGGCGGAAGGCGCGCTTCCATTGATCCTCGCTGAGTGACCGCAGCAGTCCCAGCCAGCGCGAATGCAGGCATTCCAACAGCCGCAGCGAGACTTCCACCGGCGCGGTGCGCGCATCCGGCAGCTCCGCCCAGCGATCCTCGTGGTACGGCTTGATGATCGGCTCGTCTTCGGTCAAAGCCAGCCGGAATCGCGTGTAGCTGTTCAAGTGGCTATCCGGCACATGATGCACTAGCTGGCGAACGGTCCATCCACCCGGCCGGTAAGGCGTGTCGAGTTGCGCATCGTTCAGACCGCTTACCGCCGAACGCAGGCGCAACGGCGCGTCGGCAATCTGACCGATAAATGTGCTTCGCTCCTCGCGACTGATCGTATCCGGAAAACGGAATTTACCGACCGGGTAGCGCAGATCTGCATTGTCCATGCATGATCGGATTCGCCGAGTTAGAGCCGAGTTTCAGCTTTTTACGCGCGGGCGCAGGCTCAGGCGCATGCTATGCTGTGTTCCGGAGTGTTCAGCCGGCATTACAGAAAAGTCAAGGCGATCTTCGGACTTACCGATGTTTTGCTGGTTTCTCTAGCCTTCCTCGCCGCCTACCAGAGCCGCATCCGTCTGCCTTTCGAAAAGCACTTCTATCTCGATCTTCCGGTGGCGGCGACGCTACTGGTCGTTTCGGCGGCGTGCTGGGTCGCGATCGGCTACTGGTTCAATGTGTATGAAAAGCTGGATTCGGCGCACCCGCGCGTGGTTCTGCGCGACACTTTCCAGCAGTGCCTGCTGGGCGCCATCGCGCTGGTTATCGCCGAGTACCTGATGCGCCTGGACCTGAGCCGCTTCTTCGTGGCTTTATTCGCGCTGTACGCCTGGATTCTGCTGTGCCTTTTCCGCCTGAACGCCTCGCGCGTGATTGGTGCGGTGCGGCGCGAATTCGGGACCGCCCATTATGTGATGGTGGTGGGGTCGAGTGAAAACGCTCGTCGCTTAGGCGAAGCCCTCGAAAAGTCCTCCGACTACGGCATCCGGCTGATCGGCTTTCTAGACGACGAACCCGGCCAGATCACGCTCTCCCGACCCTACCCGCGGCATGCGCTCTCGGAGCTTCCCACGCTGCTGCGCCGCCAGGTAATCGACGAGATCATTTTCGCCGTCGACAGCAGCCGCCTGGGTGAAATGGAAGAGGTGTTTCTGCGCTGCGACGAAGAAGGCGTACGCACGCGAGTGGTGGTCGATTTCTTTCCGCATGTCAACAGCCAGGTTTATCTGGACCGCCTGGGGGCCACTCCGCTGCTCACCTTTTCGGCCGCCCCCCACGATGAGATCCGGCTGCTGGCCAAACGCGGCATCGACGTGGTGCTCGCCGCCGCCGCTTTGGTTTTGTTGTTCCCGGTCATGCTGCTGATCGCGCTGCTGATCCGGCTCACCTCGCCCGGCCCCGCAATCTTCCGCCAGGAGCGCTGCGGATTGAACGGCCGTCGCTTCGTTTTTTACAAATTCCGCTCGATGTGCGATAACGCCGAGGAATTGAAGGCGTCGGTGGCGCACTTGAGCCACAAATCAACCGCCTTCAAGATTCGCGACGATCCGCGCCTTACTGGCCTCGGCCGGTTCCTGCGCAAGTTCTCGATCGATGAATGGCCGCAACTGTGGAACGTGCTCAAGGGCGACATGTCGCTGGTGGGGCCGCGCCCGGCCGTGCCCGAGGAGGTGGAGATGTATCAGACCTGGCAGCGCCGCAGGCTGCGCATGCGCCCCGGGCTGACCTGTCTATGGGCGGTTAAGGGACGAGACGCTCTGGACTTCGACACGTGGATGAAGATGGACATGCAGTACATCGATAACTGGTCGCTCGCGCTGGACTGGAAAATCATGCTGCGCACCATTCCCCGCGTGCTAACCGGCCGGGGCGCTTACTAAGTGGGCCGCGCTCCGGCGGGATAATAAAAGAGAGACGATATGCACCTGGTTCCTACACAAGAGGAAGTGGTTCGCCTGCTCCGTCGCACTGGCGCCATCCGCGATGGGCATTTCGAATATCCCAACGGTCTGCATGCCACCGAGTACATGCAAGTCCAATTGGCGATGCGCTATTTCCAGCACGCCAAGGTTCTGAGCGTCGGTTTGAGCCGGCTCCTGCGCGCCAATGCCGAGATCCGCGCCATCATTCCCGAGCTTTCCATCGTGACGCCCGATACCGGCGGCCTGCCGGTGGCCTACGGGATGTGCGAAGCCTTGCGCGCCCATCAGGTATATTGGGCGGACCGCAAGGAAGAGAACGGTCCCATGCGATTCCGCCAGTACCTGGAGCAGACGCCGGGCGAGAAAGTTTTGCTGGTCGACGACATTTTGCGTTCCGGCAGGAACCTGGCGGAGCTGAAGCGGCTGGTGGAATCCACCGGCGCGCAGGTGGTGGGACTGGCGGTCATCATCTACCAGCCGACTCCCAAGACGGTGGACTTCAGCCCGCTGCCGTTCTACTATCTCGCCAAGCTAGACGCCACTTATTATAAAGACGCGAGCTCGTGCGAAATGTGCAAGCGCGGAGTCCCGGCCGAGAAGGTCTGGATCTAAGAAGGTCTGGATCTGAGCCGTGCTTCTCAGTGGCTTTCTTCTGAAGCCGCAAGGTAGGCCGGCGTCAGCGTTCCTTTGGCTTTCGCCACCGGCAGCAGCGTCGGATAAAACTGGACGAAGGTGTTGTCGACGGCGCCTTTGTCGGGATGGCAGGTGTAACACGACGCGCTGCGCGGAATCATCTTGGCGGTCTTCCCGTCACCCAGCGAAAAAAAGGCCCAGCCATTTCCCGGAAAGCGCGAGCTGTCCTTCACCTCGGCTTCGAAGGCCACTCGATCGCTCTGATAGTGGCCGCCATTGTTGATTGAACCCTTGCTGATGGAAGACCGGGCTTCCAGTACGAACATGGTTTGCTCCGGCCATTTTCCGGTCGCCTTAAAAGCGCGGTAGGCGGAGGGAGCGACGAAAACGTTGTCGAACATGAGAGGGCGGTTGCCGTTCGATTCGCCGATCGGACCATACGTCATGCCGAGACCGGAACTCAAGAAAATCCATTCGCGGTAGTCGGTGGGCACAACCAGTTCGTTGCTCGCGGTGAACTTCGGCGCGCCGGCGGATGTCGGCGAGCCTTGCTGCGCCAGCATGACGCATACGGCTCCCACAGCCAGGGCAATCGAGATCGCGATTCTCATGTATTTCTATTCTCTGCGAAGTGCCGGCGGCGGATCAACGCAACGGCAGGCCGTCTTTAATGTAATATGCCACACACTGTGTAACCTTGACACAATTCGTTCACATGAAGTATCCTTAGCGTTCGTTGTCTGCACTTCATCGGGAGCCTGAACTCCCGAGGGTACTCTCCGGCCTACGGTCCACCGCGTCTGCAGTAAGAACTGGATCGTGCCGATTTAACCTGAGGAGATACGTGCCACACCAGCCTTACTTTGTGGTTGTGCTCGCGCATTCCCTGCACGGGCGCTTGCGCCGCGTCCACATCCCCCATAAGGCGATTTACACCGCTTTTGCCTTCGTGCTGATTGGATGCCTTTCGATATTCGGATTTCTTTCCAGTTATTTGCGGATGAGTTGGAAAGTATCGCATTACAACTCGCTGCGGCAGGAAGTGGACTCGCTGCGGCTGAAATATCAAGAGCTGCAGAGGGTCACCGATCAGAAGAATGAGCAGCTGGCGACGCTGGAGACCTTTGCCAGCGAAGTCTCCGTGGCGTACGGACTCAAGCGCCGCCCGGAAACCTCCTCGGATGTCTCGGCCGGCGTGACGCTGGGTCCGAGCTTTCCGCAATCCTTAAACGAATACAACTTCCTGCAATCGGCTTCGATTTCGACGCTGTATCGAAGCTATCCCAAGCAGTGGCAGGTGCACGTGCGGCCCAGCTTGTGGCCGGTGGAAGGCCGGCTGATGAGCCCGTTTGGCGTGCGGACAGATCCGTTCTCGGGTGAAGGCGCGATCCATACCGGAGTCGATCTGCAGGCCCCCATGGGAACGCCGGTGCGCGCGGCGGCGGACGGCGTGATTGTGTACGCCGAATGGAGAAGCGGCTACGGACGGCTGGTCATCATCGACCATGGCAACGGACTGCAGACTTACTACGGGCATTTGTCGCAGTTCGGCGTAGTGGAGGGACAGGAAGTGCGGCGCGGCGATGTGATCGCGAAATCGGGCGCCAGCGGACGCGTCACGTCCGCGCATCTGCATTACGAAGTTCGCATGCGCGGCATTCCCGTCAATCCCTATCCGTTCCTGGCGCGCTCGGCGGCGGTTCTGCCGGCCCGCACTCAAACCGATTTGGGTTTCTAGCGCGGCCTGCGATCTAATACCCTTTCAGTGAGCTAAGCTAGGAGCACGCCGGGAATTTTCGGCATTGGCGTGCACAAACGGAGACTCATTATGAGGACGGTTGCATTGCGTTTTTTCGCCATCGGAATCGGGCTGGCGCTGCTGACGTCCGCCTATTCGCGCCTGCATACGGCGGCCGTGATGACCGAAAGCGCCAAGACGTTCCTGGCTTCGCTCACGCCCGAACAGCGCGCGCAGGCGACCTTCGCGATGCAGGATGACGAGCGCTTTGACTGGCATTTCATCCCCAAGCCGCGCAAGGGACTGCCGCTGCGGGACATGACGCCTACGCAAAAGCAGCTGGCGCACGCCTTGCTCGCCGCCGGACTGAGCCAGCGCGGGTACATCAAGGCCACCACCATCATGAGCCTGGACGACATTCTGCGAGTGATGGAGAACGGCAAAGGCCCGCGACGCGATCCGGAAGGCTATTTCTTCACTATCTTCGGCGAGCCGTCGGAAACCGGAACGTGGGGATACCGTGTCGAGGGACATCACATCAGCCAGAACTTCACGGTGAGCAACGGCAAGGTTCAGGACGCGCCGAGCTTCTTCGGATCGAATCCGGCGGAGGTGTTGGATGGTCCGCGCAAGGGGCTGCGGGTGCTGGCGCGCGAGGACGATCTGGGACGCGAGCTGATCCAATCGCTGACGCCGGAGCAGAAGAAAGTCGCCGTGGTGACCCAAAAAGTCCCGGACGATATTTTGACGGAAGCGTCGCGAAAAGCAGCTTTGAAAGGTCAGCCCAGCGGCCTGGAGGCTTCGAAGTTAAACGCGCACCAGCACGAGCTGCTCCAGAATCTGCTGGATGAGTACGTCAACAATGTGCCCGATCAGATCGCCGAGATGCGCGCGCAGCAGATCAAGAAAGCCGGCAGCAATTTGTACTTCGCCTGGGCGGGAGGCGAAAAATACCGGGACCCGCATTATTATCGGATTCAGACGTCGGCCTTCCTCATCGAGTTCGACGATACGCAAGACAATGCCAATCACATTCACAGCGTGTGGCGCGATTTCGACAACGACTTCGGGCTGGACCTGCTGAAAGAGCACTATCAAACCAGTCATCGTTAGCACTTTGATCCTCAGCCGGCGTGGGTTCCTATGTTCGGTGGCAGCCGCGAGCGCGTTCGCGGGCGATAAAGGACAGATTTTCCCTTCGGAACTGAAGCGCTTTAAGGATCTGGCCACCGAGTTCGATATCTATCGGCTGACGGATCCGGCCAATCGGAGTTGGCTACCGCGGTCCGGGCGGGTAATTTCGCGGAATGCCGGTTTTTTGATTTATGCCAGCGACCGTTCTGGAGCGGTGCAAGCCTATCGGCTGGATCTGAAAACCGGCCAGTCGCACGCCCTCACCGAAGCGAGCGGGCTCATTCCGGATTCGCTCTCGCTCACCCCGGATGAGCGCAGTGTTTGTTATCTCGACGGCCAGCTCTTCATGCTGGTGAATCTTTCGAACTTGCGCGCGCGGGAAATCTATCGGCTGGAGACCGGCTATCAGGCCGGGCGCGGGCTGCATCTCTCTGACGACGGATTGTATGCGGCGCTGGTGGAAGAGAAGGCCGGAACCAGCCGGGTGCGGCTGATCACTATGCGGACGGGCAGCGCCGCGACGGTGACCGAATCCGCCGAGTCGATTTCGGATCCCATGCCGCGCCCACGCCGCGCGGGGCTGTTGTGCCGCCGAGGTGATGAATTGTGGGTGGTGAATTTCGACGGCGCGCAGAATCGGAAGTTGCGGCTGGCGCCGGGTGGAGTGGGGCCGGCCTTCTGGTCGGCCGATGGAAGGGCGGTGTTGTACCTGAACCTGCCGTCGGACAAAACGCAGCTGCATAACATTCGGGAGTTCATTCCGGATACGAATGAGGACCGCTTGGTTGCCAACACCACGCAGCTCGTCTCTTTGAGTGCGAACGCGGATTCGAGCGTGTTCGTGGGGGCCAGCGGGAGCAAGGCTTCGCCCTATCTACTCTTGCTGGTGCGTTCGGTCAAGCGGGAGTTGACGCTGTGCGAACATCGCTCGAGCGATCCGGCCGAGACCAATCCGGTGTTTTCGCCCAACAGCCAGCGGATTTTTTTTCAAAGCGATCGCGACGGGAAGATGGCGATTTATGCCATGGCGGTGGATCGGCTGGTGGCGGTGACGGAGACCGACCGCTAACCGCGGGGCGCTAACCGCGCGGCATGACGACTAGTCGCGGAGGGTTGCCAGGTCTGAGTCCGGTATCATTTCCGAAGCTGCCGAGGAGTTGCGCAATACGGCTTCGAGCAACGCGCGCGTGTCTTCGGTGCGCGGAGCGCGGAACATCTCGCGGGTGGGTCCGGATTCGACGATACGTCCCTGGCGCAGGATCGCAATGCGCGAGCACAGCGAGCCCACTGAGAGCAGATCGTGCGAGATGAAGAGCATGGCCATGCCCAGTTCCCGGTTCAAGCGGCGAAACAAGGCCAAGGTCTCGGCTTGCGTGATGGCGTCCAGCGCGCTGGTGGCTTCGTCGGCGATGAGTAGCCGCGGCTTGTGCAGGATCGCCATGGCGATCAGCACCCTCTGAGCCTGGCCGACGCTGAGCTGGCGGGGATAGCGTTCGAAAAATGACTGCTCGGCAGGCAGGCTCACCAGGTGGAACAATTCCAGGGCGCGCTCTTTCCAGGCTCGGGCGTCAGGGTTGTGCGCGCGCCAGGCTTCCTCCAGTTGCGAGCCGATCCGCAGCACTGGGTTGAGCGATGACAACGGGCTTTGCAGGATGAGAGCCATGTCGCGGCCGCGGATGCGGCGCATTTCGCGCGGGCGCAGTTTCAGAAGATCGCAGCCGTCCAACAGAATTTCACCGCGCACTCGGCCGCCTTTGTGATCCAGCAACTGGAGCAAGGAAAGCGCTATGGTGCTCTTGCCGGAACCGCTCTCGCCAACCAGCCCCACGATCTCGCCGGCGCGGATTTCAAGCTCGACGTCGCGCAGCACGCCGGGCTTGTTGGGATAATCCACCGAGAACCGCGCTGAGAGCAGTGGCGTCATTTGGCGTTCGTCATTTCTGGCTCACCACGGCCGACCCGAGATAAAGCCGTTCGACGTTCCAGTAGATTTGCGGCCGCAATAGCGCCGGCGTGACGTTCTTCAGGCTGGGCGAGACGGCCGAAAGCGCGTTGGGATTCAACAGGAAGATCATGGGCGCTTGATCGGCGACAATCTGCTGCACTTTGTCGAAGTGGGCCTTGCGCTGTTCTATATTTTGCGAAGCATTTTGCGCCAGCATCAGCTTGTCGATCTCGGCTTCCCAGGGAGTGGCGGGAGTTTTCTCATTGGGGTTCCACTGATGGTTATCGGCGGAACTCAGCCAGACGTTCATCTGGTCATTGGGATCCAGCCCCACGTTGGTGAGCGCCATGAGAACCGATTCGTAGTTGAAAGTGCGCGTGATCCGCTCGATGAGCGAGGGAAAGTCCAGTGTCAGAACGTTTAACTGGATGCCCAGTTGCGCGAGGTCCTGCTGGATCAACGTCAGCATGCGTTCGTGCAGCTTGTTGCCGGCGTTGCTGATCATGGAGAACTCCACTTTGTGGCCGTCCCGGTCCACCAGGCTCGAGCCGGCGCGGTGGAAACCGTCGCGCTGCAACTCTTGAAGCGCTCCCGCGGCGGAATAAGCGGGCGGCTTGAGCGCGGCATTCAGCCAGAACTTGTTGGCGGCGGAAACCGGGCCCGCAGCCGCCCGGGCGTGTCCTTTATAGACGATGCGCACCAGGTCATCGCGATGGATGGCTTCTGAAATAGCGTGCCGGAAGGCCGTGGAACGGAACCAGCGCAGCTTGTAGTCGGGAAGAGGCGCGCTGGCGGCCTGATTGAAAAACACCAGCTCGGAGTCGAGCGAGGGCCCGGCGTCCACCAGCGCATGCGGCATCTGAGAAGAGAGCCGGTCAAACATCTCCGGATCGAGCTTATTCACCATGTCCAGCTCGCCGCGGCGGAAGCGCAGCAGCTCCAGCTCGCGATTCTGCTGGATCTCTAACCGGATGGAATCGAGGTAGGGCAGGCGGCGGCCGTTCGAGTCTTTCTTCCAATAGTTCGGATTGCGCTGGAGCAGGACGAACGCGCCGGGCTTATATTCGCCCAGCATGAACGGCCCCAACACGGCGGCTTCTTTGCGAGACGATCGCGCCGACAACATGGCGACACCGTCGAACTGAGAGGCCAGTGCGGCGATCGCGCCGGGGAAGCGCACCATGACCGAATAGGGCCCCAGGCACTTGGTTTCGACCGGCCCCGGGGTGGAGCGGAACGAATCGCCCGAGGGCGAGTGCAGCGCCGGGTCCATTAACTGGCGCATGGTGAACTGGACGTCTTCGCAATCGAACGGCGTGCCGTCGGAAAAACGGACGTTCTGGCGCAGTTCGAAATCGATGCGCCTGCCGTTTTCAAGCACTTTCCACTTGGATGCGAGTTCTCCTTCCAATTCCTGCGTATAGCGGTTCAAGCGGATCAGCACGCCGGCGGTGAGATAGCGGATGGTTTCCGAATTTTCGTCTTCCACCAGCAGCGGATTGAAGGTCTTCGGCTCGCCGCGCAGGGTGAAATGCAGCTCGCCGGAGGGCTGTGCCAGCGGCGCCAAAGCCAACAGGAGTACAGGCGCGTATCTCAACATGGCAGGGGATCCTCGGTACGAAGCAGAAGCTGTAAGCAGCTGACCACGGCGATCAGCAGCACGGCCGGGGCCAGCATCCAGGGATTTTCGAGGACCGCCGTGTAGTTTTCGAGATCGCGCAACATGGCGCCCCAGGAGGGCAGCGGCTCCGCTACTCCCAAGCCGAGCAAGCTCAGATTCGCTTCGCTCAGAATGAATACCGGGATGGAGATCCAGAATTGAGCGGCCAGAATCGGACGAAGATTGGGCAGCAAATGGCGCCAGAAAAGCCGCGCGGGCGAAACGCCGCTAGCTCGGGCTTGCAGCAAATAATCGGAGTTGACCAGGGTGCGAGTGCCGGCGCGAATGATGCGGGCAGGGGATGCCCAGCCGAGACAGCCCAGCAGTAAAAAGGTGAGAATCACCGAAGTGATGGGCGAGGTGTTGAGCGGCATCAAGGCGCGCACAGCGAGCAACAGGAAGAGCCACGGCAAGGAAAGAAACAGGTCGATGCCGGAGGTCACCATGCGTTCCCAATGGCCCCCCAGGTAACCAGCGGTACCGCCGAAGAACGCGGCGATGAGCGTGGAGAGCAGAGCAGCCGCGGGTGCGAGCAGGAGCGAAACCCGAGTGCCGTAGAGCAGGCGCGCCAGCCGGTCCCGTCCCAGTTCGTCGGTGCCGAGAGGAAACTTGGGTGACGGCGGCGCGCTGATGGCATCCCGGAATTGCGTGGCATAAGATGGCGCCAGCCACCCGGCCGCTAGCGAAGCCAAGGTTACGACTGCGAGGATCACCAGGGCTGCTTTCTGGGTGCCCGACAGATGTCTCATGACGCCGCCCTCCGCGACGCCAGCGCCAGGTCGGCCAGCGTGTTGACCGCGAGCGTAAGCAGGGCGATCAAAATGGTGATGTTTACCAACAGGGGCAGATCGCGTTCCAGCGCCGCGCGCCAGGCCAGTTGTCCGATGCCGGGCGTGTCCGAGACTACTTCGATGGGGATCGAGGCTCCGAACGCCAGGCTCACCGAAATGCCGGCCAGCGCGGCCAGTTGCGGCGCCGCCGGAAACATCACGTGGGCCACGAGAACCCGGAGGTTGCTTAAGCCTTTGGCCTCGGCCGCCAGAACGTGCGGGGATTGGTAAGCGGACACTAACAGATTCTTGGCATAACGGTACACGTGCGGGAACACAACCAGGGCAATGGCCCAGCGTCCGCCGGCGCCCATCCAAAGAAAAATCAGTGCGATCACGGCCGCCGGCACCGCCAGGCACAGGCCGCTCACGAGCGACGGCACCAGATTGGACGCCGGTCCGCGCCAAGCCACCGTGAGCAGCGCTAAGCCCAAGCCGAAAGCGATTCCGCCCAGTACGCCATAGAGCAGCGAAACCAAAGTCAGGGGCAGGCGCTCTTTGAAGAGTTCCGCTACGGGACGGTTTAGCGATCTTGAAAAGCCGAGATCGCCGTGCGCCAGCCCTGCCAGGTAGTGCCAGTAGAAAACGGCCACGTTATTCTCGGCGGCGCGTTCGGAGCGGATGGCCTGCAGGCTTTGGGCATTGAGACGATTGTCGAGTTCACGCTCATCCACGCCAAAGCCGGGCCCCAGGCGCACCAGCGTGGCGCCCAGCAAGCCGCCCACCAGCACGGTCAGCAGGATCCGCCGGAATTGGCGAGCGAGAATGGACAGCATGGGCGTTACCAGGCGCCCGTGGGCTCGAATTCAAAGCCGCGTGGAACCATCTTGAGTTTCTGTTTTTGCTTGACCAGGTACATGCGCCGGTCCGCCTCGCTCAGTAAGCGGTCGGCATCCATGCCGTCTTCGGGGAATATTGAGTGGCCGATGCTGAGCGAAAGCGTGGCATCGTTTCCATTGATGGCTTGGCCGGCCTCCGCCGTGATGGCCTGCAGACGCTGGATCTTCTGAGGGATCTGATCGGGCTCCAGACCCGGAAGAACCAGCACGAATTCGTCGCCGCCCATTCTGGCGACGTAATCGTACTCGCGGCAGCTTTCTTTCAATTTCTCGGCTACACGGCTGAGCAGCCGGTTGCCCTCCAGATGGCCGAACTTATCGTTTACTTGTTTGAAGCCGTTCATGTCGCAGACCAGCACCACCAAGGACGAATCCAGGCGCCGGCAGCGCGCCAGTTCGCTGTCCAGATGCAGAAACAGCGAGCGCGCATTGGGAAGGTTGGTCATGTAGTCGGTGGAGGCGGTGCTTTGGGCCTGCTCGAACTTCAAGGCGTTTTCTATCGACAGCGCCACTTTGTGTGAGACCGCAAGCAGGATGCGCAGATGATCGTTGCTGAAGGCATCGCGCTCCGAGCGGTACAAAGTGAGAACGCTGACCGTGCCGTTCAGACCGATTAGAGGCACCGACAGAGCGCTCCGCATGGTGGTGAACTTGGTCTCGTCGTTGAGATAGCCGGGTTCGGCCGCGGGATTGCCATTGACGATGGGCTTGCGATTTTCGGCCACCCATCCCGACAGCCCCTGGCCCAGTGGAATTTCGAGCGAGGAGAAGAGGCTGAAATTTTCCCCGATGACGTACTCGGCCCGGAGTTTCTCGCTGCGCAACACGTAGATCGCCATGGCATGGTAGGGAATCATGCGCTTCAGCCGGACCGCCAGCAGCGACATGGTGTCGTTGAGGCTCAGGGAATTGCCCAGATCCTGGGTCAGCTCAAAAAGGTTCTGAACTTCCTGGCGAGCCGCCGCGATGGAGGCCAGGAAGTCCGACGGCTTGTCGTTGTTCAGCGGGTCCGCGGCCAGTTGATTCTCCGCGCTCAGGCTCGGTTCCGAGCGCTGCTCGATGGCCATCCGGGGGGCGGGAACTGTACTGGCGTCCTGGCTGGTCTTGGCCAGCGCCTCCAGTTCCTGGTAGCGGCGTTCGAGGATTTCGACCACCTGGGGATCGAAAGCTTTGCCCGAATCGGCATTCTCTGGATCGCTTCCTCGATCGGAAGGGCCCGGCGGTATTGCCGATCCGAAGCCAGGGCGTCGACGAAATCCGCCGCGGCCAGGATGCGCGCGCCAATGGGGATGTTTTCGCCCTTCAGGCCGTCCGGATAACCGCTTCCATCCCACCTTTCGTGATGCGCCCGCACAATCGGAGTCACCTCATAAGGAAAGCGGACGCGCTCCAGAATCTCGGCGCCGACCACCGGATGGATCTTCATCTTCTCGAATTCTTCGCGGGTCAGCTTGCCCGGTTTGGAGACAATGTGTTCGGGTACGGCGAGCTTTCCGATATCGTGCAAGAGCGCAGCGGCTCGCAGACCGGCGAGTTGGTCCGGACGGAGGCCCAGTTCCTTCCCAATCTCGACGGCATAGACCTCGACTCGCTGCAAATGGTCGTAGCGGACTTGATCTTTGGCCTCGATGGCCAGGGCCAACGCTTCAATGGTTCGAAGATGTAAGGCGGCGGCTTCTTCGGCGTGTCGTTTCTGCTCCTCCATGCGAGCGATGTACAGGAAATAGGCACGGTAGATCAAATAGGCAGCCGGGGCGGCCAGCAAGGCGGTCTGCCAGCCCACGTAATGGTCGATCACCGCGCCGATGCCCACCAGGATCGAGCCGGCCAGGTAATAGGGAAAGGCCCAGAAATAACATTCCCTCCATACCAGCCGCAACGATTTCCGCTCCGTCACCGCGATGGCGGCTGCTACCGGAAAAGTGTTCATGCCGAAGAAGGCCACCGTAGCCACCACCAATTTGACCGGCGCTTCCAGGTGTCCCAGCTGCAGCCAGGGGGAATAATAGGCGTCGCTGGCGACCACCACCGTGATCGCCATACTGCACACATTGAATAGCACCTGCTCCCACCTGGGCTGAAAGAGCTTCCTCCAGTAACATTGCGCTAATGTCGCCCCGCACCCTATCACCAGTGCTTCCGGCAGGCTCAGTTCTACGATGGCGAACAGAATGAAAACGAACAGTACCGATATCGAGCCGGTGATGCCCGGCAGAGGCGATTTTAGGCGCGCCGCAAACAGTGCCAAGGCGGTGTAGCAGGCGAAGCGGATCAGATTCGGGGATTGCCAATGCGACAAAACCGTCGCACCCAGCAATGCGCCGAGCAGCACGATAGCCAAAATATAGAGCTTGCCGAGGGTTGGGACTTTCATCCTAGCGGCCCGTGTGCCGTTTGAGTAAGCATGCGCAAGTGCAGTTGCTGTGCCAATGGTTAGCTCAGCCGAACCACTTGATTCATCGGCGGTTAATAACTGGAACAATAGCCAGGGAATGGGACAAAATGTCGCGCCGGCGCCAGGCTTGGATAATCTGTCCGAATCCGGGAGGACCTGCCCGTACATGAAATCGGTGCTTCGACCGATAGTTCTAAACCGAAGTACTATGCAATCTTGCCTCAAAGCCGCCGAAAAGCGAAGTAGCGGACAATGGGCTCGCCAGTCAATACGTTCCTGGGAATGCAAGCGATCGTGTCAAGTCCCGCCATGACGCAGCTGTTGGAGCTGGTCCAGCGCATCTCGCAAACGAACGCGGCGGTTTTGATTACCGGCGAGAGCGGCTCGGGCAAGGAGCTGATCGCGCGCGCCGTCCATCATTTCTCTCTGCGCTGCGCCAAACCCTGGGTGGACGTCAGTTGCGCGGCGCTTCCCGAGCATCTGGTGGAGAGCGAGTTGTTCGGTTACGAAAAAGGAGCGTTCAGCGGAGCGGATTCTCCCAAACCGGGGCTCTTCGAGCTGGCCAATCATGGCACCTTGTTTCTGGATGAAATCGGCGAGTTGGAACCGCGCATGCAAGTGAAGCTGCTGCGTGTGCTGGACGGTGTGGCCTATTACCGGCTGGGCGGCGTCCGTAAGGTCAGTGTGGACGTGCGGGTGGTGGCGGCCACCAATCAGGACTTGGAAGGAATGGTTGAAACCGGGCGGTTCCGCGGGGATTTATATCATCGGCTGGGGCAGATCTGCTTACAGGTTCCGCCGCTGCGCGAGCGTCCGGAGGACATTGTGCCGCTGGCCGAGCACTTTCTGCAGCAATCCAACCCGCGCTTGTCGTTTTCAAGCGGCGCGCTGAGGGCGCTTCAGGCGCACAAATGGCCCGGAAATGTTCGGGAGCTGCGGAACGTGGTCACCAAGGCCGCGGTGCTGGCGCCCGATCAAGAAATCGCCGCAGAAGATCTGCTGTTGACGCAGCCCAGGCGGCTCAGCGAAGCCTCGACGGTCATTACCATTCCCTCGGCCTCCGATCTGGACGGAATGGAAAAGAGCATGATCCTGCGCGTGCTGGCTCAGACACACGGCCATCAACAGCGCGCCGCGGACCTGCTGGGCATCTCACGGCGCACGCTCAGCCGGAAACTGAAGCTTTATGGAAGGGAGGCGGTGCGGCCATCCTGCGTTTCCTAACGGGTTGCCGCGGCCATTATGCCAAGCGCTCAAGATCGCCGCTCGGAACGTCGCCATCCCGGACGTGGCGCGCTAAAGCTCTCGTTTGCCGATCCGTCGCCGCAGGAAGTCAACGGCCAACTGCTGGATTACAGCACCAGCGGTTTCCGCGCCGAGCATCCCTACACGGCGCTGCACGCCGGCCAGGAAGTGGAGTTCCAGCATGCCGTCGCCGTGGGACGGGCGCGAGTGATGTGGAACCGCATCGCCAATGACCGCGTGGAGACCGGATTCCTGGTGATCAAGTAGTTCAGCGCGTTACCTCCGGCACTAGCGAGATATCCTGGAGCGAAATCGGCCGCAGATAAATTCCCCGCGGCCGGCGTTTCCACCAATCGCCAGTTCGCCGGCGCTCGCCAAAATCGGTAAACGAATAATCGAATAACAGCGCGCGCACATACTTGGGCGCCGCGGCGGGAAACGGATTCTTCGAAAGCAGGCCGG
>Ga0335083_10001326_pt1 | contig 34179 bp, 33 predicted proteins | sample Lox_Sample_42_FD_206716 | JGI IMG/M metagenome (GOLD analysis project Ga0335083, IMG submission 206716) | Soil microbial communities from Loxahatchee National Wildlife Refuge, Florida, United States - Lox_Sample_4.2 | ecosystem: Environmental > Terrestrial > Soil > Wetlands | place: USA...
GAATGCGCCCCGATAAAGCAATGCATCAGCTTCACTGAATGGCAAGTTAATCATTGACGGAATTTTATCAGGATTGTTTATTAGGGAGAACGCACATGCAAAGCCATCGCTTCTTTCGCACGCCCATCTTTGTTGCCCTGATTGTTTTCATTTTAATCACGCTTGGGGCTGTAGCGGTCCATGCTACCGCCATGGGGCCTCAGACCGGCGTAAAATACACGCCACCGCCTTCTGTGGCTACTGACCCAAACCTCAATACCGGTGATAACGCCTGGATGCTGGCAAGTTGTGCGCTCGTGCTCATGATGACCGCGCCAGGGCTGATTCTTTTTTATGGTGGTCTGGTACGGGCCAAAAACGTCCTCGCCACGATGATGCATAGTTTGATTCTCATGGCGCTGGTTTCCATGCTGTGGATGATTTTTGGCTACAGCATGTCGTTCGCGCCTGGGAATGCGCTTGTGGGCAATCCACTGACTTATTTTATGCTGAATGGTGTAGGCGGCGCGCCCAATCCCGATTATTCGGCCACGGTACCGCAGGAAACGTTCATGCTCTTTCAAATGATGTTCGCCATCATCACACCCGCGCTGATCAGCGGCGCGGTGGCCGAAAGAATTAAGTTCAAAGGTTACGTTGTCTTTGTTTTGCTGTGGGTCACGGTGGTTTATTTTCCGTTATGCCACATGGTTTGGGGCAAGGGCGGCTATTTTAACTGGGAGCTGGGGGGTAAAATTCCAGTGCTTGATTTCGCCGGTGGCACGGTCGTGCATATCAGTTCCGGTATTTCCGCGCTGGTATGCGCCATTATGCTGGGAAAGCGCTCTGGTTTCGGGCATGAGCCGTTAATGCCGCATAATGTGGTGCTTTCGCTTATTGGCACGGGGTTGCTTTGGGTTGGCTGGTTTGGTTTTAACGCGGGTAGTGCGCTGACGGCCGGTACATTGGCTACGAGTGCATTTGCGGCCACACATTTTTCTGCAGCGGCTGGTGCGTTGAGCTGGGCATTGGTGGAATGGTGGCACAAAGGCAAGCCCAGTGTGCTGGGTGCAGCCTCCGGCATGATTGCGGGGCTGGCTACCATCACTCCGGCGTCCGGATTTGTCACAATCCCGGCGGCATTTTGCATCGGCCTGGCTGGGGGAGTGGTGTGTTACTTTGCCGTCACTGAATTGAAAGCGAAATTTGCCTATGACGATGCGCTGGACGTTTTTGGTGTTCATGGTGTGGGCAGCACGGTCGGCATGTTATTGCTGGGTTGGACTGCCAGCGCGGGAGTGAACCAGGCCATCGGCACGACCTTTCAGTCCAACGGCGCCGTCGTTTCGCTCGCGGGTGGGGTGCATCAGTTTGGCAACCAGGCGTTGGCAGTGGTCTTCACGGCCGTATTCGCCGGTGTTGTGACCTTTATTCTTTTTAAACTGGTTGATGCCTTCATTGGCCTGCGCGTGGACATTGAAGACGAAAGCATTGGCCTGGACCTGACACAACACGGAGAACGCGCTTACAGCGAATAGTCTAAAATTTACAAATATATATGAAAAAAATCGACGCTATCATCAAACCGTTCAAGCTGCAGGAAGTCAAAGATGCCCTGGCGGAAATTGGCATTCATGGCATGACCGTGTCTGAAGTTAAAGGCTTTGGCCGCCAGAAAGGACATACTGAAATTTATCGCGGTAGCGAATACACTGTGGATTTTTTGCCAAAGGTGAAGCTGGAAATGGTACTGCCTGACAATCTCGTCAGTCAGGCCATTGATACCATCATCAAGGCGGCCAAGACCGGGAAAATCGGCGACGGCAAAATATTTGTCACTAAGATCGAAGAAGCCCACCGCATCCGCACTGGAGAGAAAGATGACGCGGCGGTGTAAGAAGTGATTTCACTTCTCCCGGTGCCAGATGTCGCCTTCGCCGTAGCTGAACCAACGGCTGGTGGTGACTTTTTGCTGCGTAAAAAATTGCACGCCTTCTTTGCCCTGCATGTGGAGGTCGCCAAAAAAGGAATCATTCCAGCCGTTGAACGGAAACCAGGCCATCGAAGCGGGCACGCCGATGTTAATGCCCACCATGCCGCAGTTGATGCGATGCTTAAACTCGCGCGCGGCCTTGCCTGAGCGCGTGAAAATGGAAGCCCCATTGCCGTAATTGGATTTGTTTGCCAGTTCGATCGCCGCGTCCAAATCTGCCATGTGCATAACGTTGAGCACGGGGCCAAAAATTTCTTCGCGCGCCACTGTCATATTGTTTTGCACATGGTCAAGAATAGTAGCGCCCACAAAAAAGCCATTCGGCGCTTCGTTTACTTTCACGCCGCGGCCATCGGCGGGAATCTTCGCACCTTCCTTCACGCCTGCTTCAATCAACTCCAAAACCCGGTCGCGATGCTGGCGCGTAATGACCGCGCCCATATCTGGCTGTGTTTCGCGGTCAGTGGGGCCCACTTTGATTTTACGCGTGGCTTCGATGAGTGTAGGCAGGACCGTTTTCTCTGCGCCACCGACGACGACAGCCGTTGAGCCGGCCATGCAACGCTCGCCGGCGCAGCCGAATGCGGCTTCAATCACGCCGCGCGTGGAATTTTCCACGTCGGCGTCGGGCATGAGCAGGACGAAATTTTTCGCGCCGCCGTTCGATTGTACGCGCTTGCCGTGTTTGGTGCCGACTTCGTAAATGTATTTGGCGACAGGTGTCGAACCGACGAAGGAGATGGTTTTGACTTTCGGATGCGTGAGCAGGGCATCCACTACTTCGCGCCCGCCGTGAACGATGTTGAATACACCTTTGGGCAAGCCGGCCTGCTCAAGCAGCTTGGCGATTTTAATCGCAGTGAGCGGGACTTTTTCGCTCGGCTTTAATACGAAAGTATTTCCGCAAACTATCGCTACGGGATACATCCAGAGCGGGACCATGGCCGGGAAATTGAAAGGCGTGATTCCGACGCAAACGCCGAGCGGCTGGCGAATAGTCTCGCAATCAATGCCGCGCGCGACGTTTTCCAGGACTTCACCCATGAGCAGTGAGGGAATGCCACAGGCGAATTCCACCATCTCAATGCCGCGCTTCACGTCGCCACGCGATTCAACCAGTGTCTTGCCGTGCTCGCGCGTGTTGCAGCGGACGAGGTCCTCGAAATTTTCTTCGAGCAACATTTTGAAGCGAAAGAATACCCGCGCGCGTTCGACCGGCGGTGTTTCCATCCAATTGGGAAACGCGGCGGCGGCAGCTTCCACAGCAGCATTTACCTCGGTAACGCCTCCTGTCGGACATTCGGCGATGACTTCGCCGATCGACGGATTAAACACTGGTGTGCCGGGGAGTTTCGGTTGAAGCCATTCGCCGCCGATGAAGAAGGGACAGGGTTGTAGTGCGTTATTCATTTGGAGAATTAATTTGAGTCGACGTCCCGCAACGGGGAATAAATCCAATGGGCGCTTGATGCAATTTTTCTCTCATTTTCGTCAAACTCGGCATGATATTGATGGCCATGCGGGCTGGGAATTTTGATTGAATCTACCTGTTGGTATCCGATTCGACCAAGGATTTTTTGATATTCATCAATAGGTCCATAGGCATAAATCACATTGTGCCGGTCATACGCCAGGGTCGCTTTGTTACTGTAGGAAAAAAGCCATACATGATGGCGGCCGTCTTCATCAAAAAAAGTGGCATGATCTCCAAAGAACGTATCGGTTTCCTGGCGGCTCATTTGGGGGCTTTGGTATCTGCCTTCTTTGCTTGTACCGCGCCCAACTACCAGAATGTAGAGAGCGGAGAAGGGTTCAGATAAGGCCCCGGATAATTGTCTCACTAACTCCGATCCATTATGGCTGGCAGCAATGCAAAGCCGTTTGATGCCGTCCTTTATAGATTCAATGGAATAAGCCTGCGGATACTCATGCTGCACCCAGTTTTCACCTTGAAGTGACTCAAATTTTGGAAGTGGCTTCACGTACCGGTAAGCCGCTTATCGTGAAAGCGCTTGCGACTGTTTTACGAATTCATCACCGCTCCACTCGCCGTCGCTCTTCACCACTTTCGCCGCGGCGGCGGCTTTTTGCGCCGCTTTGCGTTCGCCCTGGCGTTTCACTAAATCCGCATGCGTTGTGAAATAATCCAGGCTCTTGCCTTTGAAATCGGCGAGCGTTTCGAACTTGTGCTTTTCCATGAAGGTAAGCAATTGCCCGCACATCAGTTTGACATGCTCGTAGCCGAACTTCATTACGCCGGTGCAAACCTGCACCGTGTCCGCGCCCAGCAAAATAAATTCCGCCGCATCGTGGCCGGTCTCGACCCCGCCAATGGCTGAAAGCGAGCGCCCAGGATATTCCTTACGGATGAGTTGCGCGATTTCCATGACCATGCGCAAGGCAATCGGCTTCACGGCGCGGCACGAATAGCCGCCCGGTGTGGTGTAACCTTCCACCACCGGCTCGGGGCGGAGCGTTTCCAGGTTCACGCCCATGACACTGCGGATGGTATTGATGGCACTGATGCCCGTGGCGCCGGAATGCAGCGCCGCGCGGCTGGGGTCTTCGATATGCGTCACGTTCGGCGTCATCTTGGCCCAGACGGGCTTTTTGGCCGCGCCCATGACCCAGCCGACGACTTCCTGGAGGATCTCCGGGTTTTCGCCCATGGCCGCGCCCATTTTGCGCTCCGGCAAACCGTGCGGGCAGGAAAAGTTCAGTTCAAACCCATCCACACCGCAGGCCTGGCAGCGTTCAACGATCTCGATCCACGCGTCCTTGCGATATTCCTCCATGATGGAGGCGATGAGCACGCGGTCGGGGAACTGGTCCTTGCACTTCTTAAATTCCTCTTCCCAAATCTTGAACGGCCGGTCGCTGATGAGCTCGATATTTTCCCAGCCGATGACTTCCTTGCCGTCGTTCGAATGCAGCTTGGCGTAGCGCGGCGTGACATTGACGACCTTGGACGCGTCCAGGCTCACCGTCTTGGCGATGACCGCGCCCCAGCCTTCCTGGAACGCCTTGATGATGACGTTGAGATTGGTTCCCGGCGGCCCGGAGCCGATGACAAACGGGTTTGGCAATTTCAGTCCGTCCACTGTGGTTTTTAATGTCGGCATAAACTACTTTCAATTCTACGCGATATCGCGCTCGGGCTTTATACTCCTGTTTTCGCGCATTGTCATAATAAATTTGCACGCTTTTTATTAATTATACTTGACATTTTCGACTTTTGTATTTAAAAATACGACTGTTCTTAAGAAGAAACATAGGGTCATCGTCATCTCCACCATGAATCTCATTTCGTTTTTACGCTGTTTTATCCTGTTAGGAATGCTTGCGACCGCGGCGGAAGCCCAACCCACAGTTACCATTCTCTATTCCTTCAGCAGCACTTCGGGCAATGCCGGCTATCATCCGCGAGCCGGGTTGGTCGAGGCACCCGATGGTAATTATTACGGCGTTGCTTATCAGGGCGGCGGTAATGGCGCCGGAACCATTTACGAGATGATTCCCGGTGGTATTGTAACCGATGTTTTGAATTTTAGCACTGGCACGACTGGGGGCGAACCTTCCGCTCCGCTCATTGTAGGCAAAGATGGAAATCTCTATGGCGAAGCTTTGGGGGGAACGTATTTCGAAGGGACGGTCTTTGAGTTCACGACGACCAATCATACCATCAATAATTTTTATTCTTTTATATCTCCCGCGGGAAATACGCCGGAAGGCCCCATGCTGCAGGGCCAGGACGGCAATTTTTATGGTGTGACGGAAGATTCTGCCACGTTTGGTTACGAAGGAACGGTCTATAAGCTGCAAACTAACGGGACGATAACCACTCTTTATTCGTTCACCCAGACTAATGGAGTGATTAATACCAACGGATTCGAGCCAGAAAGCGGGTTGGTCCAGGGACCGGATGGCGTCTTGTACGGGACAACTCTTGCTGGCGGCACGAGTACTGCCAATTCCGGCAATGGCGTCGGTACCATTTTTAAAATTACTACCAATGGATTGTTTCAGACGATGTGGTCGTTTAATGGGACCAATGGAAATACGCCGGAAAATGTGCCGCTGATTTTCGGCCCGGATGGCAATCTATATGGCACGACTTTTTCCGGGGGCACAAACCAGAATGGCGGGACGATTTTCCGGATTTCACCTTCGGGAAATTTTGCGTCCTTGGTCAGCTTGAATCCTAATACGCAAGGCGCCCAAGTCGAAGGCGGTTTGCTCCTGGGGAAGGACGGGAATTTTTACGGCACGACGGTTGGCGGTGATGGCATTATTTTTGAACTGGATACCAATGGAAACTTCACGACCCTTTATCAGTTTGGCCAGTCTGACTTTGACGGAAGTGAACCCCGCGGCACTTTGATCCAGGGTTCGGATGGCAATATCTACGGTACGACGGTAAATGGCGGGACAAATAACGTGGGAACGATCTTTGAATTGAACCTTGCGCCGTCTTCGCAAGAGCCGGTAATTCTTTCTGAAGTGCCGACGGACCAGACATTGACACTGACCTGGAGTTCGGTGAACAACCAGAATTACCAACTCCAATTCTGCACTGACCTGGTCCTGTCCAATTGGACGAATCTTGGCCCTGAAGTGACAGCGACTGGAACAACAGCCTCGGGCACCGATAATATCAGTACCAATGCCCAGCGCTTTTATCGGGTATTACAGGTGCCATAATCAAGCATGTCGCCACGATTGGCCTCCCAAAAGCGTGTGACATCTGGATGCAGACGATAATAGCGTATCATTGCAAATCGCTAAGGGTTTGGTAATTCTTTCGCCGGGCTCATGAGCGCTCTCAACCCAAAACGCACCATCGCTGAACTCAAAGAACTTCGTTCTCTGACCGCGGACGAAAATGGTGCGCAACGTGTCGCCTTCGCCAAAACGTGGGTTAAAACCCGCGAATGGCTGCGTGAAAAAGTGAAAGACCTGCCACTGGAAATCCACAACGATTCCGCGGGCAACACTTGGTTCACGATGCACGGCGCGTCAGAGAAATGCCTGCTGATCGGAGGGCACATGGATTCTGTGCCCAATGGCGGCTGGCTGGACGGCAGCCTGAACGTGCTGGCTGGTGTGGAAATCCTTCGGCGTATCAATGCGCAGTACGATGGCAAACCACCGGTCGCCGTGCGCCTCGTAGATTGGGCGGATGAAGAAGGCGCGCGCTTTGGCAAAAGTTTGTTTGGCTCTTCCGCTTGTTCGGGCAATTTGAATTTGGATGAAGCCAGAGTTCTGAAAGACAAGGATGGTATTGGCTTGCCCGATGCGCTACGCAATGTAGGCATAGATTTGGAACGCGTGAAAGAGAGCAGGGGAGAGCTAAAGAATGCTGCGGCTTATCTTGAATTACACATTGAGCAAGGGCCGGTGCTTTTGGATATGGATTTGCCGCTCGCTGCCGTGTTAGGGACGTTTGGCGTGGAGCGGCATGCTATTACGTTTCATGGGCAGGCGGCGCATTCCGGCAGCACGCCGATGAACCGTCGCAAGGACGCCTTTCTGGCCGCCGCTAAGATGAGCCCGGAGATTTATCGCATCGCAGAACGCAGCGGCAACGGCGTTTGCACCATCGGCTCCTGCACCACCAAGCCCGGCATCGTCACGAGTGTTGTTGAAGATTGCCGTATCACTTTGGACCAGCGCCATCTTGATCCCGCTGCGCTCGCAAAAATGCTGGCTGAGGCAAAAGCGGCTAGCGAAAAGTTCGCGCGCGAGGGGAACGTCACGGTTTCATGGGAGCGATTGTGGCACATTGCGCCACGCCCGTTCAATGACGAGTTGATTGCTTTGTGTGATGACGCGATTCACGAGACCTGCGGCCAGTCGCACCGCATGCCCAGCGGGCCGTTGCACGACGCCGCGGAGATGGCGGCTGCGGGTGTACCGACGGTGATGATGTTTGTTCAAAGTTTGCATGGGATTAGTCACAATAAAATTGAGGACACGAAAGGAGAGCATTTGGAGCTGGCTGTGATCGCCTTTGATAAACTGGCTGAAAAAGCAATGAATTGGATAAGGGAGAAATCATAACCAATTTGCCCTCTCCTTTAGGGAAGAGGGCAAGAGTGAGAGCGTTTATCTCTTATATTCCGCCAGCCATGCCGGGCCAGGACCGTGACCGCGAATAGAGGTGTCCTCGCGGCGATTCAAACCAACCGTTTTAGCGAGCGCCCATTCTACGCCATTCCAGAAATTCATTCCATCCAGGACCGGATTCAGAAAATTCGTGATCGTACAATAGTGGCTATTCTTGGGGTCGGTATGATGGCGGGCATGATGTTTCGCCGTTTGCAGAATGCGGATGTCCTGCAGGAACGAGATGATCGGGCCATTTTCTTTGCGCGAGCGATGTTCCCATTTATGGAATTCATTCGCATTGGTGCTGAGGATGGCAAACAGCCAGACTTCCCACGACAGCAGTCCCATGAACCACGCGCCGAGAAGCAGCGCCGCCGACATCAGAAACAAATCCCGCGAAGATTGCCACCAGGTGTGCCGCACCATGTAACGCGGGTAATGATGATGGACGATGTTGGGACGTGCGACGTGTTTGCCGATGATGGGCGTGCCCTCACGGATATAGGCATCTTCGAGCCAGTGAACGAGGCCGCCCACAAAGTCCGCGGCCAATACCGTTGCCACAAATTTAAAAAGGAATAATAAAGCAGTTTTCATAAGTAAAAAGAGTTAAGGCTTTAGTGGCTGGCAATTTCATCGAGGTTCTTCAGAAACAGCGTCGTGTGTTGAGCGGCCGCTTGATCGTCGGGCGTGCTCGCGCTGCTTCCGCGTGGCGTGAGCGCAAAGACTGCTGCCGTGAACAGCACATAAACCGCCGCTACCGCAATAATGGATTGAAGGATAATTTTCATAGTATTTGCCTTTAATCGTGTTGAGGCCGCCCGCTAAAACGGCGGCAAACGCAGTTGACGCAGTTTTTAGAACAGCGACGCGGGCGGGCCTCAGATTGTTCCCGGGTTTGGGTGGGTTCCGCAGCGCCCGACCGGCTGAAGTCCAGCAGGAGCTGCACGGTTATTGTTGTCGCTTGTTCTGTCTTCATGCCTCCTATGTAACTCACCTTGCTTTGGAAGCGTTAATTGATAAAACTTTGACCGACATCGACCGGCTCAATGAACGTCCATCACCTCGAACTTTTTTATTACGTGGCGCGCCACGGCGGCATTATGCCCGCCGTGCGCAACATCCCGTACGGCATCCAGCAGCCTGCGGTGAGCTCCCAAATGGCCCAGTTGGAGGAATTTCTCGGTACGACCCTGTTCCAGCGGCGGCCGTTTGAGCTGACGGCGGAAGGCGAGAAGCTTTTCCAGTTCATCCAGCCTTTTTTTGCCAACCTCGAAAAGATGGCCGGCGAACTCCAGGGCGGCCAGGCGCGGCACATCCGCATCGGCGCTTCGGCCATCGTCCTGCGCGACCATTTGCCCGAAGTTTTCCAGGCGGCGCGAAAGAAATTTCCCGGCCTGAAACTGTCCTTGCGCGAGGGCTACCCGGTGCAACTGGAACAAATGCTGCAGCGCGATGAAATCGACGTCGCCTTTTCCATCATCGAGAGAAAAATGCCCGCCGGCATCCAATCCTTGACGTTGCTTGAAGTGCCGCTGGTGCTGCTCGTCGAGAAAAACAGCAGCATCAAATCCGCCGAGGAGCTTTGGAAGCGTGATAAAATTGACGAGGCGCTCATCTGCCTGCCGCAGGGCGAAATCATTTGCAAAAATTTCCAGAAACGGCTGGCGGAACTCGGCGTGGACTGGTTCCCGGGTATCGAGGCTAGTTCTATTGAGCTGATCGAGGCCTATGCGGCCAGCGGTTTAGGCATTGGCGTTTCACTGGCCATCCCGCGCAAAAATTTATCGCCTAAAGTGCGCGCATTGCCACTCGCTGGATTTCCTCCGCTTGTCATCGGTGCACTTTGGCGTGGCCGCAAAACGCTATTAGTTGATATCTTTCTGAATGAAGCACAAAAGCGCGCCAAGTTATTGGTGTGATAACTTGGATCTGAGATTTTGCTTGCCACTTGTCACTTATTACTCATCACTCGGAATGGTCTTCCCATCCAGACCGCATCGAACCCCGGCGAAAAATTCGCGCCCACAAATCGAGCCTCTTTAAACCACGGCCAGCGTCCGGTAATTAATGACAGGTCTTCTACAGTTGCTTCGCCGGCGCATTGCGGCCACGGTGGATGCCATACGCGAAAGAATCGTTTCGTCCTGCCTGCTGAATTAAACGCTGTATAGCGTTCCATCAGCCATTCATCCAATGAACCGGCGGCGCATGGTTGAAAAACTTGAGCCTCATTTAATTGGGCGTTGTATTTCAGCGTCGTGTTGGCCTTGACGTCCACAACCTGGCCCGAAAGAAATTGATTTTCGAAATCATGGTCGTATTGAATCCGGCCATGGTGGTAGGGCAGGCCAAACGTCGTCGGCCCGAGCATCACCGCCAGGCGGTTGGTCAGCCATTCGGCGAGGAAATGGATTCCCTGCTCGCCGCCATGGCGGACGTAAGTTCTCACATTGAGGAAATTGTGCGTGGCAATCGGGCGAAACAGCAGCGCCGCTGCTTTGCCGCCGAATCGCGGCTTCATGCCGCGCATTGTAAATGCGACCAGGCTGACAAACGCCCGGCCATTTCGTAAATCGAGTTCGAATGGCACTTCGCGTTGTAGCGTTTCCGCATTTACCTCGAAGTGCAGCATCAAGGCGCGGTCCCAGCCCGCGATGAACAACGGTTCGCCGCGCCGCGACAACATCCGTCGTTGTGCCGCTGCGCTTGGCTCATGAGTAAACTCGATTTGGGTTTGGATGGTTTCATTCATATAGCCTCCTTCTAGCGCATAAATCCTCCAGTGCTGGACGCAGGAATGGGAAGGTAAATGCAAACCCGGACTCCGTCAGCCGCCTTGAAACGACGCGGCGGCTCTTAATGATGAGCTCCGTTTCCGTTCGTAGAAAGAAAGCGCCGATTTCCAGCATCCATGCCGCCGCCGGTAAACCAATTGGCATGCCGCAAACCTCACGAAAGGTTTTCATCATTTCCGCGTTTGTAATCGGGTGAGGTGCGGCGATGTTGACGGCCCCGCTCAATTCGTCGTGTGAAATGAGCCACTCCACCGCGCGGCAAAAATCTTTTTCATGGATCCAAGACACGAATTGCCGGCCATTGCCCATTTTTCCGCCCAGGCCAAAACGTGTGAGGTGGAGCAGCATCGGAAATACACTGTTTTTGGCCGTGCCCAATACCATCGCAGCGCGCATGGCGACTTTTCGCGTGCGAGGAGTATTCGTCTCCTGCAGCGTCTTTTCCCATGCCGTCGCGACCTCAATAGAAAATTCATCCTTCGCTTCCGGCGTACTGCCAATCTTGCCCGATTCATCCCATGCCGGGCCAAATGTGTGCTGATAAATCGTTGCGGTGCTGGCGTTCAGCCAAACCAGTGGCGGCGTTTTACATTGGGCAATGGCGTCGCCAATGGCGCATGTCGAATCAACACGAGATTCCAAAATCAATTTCCGGTTACGCTCACTGTATCGGCAGTTGACTGAGCGTCCGACCAGGTTGATCACTGCCGTTATCCCTTCCAATTCCTTCGCCCAATCCCCGATGGTGCGTGCGTCCCACGCGATTTCCCTTGCGCCATTTGCCAGTGCTTTGGGTGAGCGTGTGAGAATTGTTATCGCATAACCGCGCTCATGAAAATGTCTGGCCAGGGCGTGTCCGAGGAAGCCAGAGCCGCCGGCAATGACGATGCGTTTCACGCATTCCCTCCTCTCAACGCCGCCCAGCCATAGACAATGGGCAGATAAATAAAAACGATGTTCGTTGCGTGATAGCCGAGTCGCCAGAAGTGGTTCGTCAAATACGGACGCACATCGAAGATGAACGTCGCGGCAATTAATCTTACCGTCCAAAACAGGGCCATAAACGCGCACATCGCACGGGCCAGGCCGCCGCCTTCTGCCAGGGTCCCTGCGAATGTGACCGTGATGAGCCCAAAGCAAATGAGGCACAGGCCGATGAACGCGTAGTAGACCCAGAATAATCGCCGGATAAATGGCGGCAGTGTGGCGATGTGGGCGCGCAGATTTACCGCGCGTGGCATGAGTGCGCCCGCGCACATCAATCCCAGGTGCATCACGCCCGCGAGTTCGAGGAGCAGGGTTAAGTTATGTGTATTCATAATTCTTTCAGGTTGCGCCGATGGCCGTGAGCATCGGCAGGATGACATTTTGAACGAACGGCGGATGAAAAAGCCTGGCCACCGGGGCGACGGTAATGAGAAAGGTAAAAAGCCATCCGCGTACGCCGCGTCCCAATCCAATCCTGCGCCCGGTTCGGCTGCGCTCGATGATGACGCCTGCGCCTTGGATCAGAAAATACAGTGTCGGCAAACCGTAACCGCCGCCTGCCGGCAGCGAAATGACCACCTCGTGAATCAATCCCGACAGGCCAAAGACGAGAAGCATGGCCAGGGCAGGGGGCGCAAAACGTCGTAAGGGGCGGAATGTAAACCGAAACGCCAGCTCATGGAATGCTGTGTTCCAGCGTCCGCCCCAAAATTCTGCCAGCGACGTCGCGCCAATCGGATTGCGCATCACCGGCGTCGCGTGGATTCCTATTTGCCGCCAGAGCAGCGACAGCAAATGAAACAGTCCGAAGTGCAGGATAAAAACCACCCCGAGCATGCCCACCCATCCACCCAGGAGCCAATTAATGGGAAGAACCATCGGCGTGACTGCCCAAAGCACAACCATGCCGAAGCCCATTTTTGCCAGGGCGAAAAGCCATTCAGTTTTTCGTGGTTTGACCACGACTTTTTGCTCATTGAGAAAATCCTTTGCATCCATCCCTGGCCATGCGAACAGGTAGGCCAGCGTGCGGCTTAAACGCGGGCCAAAGTCCGCTCTGGGTGTGTGCCTCGCGTCCCCCTCGCCCCCATCGGGGGAGAGGGCTGGGGTGAGGGGGCGAGTTCGCAGTTTAAAGGTCATTCGCCTCGCTTCCCGATACGTCAGCCATTTGCAGCCGGCATAAAGAGCAAAGGCCATCGCCCACATAAAAACCCACGCGGCGACATGCGCCCGGAGAACCAGCGCCAGGCAGGGCAGGGCGGCCAGTGGCAGAAGATCCAGCAGGCGACTTTGTTTTTTGATCCCACAGGCGCCGTTTACGCAATTGCGGTTGCGCACGACCCAGCGATAGGCCTCGTGGAGAAAATTGTTTACTGCTGGCACGCGACCGATGATTCGCAGCGGCCAGGCCCACCAGAAATAGCGGCCGATTTCCATTACCGCGTCCGCGCCGCCAAAATATTTCCCGTCCGGCCGAAGCAGCCGCATTTCGGCGAGTAATTGTTCCTCTGGCAGGCCCAGCCGCGCTTTCACCCACGGTGTTTGGAGCGGCAGCAACTCGAGGCGCCGGCCCGCCAGCAGATGATGAAACCGCCGGGCCATGCCTGTGCATAGGTGACAATCGGCGTCGTAGAGCACCCAGCCGTTTAATTTATTTTCTGTAATTTCTGTATTCACAGAAATAATCTTTCAAAAAAATTTACTTCACCAACCGCAGCGTCTTCATGAGTTTATCACCCAGCTTTAAAAATTTGACGATCGCCGTAACCGGCCATTGGCAGATTTGCGTATACCAGGTGGACGTCGTTTCAAAAAACTCCCTCAAATCCCGCAGCCGCTTCTCGGTATAGGCATCGGTTCCGGTCTTTTCGGCCTCGGTGATGCATTCGCTAAGCATTTGCATCGTCGGATCGATCTCCCGCCGTTTCCGTTCGTTGAGCACCACGCGAAACAATTCCCACACGTCTTTCATGCTTTCGAAATGGTCACGTTTATCGCCCAGGATATGGACCATCTTCACGATGCCCCAGCTTTGCAGTTCCTTCAGGCTCGTGCTGACGTTCGATCGCGCCACGCCCAGCGCTTCCACGATGTCATCTGCGTTCAGCGGGGTGGGGGAGATAAAGAGCAGCGCGTGGATCTGGGCCACCGTGCGGTTGATGCCCCACTTCGTCCCCATTTCTCCCCAATGGAGGATGAACTTTTGCTGGATGGGTGTGAGCGCCGTCATATTCTTTTATTTCTGTCTATTCAGAAAATAACAAAAATACAGGAATTGTCAACCGCCATTTTTAGAATATTTCCGTCTATGTCCCCACATTTACCAGTCAAAATTAGTCAAATATTTGGTCTATAACCTGCTTTGAAATCGCCGCGATGGCTTTATTGAGCGAATCTTTGATTAAAATTTATCGGGCAACGCGCCGTTTGGGAAATGGCCGGCCTGTCCTGGTTATCACCGGGGATACCACCAACTTAAACAACCCCATCTCCGAGTATTACCTGTTTCACGAATTCCCCGACATGCCCTTCCTCTATTCCCGGACCGGCTATTCCCATCCCGATACCCTTTATCTTTACGATTTCGGCAAGTACTCCGAAATTTTTTCTGCCGGGGCGATGCTCGAAAAACAGCTTCGTGCCGCGCAGGATCGCCTGGAATTTGAAGTCTTCATGCGTGACCGGCAAATCGCCGGGGAGATATTTTATTCCGCCACCGCGCTAAAATTTGAGGAAGCAGGCGAACTTCCCCTGGTTGAATTTGCCATGTTCCAGCGCTTCCCCAAGGAACGCGACGCGATGTTTAAGTTCTCGAAGTCCCACTCTATGGGATTGCTCAAGGAAAAACTTCTGGAATATCCCGAAGCCGTCCTCACCCAGGAACCGAGATAGCGGGCTTTGCGCCGCTGGAGCATTCGCGCTATCATCCGGCCGTTGCTTATCGCCTTTAACAAACCTTTCGGCGTACTGTCGCAATTCACCAGCGACGGCTCGAAAAACCGCACCTTGGCGGAATTTGGTTTTCCCAAAAATGTATATTCCATTGGCCGGCTGGACGCGGATTCCGAAGGCCTCTTGCTCCTGAGCGGCGAGCCGGAGTGGAACGCTAAACTATTGCAGCCGCACCACGCGCATGAGCGCGAGTATTGGGCGCAGGTTGAGAGAATCCCTTCGCCGGAACAACTAAAGAAATTGGAGCGAGGCATTCTTATTGAGAACCGTAAAACCCTTCCTTGCCGTGCATGGATGCTGGAACCGCAGCCCGTCATCCTGCCACGCGATCCGCCGATTCGTTTTCGCAAGAGCGTTCCGGACTGCTGGATTGCGCTGGAATTGATCGAAGGCAAAAACCGCCAGGTTCGTAAAATGACTGCCGCTATCGGTCATCCCACGTTGCGCCTGCTCCGCGTGCGCATTGGGAATTTTTGGCTCAGGGAGCTGGAGCAGGGGAAGTGGAAGATGTTGTCTGAACACGAACTCGAAGAAGTTTTAACCACGGACGGGCAGATATGAGCCAGGACATTGGAGCGCGCAACTCTACGGGTCTATCGCGAACGGATCGCCGTAATTTGGCCCAAACGTGCAGCCGAAAATCTTTCCCGTACGTTTATCAATATAAAAATGCCCGGGCACAGCAACAGCCCCAATGGCCCCATCCACTATCCATTTATCACCATCATCCCGGACATCGACATAAACGCCGCAGCCAATATTTTTATCAAAGTAACACTGGCCGATAGTTTCAGCTTCCGATTCCGAAATGCCATCAGCCACATTGACCGTGTGCAATTTTGCGCGAATTTCCGCATCGGATTTCTTTTGGGGACTTGTCTGACAGCCAACACAGAGAACCAACAATAGATAAGGAACGTAACGCATGGCAAGAGTAGGCACGTGCACGAATTGAAAATCAAGCGGGAAACCTTGGTGTGCCGTCCATTGACGTTACCGGCTCACGGCATTAGATTCGAATTATGACAGGTGTTGCTGAAATCCCATCGCTGACTTTGGACGACCTCCAGGTTCGCAAGCCGATGACGCGCGAACGGTTTGAACCGCTCGCTCGCGAAATCTATACGCTCAAAAAACAACTTAACGCGGTCATCCTTGCGCACAACTACCAGGTGTCGGAAATCCAGGACGTCGCCGATTATGTCGGGGATTCTTTGGGCCTCTCACAGGAAGCTTCCAAAACGAGTGCCGACGTCATCGTTTTCTGTGGCGTGCATTTCATGGCCGAGACGGCGAAGATTTTGAACCCGGACAAAATCGTTGTGCTGCCGGATAAAGACGCCGGCTGTTCGCTGGAAGCAAGTTGTCCTGCGCCGGCGTTGGCAAAGCTGCAGGCGACAAACCCGAATTTCTGGACGATTGCTTACATCAATTGCAGCGCGGCGGTGAAGGCGCTGTGTGATGTGATTTGCACGAGCGGTAACGCAGAGAAAATTGTCCGCGCCGCGCCCAAAGATAAGGATTTGCTGTTTGTGCCGGACGAAAACCTCGGCCAATGGGTCATGGAACAAACCGGCCGGCCCATGACTTTGTGGAAAGGCAATTGTTATGTGCACGTGGATTACCAACACGATGCCATCGTGGAATTGAAACGGAAATTTCCGGATGCCAAAGTCATCGTTCATCCGGAAAGCACGAAGCCGGTGCGGGGCTTGGCCGACGCCGTGGCTTCGACGGAAAAGATGATTGCCTATTGCAAAACCAATCCGGCCAAACGTTTCATTGTCGTGACGGAATCGGGCATCATTCACCGGATGCAGAAGGAATGTCCGGGCAAGGAATTCATTTGCACCCCGACGTTCGACGCCATGCGCGCGCCGACGGATCATTGCCGCTGCAGCGAGTGCAAATTCATGAAGATGAACACGCTGGAGAAAGTGCGCGATTGCATGAAGAACCTCGCGCCGCGTATCGAATTGCCGCCGGAGATTTTAAAGCGCGCCCGTCTGCCCATCGAGCGCATGCTTGAGATCTCCGCCAAGCCGCTGGAGAATGCGGGGTAGCTAATTTGAACGGTCTATGTGGGGGTTGGTCAAAATTACACCAAATGAAATACCGCCCTCACAAAGTCATACTTACGGCCGCAGCGATTACCGCGCGGGTGACCTGTAGTGGTCAGGTCTATAGCCAATCTGTTGGTTCATTCTTCGGGGAGATAAACACCACCAATATTGGTTCAGTTATATCGGTGACAAACCGTGACAATAGTAATAAGGAATATACCTTTCCGTCTCCCAATCATTACGGCGTCAACGTTACTATCGCCAGTGAGAGTGTCACATCTGCGACCAATTCGTTCCATGTAGTATGGATTATTTCCACCGATGTCCTTGCGACTCAACCACGTTGGGATGGAGTCTCCAATGATTTACCGCTGGAGGTGAGTAAAGCCTATACCCTTATTTTGCCACAAGTTCACAAGCAATTTCCCGGGATTCAAAAGTGGGCCGTACAATCAATTTCCCTTTGCAAACCGTTGCCCGATTCGTTCCCGAACTTTTGGTGCTATGAGTTTATTTTTGATGAGTCAACAAATACATACCCAAAGCGGGCTTTCGTACTGCTGGACGGAACGGTAGTTCTGCCAACCGTTATCTCTCAATAGAAGATACAGATTTCTCTCTATTGCTTGACGTAACACGCAATACGCAACAAGGTTCTACCAATACTGATGCACCAGCGGTTTGATGTCTTCCTCGTAAAGCGCGCGGACGCGTTTCATGGTCTCGGCAGACAACGGCGGCAGGTCCGATGCTGCGGCATTTTCGGCGACCTGGTCCGGACGCTTCGCGCCGGGGATGGCGCATGTGACTGCCGGAAATTCCAAAATCCAGCGCAACGCCAGTTGCGACATGGTCGCGCCTTTGGGCACGAGCTTTTTCAGTTCTTCCACCGTGCCCAGGCCGGTTTTGAAATCCACGCCGCTGAAGGTTTCCCCGCGGTCAAATGCTTCGCCTTTACGGTTGAACGCACGGTGATCGTCTTTCGCGAACTTGCTGTCGCGCGTGATTTTGCCGGATAACATGCCGGACGCCAGTGGCACGCGCGCGAGGATGCCGACTTTATGCTTGCGCGCCTGCTCGAAGAACAATTCCGCCGGGCGCTGCCTGAACATGTTGAAAATAATTTGTACGGACTGGACGTTGGGGAATTCCATCGCCTTCACGGCTTCCTCAACTTTTTCCACGCTCACGCCGTAGTGACGGATTTTTCCGTCCCTGGTCAGGTCGTCTAAAATATCAAAGACTTCGGGCATGTAATAGACCTGAGTGGGCGGGCAATGGAGTTGCAACAGGTCGAGCGTTTCGGTTTCGAGGTTCCGCAAACTGCGCTCGATGAACTGCGTGAGATTTTCGCGGCTGTAACCTTCGGGGGTTTGTTCGCGCAGGCGGCGTCCGGCTTTGGTGGCGATATAAAATTTCTCTTTCCGTTCCTTCCGGAGTTTGGCGAGCAGGCGCTCGCTGCGGCCATCACCATAAACGTCCGCGGTGTCGAAGAAATTCACACCCGCATCCAGCGCGGCGTTTAACGCGGCGAGGGAATCTTTGTCATCCACTTCGCCCCAGGCGCCGCCGATAGCCCAGGCGCCAAAGCTGATGTCCGACACTTTCCAGCCCGTCCGTCCAAGTTCGCGATAATTCATAATTCAAAACGACAAGCCCAAATGATGCATTCAAACGGAGGCAGCCGCAAGCGAGTCTTGATTGATTTTTGTTTCTTTCTCGCTTTTCGCAAAAATTGCCCCAAAAATAACGGCGATTTATGTGCGGCATTATCGGATACGTGGGAAAAAAAGCGGCCTCGCCCGTCCTGCTGGAAGGATTGCGGCGCCTGGAATATCGCGGTTACGACAGCGCGGGCGTGGCGATTTTGCAGGAGGCTGATTTGCTCATCCGCAAAAAAGTTGGGCGCATTGACAGCGGCCTCGCCACGGTTTTGCAATCGAGCCCGGTGGCCGGCTCGCTCGGTATCGGCCACACGCGCTGGGCTACGCACGGCATTCCTTCGGACCGCAATTGCCATCCGCACTTCGACGGCTCCGGGAAAATCGCGGTCGTCCACAATGGTGTCATCGAAAACTACGATGCGATTAAGGAAAAGCTTTTGAAGGCAGGCCATAAATTTAAATCGGATACTGACACGGAAGTGCTCGCGCATTTGATTGGCGACTATTACGAAAAGCGCAAGAAGGGCAAGGATACGCGCAATGGCGCCCTGACCGATGCCGTTTGTGACGCGTTGCGTGAAGTGATTGGCACGTATGGGATTGCCGTCGTTTGCGCGAGTGAGCCGGACAAGATTATCGGCGCGCGGCGCGGTTCGCCGCTTATCGTTGGTATCGGCAAAGGTGAAAATTTCCTGGCGAGCGACGCGAACGCTATCGTCGCGCATACAAAGAAGGTGTATTACCTCAACGATTACGACGTCGCCACGGTGACGGCGGATCGTTTTGATGTGGTAAACCTCGGCGCGGAAACTGCAAAGATCCAAATCAGCCAACTTCAGTTCGATCACGAGGACGCTGTGCGCGGTGACCACGCGCACTTCATGCTCAAGGAGATTTTCGAGCAGCCGCGCACGATTGAGAACGCGTTGCGCGGGCGGTTGGATTTCAAGAACGCTACGGCCAAGTTCGGTGGACTGAATTTGAGCGAGAAGGAATTGCGCTCGATTGACCGCATTGTCATCGCCGCCAGCGGCACGAGCTGGCACGCCGCATTGGAGGGAGAATATCTCATTGAGGAACTGGCGGGCATTCCCGTGGAAGTGGAATTTGCGCACGAGTTTTGCTATCGCAACGCGCCGCTGGAAAAGAACACCGCGCTGCTGGTGCTTTCGCAATCCGGCGAAACCGCTGATACGCTGGCTGCGTTGCGTGAGGCCAAGCGCCGCGGGCATAAGGCGTTGGGAATCGTGAATGTCGTCGGCAGTAGCGTGGCGCGCGAAGCAGATGGCGGTATCTACATGCACGCCGGGCCGGAAATTGCCGTGGCTTCGACCAAGGCGTTCGTCTCGACTTTGACGATTTTGACGATGCTAGCAGTTTATTTGGGGCGTTTGCGAAATCTGGCCGCGAGCCATGCGCTGCAAATTCTTCACGGCCTGGAAGCGCTGCCGAAGCAGGTGGAGAAAATTCTCTCGCAGGACGCGGCTTTGAAAAAACTGGCGCGCAAGTACGCCAAAGCGGGTGATTTCTTTTTCCTGGGACGCGGACGGATGTTTCCCATCGCGCTCGAAGGCGCGCTGAAGCTCAAGGAGATTTCCTACATCCACGCTGAGGGCTATTCCTCGGCGGAAATGAAGCATGGGCCGATTGCGTTGATTGACGAGGAAACGCCGACGGTTTTCCTGGTGCCGGGTGATTCCATGTACGAAAAGACGATGGCGAACCTGGCGATGATTCGTGCGCGCAAAGGCCCAATCATCGCCTTGGCCACGGAAGGTGACAAACAAATCGGGAAAGTGACGAAGGACATCTTCTACCTGCCGAAGACATTGGAACCGCTCTATCCTATTTTGGCGAGCATTCCCTTGCAATTGTTCGCATACCACATCGCAATTGCCCGTGGTTGCGACGTGGACAAGCCGCGTAATTTGGCCAAGAGCGTGACGGTGGAGTAAGCGGGTAGCACCCGCGGGCCATTTTAGCCCGCATGGGTTTCCAGAAAGCGCACCATCGCCTGGCCGAACGCAGCCAGATCTCGCGGAGTGCGGCTGGAAATGAGATTGCCATCCTCTACTACCGGCTCCTTCACCCAGATGCCACCGGCATTTTCCAAATCGTCTTTGATGCCGAGTGAACCCGTAACGCGTTTGCCTTTGAGAATTTTGGCCGAGATAGGGATCCAGCCGCCGTGACAAATGAACGCTACCAGCTTGCCGGCTTCGTAAAATTCCCGCGTCAGAGAAAGCACTTTGGCGTCCCGCCGCAGTTTGTCCGGCATAAAACCGCCCGGCACGAGCAACCCGCAGAAATCCGCGCTGCGCGCATCTTTTAATAGCAAATCCGCCGACGCAGGATAACCATGCTTGCCGGCATAAGTTCGGATTTCCGGCGCGGCACATTTAAGGGCGAAGCCGGCCTCCTCGAGCCGCAGTTTGGGATACCACAACTCGAGATCTTCATAAACATCATCCAGAAACGCCAGGACAGTCTTGTTTGTTTGCACGAATGTATTGTTGCCGCGCCGCGGAATTTTAACAGAAGAAAACGACTTTAAATCCAACAGGCCGAATCGTTGGGGGAAATTATTTCTGGAATTGAGAATGGCTTAATAACTTTGAGGTGGAGTCGGCAGTGAGAGGAGCGCGGGAGTACGTGGGTTGCTGCAAGGGTTCGGCACTATCAGAACGCCGGGCGCGAGCGAGCCAGCGATGGTCCAGGGGTTCGCGAATCAGGTCGAGAGTATTCGCGGCGATAGTGGTTTCTTCTTTCATGCCGCTCGCGGAGCCGACGCCGACAAAGAAGCCGGCCATCAGCAAGGTGGCGCGCAACAAGGTGCTGCGGGAGTAAGTAGTGAGAGCACAGGGGCGTTGGGGGTCGAGAGCGCGTCCTAAATTTTGAAACACGGGCAGGGTCCACATGGCCGGGTTTTTGGCAGGGGAAAAGGCGTCGTAAAAAATGGCGTGTGGCGGGGGAATATCTCTTCGACCCTGGCTCAACCACGCTGGAAAATCGCCGAGGTGAAATTGCCAGTCTACCTGGAGTGAGCCGTTGCAGAAGGCAGTTTTTTTGGCAAGGAGCAGTTCGCTTAACTGGTCTTCGTAACCGGAAAGGTAGCCCAGAGCAGCAGAATGCGTGAGGGCGAATTCCAATGGTTCGGCAGTATTGTCAAAGCTGACGAGGCGGAGGCGGCCGGAAATGTGAGTCGTGGCGCGAAGGACGGCGATCGCATTGGCGGCAGCACCGAGTCCGATGTCCCAGATAACAAATTCGCCGGGGGTCTGTGCGAGGCGTTCACGAATGTGGAGCTGGCTGACGTAAAGCAGATCGGCCTCGGCCCGAGGACCAAGGCCGGGATGCATTTTTTCGCCATAGCTGGCGGAAAAAAGGGTGCGTTGTCCATTGGCGAGGGTTACGAGTTGGTAGTCATCCGGCACGGGGATATTGTGGGGAAAAATCACCGGGATGATAAAAGAAAAAAACCGCAGATTTGGCTCTTATCGTCAGGAACGTGGTGGCTGGAGTCTGTAGTGATTGCCAATGCCATACTCGCAGTGATAGCTTTTCGTAACGTTTTCCAGGCGATATGGATTCAGAAGTTCCAGGCAGCCAATTGCCAAAGCCGGCCCAGCCGGAATACCGGCCCGTGTCGCGCCGCCCGATTGCCGATGTCTTCCGCCGCACCGCGCACGGGGCGGTGAAGGTTTGTGTGCGGCTGAACGTTCATCCTGACACCATTTCTTATTTCTCTATCGTCTGTGCCGCTGCTGCCGCCGTTTGTTTCTGGAAAGCGGGACAATATCCGTGGTTGTTGATCCTGGGCCCGGGATTTTGTTATGCGCGGCTATGGTGCAACATGCTCGACGGCATGGTGGCGCTGGCTTCCGGCAAAGCGAGCTGGCGCGGGGAAATCCTCAATGACCTGCCAGATCGCATCTCAGACGTTCTGATTTTTGTGGGCGTGGCCCATAGCGGCCTTAATTCCGTAGTGAGCGGTTATTGGGCCGCCATTTTTGCCGTGCTCACGGCATACGTTGGCTTGTTTGGACAGGCCGTGGGGGTGCAGCGGGAATTTAGCGGGCTGATGTCAAAGCCGTGGCGAATGGTCACGCTGCATGTGGGGGCGTGGATTACGCTCGGCTTGATTTGGGGGGACCACGGCCAGATTTATTGGGGGAAATTGACGGTGCTTGACTGGACTTGTGTGGTGGTCGTTCTCGGCTGTCTCCAAACGATTTGGATGCGGTTGTCACGCATCATGAAGGCGTTGAGCATTAAGAAGGGAAACCCGATCAAAGGCTGAACGATGTCACCACAAGCTGCGCTCCAAAGCGAAATCTTCCGTGCGTATTTCTTTATTGTAACGGGATTGCTCGTCTTCGCAGGCGTGGTGCTGAGCCTGCTTAAGTGGGGCTTAAAGAAAAAAGTGGATTCCATCTGGGCGACCTATAAGAGCTGGCTGGTTATGGCTCCGGTTGCCCTGGGGTTCATTTTCGCCGGCCGCGTTCCGGCCATCATTTTTTTCTGCCTTCTCGCCGGCCTGGGATTCAAGGAATTCGCCCGCGCCACGGGATTGTACAAGGATTGGTGGATGACGGGCGCAGTTTATTTGGGCATTGTGGCTGTGGGAATCACGTCACTGGTTCACCAGCCGCAGGGCGAGGAAGCAGGGCAGGGGTGGTATGGATTGTTTATCGTGCTGCCGGTTTATGTCGTTGCCCTCATCCTGTTAATCCCCATCGTGCGCAACCAGGTCAGCGGCCAGCTCCAGAAGATGTCCCTGGCGATCGTGGGATTTATTTATTTGGGCTGGATGTTTGGCCACCTGGCGTTCATGGCCAATGCCAATAATGCTTACGGTTATCTCATGTACCTTTTGTTTGCCACGGAGTTAAACGATGTAGCGGCATTCACGTTTGGCAAACTCTTTGGCAAGCATCCTTTTCGCAGCAATATCAGCCCGAAGAAAACGTGGGAAGGCGCGTTGGGCGCTTTTGCCGTTTCCATGGCATTGCCGTGGATCCTCCGTTTCTCATTTCCCTATTTTGGAACGACGCAACTTCTTCTTGCCGGGGTGATTGTGGGCGTCGGCGGGCAATTCGGCGATCTCGCCATTAGCGTTATCAAACGTGACATCGGCATCAAGGACATGGGTGCGGGTATTCCCGGCCACGGCGGAATTTTGGATCGCATTGACAGCCTGGTTTACACCGCGCCGCTATTTTTTCACATGGCCGGTTTCTTTTATATTATGCGATGACACCCTGGTCTTATGAACCCGCCGAGGACCTTGACCAGAACATGGTCGAACGGTTGCGGCGTTTTCCGCGCCAGCCGGACATGCTGGTTTATGGTTTGCGTTCCACAGTGGCGCTGGCGCTCCGGGGCTGGTTGCGCCTGTATCACCGGATGGAAATCACCGGGCTCGAAAATCTGCCGCCGGAAGGTTCATTTGTCCTGGTGGCAAACCATGCCAGCCATCTGGATACGCTTTGCCTGTTGGCGGCGCTGCCATTGCGCAAGTTACATCGCGCCTTTCCGGCGGCGGCCAAAGATTATTTCTTCGTGGATCTCCCGCGCATGGCGGTTGCGGCGATTGTCGTTAACGCACTGCCATTCGGCCGGCAAAGCCAGATTCGCCAGAGCCTTGGCCTTTGTCGCGAGTTACTGTCCAATCCGGGAAATATCCTGGTTCTGTTTCCTGAGGGCACGCGCACGGCCACCGGGCAAATGGGCGAGTTTCGCCCGGGCATCGGCCTATTGATCGGCGGCACGGGTATTCCGATTGTCCCTTGTTTTCTGGATGGCGCCTATAAGGCCTTGCCGAAAGGTGGGATTATTACCCGGCCGGCAAAAATTCGGCTTCGTATTGGCGCGCCGCGAACGTTTGGGGATTTGCCACCGGGAAAAGAGACGGCGGAACGCATCAGCACGGAACTTTGCCGGGCGGTGATGGATTTGGCGGGATAGCTTTTGTCAATGTTACCACAATAAATATCAATTAACGCGAAATTGGCAACAGTGCCAGACTGTATCTATGCAAACAATAGAACAGACATTTGAAACGTGGGATGGAGCGCGGCTTTTTTACCGCGCCTGGCAACCATCAAAACCGGCAAATAAAGCCCTGGTGCTTTTCCATCGCGGGCATGAACATTCCGGCCGTTGGCAGGAAACCGTGGAGAAGCTGGCCCTCGATGATGTTGCTGTTTTTGCCTGGGACGCACGCGGGCATGGTAAATCGCCCGGCGAACGCGGCTCGGCAGAAAACCTGGGGGTGGTTATCCGTGACATGGAGGCTTTTGTCCGGCATGTGTCGGTCCAATACGGAATCCCCGTCGAAAATATGGTCGTCCTCGCGCATAGCGTCGGCGCCGTTACCGCAGTCGCATGGGTGCACGATTTTGCGCCGCCGATTCGCGGTTTGATTTTGGGCGTGCCGGCCTTTCGTGTGAAACTTTACGTGCCGCTGGCCGTGCCGTTGTTGCGCCTGAAGCAAAAGCTTTTCGGGCACGGATACGTGAAGAGCTATGTGAAAGCGAAAATGCTGACGCACGACGCCGAACAGGCTGCCGCTTACCAGGCTGACCCGATGATTTTCCGGCAAATCGCTGTCAATATCCTGTTGGATTTACATGATACCTCTACCCGCCTGATCGCGGATGCCGGCGCAATTCATGTCCCGACGCTGATGTTTGTGGCCGGGTCGGATTGGGTGGTGAAGACGGAAGCGCAGCAGAAATTTTTTGACGGGCTTTCCTCGCCGGTTAAACGCATCGAGACTTTGCCCGGTTTTTATCACGCCATTTTCCACGAAAAAGATCGTGCGTTGCTCATTTCCAAAACGCGTGAATTTATCCTCGAATGTTTTTCCCGCCCGCCGCAGGCGCCTTCGCTACTGGATGCGGACAAACGTGGTTTTACCAAAGATGAATACGATCGTCTTTGCCAGCCGGGGAATCCCGTGTTCAACCTGGTGCGTTTCGGTTTGAAGACGCTTGGCCGGATGAGCCATGGCATCCAATTAGGATGGGAGGCCGGGTTCGATTCCGGGCGTACGCTCGACTATGTCTATGAAAACAAACCGCGCGGTCACACGCCATTAGGCCGTGCTTTTGACAGTTCCTACCTGAATAGCATTGGCTGGCGCGGTATTCGCGTGCGTAAACTCAATCTTCAAAATGTCCTGCGCGATGCCATTGAGCGCACGCATCGCGAGGGGCGTCCGGTGCGCTTGCTCGATATTGCATCGGGTCCCGGCCGCTACGTTTTGGAAACAATCCGCGACCACGCGCAAATTCCCATAACCGCGTTGCTTCGCGATTATAAAATGGAAAATGTCGAAGCGGCGCGGCAATTGGCTGAAGAACTAAAATTAAAAAATGTCACCGTGATGCAAGGCGATGCCTTTGATCGTGCCTCGCTGGCTGCCGTGAATCCCGGGCCGACGATTGGAATTGTTTCCGGCTTGTACGAATTGTTTCCCGCGAATGAGCCCCTGGTAAATTCCCTGCGCGGCCTGGCGGACGCCATTGAACCCGGCGGCTATCTGGTTTACACCAACCAGCCCTGGCATCCGCAGGTGGAATTTATCGCGCGGGTGCTGACGAACCGTGAGGGCAAGCCATGGATCATGCGCCGGCGTACGCAAGCCGAAATGGATGAACTGGTGCGGGCTGCCGGTTTCGAAAAACTGCGCGAAGAAATTGACCAGTGGGGTATTTTCAGCGTGTCTCTGGCGCGGCGAATCAAATAAACCGATACAAATTCCAGTGACGGCAACCATTTCATCCCGGCCAGCGAAAAGTTCCGCGGCAGCTACCTCGGCCGCGTTGAGCCTGCTCTTCGTGATCGTTTACAGTTCGTGCAATTGGATCACTGCGCATCGCACGGACGTTGGTACATGGTATTACGGGTGGGAAAAATACATTCCCTTCGTCCCGCTGATGATTGTGCCGTACATGTCCATTGACCTTTTTTATGTTGCCGCGCCATTTCTTTGCACCAGCCGGGAAGAATTGCGTGTATTCGCACGAAGAATTGCTTTTACCATTCTTGTCGCCGGCGCATTTTTTCTGGCGATGCCCTTGAAACTTGGCACGCCGTTGCCGCAACCTGCAGGTTGGACGGGTGTACTTTTCAAATTTCTCCATGGCTTTGACCAGCCGACGAATCTCTTTCCTTCGCTGCACATCGCCCTCCGAACGGTCCTTGCGAGCCTTTACGCCCGGCATAGCAAAGGGATAGTTCGCGTGGCCAGTAATATCTGGTTTAGTTTGATAGGCTTTTCCACGCTGTTGACGTACCAGCATCATATCGTGGATATCGTTGGCGGGTTTGTTTTGGCGGCAATTGCTTTTTATATCTTTCGCGAAGATCAATCGCGTTTGTCCGTTATCCCGAACCGTCGCATGGGTGTCTATTATGCAGTTGGCGCGCTGGCAGTATCTGGTCTGGCGGCGATATGTTGGCCCTGGGCCTCCATTCTTCTTTGGCCGGCCATTTCACTTATGATTGTGGCTGCGGCCTATTTTGGTCTCGGACCGGCCATTTACCGGAAGACTGGTGGCCGGATTCCATTGAGCGCGCGCTTGGTGCTGTGGCCGTGCCTAATCGGGCAATACCTGTCGCTTCTGTACTATCGCCGCCAGTGCGACGCCTGGAGCGAGCTTACGCCAAACGTTTGGATTGGCGCGAAGTTGAGCAAGCGAGAGGCTGCGGAAGCGAAACGGCGCGGCGTGGCCGCCGTGCTCGACCTGACGGCTGAATTTTCCGAAACACCCGCATTGCTCAATCTCACTTATAAAATTATCCCAGTATTGGACCTGACAGAATTAAGCCAGGCACAATTACAGGAAGCGGTTGAGTTTATCACGAGACACACAAACAATGGGATTGTTTACGTCCATTGCAAGATTGGTTACTCCCGCACTGCTGCCGTGGCGGGTGCCTATTTGCTCGCTTCTGGCCAGACGGCGACGGTGGACGAAGCGATTGTGCGGCTTCGAAAAGTGCGTCCCTCTATTATTATTCGGCCTGAAGCTTGCGTCGCATTGGCTGCGTTTAAGCGTCCTCAGTTTGCCGGGCCTGTCACCGTAAATTGAGACTTAAAATTATCCAAACCATTAGCATGGGCGAATACGTGAAAAATTTCACAAACTTTTCTTGCCAGCGGGAGGGCAATTCTAATAGCATCTGCGGCGTTTGAAATCCGCATCGCTTTCGAGCGGTTTTTGAATTGAGGAAGTTGCGCGCTACGGGCGCCCCAAAACTATTTTAATGTCAGCGATTTTTCCGAAGTGGACAAACTGGTTACCGTTGGTTCTAGGCGTCGGCGCGGCGCTGACCGGCGGGGCCGTGACTGTCGGTGCCTGGTATTACTTTACCCCCAAATATACCAATATTGGTTATCAACCGGTGCAGCCGGTGCCTTTTTCCCATAAAATTCATGCCGGCCAACTGGGCATTGATTGCCGTTACTGTCACAATGGTGTTGAAAAATCTTGGTTTTCCAATCTTCCCGGCGCTTCGACCTGTATGAATTGCCATAGCCAGGTGCTGAAAGATGACGCCCGCCTGGCCATCGTCCGAGAAAGCGCGGCCACGGGCAAACCGGTTCCCTGGGTCCAAGTGCATGTGGTTCCGGATTACGCTTACTTTAACCATTCCGTCCACGTCAGCCGCGGTATCAGTTGCGTGGAATGCCACGGCCGTGTTGACCAGATGGATGAAGTGCACCAGGACAAGCCTCTCAGCATGAGCTTTTGCCTCAATTGCCACCGTGATCCGGCGGCGCACATCCGTCCAGAGAGTAAAGTCACCGATTTAGGCTGGAAATGGAGCACCAATGCCGACCAAAACGCGGAGCTGCAATTAAAGAACGGCACGCAAATGGTCCACGACTGGAAAGTACAATCGCTGCAGGACTGCTCGGCCTGCCATAGATAATGAATTCAAATTCGAACAATTCAACGCCCGCAATGACCGGCCGCCGTTACTGGAAGAGCATGGATGAACTGGCGGACACGCCGGAGTTCAAGGACTGGCTGCACCGGGAGTTTCCCAAGGGCGCGAGCGAATTGAACGATGGCCCAACGCGCCGGAATTTCCTGAAAATCATGGCGGCATCGTTCGCTCTGGCAGGTTTGGGCATTGCCGGCGGGGGTTGCCGCCGTCCGGAAGAAAAGCTGGAGCCGTTTGGCAAACAGCCGGAAGATTACGTTTTTGGCACGTCGGAATACTTTGCTACGGCCATGCCCACACGCACGGGCGCGATCCCGCTGGTGGTGAAGTCTTATGATGGCCGGCCGGTAAAAATCGAAGGTAATTCGTTTTATCCGGGCAGCAACGGCGGCACGGACCGCTACGCGCAGGCTTCCATTCTCAATCTTTACGATCCGGATCGCGCGCGCAGTTATAAAAACGCCGATAAGGTGGTTTCGCGCGAGGATGCCACTAAGTTCCTCAGCGATTTGTCCGCAAAATTTTCGGCGAACGGCGGCGACGGCCTGGTTTTCTGGGCCGAAAGCAGCACTTCGCCTTCGCGCGCGCGACTGCAAAAGATTATCGCGGGCAAGTTTCCCAAGTCGCAGTGGTTTACTATTGATGCGATTGCCTCAAGCATCCACCAAAGCGCGGCCACGCAGTCATTTGGCCAGTCAGTCCGTCCGATTTTCAATTTTGACAAGGCCAAGGTCATTCTCTCGCTCGATTGCGATTTCCTGGGCGGCGAAGACGATTGCCACAATCACATCCGCAAATTCACGGCTGGCCGCTCGCCGGAAAACATGAGCCGGCTTTACAGCATCGAATCGCTGTTCACGTTGACCGGCGCGAGCGCGGACCATCGGTTGCGCGTGGCGGCCAGCCTCGTGGGCGCTATTGCTGCAGCTATTTCCGGCCAAATCGGCGGCACATCGGCGGCGGTTCCGGCTGGAGTGGATGCGAAGTGGATTTCTGAATGCGCCAAAGATTTGGCTGCCGCAGGCAAGAATGCCCTGGTGGTGGCGGGCCAACGCCAGCCGCTGGAAGTTCACCTGCTGGCTTATGCCATTAATTCCTTACTGGGTTCCGTGGGCAATACGGTGACATTGATCCCGGCACCCGAAATTCCCGAAGGCGATTTCAACAAGGCCAATCCCAACACGATTGTCGTGCTTGGCGGCAATCCCGCTTACTATTTCAACAAAGCTCCGGGCGAGAAGTCGCAGACCATGGTTCGGTTCGGCTATTACGAGGACGAAACGTCCGCCATCAGCCAGTGGAATTTTCCGGCGGCGCATTATTTGGAATCATGGGGCGATGCGCAAACCAGTGATGGAACATTGGTTCCTGTCCAGCCGTTGATTCAGCCGCTGTTCGGCGGCATGACCGAACTGGAATTTTTGGCCCGCATTGCCGGTGAATCACAAACCAGCGCTTACGAAATCGTCAAAACTACCTTCAACGGCTCTGACCAGGATTGGAAGACATTCCTTTTCAACGGTTTTGCCGGAGAGCCGGGCAGGACGCAAAATCTATCGTACCAGACGGCGAACGCGCCTTCATTCTCCAGCGCCGTGCCATCGGCCAACAGCCTGGAAGTCGTTTTCTATCGCGACGCCAAAGTGGACGACGGGTTTTACGCGAACAATGGCTGGATGCAGGAATTGCCTGATCCGATCACCAAGATCACGTGGGACAATGTGGTATTAATCAGCCATAAAACGGCACGCGAGTTGGGCGTGCAAAATGGCGACATGGTGGAAATCAATTTAAATGGCCGTGTGGTGCAGGGTCCGATTTGGACGCAGCCAGGCATGGCGGATTATTCGCTTGGCCTGGCGCTCGGTTACGGGCGTGAGAAGTCCGGGCGCATCGGCACTCTCGTGGGTTTCAACGCGTACAAGATTTTCCGGGGCAAATATGTCGAGACCGGCGCGACGCTGAAGAACACCGGGCAGACGCGTGTGATCGCGACCACGCAATCGCATTGGTCCATGGAAGGCCGCCCCGCAGTGCGCGAAGCGAACCTGGGCGATTTTGAGAAAGACCCGGCCTTTGCTGATGAAATGCACGACAAAGAGCCGCCGGTGGTCGCGCCGCTGTATCCGAACCCATTCGATGAGGCGAAGAAAACGGCTTACCAGCAATGGGGCATGGTGGTGGATTTAGGTTCGTGCGTCGGGTGCGGCACCTGCGTCGTAGCCTGCCAGAGCGAAAACAATATTCCGATTGTTGGCAAAGACCAGGTCTTGCGCGGCCGCGAAATGCATTGGATGCGCATTGACCGCTATTATACGACCGATCCGAAGCGCAAAAATAATCCGTCGCTCCTCGATTGGAACGCGGACATGAACAAGACCGACGCTGAGCAGCAGTTCGCGAACTGGATCGAAGACGTGCAGGCGGTGAACCAGCCGATGCTTTGCCAGATGTGCGAAGCCGCGCCGTGCGAAAACGTTTGTCCGGTGGCCGCGACGTCCCATGACGCCGAGGGCCTGAATGTGATGGCGTACAACCGTTGTGTTGGCACCCGCTATTGCTCGAACAATTGCCCGTATAAAGTGCGGCGCTTCAATTATTTCGATTACAACAAACGCGACCTTTCGGAACTGAAAGGCCCCGTGTACCCGACCCCGCTGTTGCACAAGACCGATGGCAAATGGGACATGGTCACGTGGTGGCAGCATCGCGAAGCGCCGATGTTCCCGGAAGGGACTGATTGGGACTTGATTAAGATGGTCAAGAACCCGGATGTGTCGGTGCGCATGCGCGGTGTCATGGAAAAATGTACCTATTGTGTGCAGCGCATTCAGCAGGCTGAAATCACCCAGAAGGTAAAGGCCGGCCCGACGGGTAATGTTCGTTTGATGGAAGCTGAAGGCACCATTCCCAAGACCGCCTGCCAACAGGCATGTCCGGCCGGGGCGATTGTCTTCGGCGATATCAGCGACCCGAACAGCACCGTTTCAAAACGGAAAGCCGACTCGCGCAATTACGCAGTGCTCCAGGAATTGCTGACCAAGCCGCGCACGACGTACCTGGCGCGCATTCGCAACCCGAATCCCGCCATGCCGGATTATCATGCGCCTTACAGCACGGAAGAATATAAATCGTTCGGCGGCCAATTTCAGTCCGCTGAGAAAGGAAACAGTTAATGGCTGACGCTTCGACCAATTTGGAATCGCTCGCGCCCCCGGCGGAACTCCGCCGCATGGAAGCGGTGCCGAACCAGAGCCTTGGCTGGTTCACGGACAAGCTTGCGGCATTCAATGAAGGCAAAACGCCCTTGTGGTGGTGGATTCTGTTCCTGCCCACGGCATTCGGGGCCACGGTCATTTTGCCATTGGCGCTGTTTTATAAAATATCCATCGGTGTCGGCACGTGGGGCAATAACATGCCGGTCATGTGGGGCTGGGACATTATTAATTTCGTCTGGTGGGTCGGCGTGGCGCACGCGGGCACCCTTATTTCGGCGATGCTCTTTTTGACCCGGCAGCACTGGCGCACGGTGATCGGCCGCGCAGCGGAAACAATGACCGTTTTCTCGGTGGCGATGGCGGGTTTGTATCCGGCCGTGCACATCGGGCGCGAATGGATGGCATGGTTCATGTTCCCGATACCGACGTACGAGGGCATGTGGCCGCAATTTCGTTCGCCGCTGATGTGGGACGTTTTTGCCGTCAACACTTACCTCATCGTTTCGTCCACGTTCTGGTACATGGGCTTGATTCCCGACCTGGCGGTGATGCGTGACCGGGCGAAAACCCGCGTCAGCAAGTTCCTCTATGGCCTGTTCGCACTCGGCTGGACCGGTTCGGCGCGGCACTGGCATAATTACGAAAAGGCCTATCTCATCCTGTCCGGCGTGGCGACGTTGCTGGTGTTTACGGTTAGCTCCATCGTCGGTATGGACTTCGCCACGGCGCAAATCGCCGGCTGGCACGAAACGATTTTCCCGTTCTATTTCGTCGCCGGCGCTGTGTGTTGCGGCTTCGGCATGATTTTGGTGCTGCTCATTCCCTTGCGCAAATGGTGCCATTTGGAAGACATCATTACGATGGGGCACATTGATAAGATTTGTAAAATGACGCTGATGATGTCCTGCATCATGGGATACATCTACGTGGTGGAATTTTTGATTGCCTGGTATTCGGGCAATCCCTATGACGCTTGGGTTTTCGGCCACCGCATGTTCGGCCATCAATATTGGTATGGCGGCTGGATGATGATCGTGGTGAACGCCACGATACCGCAATTGCTCTGGATCAAAAAAGTGCGTCAGAACTTGGTACTCATTTTCCTTATCGCCCTGGCGCTGAACGTCGGCATGTGGTGGGAACGCTTCACCATCATCGTCGGTTCCTTGTACCAGGATTTCTTGCCGTCCAACTGGGGTGTGTATTATCCCACCTGGGTGGACGCGGCTGTCTATATCGGCACGCTCGGTACCTTCTTCATGCTCTATCTGCTCTTTGTGCGGTTCCTGCCCATGGTTCCGATTTCGGAAGTGAAAGGCGTTTCGCCTGAGGCGACCACCCATCGCCCGGCTAAGCCTGTGAAAGGAGCGAAGCCATGAGCGAAAAGAATTACGGCATCTCCGCTGAGTTTAGCTCCGCTGCTGATGTCCTCGAGGCGGCGAAAAAAGTACGTGATGCCGGGTATCGTCGTTGGGATGTTTTTTCACCGTTCCCGGTCCATGGGCTCGACAAAGTCATGAACCTCGGCAATTCGAAAGTCGGCTGGTTTGCCTTCCTGTTCGGTGCGGGCGCATTCGTTGGCACGATGGGAATGATTTGGTTCATGAACGATTTCGACTATCCGATCATTATCGGCGGCAAGCCTATGTTTAGCACGCCGATGTCCGTGGTGCCGTCGTACATTCTGCTGGTGTTGTTCTCGGCGCTGGGCGCATTCATCGGCATGGTCGCGCTGAACCAGTTGCCGCGGCATCATCATCCGCTGTTTGCCAAGAAACGTTTTGAACTGGTGTCGCGCGATAAATTTTTCCTGGTCATCGGGTCGGCTGATCCGAAATTTTCTGAAACCGAAACCCGCAAGCTGCTCGAGCAACTCGGCGGCGGGCACATCGAACTGGTGGAGGACGAATAGTGCGCCAGGCCATTTCCATAATTATTTCGATGGCGCTGATTGGTAACGCCGTTGGCGTGGCCGTGATTTGCATTGCCGGTTTTCGTGGCGAAGTGCTGCGCAAACCGCCCCTGGAAATTTTCGCAGACATGAACCGCCAGCCGAAATTAAAGCCGCAACGGCCTTTTGACTTCATGCCCAATGGCGTCAGTTCCCAATTGCCGCCCCCGGGCACCATCGCGCGCAGCCAGCCCATTAAAACCACGGACGGCGCGGTGTATGCGTTCGAAGACTCGCCGGTGAACACCGGGAAAATCACCGGCATGACCAATTTCGTTGAAAACAATCCTTTGCCCGTTAATGCCGAACTGATCGCCCGTGGCCGGGACCGTTTTGACATTTATTGTTCGCCCTGTCACGGCAAGCTCGGCGACGGCAATGGCATCACCAAAAAGATTGGCGTGATGCCGGCTGTGGCGAATTTGCACGACGTGCGCATCGTCACCATGGCAGACGGGGAAATTTTTAACACGATTACCTACGGCAAAAGCACGATGGGCGCTTAC
>Ga0335083_10001327_pt1 | contig 34175 bp, 34 predicted proteins | sample Lox_Sample_42_FD_206716 | JGI IMG/M metagenome (GOLD analysis project Ga0335083, IMG submission 206716) | Soil microbial communities from Loxahatchee National Wildlife Refuge, Florida, United States - Lox_Sample_4.2 | ecosystem: Environmental > Terrestrial > Soil > Wetlands | place: USA...
CATTGTCATGAGCGGTCATCTTCTTGACCGCTTCCGCTGACGAAGAATCTCCGATCTCCCCGAGGCTGCGGATGGCCGCTTCCACCACCGAGACTTCCGGATCTTGAAGCAATTCAATCAGTGCAAGAACTGCGCTTCTCTTCCCACGGCAACCCAAAGTGCCACAGATCTGGATGCGCCGCTCGGGACTACAACGCTCGAGTTCGGCCACAAGCCGGCGCTCATATTCGACCGAGTAGAAATCGATGGTCGTCCCACAGCTTCCACACACGATGTGAGTCGCGTCCGTCTCGCTCCAACATGCCGGGCAGAGAATTTCCATACAAACCTTCTCGATGGCTCGCAACAAGGCCCCAACCAACAGGCGAGACCTGAGTTCTGCGCGGTTGCGTGCAGGAACTCTATGCGAGCCGGCAAATACGAATATTGCGACGCTTGTTAAGGGGACAGATTGAACTCAGACGACAACTCCCGATGCAAGCATCCAGGAGTCATTAGCCGTCCGATCTTAAAAGGAAGGAACAGCGGTTAGCGGTGGTACTCCTTCACCGGTAACAACCCTTTCAGTTTATCCGGATGATAATCGCTGTCAAGAGCACCGACAGGATTCGCTCGATCACCGTCGATCATTGCATAGACGGTCTCGGAAGCTTGGTCCAAGGCCATCTCACTCGGCAGATGCCGGCGCAGAAGCTCCTCTCGAGAGATCCACAACTGAAGCCGGAGCGGCGTAAGGCGACGGCACCTCAGACCCTTGGGATTAAACGACCAGACAAGACTGTAGATCAGAAGGTTTTCGAAGGCGTCGTGAACCCGTCCGATCCACACGGGATCAGGAGAAACGATCGTGAATCCGCACTGCCGAATGATCGCCTCCAGATTGCCCTTACGGCTTCGCCACAACCAGCACACCTGCGCCCGAAAAGCCTTCATGTCCATCATCTGCTGGTCCGTGGCGGCGTGCAGTGCGAGGTCCTGCAAGGATTCTAGAAAGGCCGTGCGGAACCGAGCACCAACTCCCAGCCCCACCGCGGTGCCCAGCGTCCGCTCTATATTCTCATTCCACAGATGCAGGTCACCAATCCGGTCCCCGGCATAGATCTCTGTACCATCTGCAAGCAGAACGTGTTTTGTCGAAGAGCGCTCCGACATTCTGAAGATACACGTGGGCCTTCCACAGAATTCTCGAATGGCCATCGCCTTACGAAGACCTCGATCCACACCCCGCACGCAGAGGTGCAATCCCCAAGTGCAGATGAAACAGAGGATGGACGGACCTTGGCGGAGCCCGCCTTCCGCCCGTTCTTGCGGGCCGAGCGGTTTGCTCCCAGGTGTAACCTCCGGTCGATTGTTCCACGAGCCCGCCAGAAGGGCAGCCCACGTCTTGAGCTCTTCCTTGAATCGTCCCACGAGCATTTCCTTTGACAACCGAGTTGTCGAAAGGAGTCATTAACCCGAGGGGTGAATTCGGCGGACTCCATCACCTTGCTTTTCCCGATTCTGTGCTTTGACCACGACTGCTCTGTGACTTGTTAGCCCGAAACCAAGTGAACTTTTAGCATGTTGGTGGCGCCTGACCTTCCCAGTTGATCTCCTGCCACGAACAATATGTGGCTTCCCGCCTGAACCCGGGCCCGAGCCGTTATTTCCCGGTCCATAAATTCGGTCATCTTTTCGAGTGATTCGAAAGTCGGAGCGACCAGCGGCGTAACTCCAAACCAAGCGGACAGCTGACGCGCCACTGAATCCGCTGGAGCAAAAGCAAGGATGGGAACGATGGGGCGACGAGCGGCAATCAAGTGGGCAGTCCGCCCACTCTGTGTGAAGACCACGATCGCCTCAATCCCGCCGGAACTCGCCATGCGACAAGCTGCATCCGCGATAACTTCGGTGTGGCCAATCAGGTTCCTGTTGGTCAATTGCGACTCGTAGATTGGGGAGTGCAATTCCGCCACACGTGCGATTTCCGACATAGTCCGCACACTGTCGACAGGGTGCTTTCCCCTTGCCGTCTCTCCGGAGAGCATCACGGCGTCGGTGCCGTCGTAAACCGCATTGGTGATATCGCTCACCTCGGCGCGAGTGGGTACGGGATTTTCCATCATCGATTCGAGCATCTGGGTTGCGGTGATGGCAAAGCGGTTGTGCTGCCGCGCTTTCTCGATCACGGTTTTCTGTATGTGTGGAACCTCTCCCATCGACATCTCCACACCTAGGTCGCCGCGCGCCACCATTACGCCATCGGAAGCCTGTATGATTTCGTCGATCCTCTGCCACGCCTCCGGGCGCTCTATCTTTGCGATGATCGGTATAGCAATCGACTCTTGGTTCAGAGTCTCCCGCAAACTCCAAATGTCGGCCGCGCACCTTACGAACGACAACGCGATCATGTCGACGTGCTGACGAAGACCCTGTTCAAGATCGTTGCGGTCCTTTTCCGTCAGAGCGGGTGCGCTGAGATTCGTGCCGGGCAGATTGATTCCCTGATGGTCGCAAAGGACTCCACCGCGAATCACGCGGCAAACCGCCGAAACGCCGTCCGTGTCGAGCACTGTCAATTCCACTGCCCCGTCAGCCAGCAGGACTCGATCGCCGGCTCGAACGTCGTGCGCGAAGTTTTCGTACGTCGTAGAAGCTTGCGCAGTAGTGCCCATCACCTCCTGAGTTGTAATCCGGAATCGTTGTTCCTTGGTGATCGAGGCGGATCCTGATCGAAAGGTCCCCAGCCTGATTTTGGGGCCCTGGAGATCGAGCAGAATACCAGTGTAGGTATCGCAGTCGCGCGAGCACTTGCGTATCAGCTGAACATACTGCGCTTGGGTGTCGGGATCTGCATGCGAAGCATTGATGCGAAAGATGTCCGCGCCCGCTCTCATCAACTCGGCGATCTGATCGTAAGAATCGCATGCCGGTCCAAGCGTGGCGATAATGCGAGTGCGTCGTTGCGGCATCGCGGGCTCCGGTGCGCGCACCAACCCTGGTTCCACCGTACTCACCGATTTGCCTCCTTCGTAAGCTGCATAGTCTTGCCTTTGAGTGCCACAGAGAAATACTTGGTCTCGCAAAAAAGGGGTGCCTCACTGACGTGCGCCGGATCATCTAGTGGCGCTTGGAGCCATGCGCCTGCAGCGAACCGAGCACCTGCTTCGCAATTGAACGCACCGGCGGACTATCAGTCGCCGCGATTCTGGTAATCGTCGGCACGACCGAGGTGTCTCCAATTTCGCTCAATGCGCGCAAGGCCGCGACGCGAACGAGCGGCTCGGGATCGGTAGCGAGCAGGACAAGAAGATGGGGAATCGCGCTTCGTTTCTCGCGTTCCCCGAGCGCGAGGCAGATCTGCGCGCGCTTGGCAGCATCACTCTTGTCGAGCAAAGCGATCAGTTGATGTTCGTATTCGTGGGAATAGACATCCACACCGGTGCCACATCTGCGGCAAATCGTCGGAGTGCCGGTTATCTCGCCCCAGCAGTTTGGACAGTATGCCAGCATGATTCCTCCAGTCGCCTACGGAAACACGTTCAGGTTGCGATGTGTCAGCTTCCGTAGCCTTGACGGTCTCGTTCGCCAGTGGATATGCCAGTCGAACCAGTCGGCACTCCGACCTCCCGGGACAAGAACTCGCCTTGCCAGGAGTCATCAGCCATCCGACCTAACGTGGAAGGAAAGCGGTTAGCGGTGGTACTCCTTCACCGATAACAACTATATTTATTATAGATGCTGATCGGATTCGGAAGATGGCAAATTCTTAGCTTGTCTATCGCGGGGCACTGAGCTAAACTTCGCTCGTGGGTGAGGGAGTTCGCCCTTAACCGCTGTCCTTCCGATTCGCCAGGGCAGCTGATGACTCCTGACAAGGACGCTTGTCTCGGGGGTCGTTGCCTGGCAGCCATTCCTCAAATCAAGCGACCTGGATTCGAGTTGATCTCGAGCGCAGGCCCATGAAAAAAACTGCCCAGTATGCCCACGCTTATCTCATCTATCGGCACGATCATCTACCGACTGATTTTCCGGTAGAAGCAGATTTCGCAGGACTCGTATGCGGACTGTTCTTGCCGCCCAAGCGGCAGGGGAGGTTTGCCGTTGCTTCTTGCCCCGCGAGGATTCTGCTTCTTTTTCCGCATATAGTGACAGTCGTTCCCCACCCGTCCTCGGGATCGCCGCGGCTCAACGTCCGCCTGAGTGACATTGCCGTGATCGAGCAGCGCCACCTGTTTCCGGACGCGAGTATCACAATCCGGGCCGCAGATGCGATACAACAGTGGCCGTATGACCTGCACGAGGAAGGATTGGTCGCGGAGTTCCTTTTCCAGCTGCGGCAACTCTTCCTAACCAATCAACCGAAAGAGCGACCAGTCGGCCGCGGTGTGTTTGGCGAACCGCTGGATCACAAGTTTGGTTGCGGCGAGTCGGACAACGTGGACCGCGGGGAGGCATTGAACACCCGGTTCTTCAGCGCTCCATCTACCATGGTCAAGAAGAAATGGCTGTTCCGGACAAATGTATCGATTCCGGGGGAGTACCTCGCACTGACCTCGCGAAGGATTCTCTGCCTGTCTGATCAGATCGATGGAGTCTATCAGCAGAGCGGGATCATGTCGCGATATGCTCCCTTGCGCCGCATATCCGACATTCGTTTTAGCCGGCAGGAGAACACCTGCGAGATTAGTCTGGAATTCTTCGAGAACATCCGGTGGTCCGTGCCGATCCAGCCTGATTTCTGTGATGAAGCTGAATCCTTTACCAGGCAGACACGCGGGCTGTTGCTTTGGCATGAAGTCCAAAAAATGGCCTGAGCACCAACGGTCGAAAGGGCATGGGGATTGTGAATGGATGAACGCCTGGAAATGTGGCTCGTGCGCCATGGGGAAACGGAGTGGAGTATGAAGGGCGCCCATACGGGATTTACAGATGTCGCTCTTACCGACCGGGGAAGGCACCAAGCAGCCATGATAGGCCGACAACTGGAAGGAAAACGCTTTGTTCGAGTGTTGACCAGTCCTCGTGAGCGCGCCCGGGAGACCTGTCGGCTGGCAGGTTTTGGAAATACCGCCCAGACGGAGGATGCGATCCAGGAGTGGAACTATGGATCCTACGAAGGAAAAACGACCTCCGAGATCAGACAGGTCCGGCCGGAATGGTCGATCTGGAAAGACGGTCCCCAAGATGGCGAGACCATCGATCAGGTGGCGGCGAGAGCGAATTTGGTCATCACGGATTGTGTGAGTTTCTCAGGCGCCGTGCTGTTATTCTCGCACGCTCATTTCCTCCGCATTCTCGCGGCCTGTTGGTTGGGACTCGAGCCAGGCACAGCGCGCTTCTTTGGCATGGATGTCGCTTCCCTTAGCGTCCTTGGCCACGAGCGAGAAACTCGAGTGATTCGACTGTGGAACGACGTCGCTGGCCTGCTGCCGAATCGGAGGGTACGCGCCATCGGCAATCAAGAGAATAACGTAGGAAGCACACGGGTGAAACAATGATCGTCGAAGGACAGGATGCAGAAGCGGTCTGCGGAAGGCTTATCGCGCTCGGTTATGCTGAGCAGAACCGGATACGGATGCACGGTGAGGAATTTGAATCGACTTCGAATCCATTTGCCGATGAAAACGGATTTGCAGTTCAGGCGATTTCGACCAGATTGAGGGAAATGAAACTCTTGCGCATTCCACTTTCCGGTTGTGCGAACCGCTGCCGGGAGTGGGCAAGGTTCACGAGCCGACGCTGCATGATGGGGTGATACTCAAGAGACTTTCCTCGTTTCGTGGTATTGATGCGTCCCGAGATGTAGATCACCGGAATCGAGTTTGATGTTTCATCTTTTTCTTCGAAAGGAGCACTTATGGTACCTGCGCTCGAAGGTGTCGAACCGAAGGAGATTTGGAAGCATTTTGACGCACTGGCAAAGATTCCCCGCGCCTCCACCAAAGAGGCAGCCGTCATTGACTATGTGCTTTCGCAAGCCGGACATGGCGGCCTCGAGGTCATGCAAGACAAGACAGGCAACCTGGTTGTGCGCAAACCGGCGCATAAGGGACGAGAGGCCACGCCGATGGCTCTGTTACAGGCACACCTTGATATGGTTTGCGAGAAGAATGAAGGGACGGTTCACAATTTTGATACCGACCCGATCCAGATCATGCGCGACGGCGATTGGCTGAGAGCGGAAGGCACCACACTCGGCGCCGACAATGGAGTCGGTGTCGCTGCGGCGCTGGCCGTAATGGAAAGCAAAGACATCAATCATGGACCTCTCGAATTCGTTTTCACCATCGATGAGGAATCTGGGTTGACGGGCGCTTCGCAGTTTCCCGCCGGGATGCTGAAATCCAAATACTTCCTCAATCTCGACAGTGAAGAAACCGGAACGATCTACATCGGCTGCGCCGGAGGCATCAACACGACGGGGCGGCGGAAGATCTCGCTGCGTGCACCAAGTTCAAATGCAGCCTGGCGAGTCCAGGTGTCGGGCTTGAAGGGCGGCCACTCCGGCGTAGATATTCACGCGGGACGCGGGAACGCCCTGCGCATTCTGGGTGGGGTTCTGCAGACTGTGATCGGTAATCTTGCTGTCGAGATCTCGGACGTACAGGGGGGCAGCGCGCACAACGCGATTCCCCGGGAAGCCTCTGCGACGATCGTTCTCGATGAACGCAAAGGCCAAGAATTACGCGCCCTCATCGCCAAAGCCGAATCCGATTGCAAATCAGATTTGGGATCTTTCGATCCCGGGCTGATTATTTCGGCCGACAAGATTAAAGTTCCGGAAAAAGTGCTGAATCCTCCTGACGCGCAGCGTATCGCCGACCTGCTGGTGAGTCTGCCGCACGGGGTTCTGGCCATGAGTCCGGACGTCTCTGGGTTAACCCAGAACTCTACGAACTTGGCGACCATGACGACGAAAGGCGGACGGGTAGAGATTGTCACCAGCCAGCGGAGCGCCCTGGAGAGCAGCAAGTGGGCGGCCGCACGCATGGTGGCGACCATCTTTCGGCTCGCTGGATTCAAGGTCGAACATTCCGTCAGCTATCCTGGTTGGAAGCCGGAACCGAAAAGCGACATCGTACTGAAGCTTCAAGCGGTCCATGAAAAGATATTCGGGCAGCCTGCCAAGTTGCTCGCCATCCATGCGGGTCTCGAGTGCGGAGTGATCGGCGAGAAGTATCCCGGCATGCAGATGGCGTCGTTCGGACCAACGATCATCGATGTGCACAGTCCCCACGAACGCGTACAGATCTCCACGGTAGAAGCGTTCTGGAAATACCTGCGGGCAGTCTTAGAGTATCTCTAAGTCTTCATAGGGGATTTGCTCTCGGCCGGTTCGCGCTCTGATGCCTCCAGTCTCTTGAGCACGTCCACGAAGCACTGGCGCGCCGATTCGTCCCCATGCTCTGCCGCACGGTGATACCAATATGCGGCATGGGTCAGACTCGCAGCGACGCCCTGACCCAGTTCGTACATCACTGCAAGATTGAACTCGGCGGTAGGATAGTTCTGCTCGCCAGCCTTTCGATACCAGAATGCAGCTCGCACATAATCCTGTGGGACGCCGCGTCCCAACCGGAAGAGGCCGCCAAGGTTCGATTGAGCAGGGGCAAAGCCTTGCTCGGCAGCCTTCTCATACCAAATCGCAGACATTTCCAGATCGGCGGGCACGCCGCGGCCAAGTTCGTACATCACGGCCAAATTAAACTGCGCGGTCGGGTCGCCGTTCTCAGCGGCCCTGGCAAACCAAAAAACGGCTCTCTCGTCGTCTTTAGGCCAACCATGTCCTTGCTCATATGCGCGCGCAAGGTTGTTTTGCGCCTCTGGATTGCCTTGCAGCGCTGCCTTCCACCAGCTGATTGCGGCTTGTTTATAATCCTTGTCGGCTAATCCGGCTCCCTGATAATAAGCAAGACCGATGTAGAACTGTGCCTCGGCGTGATTCGGATTACGCCGCAAGCATTGCGCGAAAAATCGAACGGCCTCGCCGTATTGTTGCTGGTCCCAATGGCCCACACCCGTTTGGAACAAACGTTCGGCTTCCGCCTTGCCTACGACATCCTCAACTCCACGGCGGACTAGGGACAGCCGGGTTGACGGAAGAGCCAGTGATCGTGGGTTCGTGGGTTCGTTGCTCATCGCTAAACCTTCATCAATCCTTCGTGGCGGACCGCGTTGTCAGATCGCGCCGGGCAACCTCAATTCTGGTTCGTAAGTCTGCTGCCATCTGGGCAAGTAAATCCTCGCCCGCGGCAAACGCAGCATCCGATTGCGATTTCAGTTTGCCGATATCCGAATTCGTCAGTCTTCCGATTTCAAGATCGATCTGAGACAGGCGGGCATTGACTTGCGTGATTTGTCGCGTCACGCGGAGCACGTTGGCGGCAAGGTCACCACCTTGCACGGATTCGGGACTGGTCTCGTAATCTTCAAGAATTCTTCGCAGCGCGTCGTGGTCGCCGCGCTGGTACGCATCGTTTGTCTGTTTCATGAGGAGTTCACGCTTCCGCCGGTCGGATTCGTCTGCGGCTAGGTCGGGATGGACTCGCTTGGCGACCTCCCGGTACAGACTCTTGAGAGATGCGGGCGCATGAAACTCTTGCGGCGAACCGTCGTCTTCGACAAATGGGTTAACGCGGCCAGGCCTCTTGCGGGCTCGCCACCAAGGTGAGTGCATCCTCTCTTTGCCGGGATCTTCTCCCGCCAACTCACAAATCTTGGCATCCCAGGTTTCGTAGTCATCGCCTGACCATTCATCAGCAGCATTCTTCGATAGCCAAGCGGCGAGTTTCTCGCTCCAGTCGTCGAGTTCGGCATAGAGAGAGCCGACTTCGCGAAGATAGCGAAGGCGGAAAGCGGTAAGTTCAGCCTGCAGGTTGGCAAGAAACAGTTCTCGATCGGCGAGTATGCTTCGAAGCCTTATGAGTTCCCAGTTCTTTTGCGCGAGTTCTTCCTCGAGTGGCGCGAGCCGACGAACCAGGGACATGTCTGGCTTCTGCGATAGATCATCAGGCAGATTCGAAAACTGAGAGTCATGCGACATTGGCGAGGTTGCTCGTTTCAGCCGAGCAGGGACCCACATGGTAGGAGCCGTTAGCCTTTCGGCAGTTCGGCGGGCCCCATCGCCAACCTTGGTTTCTCGAGTCCACGATACTGTCGCGGACCGGACCTGTCAATCCGATGCGTAGGTCCAGATGTCCAATTTGTAGAAGTGAGGACGGTGCTCGATGTCGCTTTCAGGCTTACAATAGAATTCAGGTGAAGGGGTTCACCGTTAAACGCTGTTCCCGCCAAAAGCAGGGGTGGCTGATGACTCCTACGAGATCAGAGTAGGAAGGAGCTGCCTAATGAACGTCCTGCGATTCCTCCATCAATTCACGCATGACGGATCCCAGCCAGGTGCAGTTGCGATCGACTTGAGCAGGCGGCCGGCGTTGTCTCGACGACCGGGGATGCACCAGCCGATCGAAGATCTTGACGGAACTCCGTTCACCACAGCAGACCATGAACTTCTGCATCAAATGGGCATCTGCATGGGGATCAAAGTAGTGATAAGTGGCCCCGTCGACAATTCCCCAATCGATGGTAGGGGAGAAAATGTGGGCACCGGTATCTCCGCGCAGCCCGACTTCTCAGGTGGGAAGGTGTCGATATAAACTATTCAAAACTAGACATCGGTGAAGGAGTTCACCGTTAACCGCCATCCCTAAATCAGTCAGGGAGGCTGATGACTCCTGACAAGAGGATTCTTGTCTCGGGAGTCGTTGTCCCTGGCAAGCATCCCACACAACCTGAATCGAGGTTTTCATGTGGGAGACGGACATTTCATCATCACTGGCACAGGAGTCGGATAGAAGCGCGAAAGGTGACCAGCCTGCCCGGAAGGGCGCGCGCAGGGTGGATCATAGCGCGATCCAGATCTCCTGCAAGAACATCATGCTGACCTGCGATGGCTCCCCGTTCGCCGAGAAGGCTTTCCAAGTAGCGCGAACGATCGCACAGGATCTCGGCGCCAGGTTGCTGATCATCGGTGTAGCTCCTCTGCCGCCGAATCCAGGCATTGCTGACCTCGAACACACCATCGATCAAGCCCGCGAACGTTTCTCGAGAAGGTTCTACAAAATTCGTCTGGATGGCATGAACGAGGGGTTGCAGATCGAAACCATGCTTGCGCTGGGAGATGCGGGCGAATTGACCTGGCGCAACGCCAAACGGTTTCGCGCCCACCTAATCGTCGGCGGCTGCCCCAGCCTCAGCCCAGCCTCTGGCAGCAACACCCGTGCAGAAGAGGTGCCGCTATTCCACGTCGGCTCAAGTTCCCGTGCCGGATCGAAAAAGGAAGAAGTCTGCGTGCCCCTTCCGACAAATCAGGAGATCGAATGAACATTCGCCGACTCGTTTTGGATGTTGACAAGGCTGTGTCTCGGCCGAGCGTTGTAGAAATTGCACGGACGATCGAACAATCCCCGGGAGTTGAGGGTGTAAACGTGACCGTCACCGAGATTGACATTGAAACCGTGGGCATGGAGGTCACGATCGAGGGTGAAAACCTCGACTACGACGCGCTGGTGAGCTCCATCGATTCGACGGGGGCAGTTGTGCATAGCGTCGATGAGGTAGTAAGCGGCAGCAAAATAGTGGAACGAGTCAGCCGGAAGCGATGAATATGCGCGGATGGCGATGGCAGCGACAACTCTTGCCGGTCGTCCTTGGCCTATCGGATGGGGTGCTGACTGCGCTCACCTTGGCTACGGGGAGCCTCGTGGATCCGGGACGGCACATCTCGATGAGCATGGCGATGCGAATCTCTGCCAGCGCCTTTGCCACCGGTGCGTTCGTTTTTTTGGTCGCCCGTTACTCACAACTGCGCGCCGAGCTCGTGGTCGCGGAGCGGCAGCTCAACCTCACCTCCCATGGACGCTTGGCGTCAAGCAAGTTGGGGCGCGCCATTCTTCGGGAGGCCATCCTGGCCGCAGCGCTCTCGAGCGTGTCGAGTTTCGTGGGCGCCATGATTCCTCTGATCGTCGCTGCGTTGGTTCCGGCACACGGTTGGGCGGCTTTGGTGGCAGCGCTGATCACGCTGGCGCTTTTGGGTGCCGGTTTGGCCAAGGTCAGTTTTGGCAGCCCATGGTATTGGTCCAGCACCTTAGTCGCAGGCGGAGTCGTGCTTTCGATTCTGGGTGCCCAATTAAGGATCGTATAAGGGGAATTCTTAATGCCGAAGGTAACCGTGAGTCTGTGCGATGTCTGCGGTGATCATCTGCCGGGTGGAGATATCCCGGATGGCTATATCGTGAGTTTCTACATGCGCGGCTGGAGATATCTTCCCACTGAGCGGCCGGAACAGCCTGAGACCTTTCAGGGCGCCTTCGATGTGACCGTCTGCCATGAGTGTTTTCTACAGGGTCAACGCGTGATGGAAGCGGTCTATGCCTGGCGTGCCTTCCGCAAGGATGTAAACCTGCATGACGTTATTGTCCGTCGATCTCAGCCTAAGTTACCTCCTCGAGGAGGTCACGATGGCTAGGGCGATGGTATCGCCATGGCACATGACGACGGCAAGGCAAGCATGGCGCAGGCACAGGGGAATTCTTTTGTGTGCATTCCTGGTCATCGTAGCGGCAGTGATTGCCAGCAACGGATCGGGAAAACCGGAGTCCCGCGTCACGTTCTTGGAACTGAATCTGAGCGTGGCTGCCCTCGTTGGTTTCGTGACCAATTTCACGGCGTCTCTTTTCTTCGTGGCTTATCACCAGGAACAATCCGATGCATGGGCGCTGGCCGGCGCGCGACTTGGCGTCACGTTGTCGGGCATTCTCTTTGGTCTTGCATTGTTTCGGTTTCATTCCTTCTTTTCGGTCTGGTGGATCTGGGACCGGGGACTTGTGTGGGCGGCGTTGGTTGTTCCGGTCTACGTCAGTTATTTCCTGCTGCGGGGACACGCGAATCCCGGCCAAGGTCCGACGCTGGCTGCGGTGCTTGGCATCCTTGCGTTTCTTGATCTCCCGCTGGCTTACTTCTCCGTCGTTTTGAGAGCGAGCCACACGTCTTTGAGCAAGCAGATCGATCGAGCATATTCGCTGACTGAAAGCATGTGGTTGAGTGTCGCGCTGGCGGCAACCGCGACATGGGTCATGTATCGATGGGAAATCACGCAACGCAAAGAATTAGACCAAAAACCAATCATCACGGCCTGAGCTTGATGGCTCTTGCACAGAGTCTGCTTTTGCGAAACGAAAGGATCAGAGCAATGTCGCATCCATGGCATGACATCACACCGGGCGAACACCTACCTAAAGAGTTTCGGACGATTGTCGAAATTCCGCTGGGGTCGAGCGTCAAATACGAATTGGACAAGCCGACCGGACTCATAAGAGTCGACCGGCTGCTTTATTCCGCCGTCTACTATCCCGCGAATTACGGCTTCATCCCGCAGACTCTCGCCGAGGACGATGACCCGCTCGATGTGCTGGTGCTTTCCCAGGAAGCAGTAGCTCCACTCACCGTCATGCCCGCGCGCGCGATTGGATTGATGACCATGATGGATGGGGGAAAGAAGGATCACAAGATTATCGCTGTCGCGACCGGCGATCCGGAATTCAACGCTTTTCACGACGCGAGCGCATTGCCCCAACATCGATTGCTGGTTCTGCGTCGCTTCTTCCAGGACTACAAGCAGCTGGAGAACAAAGCGGTCGAAGTCGAGGAGATTGCATCCGTTTCGGGTGCTTACCCGGTGATTGAGGATGCGCTTCATCGTTATAGCGAATATCGACGACGGGGCTTTAAGTCTTAGACGGCCATTCGACGCCGTTTCGGCTGACAAAACGCATGCCCAAACTTCCGGAGACTCTCAATAACCGCTTAATCGTGGTCAGTGCGATTGCCGTTATTTACGCTTGCTTCCAGCTGTCGAGGTCTGAATCCATCGTATGGCGATTCATCCTGGGTTTGTTCGGATATTTGTTTGTGGCAGGAGTGTGGCAGGCCTGGGTAAGCAGAAGGAAATAGCGAATTTGTAGATGGAAACGAATGTCTCCACATAGGGAGAGTGACTTGATATGTCTATGAATCCACCGGTTTCCGATCTTCTGCTGCTCAGCAATTCGACTCAGCCGCGGCGCAATTACCTGGATCATGCCGAAACGGAAATCCGGGAAGTGCTTGGTAATAGAAAGAAAGTTCTATTTATTCCTTTTGCCATGCATGATTGCGAAAGATATGCAGAGCAGAACCGCGCCCGCTTTGCAGCCATGGGCTACGGCCTCGATTCACTTCACCGAAGCGAGGATTCGGTGGCTGCGGTTGAGGAAGCCGAAGCCATATTCGTGGGTGGAGGCAATACTTTCCGGTTGCTAAAGGCGCTTTACGACCATGATCTGCTGACTGCAATTCGCGAGCGAGTCCAAGCGGGAATTCCCTACCTCGGGTCCAGTGCTGGAACGGTGGTGGCATGTCCAACTCTAAGAACCACGAACGACATGCCAATTGTTCAACCACCGTCCTTCGCAGCGCTGGGAATAATTCGTTTTCAGATTAATCCGCATTATTGTGATGCGGATCCGTTTAGTTCACACATGGGTGAGACACGTCGACAGAGGCTCATCGAATTCGTGGAGGAGACGGGTCAGCCTGTGGTGGCTCTTCGCGAAGGTGCGATGCTCTGCTTTGAGAAAGGTCGTGCGAAGTTAAGTGGGTCTGCGTCAGCACTGATTTTTAGCAATGCTGGGGAGCCCGCCGAGATGAGTCCCGGATCTTTCTTGGATATTTGATCTCTCGTCATCGGCAAGATGTTCGATGGCGGCACTTATCGAACACGGTTTAATTCCCTCGCTTCTTGTCCTGTCTCCCGTCTGCATTCTTATCTTTATCCTTTGAGAGACATTCGTCTTCTTCCTCTTTTATCTTCGAAGGATCAATGTCGTACTCTTGCTCCTCCGCCTCGGTAAGGTTTGGATGACACTTGTTGTTTTCAGTCATTGGTCGTTTCCCTTCTGCTAGACCTGTTTTTGTCGATTCCGAACAAAGGCCAGGGGTTGATGCCGCTGAGCAGCAATTGCTAATGAAGCGAACCTTGTTCTAGGAGATGAACCAGATCTTCTTCTACATCGCGAGGAAAAGATAAAGAGCGTACCTTCGCAACCGTTTGCTCCACGGGATATGCATACGTTTTCAGCCGAAATGCGCCATCTTCCCAGACTGCATAGCAGGCTTCCGGTTTGCCCGTAGCGGGTTGTCCAATACTGCCAGGATTTACAACCAGATGCTGGTTGATGCGCCGCATCCCAGGCACATGTGTGTGTCCCACGAGGAGTACATTCCCACCCGCAACCTGTACCTCCCGCACCCAATCATCCGCTTCCAGGGGGCTGTATCCATAGAGTGGGTCTGAAGGTTTCGCATGACAAAGACAAAATTGTGTATTTTGCCGCGAAAGTTTTCTTACGAGTGGTAAATCCCGCAAGAACTGCTTCTGATCCTCATTAAGCGCCGAAGCTGTACGTCTACGAGTAAAATCTGCCATCCTCTGATAGCGCGCGATGCAGCGAGGATCGTCGCCGTAGCCGGCCGATTGATCATGGTTCCCGCGGATAACGATCGAAACGTTTCTTCTGACGAATTCCACCACTTCCGCGGGATCGGGACCGAAGTGAACCAGGTCCCCGAGAACCCACAATTCCGAATAGGTTTCCGGGAGCGCTTCGAGTGCTTCACGATTGGCGTGCAAGTCAGAGATGATGACGATCTTCACGTGCTCAATTCCCCCGCCTCAGAGCGGCATCTATTTCCTCGGGAAAACGTTTGTTCTCTCGACGAAGCACTCTGAAAAATTAGGGGTTCTCTGGCCGAGGCCATGACTCCGCGACAAAGAAACCCTTGTCAGGAGTCATCAGCTGTTCCCGGCTCAATTCCAGGTGGGACAGCGGTTAATGGCGAACTCCTTCACCCGTTCTTTTCTATCCTTAATATTATAGCCGACTACAGTCATTTTCCGGCCGATGCGCGTCCATCAGTTCTGAGACCGAATCAGCTAGAGGACGACAGTTCCGATCGGTAAAAGTAGCGTCTTTCAAAGAGCGATAAGGCGATCTCGAATGGTTTAGTATCCTCGCCGGTGAAGGAGAATTCCTGACCGCATTCGGGGACGGGACAACTGGTTTGAAATCGAACATTCTCCCTATCACGCGCCACGATGTAACCCCCTTGTGCCACGATCCAGGCTCCGCACTTCGGGCAGGTGACGCAAGGACACGAGATACGATTTGCCATAGCGAAATTATAAGAGGGGATCGCAGTCCACAACCGCCAATATCCGCATTCTGCGATAACGCCGCTGCTGGCGGCCAGAGTTACAATTGCGGCAGCTGGAGGCAAGCGATTATGCAAACTTCACTTGGAATCAACGGCCAGGACTGCACTCTCAACGATGGCAATACCGCAGCAGAATTGGAAGCCATTGCTATCACTCTTCTGCGCGCAGCGGAGGCTATCCGCAATCGAGAAGAAGGCACGATTGAATGTGTTGCAGGCGACGGGCAGGCTCTAGCTTTTGTCCATCTCCATGATTGCGGCATGAGCTGCGAGCTAGAGGAGAACGCGCTACAAGATCCGAACGTACCGGCGCTTGAGCGCATGGTTTGTTTCGCAGGCGATTCCAGTGAGTTCCATGCGATGGCACGCAAGATGATCGATCAATATCGAAAGATTTCTGCACAGTAACGCTCTCTCCAGCGAATTGTAGTGCGAGTTTTGCAGACTAGCTCGTCGTGCTTCCTACTGCGGGTTCACGGTCCAGACATTCTCGGATCCTTTTCGCCAGTTCTTCTGGAGCAAAGGGCTTTTGGATAAGGTGCGCGTTACCCTCGGCGAGCAGTCGATTCTCGGACAAAGCCTCTTCCGAATATCCGGACATCAGAACGAGGCAAATCCCTGGCCGAAGCTCGGCTAGCGACTTCGCCAGCTCGCGCCCACGCAGTTGCGGCATGATCACATCCGTCACCAATACGTGAATTGGCCCACGATAGTTCTTAGCGATCTCGAACGCTTCATTGCCATTCTGGGCTTCTAGAACCAAGTATCCTTGAGATTCAAGGAATTCGCGCAACACGTCGCGAATCGCGGCTTGGTCCTCCGCCAAGAGAATCGTCTCCGAACCATCCATGGCGAATTCCGTCCGTTTCTGAGCCTCACCAAGCGGGGCAGCTTGCTGGACCATCGGCAAGTAGACGCGAAACGTACTTCCGTTCCCAGGCGAACTCTCCGCATCAATCGAGCCCCCGCTCTGCTTTATGGTTCCGTATGCAGTGGACAGTCCCAACCCGCTCCCTTTGCCGGGCGGCTTCGTGGTGAAAAAAGGTTCGAATAGATGGCCTTTGGTGTCGGCGTCCATACCTGGTCCAGTATCCGTTACCTCGAATATCGCAAACGGCATGGAATCGGTCGAGCCTTGCGCTCCCGAGGAAGGACGGAACTCTTGAAAACTCCTTATTATTAAACTCCCTCCGTTGGGCATGACATCGCAGGCATTCATTGCCAGATTCATGATGACCTGCTCAATCTTGCCTGGGTCCACTTTCACGGGAAGAGGTTCCGCGCTCAAGTCCATCGTCAGCTTGACATGCTCAGATGGGACTGTTGGCAACATTTCTGCAACCTCTCTGAGCAATTGGTTCAAATCTAGGACTTCGGGGACTAGCACCTGGTTCCGTCCGAAAGACAATAGTTGCTTGGTAAGAGACACAGCTTTTTCGGCAGCGATTCGAGCGGTTTCCGTCGGGCGTGCAATGGACTTCAGAGTGGACGCCGCTTGAATCTTCGAGACCTGAGTAAGGACGATCATGAGCAGGTTGTTAAAGTCGTGCGCAATGCCGGCAACCAACCGACCGACGACTTCCAGTTTTTGGGCTTGTCGAGTTTCCTCTTCGAGGCGCTTTCTTTCTCGAATGTCCCGGAAGATGCCTTGCACGATGGTTTTGCCGTCCAGCTCGATCGCCACTGCGTTTACTTCGACCGTGAGCTCGCTGCCGTCTGAGGTTTTCAGGTGTAACTCCTCACCGGAAACTTGCGACCCTGCCGATGCCGCTTTCATCATGCGACGATAAATCACGTGATCGCGTTCGGCGACCAAAGCATCGGCACGGGAAGCGACCAATTGGCTTGCTGGAATACCTAGGAACTCGCTGCTTCGGGCATTGGCTTCGAAGACTTTGCCGGTGGCGATTTCGATTGCCAATATGGCATCGTTTGCACGGTCAAAGAGATGCCTGTAGCGTTGTTCTGTTTGGCGAATACGTCGACCAACGAAAAATGCAAATAGAATTGCCCCAAGCAGAGAGATGGCGGTGGCAATGAAGGTGACTAGCAAGAATGTGCGCTTCGCCCTGCGTGCGCCAGCCCCCAGTTCGTACGAGAAGCGGTCTTCAAGTGGAGTCAATTGAGCGCCAATCTGGTCCACTTGCTGAGCAATTTCCTTGATCCTTCGAGGATTCGGATTGCCTGACGAAACTTCGCGGTGTAAGTCTTCACCGAGGACTTGAAGCTGTTCAATCAAGCGGTCGCCCTGTTGCCAAATCGCGATTGCCTCAGCCATATAGCTAGAATTGCAGTATCGGCGAAATAATGTCGCCATCCCTCTTACGTCCTCGGGATTGTTCCGGCCTTGGATGAAACCGTCTTGAACGACGCTCATCCGTGGAAAGGGTTTTTGCAATTCAAGACGCGCCTGCTTGTCACCCAGAGGTACCAACAATTCTTTTTCGTAGGAGTTAAAGTCAGCTTCGGAACCCGAAATCGAATAGCGGATCAGATCATACACGGCTTGTTTTTGCGCTTTGGACCAGAGACCTTCGCCGCCTACATAGGCCCTCGCTGCGGAGAGATCCTGGATTGTCATGTAACTCAAGGCCAGCAATCCGATGACAACCAGGACGAAAACCCAGAGAACGACTGTCAGTTTTTTCGGTATCGGCAAATCGAGGAACAGCTTGCGTGCCACGGACACGGTTTCCTGCTCTCTCTAAGAAATCTGACCAGGTAGCCTCGACTCCAGAATCGCAACTGCAACCTCAACTTTCATGAAGAAAATCTCTGATGATACCTCGTCGGCATCGATGGGGATGGTTGCCCGGTAGGCCTTCAGCTTTTTCCAGCTTTGAATCAGTCGCTCTCTCGACACGGGGACAGTTGCTATATACCGGTCAAGTTCATCCGTCAGGTCTTCGAGGGGGAGAGCAACCACCCGCCGATAAATCCACTGATGACAGGCAAGCATGGCCTGATCCGCGACGGAATCCGAAAAGCGCCGCGCAACTTCGGGATGGTAATAATGACCGGAGTTGTTATCGCGCAGGGTTGCCAGGAATATCAGCCGGGATAGATCTGTCGGCAAGGAGACGGTGAGTGCCCGCAAAATATCTGCTGTGACGGCGTCATCGTGCAACGGGCCGGGATCGATCCTATCTAGGGCGTAGTTATCGATGTCCGCATCCGCCGGCGGATTCCGCAGTTGGCCATCCGTCAGCAGGTTCCCAACGTTGTTTAAAATGTTCGCGGAAGCCCAAAGGTGAAGACCCCGGGGAATCCCGTGCCTCAACATGCTGAGCACTCCCAACCCCCCCCGCCCCAGCGCGCACGCAGCCAACAAAAACGTGCTCTTCATCGTCGATAAGAAAGAGTGGAAGAAATGGGCGAACGAGCTCTCGAAAGCTTCGCCGCCGGCAAGGCGCAGTTGTCGCAAAAGCACCGACTTTGCGACCCGCAAAGAAACAATGGCGAGCCGCTGCCGATGCAGTTCAAACGAATTGACCGCCTGCCAAGGCGCATTCGCTGCCACAAATGAGAAGCTTCGTGGATTGAGAACAGTGCGACAAATGTCCGGGAACGCGAACGTTGAACGACCACTTCTAAGCATCATTTCGTGATCGGAGTCGAGCATCTTTTCCTCCCACGCGAATCTCCATCGCGTGTCCTTCTCTGTTTACGTTCTCCGTTTACGTTGCCGAGCTGACGATTCCTCGTTCAAACGTACGGTCCATCTGGGTGATCGGAGCAGGCGGCTGATAGTCCTCGGATTGCCAGATACGGCGATAGGCCGGGCACCTCAGCGTCAGCTCAGCGTGCTTTCCCGAATCAACGATGGCGCCGCCCTCAACCACCAGAATCCGGTCCGCCCACAAAATCGTCGACGGGCGATGGGAAACGACAATCAAAGTCCGCCCCTGGCGAAATGGATCTAGGGCTTGAAGAATTGCAGTTGCCGACGGCGCATCCAGCGAACTGGTGATTTCATCGACGATGAGAATCCTGGGCTGTTGCAGGAGAGTACGAGCCAGCGCCAGCCGTTTCCTTTCTCCCCCTGAAAGTTTCGTCCCAAGCGGTCCCAAAGGCTCATCGAGGCCCTTGGGAAGCCGTCGCAAAACCGGAGTGAGCTGCGTCAAATCGGCAATTTCATCCAGATCGGCCGCGCTGGCATGGGGATTACCGAAAAGAAGATTCTCCCGAATCGTCTCATCGAAGAGGATCGGATCTTGTGGAACCAGGGTGATCGTGGAGAGCAGGCTGCGGCGGCTGACGTCTTTGATATCTCGCCCGCTGACCCGGACCGAACCGGCATCGGGCTCGTACAAGCCGGTGGCGAGAAGACCGATCGTGCTTTTTCCAGACCCATTGAGACCCACCAATGCCACGGTTTCGTGCGGTTCGACGCGAAAACTCATGTCCCGCAAAACCTGGCGACGCCCGTCGTAGGAGAACGACACCGAGCAGAATTCCAAATCAGGCCGAATCTCACTTGGCAGTCTCACCGTGTTAGTGGAGCGGACGGGATGCTGCGGTTCTGTGACTTCCATAATGCGCCGGATGCTGGCGCCGACTCGTTGCACTCTTGACTGCAAGTCGATGGCAATGCTCACCGGGGCGAACAGGCGGAAGATATAGCCATAGAAGGCGACTAGTCCACCTACTGTGAGCAAGCCGTGAGTCACTTCGTACCCGCCGTACCCGAGAATCAGGCCCATACCGAGGACAATGACCGAGACCGATGCACCGCCAAAAGCGGTCTCCACCGCGCGCTGTTTGACCTGCAGGCGAGCCCCTGCAGCTGCGAGTTCGGCGAATCGAACAGCCCGTCCTGTGGTCCGGTTCAGGAGTTGAAACTGAGCAATCGCCGGAAGATGCTCCTGCAGAAAAGAGTTGATTATTCCTGACTGTCGCTGAACATTGTCCGCAGCATCCTTCAATTTCGCGGCGTACTTGTGTTGCAGGAGGTAAAAGATTGGCAACATGGGTGCAACGAACAAGGTGAGATGCCAATTCAGAATCCCCATGGTGACCAGCACCATGACCCCCATGATCAGCATTTGGATCGAGAGCGGAAGGATGTCGCCGCTCAGTTCTGCGACGCGGTCCACATCTTGCTCCATGCGAAATAAGGTGTCCTTTGTCTCTAGGCTTTGATCCTGCCCCCTCTTCCGCAGCCGATGCAACTTGCGCAGCATGGATATGCGGATGCGAAACACCAGTTTTTGTGTGATCACACAACTTAGAAATGAGGATAGGTAGTTAACGCCGAGACTGGCGAGGTAGATGAGGCAGAAAGCCAATGTCCCCAGCAATACAAGACGTAAGGACCCGCTCGGGAGTGCGGTGTCGATCAGCCACTTTACGACCAGCGGGTCCAGCAATGAGAGCGCACTGCCGACAATCATGCACAGAAGATCTGCAATTAGAAGAAATCGCAGGGGTCGAGCATAGCGGACTAGCCAGTGCATTTCGGAAGACAGCAAATCGCCCCGGCACTCCAACATGTCTGTGCTATTAGCACGGTTTGCGAGTAGCGGCACAAATCTCGTTCCCGTGCATGAATTCCTGCACGCCTAACCGCGATTCCCTGAGTTCTAGAGCCGCAGAGATCGTCTAACTACCTGAGCACGTTGCAATTAGAGATTTGTCGCTTCCCAGCTGTGAAAACGAGTGGCTGGCGCATCCTTTTTGTCCGTGCACGAATTCACGCACGGATAAGGGCTCGACGATAGTGATTCTTAGTCTAGCCGACCTTCTTTTAATGCCGATCCATGCTGGTGCCGGCCTTCGTTTGCAGGAATTCGTGCAGTAAAAATTTTTTTCGCCGAGAACGATGGCCATGGTTCATTGTGCGAAAGCTCAGGTCCGAGTGAAGCGATGACGAGGTTATGAGCCATGGATCAAGAGACGAACACCGCAGAGTTGGCGATTGCACCGGGCGTCCGAGAAGTTGCTTCTGAAGATGGAGCCGTTCTGCTGGACGTCGAACAAGGAGTCTGCTTCAGCCTCAACCCAGTCGGCCTCAAGATCTGGGAGTTGCTGAAGAAGGGATGTTCTCTTGAGCAGATTGCGGACGCGCTAGGACAGGAATTTCCTGTGAGCCGACCTCAGCTAGTTTCAGATGCCAGCGAATTCATCGCGGCGCTCGCAGAGAAACAGTTGATTCGCAGACCGAACCAGACCATACCCAGGAGATCCGGGTTCTTCGAGAACCTACTGCGGCGCAAGAGACGCCTTTGAGCCCAATAACCTGGGCCGTTCTCTCGCAGTCAGCCGTGCCTCGGGATAGTGAGTGGCGGCCAGACGTGAACGACTTGCCCGATGATCGACGCTGCGCGAGGCGTCTTGAAAATCATTACAGGCTGGCGCGAAGTCGGATAGGGAACGATGAACAAGGTTTCGCGCGTCAGGAAACACCACGAGCAGCTATATCCGTTTTCGTGCCACACGAAATAAATGGGACGCTCGCGAATGCTTTTCCAGTCGCCCATCTCCACCGCATTGCGAGATTTGTCGATGACGACGACGGAACCTGCCGGAACTAGTTCGCCCATCGTGTCATCGCTAATTCCAACGATTCCGAAGCGAAAATCGGCGTTGTCGAGCTCGCGGCATACAGCCGCGGGGATACCCAGTTCTTCGGGACTCTCGGTGACCAGCCGCGTGGTATCGAAACTGATGCTAGTCTGAAACTTGAGGGAAAACGGGCGGTCGGCATCAGTGAATGACCAGAGCTTTTGTGGACTGCGAGACTCCATCGGAGGTGCAAGGATGTTCCGCGCTTCACTTAACTGCACGCCAAAAGCCCGAAGTACGGAAGGGTAGGACACCTTGTAACATTCGGAAAGGCTTGCTACCTCAAAGATATCCGGAGGACTGTGACCATCTTCGATGTCGGCTAGCCGGCCGCGCCGAATCCGATAGCGTTCATTCGCCACTCGGCTTGCTGACTCGCTTGTAAGACGCTCGACACCTACACGCGTGAGATGAAGTTCCTCACGAAGTTCACGCAGCCAATCCCCCGGATTCGTCATGACGACTACTCCCGTCGTAACCGATTTGACGGGAGCGCCTCCGCGAGACCGAGTCGGTCTTGCAGAGTGCTCCTAATGAATGGCTCAGCACCCCCTCGTTTGCGAGCCGCCTTTGATTTCTTCGGCCAGGCATAGTCAAATTCGACTTAGCCCGCCCAAAGCCGTTCTTGGCGTCAAATATCCCCCATCGGGTTCCGCGTAGTTTAAAAGCAGAATCGAAGAAAGCAACAAAAATCGCTCATCCGTTCTGAAAACCGGACGGACGGAAATGCCGATAAACCTGGATCTTCCCACCCGTCAGACATGAGAAGAAACGGTATATGTTCCGCCGATCCGCGCCGCGCTGGAAGGGACATACCGCTTAGAACCACCTCCAGCGGAGAAAGTTTTGTTTTGGTGCACGATTTTGTGCAGATGGCGAAATGTGTCGCGCGCCGAGACGGCTTGCTTAGCACCGGTTCTAGTTACTCAAGCTGCCTCCGGGCCAAACCGGTATTTGCTCAAGTGATTGGTAGTAAGGAGATTGTGCCTACTGAGGGCCCGCTGCACGAATTTCAAGCCGCCAGGCAAATCGAGATCGAACCTGCGCAAATCGAAGCACAAAAAAAGTTTTTTCGCAGGAAGACTCGTGTGGGTTTACGGTTCACCATCATTCGCTCAGATGTGGGAGCGAGTCAAAGCCCTAGAGCTGCCATCTCCGCAAACCTGCATGTTCGGGAGGGTCCGTACATGGCTCAAGCAGTACAAGCACCTCCGCCAACACCAGTCGAACCCGTTACCGAAATTCTCCACGGTATCGAGATTACAGATCCCTATCGGTGGCTGGAAGATCAGAACTCACCACGCACGAGGAAGTGGCTTGAAGAGCAGGCCGCGTACACGCGCGCATATTTTGCTGCGCTTCCGGACCGCGAGCGAATCAAAAGACGGGTTAGGGAACTGCTGACGTTGAAAGAAATCATCTCCGAACCGTGGAACGTCGGTGACCGCTATTTCTTTGTGAAGCGGCAGGAGAACGATGAGCAACCTGTCATCGTCATGAGGCAGGGATTGTTTGGACAGGAAACTGTCCTGGTGGACCCGACTCAACGTCGGAGTGGAAATTCGGCATCCGTCTCAATTGTTACGCTCTCCGCGGATGGTCGCTTCCTCGCATACTCGGTGCGGCAAGGCGGCACGGATTACTCGTCTCTCGAAATCCTCGACGTAGAGCGGGGCACCGTGCTTCCCGATCGTCTTCCGGAGGGCTTCTGCACGGGGTTTGTCTTCGCTCCTGATGGCACCGGATTTTACTACTCCCATCGCGAACTGCACGATTCACGACCCAACTATCGAGCGGCATTCTGGCATCGGTTTGGCACAGACCAATCACAAGATCGAGAGACGTTCTTTGCCGGAGAAGAGCCGAATCTGTTCTTGGGGATTCTTGACTCCACAGAAGCCAATTTATTGGCCTACGCCGTTTTTCGGGCTGGCAAGTCACTTCGAACCTCGGTTTATTTGCAGGAGATGTCAGCACAATCGGCGGAGGCCAAGGTCCTAGTCCAAGAAATAGAAGGCTGCTTTGCGCCGTTTTTCGTGGGTGGGCGATTGCTCGCTTACACAGACTTCGGAGCCCCGAACTTCCGAATCGTTCAGATCAACTCAGTGCATCCGGATCCCACGAGTTGGGATGACGTTGTGCCCGAATCTGACAAGCGCATTCTGCAGTTTGCGGTTGCGGGCGACCAGGTTTTTGTAACTCGGATTGATCGTTTCTCCACCAACGTCGATGTCTTTGGCTTCGATGGAAGACATAAAAAATCCACCACCTTTCCTGCGGGCGGAACCATCGATCTCCTCAATCGAAAGAGCGCAACTGACAAATTGTTCTACATCTACACCTCAATTTCCAAACCGGCTGCTGTTTATTGCTATGACGCGCGCAGAGAAGAGCCTGTCGTCTGGAGTGAAGTGAATTCTCTAGTCGATCCTTCCGCGATCGCAGTCGAGGAAACTAGATACCTCTCCGCAGACGGGACCTCGGTTCCGCTCTTTCTTGCTGCCCGCAAAGACCTCTTACACTCCGGTCGTCTCCCGACCTTCCTGACGGGCTACGGTGGCTTCGGAAGTTGTGTGACGCCTCGATTTACAGCGTTCGCCACGTTCCTCATGGAGCAGGGATTTCTACTTGCTGTCCCGGCTTTGCGGGGAGGTTCCGAACTAGGGGAGCAATGGCATCGCGCCGGCAAACGCGAAAACCGTCAGAACTCGTTCAACGATTTTGTGGCGGCGGCCGAGTGGCTCATCGCAGAAGAACGTTCCGTATCAGGTCGCATCGCTATTGGCGGTGGTTCTAACGCCGGTCTGCTCGTCGGCGCTGCCATAACCCAACGTCCCGACTTGTTTCGCGCCGCGATCTGCCTTGGCCCGTTGCTCGACATGGCGAGGTATCACCTTTTCGACTTTGCCGCGGGATGGGCTGACGAATACGGGTCGCCAGAACATAAAGAGGACTTTGAGTCCCTATTGGCCTACTCGCCCTACCACCGTATCCAGGACGGTGTCTCTTATCCAGCGGTTTTGCTGATTTCGGGAGACGCGGACACTCGATGCAATCCGATGCACGCTCGCAAAATGACGGCACGCCTGCAGGCCGCGACTTGTTCCGACCACCCGGTTCTCCTCGACTACAAGGCCGCGTGGGGGCACACACCGGTCCAACCCTTTTCGACGAGGATCGAAGCGCTGACCAACAGGCTCGCGTTCGCCTGCCACGAACTGGGAGTTCGTGTGCAACCAGAGAGGTCTTTGTGATTCTGTTCTTTCGAGCGTTGTTGCTGCTCTTGGCCTACGACATCTTGAGGTCTATTTGTCGTTTTCAAACTATTTACTCCATGGTGAGAGGCTGGAAGGTCAACAGAGGGACTGTCGGACAGAGCATCATCGATCGGGTATGCATGGCAGTCAACTACGCCTGTGTTTGGTACCCGAAACAAGCCCTCTGCCTGCAGCGATCCTTCGTGACTACCTACTTGCTCAGGAAGCACGGCGTCGCAGCACAGGTGGTCCTGGGCGCGCAGAAATTACCCTTCAAGGCCCACGCTTGGGTCGAAGTCGATGGGCGAGCCATCAACGAAAGATCGAATGTCCAAGAGACATACGCGGTTTGGGACAGGTGCTAGCAAGGAAAACGGTATGAGCGTACAGGCAGGGATCTGGAACTTCGACGGAAGACCGATCGACCGCAAGCTTCTTGCAGATATCAGTGTTTCCCTGAAACACCAAGGGCCGGACGGCGAGTCCTGCCATGTGGACGGTTCAGTTGCTCTTCTCTACCGCCCCTTCCACACCACCGCCGAATCACGCCGGGAAAAACAGCCACACTTCTCGCGCCGGGGCTTCATCCTCACCTGGGACGGTCGCCTCGACAACCGCGATGAACTCGTCCCCGAATTGCGTAGTCAGTTGGACGCCAATCCAACCGACGTCGCTATCGTCGCTGCCGCCTTCGATCATTGGGAGACCAATTGTTTCCGCCGGATCGTCGGCGATTGGGCGGTCTCCATTTGGAAGCCAGAACAGCGTGAACTCCTCTTCGCGGCCGACTATATGGCCATCCGGCACATATTCTATTACCAGAAGAACAACCAGGTTTGGTGGTCAACGGACCTCGGTCCTTTGGTGCTTCTCTCCGGCGCCAAGTTCCACGTGGACGACGACTACATCGCTGGATACTTCGCTCATGATCCTGATGCGCATCTGACTCCGTATCGCGAGATTCGCCAAGTTCCGCCTGGACAATTCGTGCGCTTTCGAAACGGCAACGCTTCGGTCGAACGCTTCTGGCGATTCAGCCCAAAGTCGCGCATTCGATACAAGACAGATGCTGAATACCAGGAGCACTTCCGCCGTCTCTTCCGGCAATCAGTGCGACGCAGGCTACGTTCGGATTCACCGATCCTCGCTGAACTCAGCGGCGGACTCGACTCTTCTTCAATCGTCTGCATGGCAGACGACATCATTGCCAACGAAGAAGAACAGTTCCCTCGTCTCGACACGATCTCTTACTATGACAACACCGAGCCGAACGGAGATGACTCGATTTACTTCCCGAAGATCGAGCAGCAGCGTGGAAGAGTCGGCATCCACATTGACAGTAGTAAGGTCGGGAATGCTCCGGCTTCGCTTGAATTCTCCGAGTTCCGCGCTCTGCCCGGAGCTCTTGGAGCGGGACGGAGACTAGGCGAGGAGCGCGCTGATGTTGTACTCCGTTGCGGCTACCGCGCGGTGCTGTCGGGCATTGGCGGGGACGAGTTCATGGGAGGAGTTCCCGATCCTCGCGCACACTTGGCCGATCTCATCGTGCAGTTCAAACTCATCAGCCTCGCCAAACAACTCACAGCCTGGAGCTTGCTCAAACGGAGGCCATGGGTTCAACTTTTGTGGGAGTCGGCGACAGATGTGCTCCCTGCTTCGCTGGGTCAGTACTTAGTCAGGGAGGCCAAAGTCGAATCGTGGATCCGGAGAGACTTTGCCAAGCGCACCAGACTGGCTGTCCGACAGTTGGATGTTGACGAACACTTCGGCCTCTGGTTACCCACCCGCCGCGGTTATGTCGGTGGTGTGCACCTGATGGCCTGTAAATTGGCCAAGTTGACGCCGCCCGCGTCTGCACTCGAAGAGGGTCGACATCCCTACCTCGATCAGAATCTGATTGAGTTCATTCTCTCCATACCAGCCAGTCAGCTATTGCGTCCCGGTGAGAGACGCTCACTTATGCGGCGGTCGCTGGCCGGCATCGTGCCTGACGAGATCCTGTCACGTCGCACCAAGCAAGTCGGCGCGCGCGGGCCTATCCTCGTCCTAGACAAACACTGGGACGAGCTTCAAAACATCTACCAGACATCTCTCAGCGCATGCCTCGGGTATGTTGACGAGGTTAAGTTGCTAAAGACGATCGGAGACGCCCGCGCTGGAAGAATTGTTCCGTTGGTGCGGGTACTCTGGACAATTTCGTTGGAATATTGGCTGCGCGACCTCGCCGCGCGTGGGCTGCTCGATGCTCCTGCGGTTCCCTCGTCAGCTTTCAGGCAGAGTGAAATTCCCATGAGCGCATAGCCATGACCAGCAACAACCTTCTGCCTGCCAAGGTTTTGGAGGTGGAATATTTCAAAAAAGGAGAACCACTATGAACTACACGAAACCGGAAGTTAGCACCCTTGGTCATGCCACGACAGCAATCGAGTACGTCAACAACCAAAAGACCTCGTTCCCTTTGATTGATCCACAGATCAATCCAACACATGGCCCAGCGTACGACCTGGATGAGTAACACAAGCCAATCTTTGCCTCCCGGTTGCTGCCAGCGCCGGGAGGCGAGTTTTCGTCGCGCAGGGTCCGAGCACAAGAGAGAGAGGCTTCGTCATCGGTGAGACAACGTGAACTGCAGGCGACTGCGTATCCACAGCCAGCAACGACTTTCCGTACCCAGCACGACCCGGACGGACATTGCAACAAAGGAGGAACACAATGAAGTACACAAAACCAGAAGTCAACCCCCTTGGTAAGGCCAAGTCAGCAATTGAAAAGATCGACAACGTTAAGCTTGATCCGCCTCTGACTGATCCCCCGATCAATCCAGTGGTTGGCCCGGCGTGCGATCTGGACGAGTAACTGATCTTCGCAAGTGACTCTATACTTGCTAATCCTAGCGCTTGGAAGTGCTGCGCTCGTTCTTTTCTTTTTCTGACAGCTTGCGCAATTCTCGCCAGCGCGTGTATTGCTCCGCTTTGGCCGGATCGCGGTCTTCCTTGTCCTTAAGCCAAAAGTTGAACCAATCAACATTGCGCCGGTAAATCTCATAGCGGTGCTTTGGTTGGTTCTTCTCGTGCAACTCGTCGGCATAAATGAACATTTCGACGGGCTTCTTGCCCTGCCGTAGAGTAGTAATCAATTGCATATCACCGATGTACTCTGAATCGGCCGTGTTGATGAGCAATGGCGAGAGTATGTACTGCACATTCGGAGACGTCGATTGCCTCTGCCATTTTGCAGTCGAGTCGCCTTCTGGTGGTCCCAGGCCGTACATGCTGAAGTAATATCCGCGAATGCTGTCAGGACCAAGGAAGTACTCATATGGATCAAATGCCCCGCCACCGCTTTCGATCGCTGCATGGAACAAGTTGGTGTGGCTGATGCCATAATCGACCAGGGAAGCGCCGAAGCTAAGGCCAGTAATTCCCACCCTTACGGGATCAACAATCCCCATATCCGCAAGTTTCTCGACTGCAGCCGCCATTCCTTCCGTCGGAGACAGCAACATTAGCACGGCACTCTCGAAATCTCCGGGCCTGTTGTGGAATTTACCGCTGTTGAAGTCGAGAACTGCAAATCCATTTGCGGCAAAGACCTGGATCGGGTACTCATCGCCGACTCCACCCCGGAGAAATTCGTCACTATCGGCATAAGTAGTAATGATGAGAGGATAGCGCCTTCCGGATTCATGGTTCGGCGGAAGCACGAGATGGCCCCAAAAGTGGTCGCCGTATTTGCTAGAGAAGTCTATTCGCTGGGCCGGACTGAGTTGGATATTCTGAAGCTCTGGATTTACATCGACCAGTGTGCGGATCTTCCCGGTCGATAAGTCGGCGACGGCAACTTCAGCAGGAGTTGTACTGTTTTCCCTGCTGAATGACAGCAGGCGCCCTGAACGATCGGCGGAGTATTCGAAAAGCTCATCGTTCGTATTCAGAACCTGTCGTGGCGCGCCTCCCGCAATCGCCACTTTCATCAACTTTGAAGAATGCCCATCTCCAGCGTATTCTGCGTAGTAGATATCTTGGCTGTCAGGAGTCCACCAGTACTGGGAAACATAGTAAATACCGGGCGTGAGAACGATTGGGGATCCTCGTCCACTGGTCGACTTCAAGAGCAGAGGATAGGACCATGCGAACGACTGGGCAGGATCTGCCAGCCAGCGCTGGTAGACCATCTTCGTCGCATCGGGGGAGATCTTCACACCGATGATGTTCTGTTCTTTGATCTCCTTGGCACTAAATGTGTTTCCATTTGGAACGTCTTTCCATGAGCTGTAAGCCTCATGTTCTTTATCGGTGGCTTTGCGTTCGTTGCCGCTCCGCAGATCGTGCATCCACGTCTCCGTAGTCTCTGTGTCTGCGCAATGCATCTTAAGGATTGCATCTAGGATCGGTACGGGGTCCCCCACCGAAAGCTTGCCGTCGTACAGAATGCCGTGTTCGGCGAGTTGATGCCTGTCGCTGACGCAAGGTTTTTCGACTACCATAGCTAGTTCCGTCCCGTCGGTGCTCAACTGGAAGCTCTGAACGCTGTGTTCCGCGTGCGTTATTTGAACGGGTGCTCCGCCTTCCAGTTTCCATTTCCAAACCTGCCAGATCCCGGTACTCTTCAGCCGGTAATAGATTTCGTTGCTATCTGGAGACCATTGCGGAGCTTCGGGCAACCACTGGTTTATCTGATCCCAACGAGGTGGGCCGGCGGTCCCGAGACTGATGGGCTTACTGCCTTCCTGCGTTCCCACAACGAACAGGCCGGTGCGGTAGCTGTTGCTCTCGTAGAGGGCCTGGCCAAGTACAAAGGCCACATGCCTTCCGTCGGGCGAGATCTGAATGCCGTGGAGATCTCGTAATGTCAGGAGGTCCATGCTGGTGACGGGACGCGGCGCAGTCTTATGGACGGCAGGAATTTCTACCGGAGTTGAGTCGAAACCTGGACCGTCGTCGGTTTTCTCCGTTTGAGCCGACGTCGCAAGCGGAAAGACAATTATCAGAAGACAAAGCAAGCCAATCGATCGCAAGCAATCCAACCCCAGTCTCCTTGTGCATGTATTTGTGACTCATTCCCGGCTCTGTCACGGAAGTCACCATCACTTGCAAATGGGTCTCAGAAAATTAGTTTTAGCGCCAACTGAACGGAGCGCACCCCCCCAAACTGATACAGGGGGCTAAAGCCACCACTCCCCGAATTCGATCCGCCACCTCCATTCAGATTCTGAGCGAGCGTGTCATACGACAGACCGAAAGTGGAATATCCCAGAGTCGCTGAGGGCGGACCAAAGTTGGGGTGATTCAAAACGTTGAAAAGCTCGGCGCGGAATTGCAATTTCAGAGCATCGACGATGGGAAAGTCGCGATGAACTGCAAAATCCCATTGCCAAGCACCAAAACCCCTGAGTGCGTTTCGCCCGAGGTTTCCCTGGCTGGCCGGTTCACCGGTGTTTGGATCGATTGGTGGGAGAATGAATGCGGCCGGATTGAATCCCTTCCCTCCTGGGCACCTTCCTCCCGAAGGAAGAATTCCCGCAGCTTCGAAGGCGGCTGCACACTGCGCTCCATACAGGTAGAACGGTTCTCCTAGCACGACATCGGGGCGAACGGTGCCCTCTGAGTTCCCGACGTAGTATTCGGTTAAATAGTTGACGTCGACGGGAGGAGCAGAGCGAATCTGGAAGATGTTGTCCATCGACCAGTGCCGTACAACCGCATCAGCTATTGCATTCGCCTTGGGCGCCGGCACGTCGTAAGTAAGCGCCACCGAGGCGGAATTACGGACATCAAAATCCGAAGGGCCGCGGTTGGCGTTGGCTCCGAGTTGTCTTGAGTAATAGTCACCGTAGACAAGGCCTCCCGCTCCGGTGGAACCGGTATCGATCGAGTGTCCCCACTGGTAGGAGCCTAACGCTTGCAGGCCGTGCGACAGTCGGCGCCGAAACTGAAGTTGCAGAGCATCGAAATCAGACGTTCCATAGTTGCCCACCGCTCCGACGTAGGCAACATTGGGATTTGGAGCGATGATCGATTCGGTTAGCAGCAGACGTCGTCCTCTGGCTCCCAGGTACGACGCCGACAGGGACTGCACGGCACCCAGCGATTGCTCAAATGCCACGTTCCATTCTTGGGTGTAGGGCAATTTTAAGCTCGGGTCCACGCCATTGATATCCGGGTTCGTGGCGCTTATTGGAGGCGGTGCAGCAGAAGAAACAGGCACTGGGAATTGACCAGGATTACTGTAGCTGATAGTGCCAAAAGGGTAGTAATAGCCGTAGACTTGAATCTGAGTCGTCGCTAGGTCGTAGAACATTCCCCAGCCACCGCGCAACACTCTTTCCCATCCGGCCTTTTGGGAAATCTGATAAGCGACCCCGAGCCGAGGAGCAAGGTTTCCGTATGTTGTGCTGAACACCGGTGTTCCGGGAGGAGCCAGTGCTAAGGTTGAGAGGTCGTTAAAATTAACAACCGCGGGTAAGCCGGGGCCGCTGCTTGTTTTCGGAGTGAAATCCACGTCCCAACGCAGTCCGTAAGTGACAGTCAGGCGCGGACGAACTCTCCAAGTATCTTGAGCAAACAAACCCAGGTTCTGAAGAATTAAGGGTACGCGACTCTGCGATAGGAGCGAAAGAAACCCGGTAGTGTCCCCCAACTGTCCCGACTGAGCGGCAGCAAGATCGTAGAAGAACGCCGTCTGCACGTAGAGGGGCGGAGCTACAACTGGAGTGAGGCGGCGATAGTCCGCGCCGAATTTTAGAGCATGGGAGCTTTTCTGCAGCGATACGCTGTCAACCAAGTTGACGATTCGCTGTAGATCGCTCATTGCTCCACCGGTACCAATGATCGGATTATTCCCCATGCCAGATATGTAGAGAATCAGTTGCGAGTTTCCTGGGGTGTATGGGCTGGGTAACGGCACGGCCGAAGTGTCGAACGGCATGGCGCCGCCAAAATTGTCGAGGCTAGTAGTTTGGCTTGAGCTAACTCGGCTATAGTTAGCCCGGAAATCATTCACGAGCACGGGAGAAACGGCCCACGTAGCCCCAAGTGTGGCCGTCTGCGTCTTAATCGGAATTGTGTCTAGCCCACTCAACGAGTAGCCGCCGCTCCCACGTGTCACCAACTCCGAGGGGGCATAGTTGTATCTTCCGAATAAGGCGAGCTTGTCGTTGAGCTTGTGATCAAGGCGCAGACTGGCCGCGTCCAACGTCGAACGATTGGAATAACTTGCATTGAAAGACGCTGTTCCGGTGGGATTCCCGTTCGGATCCAGTATTTCGGGACCATTGGGTAACGGGAATGCGTTCAAGAACGGCTGCATGGCAGGGATCGCATTTGGACTTTGGCGCGCGTTGAGATCAGGAACAGTGGAAAGTGCGGTTTGTGGAAGGCGAAGCCGAAGCCCCTCATAGGAGAAAAAGAAAAACGTTCGATCCTTAATAATTGGGCCGCCGAATACGCCACCGAAATCATTCTGGCGCTCTTCAGCCTTGGCCAGCGGAGGACTGTTGGTATACCCGTTAAACCAGTCGTTGGCATCAAGCACGTCGTTGCGGAAATAGTCGAATGCGGTGCCGTGAAACTGGTTCGTGCCCGAACGTGTGACAATTGAAATCTGTCCTCCGGGTGTCCGTCCGAATTCCGGCGCAAAGGTCGACGTCTGGATTCGGAATTCTTGCATTGCATCCACGGACACCAAACTGTTTGTTCCACCCTGCGCACTGAATCCACCCAGCGATCCGGAAAGTGTGTCGGCTGCACCCGCACCTGGGGACGAACTCACTCCAATGTTCGCGCTCACGCCATCGACGATCCAGTAGTTCGAATCCGCGCGCTGACCATTCACGCTGAATTGTCCATCGGATGAGGAACTGCTCGTCGTGAGCACGACGCCTGGTGTCAACTGAATCAGCGTTTGGAAGCTTCTGCCGTTCAAGGGCAGGTTCTCGGCAAAGTTTCGATCGACCACCGTGCTGACCGTCGCAGATTCCGTGTCAACAAGTGATTCTCCCCCCTCAACTGTGATCGACTCAGAAACCGATCCGACCACTAGTTTGAAGTTTTGTTCGAGATGATCCTGGACGTTTACGGTAACGCCCGTAACGTTAACCACCTTGAAGCCAGCAGCCATAATCTCCATTCTGTAACGCCCCGGCCGGACGCTCGGAAATGTGTACAAGCCGGCAGAGTTGGTGGCCACGCTGGTGCTGGTGCCACGATCAATGTCTACAAGCTTTACCTGGGCACCCGTTATGTTCAGCCCGGACGGGTCCACGATCTGGCCGGAAACTGTCGCAGTTTCGGATTGTGCCCAGGTAAAGTTGGCGACGAGGGAGAACAGCAGCCATAAGAAGCAAGACTTTCCCAGAACCCCACCAGAGAAACGGAGCATCGGTTTGCATTCCTCTATAAACGTATGCCGACAGAGAAGTGCGTTTTGCCCTTGGGAAAAATTGGGTTCAACCGGAGCAAATGATATGGAGGGAGAGTGATGCAGTGCTGAGGTCCGTACGAAGGAATGCAAGAGAGGAGTTTCTTCGAGCACCCCTTCTTGGCGGGAACTCTATAACCGATATCCCTGTGGGAGAGCACTCCCACAGGGTGATGAAGCAACTTGGGGCGGCAAGAACAACAGCAGAGAGCAAGAAGCAAGAATTACGCAGACCTTAGCGATGGTCCCCCATCAATGCTTGAGGCGTTTGGGTTCGGTCCTCTCGAACTCATGACTCACTTTTCGTATCAGCGTTGCTGCATCCATACCGAGCGCGTGTGCAATTTCGAGAATCCGGCGCAAGCTCGGGTTTATGAGCCCACGTTCAAGTTGACTTATATACGAGATATCGCAGCACAACTGATCAGCGAGTGCGGCTTGGGAGAAACCCTTTCTGATGCGATATCGAGCCACGAGGGTGCCGACCACTCCTTCAAAAGTGTTCGCCTTCTGTCGACGGGAAATACCGATTGGGCGCGCCATATATTTCACTATAGCAAGATAGTGCTATATTGAAAATAGGATATCGAGATGTTCGAGCCGCGTAGAGTCCGTGCACTTGTTGAGACACTGGGGTGGCCG
>Ga0335083_10001328_pt1 | contig 34166 bp, 34 predicted proteins | sample Lox_Sample_42_FD_206716 | JGI IMG/M metagenome (GOLD analysis project Ga0335083, IMG submission 206716) | Soil microbial communities from Loxahatchee National Wildlife Refuge, Florida, United States - Lox_Sample_4.2 | ecosystem: Environmental > Terrestrial > Soil > Wetlands | place: USA...
GGGTTCCAGCAGAAGATGCGCGGTTTGGGCACACCATCCTCGAGTGATCGGATGGAACTCGTAAAGTTTGCCAGAGAACTGGCGCGTTCGTTCGGCGTAGACGCCAGAGATTCCTCGGAAGAATTCTTCAAGCTAGCCCTGGAGTGCGGCTTAGATTTGGACGACGCACGCGCGATTCGCGACGGAGTGAGAAAGCTGCGCTGACCTTAGGATGAAAGTCAGGGAGAATCATTGCCCTTCTTCGGAACGCCCTTGGGTCTGCCTGAGGGCTTCCTGAGCTTCCTTCAAAAGCTTCAGTTGGAGTTCGAGCTCCGAGGCGTAGATTTCGGCACGCTCGTAGAGCCTTGCGTTCCGAATGGCGACCGCCGCGGACAGCGCGAGCGATTTGGCGAGCCGCAAATGCTCTCGGGTGAAACGCCCCGGTTCCTTGCTACTCACGGACAGCAAGCCAACCAGGTTTTCGGAACTGACCAATGGCACACAGATCCAGGAGCGAGCCGCGCCGAAGGCAGGGTGATCGCGCCAGTCTGCCTCCCGTCGCGTATTCTCGAGGAAGACGCTCTTGCGGGCGATGCTCGCATCTTGGAGAAAACGGCTGTGGCTCATGTCGATGACGACGATGTTCTTACGATTGGGGGAGCGAGGCATTTCTCGCGCTACAAGAAATTCGGTCGGCGTCTCGAGAAGAAGGACGGAGGCCGAATCATAGGGAACGATGGACGAAAGCGTTTCGAGCAGGGCGTCCAACAGATCGTTCATGCGCAGGTTCTTCGTCAACGTTAACGTGGCATTGCGCAAGGCATTGGCTTCCGCTTGCGCGGCTTGGGCTTCGCTAAGATGCTGCGCAACCTCTTCCTCGGCTGTCTTGCGTGAGGTGATATCGAGAGCGACCCCGACGAGTCGCCTCGCGGTTTCGGGAGAATCGTTAACCAGGAAGCCCCTGCTCCAAATCCAGCGGATTCCCCCATCGGGGCGGATGATGCGGAATTCCTCATCGAAACGCCCGACCGCAGGCGTTTCTTCCAGTTTGGACAGGAAGCGGGTGCGGTCTTCGGGGTGGATAAGTTCTTTGTAGGACGAGGGGCGGTGATAGAGGTCGGAGAGGGATTGGCCTGTTATGGTTTCGTAGGCCTTGCTGGCATAGAGGACGTCTTTGGTATCGGCATTGAGCATCCAAAAAACTTCCTGGATGTTATTGGCCATTTCTTGAAACCTATTCTCGCTCTCCTTGAGCGAGCGTTGGGCATTCACCTGCTCGGTGACGTCGCACAGGATGACGATGTGACACCCCGGCGAGTGGTCAGCGGCGGCGGTGTACTGAGCAAAAAGTGGTTCACCATCCCCGCGCAGGAGTTCCGCGCTTCCGCGTTGGTACTTTTCGCGGAGAAAGGTAGTCCATCTCCGCGTGAATTCCTGCGGGTCTACATAAAAATCGGCAAAAGGACGTGCGAAGAGACGATCGCGGTCGACGCGAAGGATCGCCAATGTCGCCGGATTTGCTTCGACACAAAAGCCGGCGTTATCGAGTATCAAGATAGCGTCGAGGACGTTTTCAAAAACAGATCGGAATTCGCGCCCCATCGACAGAAGATTTGTGGCGGTATCACGCGTCTCCGAGCGGAGAAGGAGAAAATAGCGGACCAGGAGAAATACGGCAAAGCTGAGTCCACCGAGTACCGCGATCAGGAACCAGGACATCGGCTGGACGTGGTTGTAGCGAGCGAAAAGCACCGTTGCGAAAAGAACCACAGCGGCAAAAAGGACGAGGAAGGCACAGATCGTCAGCCACTTTTTGTGCGCTTGCGATGGTAGCGCCTGTTGGCTTGAGGACGGCACAGCACTGCGGCCTCGCGTTTCAGCATTTGCAGGCGAGTTGGAGCCAGGCGAAGCCGGAAGCGGAGGCATGACGCGTTACTGGATGCAATCTTGTATCACATGCTACGCGCCCCCGTTTCGACGAGTCAAGGCGGAATGGGAGTGGCTGTGTAAACAGTCCCTACCTTGTCTGTTAGCGTTCGGCCTGACCTCGAAATCGCCCGGAATACAGATTGAGGATCAAAGCCCAGAGTTCTACGAAATGAACGGAAGGGATCGGAGGCCACCAGACTCTAAGGGCACCTGAAACATTGACGCGGAGCACTAAAAGCAGATGCTAATCGTTCGAAGTATTTGGAGGTATCTTTGACGTTTTTGCCTCTGTCGAATTGCTAGAGGCCCGCGTCTTGTGGCCCTTCTGAGGATTGCAGTTGAGTATGAGTTCGCCTGGCGGGCTTTGGTTTAACCTAACTTCGACCGTTCTAATCCCTGCTCCGCACATGTCGAATTCGGCGTTTGGCGGCAGAACCTTGGCCAACAGAAGGTTCTTGTTGAGTGGGTTCAACCCAGTTTGCCGTGCATGTTTCTGGTTCTGGTCGTTGACGGTCAAAGTAAGACGTGTGCCGACGGCTGAAACCGAAGCACTCTGGAATTTCTTCGTTTTCAGAAACAAATCGAGATTCGTTTCGACCCGTTGGAGTTCTGGCGGTGTTTGAACGGCCTGAACCACTGGTTTCGCGAAGGAGTCGCGCCATTCAGGTGGTATGGGCAACGCGACAATTGCGACGACCATTGTCAGGAGGGCAAGCCATAGCGACCCTGATGGGGTGCCACCTTTCTCCGGAGTTGCGAACGAAACATCGACGGATTCGGAATCGGTCCTTTGCCCCATTTCCCCTAGCGCCTTGCAGAACTCGGTTGCTGTGTCTGGCACGGAGCATTGAAACATCTCTCGCACGCCAGATTGACTTGCTAGCGCAAGATTGCCATACCGCATGACAGGCAGCTGTCGATTGTTGTTGAATCTCCGATCTGGACCGCCTTTCTTGGCGACGTACCGCCAGGTCGTATCGACTTGCGTAGCGTCTTGTGGAACGTATCCGTCCTCCACGAACCTGAAGGCGCTGGCACCTGATTGAAGGTCGCGATACAAAACTCCACCGATTCCGCTGCCGTCCCGAATCAGCAGACGGTCTGGGAAGAAATGTAGAGAGGTCCCTTTTGCTGCCAGAGTAGGTACATTGATGTTGCAGTTGACTTTGGGAGGCACCCCGGTGCCTGCCCGCGCATCCGATCTCTCGACAATTGTTTGGACACCGGCATTGCGTTTCCAGTCATCGGTATGCCCACTCGCATCGACATGCCAAATTCGGTGACAGGCTGCAAGTTTGCTGAAGGCGCTCTGCAAGCGAGTGAACTTATCGGTGGATTCCGGGTTAAGTGAGTATCGAAGGAGCAAAGTGCCATTTGTAACGTCGTTGTGCCTGGCGATCGTCGCGACCAGTGCGACCGCGACGACCAAACCTCCCAATAACCACCATTCGACCGGGACCAGAACGGCGCGGATCAACAGCAAAACTCCGGCAACAGCTGACGCTGGGAACACGTCTTTTCTTCTTGTCACCCGATTGAACTCTTGAAGCAGGCTATCCGCTGAGCTATCGATCGCCACAGCCGCCGAGCTCGAGATCTGTTGGAGTTCCGTGGTTGGAGTTTGAATCGTTTGCGCAGGTTGTGGAGTCGGGTGCTGAGGCCGACTTGGGAGAATGGTCTGTCGATAGTAAAACCCTCCGCGGCCAGCGTGAATGTATGTTCCTCTGGGGCCCACACCAATTCTTGCGCCCTTTACACCGAACGAGGCTCCGAGACCGGATCTGGATAGATTCAAACGAACTGGTCCGAAGCTGAAGGCCTTCCGAATGTAGAAGCCCACCGAAGAGTCCTCCTGGCAGCACTTGAATAGGTCGCGCTAGTGTGTCATAGGTATCGTAGTGATTCGGTGATGGCGAACACGTCTAACTGAGTTACAAATGCTCACAGAACTTCATGATCCGGCGAACGGACGTCTCGACGCAAGGCGGATTGCGGCCTATTTGGATGTCCCTCTTGCCGCGTTTTCGACCTGTTTGCACCGAAGCGTTGCCGAAGTAGATAAGAATGTCTCGTCGCCTGCGACGCAGAGTTTGCTTCGGCCCATTGCGGGGAGCATTGCAATCCTTGCCTCGCTCCTGGGATCAAAAGAAAAAGTGCGACTTTGGATGAACAGTCCTCATTCCGATCTGGAGGGTCGGACGCCGCTAACCGTGATTTTGGAAGGGAATGGAGCCGTTGTATCGGAAATGCTGCAGGCAGCACTAGCAGGGGAACCCGCCTAAAGAGCGTCGCAGGTGATCGACGCTCAATTCTCTAAAAGAAAACTGCCGGTGAGACATGAAAACGGCGACTCAATTTTTCGATTTGTTGTCTGTTGAGTTGACGCTTGCCCTGTAGCACTAAAGACACTATGCTCTCGCCGCCTAGGTCCATGGCGAGATCCTTCTGCCGAAGTCCATTCGTCTCCATCAGGTCCTTTAGGACTTCGATTCCCGAAGGCATTTCGATTGTTACATGCTTCGTTTCGTAATCTCGAATGAGAACGATAAGCAGCTTGGCGGTTTCTGTTTCTTCGGCAGTTCGGTGCGGTTTTCGCTGCAACTGCAGAAGCCGAGAGATGTATGCCTGGTGCTGCGCTGGAGACGAGATCGTCTTGGGCGCTTCTTTTGCCAGATATTTTGCCGGGAGCCGTTCAGCAATTGCAGGCACTTTTCCACCCTCCCTTGTCATATTCCTGGTGCGTTAACACTGCTAAGACCGTAACTGTTTCGAGCTCGAAATCTATATGTGAGATTAACCGCGCGTCATTCTGCTTGATGTTGAAGACGACACAATCTCCCACTGGGTCAGCATCTTTGCGGGTTCTCCGGACGTCAGGGAGATTCCTCCATGGCGGATCCACGCCTTCGACAATCCTGACCCAAGAACCCAAAGAGCCTTTCCAGTTCGAGTGCTTCTTCTGTGCGGCTTCGATCAGGTGTTTGCCGAGGATCAGCACGCACCACATCTTAGCAAAATGCTAAGATGGGGGTCAAGCCAAATTTTCCAGGCGACCTCGAGCAGACTAGGTTCTCTGGGCGGTGCGAATTCGTCGGTGACGCCTGCCGCTTCTGACGGGGAATGCGATACTCTTTAGTGGGATTGGCACCCAGGCAGTCTTTTTTACTTGACATATACACCAGAATGGTGCATAAGTTTATGGACGAGAGATTCTCGATTTCGGAAACGGCCCGTCTATTACACGTAGATCGCGGGACAATTCGCCGGTGGATCAAGAAAGGCCTGATTCCAAAACCGATTTCCGAAGATCTCGCTGGCGCTCGGCTCAGGTACTGGGACGCGGACGGGTTTGCCAGAGTGAAAGAGTATAGGGCAAAGCACTTTGGCAAGGGCCGAGGTAGGAGGACCGACCTAAAGGGTAAGAAGTCCAAGTGAAGTGACGGGACGCGACGGTGCTAGTAACACCGACGCGCCCCTGACCAAGGTCGCACGAGTAAGGTGCAACGATGGCTGTCAGAAACGTTATATCCATCCTAAGTGGGGCGCAACTCTTTGTGCCCGCTCCAATTGCGGTTCAAATCCCGCCATAACGACCAAATAAGTCGTGCATCCCGTCAGTGGCCACTCGTGCGCAGGCAAAGAACGACAGGTGTGTGCAGGGCACAACACCGGGGAGCGAGCGTTTTTGGGAGGACTGGCTTGAAAGGCGACATCTTCGCGGAGCTTTATCTTTGGAACAAGAATTTCGACGCATCGCTGCGCGTGCTGCAGCGAATAGAGACGCTGGGGATTTGTCCTAGCGAGCTGTTGAAAGCACATCAGACGCGACTCGAACAACTTCGAACGGCCCTAAATTTGGACGTTCTACGCGCAATCCTCACCCAAGAACGGATTGATGATCTGCGCATGAATTGGCCGCGACAATCTAGGGAATCAGTTGATTCCAAGGAGTTGGAGGCGCAGTAGCGGCTTCGGTGAGTGATTCACCTTTTTCGGTGGGATTACTCCAGATGTCCCACCGAACGGAGTTAATCGGAAAGTTGTGACTACCTGTCTACAACGTTATCTATGAAACCAGCAAATGGGTGAATGGAGAGTCCAAGTCAGCGTTCGGGTCAGTCAAGAGACGCGTGCCGAGCTTGAGAAATACGCGGCGCGTGAGAAACGCACGCTGGCCAACTTTGGCGCGGTGTTGCTCGAATGGAGTTTCGAGCAGCTCAAAGCCGTTGGTTCCACCGAACAATTGCTTAAGTGCAAGGTGGTCCGGCAAAGGCGACCAAAAGACTGATTCCCATTCTTGATCGCAGGGATCGCTCGCCAACAAAGGAAGAATCAGGGTGTCCAGTTCTTTCCAAGCCACTCGACTTCCCGCCGTGTCGTTGAGGCAACGACAGGACAGCCTAATTGAGCAGGTTCAGCCAAGCCCGGACGAATTGGCCGGCAAGACGGATGAGGTTCTGCTTGCCCTCGTCCAAGAGGGAGACAGAAACGCGCTCGGCGCGTTGTTTAGAAAGTTCGCAGCCTTGATGCGTAGCGTCAGTGCCCGAATTCTCCGCGACGAGGCGGAGGCCGATGATCTAGTTCAAGAAGTGTTCTTGTTCATCTATCGCGAAGCGAAGGTGTACGACTGCATGAAAAGCTCGGGGAGATCGTGGATCATGCAAATGACCTATCGCCGGGCTATCTCACGATGGCGATACCTGAATGCGAGAGGGCATTACAAGAACGCAGAGTTGAATCCATCTGTTGTACAGGGGCGGAATGGCGTTGTACCGCTTTATGATTCTTCCATCGAGGCGCTATTCGGTAGGGAAGGGCTCAAGAAGGTAATGGATGAATTGACCGCCGACCAGCATGAGACGCTGAGGCTTCATTTCTATGAGGGCTACACGCTGGCCGAGGTGGCTCAGAAGCTCGGTCAGTCGGTAGGGAATATACGGCATCACTATTACCGTGGACTAGAAAAGCTGCGGAAGCAGATGCGCGATAGTCAATTGCAGAATAGCTAAACGGTATGGTACATAGTGGTAGCAGTCCAGACGAAGAAGCGTGGTCCGCAATGGGAGCGCATGAAGAATTCCGGGAACTGTGCGCCCTTTCCACCTCGGGCGAGTTAAGCGAGGAAGAAAAGACCAGGCTGCAGGAGCACCTCGTCTCCTGCGCTGAGTGCCGAGAAGTATTGAAACAGTATGAAGTGGCCGCTCATGTCGGTCCGCCTCTTTTTGCGGCGGCTTCCGAGGAGCCGGCGGTGAGCCAAGAGGAATGGTCGGCACGCGAGGCGGAAGCAGCGCTACAAGAACGTCTCCGAAGGCTCGATGGTCAGCGTGAACCTACACCGAAGCTGCTGGGAATCCCTCCGAACTGCGACCAAAGCCAAAAGCCACTTCTGAGTGAGCACTGGAATACTGTTTGGCTTCCGTTTGCGGCCGTCATCCTTCTCAGCACCACACTCGGAATCTATGCCTACCGAGCTGGCATACGCCGAGGAGCGGAGAGCGTGTCGACAGTTTCCCAAACCAGATCCGAACCGCCGACTTCATTGCTCCAGCAGCAACTCAGTGACGTGGGGCATGAGCGCGAACTGCTGTTGGCGCGAGTGGCGGAACGCGACGGTACAATTGCAGCTTTGCGCCAGCAGATTGAAGGTCAAGGAGTCGAGCTGAAGAAACTGAGGGACGAAGAGGCAGCGTTGCAAAGCTCGCAGAGCTCGAGCGAACAAGAGAAACAGCGGCTGTTGGCAAGTGAAAAGGCAACATCGCAGAAACTCGAAGCGGCGCAAGGTGCGCTCGAAAGGAGTCAAAAGCAACTCGAAGCGCTAGAAGCCAAGCGCTCGAACGATGGTAGCGAAGCGGATCATCTTCAGGTGAAGATCGATGACCTAACGAAGTCCATCAAAGAGCGAGATTCTACGATTGATCAACAGCAGGAATTGTTGTCGCACGACCGGGACATTCGCGAGCTAATGGGAGCTCGGGAACTCTATGTCGCGGAGGTCTATGACGTCGAGAAGGATGCTGCGACGAGCAAACCCTACGGCCGGGTTTTCTTTACAAAGGGTACCTCGCTGATTTTCTATGCCTATGATCTGGACCGTCAGCCTGGGGTCAAGAAGGCAAGTACGTTCCAGGCTTGGGGCCGACATGGTACAGATCGATCGCAAGCCCTAAACCTCGGAATCTTCTACGAGGACAATGCTTCAAAGAAGCGGTGGATTCTGAAGTTTGATAATCCGCAGAAACTTGAGCAGATCGACGAAGTGTTCGTGACTGTCGAGCCGAATGGTGGCAGTCAGAAGCCGAGCGGGAAACCCTTCCTCTTTGCGTACTTAAAGGTGGCGCCGAACCATCCGTAGAAAATGGGCCTCTCTCGTTTTGCAGTCTTCGTCTATGCAGATTGGTACGGCTGTGCGGTCTCCTGCGAAAACACGAAGAGCGGGTGCGACCACTCGCTTCGAGGAGATGCCGCGTGCGCGTGAGACTGACTGTCCTGTGCTTGATGATCCTCGGTTTCATCTATTCCGCCCCAGCGCAGTCGCCGAACGGTACCGTAAGCGGCATCATCCTCGACCCCTCGGGGGGAGTAATTGTCGGTGCTGATGTCCTGATTATCAACGAAGCGACAGGAGTACAGCATCTAGGGAAAGCCAACAGTGAAGGATATTACGTCGTAACGAATATTCCTCCGGGCACCTATCGCATACAAGTGTCGAACAGCGGATTCAAAACGATCATCAAGCCGGACATCGTCGTACATGTGGAGGATGCACTCGCGATCAATTTCACTCTGCCGGTCGGCGCTGCCTCTGAAATTGTGACAGTGGAAGCGGGATCGCCGGTTCTCAACACCGAAAATGCATCCGTGAGCACAGTTGTTGACCGGCAGTTTGCAGAGAACCTGCCCATGAATGGTAGGAGTTTTCAAACTCTAATCCAATTGACACCGGGTGTCGTCGTGGTCCCGAGTACGAGCTACGATACGGGTCAATTCAGCGTAAACGGCCAGCGTCCGAGTTCCAATTACTGGATGCTGGACGGAGTGAGCGCCAACATTGGAACGAGCGCATATTTTCAAGGAAACGGTACCGCCGGTGCAGCGGGTTCTTTCAATGCTTTGGGTGGGACAAACAGCCTGGTGTCGGTGGATGCGATGCAAGAGTTCCGCATCCAGACATCCACTTTCGCGCCGGAATTCGGGCGAACTCCGGGGGCACAGATTTCCATCGTGACGCGCTCTGGTTCCAATGCGATTCACGGGACGGTATTCGAGTATTTTCGAAATGATGCGCTGGACGCGAACAATTGGTTTGCGAACGAAATAGGCCTGCCAAAGCCTGAGGAACGACAGAATGATTTCGGTGGAACTTTGAGTGGCCCGATGGTTAAGGATCGAACGTTCTTTTTCTTTTCATACGAAGGCTTGCGGCTGCGATTGCCGCAAACGGCTTTGACAACGGTCCCTGATCTTCAAGCCCGGCAAAATGCTGTGGCACCCATGCAGCCGTTTCTGAATGCATTTCCGCTGCCGAATGGGCCGGACGACACCACGTCTGGGGTGGCCGAATTTAATTCAAGCTTCTCAAATGCGGCGACGATCGACGCATATAGTCTCCGAATCGATCACAAGTTTTCGGACAAGGTGTCTGCCTTCGGGAGATACAACTATTCTCCATCGGAGCTTCTCGAGCGAGGCGCGGGGGGAGACGCACTGAATCAGTTGAGCCCAGCCCGGATTACGACTCAAACAGCAACTCTGGGCTCGAGCTGGACGGTCTCGCCAACGGCGATTAATGATCTGCGGTTCAATTTCAGTCGGGTAAATGCTTCGAGTAGGTATGTTCTTGACGATTTTGGCGGCGGTACTCCTCTGGCATCGCTGGGTCTGCCGAGTCCATATACGAGCGATAACGCGAATCTATTTGTTTCCATTTTTTCTTTGGCGAACGGGCAGTACGAGGTTGGCCAGAGTATCGCCAACATTCAGCGACAGATAAATGTCGTCGACAGCCTGACTTTACAGAAAGGGCCTCATAATCTGAAGTTTGGAGCAGACTTCCGAATCTTGTTTCCGATCTTCAACCCTGCACTTTATGCACAGTCAGGCTTTTTTACGGATGTACCGTCTGCGGCGACAGGGAGCCTAAACTTTGGACTCGTGGCGGCGAGCGTAAAATCCACGCTTCTGTTTCGGAACTTGGGTGCATTTGCTCAGGATACTTGGCATGTGTCCTCACGTTTGACCCTGACTTTCGGGTTGCGGTGGGACGTAGACTATGCTCCTTCCGCAATCGATGGGCCGAACCTCCCTGCCGTAACAGGTTTTAACCTAAACGATCTCTCCGGATTGTCTCTTGCTCCAGGGGGTGGAGCACCCTTCCGAACGACATTCACGAACTTTGCGCCTCGTTTGGGCGTTGCTTATCAGTTGTCGACGAATCCCAACTGGGGTCTCGTGGCGCGAGGTGGCTTGGGCATATTCTACGATCTCGCTACGCAACAGACCGGAAATCTAATAGGGCAGTCTGGTTATCCATTTGGAGCCCTGAGCTACCAGTTCGGCGGGACTTTTCCCCTGGCGCCTTCGGCAGCTGTGCCACCGCCCATTGTTCCACCAGCGCCGGCGACCCCGGGGATCTTGACAGCATTCAATCCGAATCTTGCTCTGCCTTATACGCTTGAATGGAATATTGCATTGGAGCAAGGGTTAGGGAAAGAGCAGAGTCTATCGCTCTCGTATCTCGGGGCATCAGGTAGAAGTCTGATTCAGACGAGTGTAATCCTTGCACCAAATCCCAGTTTCACCCAAGCCGACCTGGTGTCGAATGCTGGAACCTCCAGCTACGATGCCCTGCAGGTGCAGTTTCAGCGTCGAATGGCGAGCGGGCTTCAGGCATTGGCTTCCTACACTTGGTCTCATTCGATTGACGACGCATCCGAGGGTTCGTTAGGGAATGCAGCAAATCTTGGTGTAGCGGGAGTTGCGGCGAGCGCTAACCGTGGGCCTTCTGACTTTGACATTCGGAATGCATTTTCAGGCGGTGTAACTTACAGCGTTCCCGCGCCGAAGACCAACAGGTTTGTCGATGCCATCGTGCAGGACTGGTCGGTTGAGAGTTTTATACAGGTGCGGTCAGCCCCGCCAGTCAATGTCTTCTACGGGGCTTTCTCGGAGCTCTTTGGGAGTGAGACATCTGTGCGACCGGACCGAGTTGCTGGTGAACCGCTCTATTTGTCCGGTGTGTATCCGGGAGGGAAGGCCTTCAATCCCGGAGCATTCATGGCTCCGCCGACGGATTCAAGTGGGAATCCCACGCGTCAGGGCGATGTTGGAAGAAACGCACTGCGGGGTTTTGGGGCGACGCAGTGGGATTTCGCGATCCATAGGGATTTTTCGATTCATGATTCGCTGAAGCTTCAGTTTCGGGCTGAGCTGTTTAATCTTCTGAATCACCCTAATTTTGGTCAGCCGAGCGGTAACTTGGGCAGTCCCGAGGCGCTGAATCCACAATTTGGGCTCTCAACCCAAACTCTGGCCGAGAGCCTGAATGGCGGAGGCACGAATCTCGGAGGTGGTGCGTTCAACCCCTTGTATCAGATTGGTGGCCCTCGCTCGATACAGCTGGCCCTAAAGCTGAGTTTCTAACGGACCGCACTCATGATAGGGGCGAGGGACGTGCGCAGTCGAAAAAACCGGCAAAGTAGGAACGAATGCGGTTGTCGAAATCAGAACGTGTGCTTCGCACGTTGCCATCGATTGGTCGCTCTTTCCATACTTCTCCTTGCCGAGCAGCTTATAGGCGGAGTGTGTCAAGCGGGTGAGCAGCATTTCACCGCACAGGACGAAATCGAGCTGTATCACTTCGGAGATCCCTACTCAGGTCACCGGGATGCGGTTTTTTTCTCACCAGATCGCAGATACTTCGTGGTAATTGCCGAGCACGGGTTAGTGCGACTCAATCAGCCAGAAGTGATGTTGCGGGTCTACAGTTCCCAAGGAGTCCGCAAGTTTCTCTCGAGTCAGGTTACAGGAATCGAGCCTGCGCCACTCTGGATATGGAAACGATCGAGTTTTCGGGAAGGCCCGTTGGTCACGAATCTGCGGTGGCTTGCAGATTCCGAGAGTTTTGCTTTCTTGCTAAGAACCTCCTCGGGAAGCAATCAGCTCGTCCTGGCAGAGGTAGGAAGGAGGACGGTCGAGGCCTTGACCAGCCCCACTCAGGACGTAACCGCCTTTGACATTCGTGACCGTTCGCACTTCGTGTATTCAGTGTGGGACGTGGCACCGTTGCGACGATCAAGACTTGACCGGAGCGAAGCAAGTCTCGTCGGAACTGGACGGCCCCTTAAGGAGCTCTTGTTTTCGGATGATCGACAAATGCTCACGAACATGTACGACCGCAGTGAACTCTGGGCAGTCGTAGACGGCAAAAGAATCGCCGTTCACGATTCCGCGTCCCATAAGATCCTGCACCTCTATCTTAAGGGGCAGGAGGCCCTAGCTCTTTCTCCGAATGGCCGATTCGTCGTGACCGCGCGAGCGGTACCGCTAATTCCAGAGTCGTGGGAAGTCTTATTTCCTCCACCGACCCCTTCGTCCGTATATCGGATCCGGGCCGGTCAACAGGATTTGGGCTCGTCGCAGGGAATGCGCTACGCGAGTGAGTACGTCATGCTCGATCTCCTTCGCGGATCGAGCGTGTCGTTAGCCGACGCTCCTATGGGAGAGTCAGCGGGATGGTACGGAGTGCCATCGGCGGCGTGGTCTCTAGACGGCCGAAGCTTGGTTCTATCGAACACCTTCCTTGGAGGAGAAGACCATGAGTCTGAAGGGCGGCCAGCGGCCCCTTGCGTTGCGGTGGTGGGAGTTCGGCAACAGCGAAAGATTTGTTTGAACCACAGAGATGGCGCAAATAACGAAAACTATATTGTCGAAGGCGTAGGATTTGTTCACGGAGACCCCAGGCAAGTGGATGTCGCGGTTTACAAAGACGGTAAAATGCGCCGTGAGATTTACGTTAGAAACGACGACGGATTCTGGGAATTACATGAAGGGTCGGAAGAAGGAGCGGACACTGAGAATCACTCTCTCTTACACGTCGCTGTGAAAGAGCATTTCGATAGTCCTCCCGTCCTGGTGGCAACGGATGAGACAAGCAAAGAGTCCCGTATTATTTGGAATCCAAATCCTCAACTCCAGCGGTCTAAACTGAGCGATGTGAGTGTCCTTCATTGGAAGGACCAAACCGGCCGGGATTGGACCGGGGGACTCTACAAGCCAATGGGCTATGTGCATGGCAACCGTTATCCGTTCGTCATTCAAACGCATGGCTTTCATGAGGACGAGTTTGAACCAAGCGGAGTTTTTCCGACGGCTTTTGCCGCTCGGCAACTCGCTTCGGCGGGCTTTGTCGTCTTGCAGGTCCGGGATTGTCCGGGCAGGGTAACCGCAGACGAGGGACCGTGCAATGTCGAAGGCTACCGCTCGGCGGTTCAAACACTGGCGGAGCAAGGAATAATCGATCCCGAGCGCGTTGGCATCGTTGGGTTCAGCCGAACCTGCTTTTACGTCATGGAAGCGTTGACCTCGGGCAGTGTCCACTTCAAGGCGGCTTTGATCACGGACGGCGTGAACGAAGGCTATCTGCAGTACCTGCTCGCCGTGGACGACTCGGAAAACGCACTCGCGCGAGAGGCCGACGCGATGAATGGAGCGAGGCCGTTTGGAAGCGGATTGGGGAACTGGTTGAAGAACTCGCCGGAATTCAATCTCGAAAAGGTCGAGGCTCCGCTGCAGATCGTGGCGTCCGGGCGGGGGAGCACTCTGTTCATGTGGGAACCATATGCCGTGCTTCGCTATCTCCATAAGCCGGTCGATCTCATCATCCTGAATTCTCCGGAGCATGTGCTCACGAATCCGGCGGCTCGGTTGGTTTCGCAAGGGGGTGCCGTGGACTGGTTCCGATTTTGGTTGAAGGGCGAAGAAAACAGCGATGCAGCAAAAATCCCGCAGTATGTCCGATGGAGAACACTCCGAGATCATGCCGCATACAGGGAATGATTCCTCCTAGGGCTTCGGAAGCGTCGTACCTGCGTGATCGGGCCCAATGAGTCGGGTCGACCAGGTGAGGGTGGGCAGGGGACGTCGTCGGAAGAGACTTTCTCGTCCTACGTCACTCGTCGGCTTTCCTCCTTACCACGAGAAATTCAGCCGGCAAAGTCTGCTTGATTTTCATGAGCCAGAGCGCAATGGAAAGAGCGCCCTGGCCATCTGTTGTTATTCGTCGGCCTCATACGCCGGCGTCGTCGGTCGCTCCATGTTGTCGAGGGGAATGCCGGGTTTGTGCATGCCTTGCACGGCGGCGCACGCAGTTCCCAGCACAGTAATTTCCGGTTTCGCGTATTTCATGTTTCCTCCTTATCACCCGGAATTTAGTCGGCGGTGGTTAGATTTCATGAGCCAGAGCGCAATGGAAAGAGCGCTCTGGCCATGTGTTGTTATTCATCGGCCTCATACGCCGGTGTGCTCGGCCGGTGTTCGTTATCGAGAGGGATGCCGGGCTTGCTTACACCCTGTACGGCGGTGGAAGCAGCGCCCAGACTGACGATCTCGGGCTTTTCGTATTTCATACACTCACCTCCTTTCTCTCTGTGGTTTGACATCCAGCTAGCTGAGTCCTGTTGTCAGAAGCTTCGCGGCATCCCAGCGGCACAAGTGGCGCAACCATGCTTCGATCGCCAATGTCCGTACCATATAAACGATGTGAATGGTGCGGCCGTGCCGTGCGTCGTCGAGGGCCCGGAGGAAGGCGGTTTGGTTGACCATGCCAAGCTGCGACGTGATCATCGTTTGGTTTTCGGAGACAACCCGTGGCCACGAGGCAGACAGCTCCGCGACCGGGCCTCGGGAGACGAAGCCCTTCCGTTTCCGGTTCAAAATCTCTGGTGGGACGAGTCCGACGAGAGCTCGGCGCATGAGTGATCGTCTCTCCAGTGGACGTACCAGTTGTTCGCGAGGAATTGCGTAAACAAACTCGATCAGGTCTCGATCTAGGTAGGGATAGCGTTTTTCATAGGGGGGAATCCTGGAAGGTAGAGAGCACGTCATTTCGCGCTGGAGGAGCCGCAGTGTGCTTAAGTTTTCTTGAAAGCTTGGCAAAGGGCCAAAGAGCTTGAGCCGGGTTTCGTATCCCCGAAAGACGTGACGATATTGGTTCGTGAAGTTCTGTTCGAGCCAGGCGGCAGGGCTTATCTGCGTCGAAAGGCCAAAGAGCCCGAACGGCAAAAAGGCACGCACTGTTTCAGACAAGAGTTGATGGACTGGTTTCCGCTTCGCGAGCGCCCACACGGTCAACCGGTTCGCAAGGTGTCGAAAGTCCATGCAAGCGAACAGGTCGGCGAGCTCGGGTCTCGGCGTAGGCACCCCGCCGAGGATTTCGTCGCCTCCAGTGCCCGATAGCAGCACACGATTACCCTGCGAAACGAGGGCCGCGGCAAACCGCTTGGCCGATTTAGTGACGGTTCCGCTCCACTGGGGCAGTGGGGCGAATTCGCGGTGGTCATATTCGGGAAAGACCGACACTGCTGTCTCGGCTGGCAGATGGCAGCCACTCCGTCCTCGTCTCTGTTCGACGATCGTGAAAAAGGGTTTCTCGTTCCAGTTCGGCTCAGAATCGTCATAACACGAGACAGTGTCCAGCCGGGGCGTATCGGCCAGGCCTTCGGAGATGAGATGATCCGCGATGCAAACGATTGAAGAAGAGTCGATTCCCCCGCTCAGTTCGCTCATAACGGGGTAGTCCGAACGCAACCTACCCCGAACCGCTTCAGTAAAGACCAAGCGGAAATGCTCTTCGTAGTCCGCGTCTCGGCTGTAGCGGACACGCTTTTCCGGATCGAACTCCCAATACGTTGTAACTCGCAAGCGCCCTGGGCCAATCTCCACAAACGAGGAAGGGGGCACGGCATGAATCCCCGTGAACGGTGTGAGGTGGGGGGCAGGGAAGAATGAGAAACATCCTGCGAGGTATTCCTCGTTGAGCGGAAAGGAATGGCCGGCGAGGAGGACAAGTGAATCTAGGAGCGAACCCCAGCGGACTTCGTTGTCGCCGACCCGATAATAAAGAGGGCGTGTCCCTATCGGGTCTTTCGCCAACAGGAGAGAGCGGTCCTTGGGATGCCAAAGCGAAAGGGCCCAGTCCCCTTTGAGCTTGCTAAAACTACTTGTTCCCCATTCCTCATATGCCGCGGTGGCAAGCAATGCGTCGGGGCAGCTGCCCGCGACTCGCAAGTCACGCGCGAGATCCTTACGGTTGTCGAGGCGTCCATCCCAGTGAAGAAGTAGTCCAGACCCAGTCTGATACGGTTGCGTTTCACGACGGGACTCTTCGGTTGTATGGAAGCCGCGGTAAAGAATTCCAACGTGGTCTTCAAGATAGAGATTCTCAGCGTCCGGGCCGTAGGGTCGTAGCAAGGGGACCGCCTTTACTAGAGCATCTCGATGGAGAGGTCGCCCGTCTGTATTCCAAATTCCGAACTGGACACTCACAAATCGTCCCCTTTGCTTTCCTTCTCTTTAGCACCGATCGATTTCGTTATAGAGTTCTGCCGTGTAGGATTTGTCGTTGACCACGCGACCGTCTACCTCGACCCAAGCGTGCGCTTTGAACGGCAAGCGCTGCACTCCGATAACCATTTGTGCAGTCACGCCATGTTTCTTGAGGAGGCACGCCGTTGCAGCGGAACGTTGAAGACAGAGCGCTTGCTTCCAGTACCAAATGCATGCCATGTCTACTGCTGAACAAATGTCATGGGTTGTGCTTCGCGCTCGAGCCGATCTCTGCACCCCTTGATCGTGCACTTTGGCGTACAGGGACGGAAAGTTTCCTCGGACCAAATACGCATCAAAACGAATTAGTTCGCAGTAGGCTTGGAGGACAAGAAACCACATGGTTCGTGACTCTCTCCTTTGCAGGGAAGATTCAATTGTTCGCAAAGAAATGCGATACGGTCTGTAAGCGCGTCGATTCGGTCGGTGACGGGGAGCACAGGTGAATGGCCGCGGAATTTGTTGTAGTCGACGAGGATTGGGTAGTGGGAGGTATTGGCAGCCTGCAGCCGCGCTGTCATCTTGCGGGCGTGCAGTGAATTGCAAGTATGGTCCGCGTCTCCAGAAATGATCAGTGTGGCGGGATAGGCTCTTCCGTCGCAAATGTTGTGGTAGGGCGAGTATTTCACGAGAGCTGCAAAGTCGTTGGAATCTTCCGCTGTCCCAAATTCGTCTTTCCAGATGTAGGCGCCGTCGAAGAGGTGGTAGCGGAGCATGTCGAGCAACGGGACCATGCAAACCACAGCGCGAAAGAGGTCGGGACGCTGCGTGAGCGCAGCGCCCACGAGGAGCCCGGAGTTAGAGCCGCCAAAAATAGCAAGTCTGTCACGAGCAGTCCAGCCGGTGTCGAATAGCCATTCCGCCGCGGACAGGAAGTCGTCGTAAGCAGTTTGGCGGCCGCGGCGTTTTGCAGCGTTGTGCCAGCTCACTCCGAACTCCAATCCCCCACGAATGTTCGGGAGCGCAAAGAGGCAGCCTTGTTCCAGCAGGAAAGCAACGAAGAGGCTGAATTGCGGGGTCATGGAGGCACCAAAGCCGCCATAGGAGGTCATAATCGTGGGATTATCGTGCCGCGCGAGAACGTCGCGACGTCCGACGAGGTACATGGGAACTTTCATTCGGTCTTTCGACAGGAACCACACCTGACAATGGGTGTAGTCCGTAGAGGCAAAGGGGATGTCTCTCCTTGCCCAGAGGGTTTTCTCATTTGTTTCGGGCGAGTATCGAAAAGTGGCGAGCGGCTCGGTGAACGTCTCCGCTTCGAGGAGAATCTCGGACGTTTCGTTGGAGATCTGGAGAATTCTATTGGTCTCATCTTGGTGGAGTGGCAACTGCCTGATCTCTACGCCGAAGAGATCAAAGATCCTGACTTGTTGCTTCATGTTTTTTGAGTAGGAAACTAAAATATAGTCACCAGCAACGAGCCAAGCGTCGATAGGGGCATCAGCTTCGGGGACGATGTCGACCCATCTATGCTCGCCGGCGTCGCCTAAGCGGAGTTCGACGATGCGCCGATTCGGCGCATCGCGGTCTGTAAGGGCCACAATTCGACCCGGAAGAAGATGGAGCCCGAGGGAATACGTAATCTCAAGGAATATGGCGACTGGCTTGCGGGTTCCGGCGAGGGGCATTAAGTAGATATCAGTGAGCGTTGTTTCGAAAAATCGATGAACAATAAATGCGAGACGGTCGCTCCCAGAAACGAGGCCGAGGCGAATTCGAGAATCCTCACCCGCATAGAGGATCTCCTGGTCCTCACGACGCGGTGTCCCTAGAAAGTGTCGATATGCTGCGCGGTAGTGCAGCTGGGCGGAGTCCACGGCTTCATGGGAATAGTAGAAACTCTCTCCATCTGGTCCAAATGCGAATCCGCGCAAGTAGCCTCGGGGCAGGAAGTCGATGAGGCGTGTCCGCGTATCGATCTCGAGCAACTCAAATGTCCCAGTCCTTTCTCCTCCCACCTTCACCTCGTATAGGAGCAGCCTGCCATCCGGTGATATCTGCAGCGGCTTAACCGCGGTGTATTGGCCGGTGCCTCTGTCGCGAGGGCTGACCAAAAGCTGGTCTTTGCCATTGGCCCCCTCACGCATGTAGATAGAAGGCTGTTCTTCTCCGACTAGCCGTTTACGGAAGAAATAGCGATCACCGCTCTTCATAAGAGAATCGTAGGTTTCGACATCGACTAACTCTTGGAGACGTTTGCGGATGGCGTTCCGTTCCGGAATGTTGTCGAAGTAGGCTCGAGCATAGAGTGTTTGACTCTCGATCCAAGATCGAGTGCGTGGCGAATCTCGGTCTTCGAGCCAACGATAAGGGTCAGTAATGGGAACTCCGTGCAAAACGTCGGTCACTGGATCCTGCGCAGAGAACGGAGGAGGTGTCATTGGCTGAGGCATTGAGAACTCCTCTGCGCAAAAGCGGAGGCCTCGCGCGAAATGCGCCTGGTCAAGGAACGAAAGTAACCAGCGGTTTGTGGATTAGTGAGCTGCACGTTGTTCCGCCAGATGTCATTCGAGACGGCATAAGCAAAAACGGCAGCGAGTGGCGACGCCCTGAGACACTGAGAGAGAACGTTCTCGGCAACATACGGTCTCCAATGGTTCATGTAGCGTCCTGTCAGTTGTGCTCTTCGCTGGGCGATCGTTGGGCAGCATTGCCGGAAATGTTCGAGCAAATACTCGAGTGTCAAGAAAGGAGGGCCGACCGCGGCCTCGGCCCAGTCGAGGAAGACGCATTGATCAGCAGAGACACGGATGTTGCCAGGATTAAGATCGAGATGATTCAGGGCGTTCGGAACGAGGCTCTCCGCCAGCAGAGAGAGCGCATCCTTTAGAGGGTTTGCCAGGGCAATAATCTCATGGCGGGTCAGAACTGGTGGTGGTGTTCCATGCTGTCGCGTCATGAGTTCTTCCATGACGGCAAGGAACTCGTCCACGAGATTAAGAAGGAATTCGGCGCTGGAGTTCCGGCAGCCTGCGGCCAGCAGAATCTCGAGACAAGGGACCGAGTCTGTCTGCAATTCGGCGAGCCTATCCACAATTGCCCTCCAGGCGGAAAACCCAGAGCTTGCATCGGGGGCGACGCCGACGGCTTCGGTCATAAGCCACGCATTCCATTGCGGGCAAACCGCTAAGACTTGCGGAAGAAAATCAGGGAAAAGTTCTGCTAAGTTGCGCGATATCGTAAATTCGCGGGTGTTCGGCTCACCGACGGCCTTAAACCACAGTGCGGGTCCGTTGGTCTCGAAACGCATCAAACAGAAATGAGGGCTGACCGTGAGTTGCTGGAATTGACCCGTAAGGCGGAGGTTTAACGGTCCAACGTGCGCGCGGATCCACTCGCTAATCTCGCGCAGGGAACCAGATGTGCCAAAATACTCGCCGTTCTCGCCTCTTCGGTCTGGTCGGACCATCCGCAAGACGTTCTGGATTGTGGCAAGCGTTGTTGAATGCAGGAAAGATGTTTCGGCTAAGGAATTGGCAGAGACCCACCGCATTTTAGGCAGCAATACAGTTTCGGGCCGCACACACTCCATAGCGCACAGGCAGATCGCAGGGCTAGCGCCTGTCGGGGAAGTTGGCAAACAAGTGGAAAGACAATAGGCTTCGATTTTGAGCTGTCGGTAAACGGCAGCGTTAATTTGCTCAGCAGTTCTTTCCCAACGACGAATTTCGACCGAGGGCAACGTGGAGTAGGGACCATCCAGTAGGCACAGAAGCTCCGACGCCCCACGCCGGGTAATGATAAGGCTGTAAACATCCAGGTCGGTTTGTTCTTTCTTGTTCACGTGGCCCTCTGGCTCCATTCACGTCGTGGGCGTTCGCGGCTTGTATTCGACGAGCCTGTGTTTCTGGAGGCATTCCAGAAACTCGCGAACGTCGCGCTCTACAAGGTCCGAACGAATCCCGAATCGATTGCTGATCTCCCCTGCGATTGTGGATTCTGGCAAGCCGCGTTCCAGCATTCCGAGGATTTGTGACCCCACAAGATTGAGGGTGAACATCTGACCGTGATGGATGTCCAGCACGATGGCTCCGTCGCCATCGTGCGTCGCACGCACTCCTTCTGCGATTCGTAGCAAGGAACTTTCCTTTCTTGCCGGACTCGACACAATCGAGAATGTGAATCGGACAGTGCCATTTTCTTCACCTGACATCCACAAAAAGCGTTGTGTGTTCGGGAATCAGGAAACACTGATCGCAACATATTCGGGAAAAGGACGTTAAAGCCAATGTTGCGTATTTACTCTGGAAGATTCATGTTCGGAAATTGGTCAACCTTCTCGAGCCACCGCGGAGGGTTGCTGTTGAACGATGGTCGGCAGGAGAGCGGCGGGGATTGTTGCAGCTCTCGATAGAGCGTGCCTGTGGAGCTCAAGTCATGGTGACAGCCGTCTTCCGCGATCCTCCCTCGTTGAAAGACAAGAATGCGGTCCAACCACGGGAGGTTCGAAAGGCGGTGAGACACGAAGAGAATTGTGATGCCAGGCAGAAAACGAGAGATTGCTTGAAGCATCGAAAGCTCGCTCGTGGGTTCAATTGCCGATGTGCCCTCGTCGAGGATCAAGACTCTCGGCCGACGTAGCAATGCACGCGCCAGCGCAACTCGCTGCCGCTGGCCTTCTGACAGCAGACAACCGGCAGGACCGATCGGCTGCGACAATCCCCTTGGAAGAGACACCACCAACGAATGAAGTTCGACCAAGTCGATTGCCGCTTCGATTTGTTCGGACTCCAAATCCCGATTGTCGAGTCGCAGATTGTCAAGGAGCGTTGCGTCAAATAGCAGAGGGACAGAAGGGACATACGACACCAGAGCGCGGAGTCGGCTCAGAGGGATACGGTCGAAGGAAACTCCCCCAATTGAGATGGTCCCCGTTTCCGTGTCGTAAACTCTCGCCGCTAGTTTTGCGAACGTACTCTTGCCGGCTCCATTTTCGCCCACGATCGCAACGCGTTCGCCTTCCCGGATGAACAGCCGCGGAACGGACAAAAACCCCTTTAGCCGTTCATAGCCGAACGACACATCGATGAAGGCGATATCGTAGTGCGCGAGCGGCTGCGTGTACGTCGCGCCAGGCTTGTCGGTGACTGCAGGCTTCAGGTTCAGAATGGATTGCAGATACCGAATACTCGAGAACGTACGCTGTGCTTGAGCGTACGACTCGACCCCGCCGGCGAGCGGTTCAAACAGCTGAAACACATAACCGTAAAACGCAACGAGTGCGCCGACCGTCATGGCGCCTCGCAAGGAGGCCCACGCGCCAAAGCCGATGATCAACGCTGCCGCTGCGGCGATGGGAAGATTCGTCCACGTCGCAAACTGGACCTGTCCGGCCGACAGTCGAACTTGAGAGCGAAGCACCGCGCAGAAGGAATGAAATGCGCGCCGCTCCTGTCTTCTTTCGAGTTGGAGCTGCTGGATCTGAATCACAGTCGAAAGGTGTTCCTCGAGAAACGCGCTCGATTCCGCTCTTGCGGCGTGCACGACATCTGAACGCCGCGCAAGGAGCATCCGATAGCGATGCCGGACAACGAGAAAGGCCGGTACGGCAGGAAGGACCAACAGGGTCAATCGAGGATTCAGAGCGACCATCGCGCAGAGCGTAAATGTCGTGACGAGCAAGGTGCGGAGTATGACCGGGACGAGATTCGATCCAAAATAAGCAACCTCTTCGATTGGTTCACGCAGCACATAGAGTCTCTGTCCGGTTGGGATCCTCTCGTGATATTCCGCGGACAACAAATCTAATCGCCCAAAAATCTCCATGCGGATGTGGAGTGCCGTGAGCTGTGACGCCCTGAGCGTAAGATAGGCGCCGAAGCCCGTCAACGTGCTACGCAGTTGCGAACCAGCAAATATTATGACGACAGCGATAATGAGCAGCGATACATCCCGATATGGTATGGCCCGGTCCACGACCCACATCAGCATGAGAGGATTGAGCAAGGCGAGAACGCTCGCGACGGTGAGAAGGCCGAAACTGGCAAGGTGCCAGCCTAGCAGCGATCGGATTCGCCGATATAGCCAGACCAATTCCTGAGGCAAGAAGGAACGCATGCATCGGACAGTTGCGGGTGGTTCCGCGACGGACAACGTACATCGCGGTTGGGTAGATGGCCAGAAAAAGGGCCAAGCGTTCGAAAATGCGACAAATTCACCAGAAAGTCCTTGTAAACGCGGTGGGAATTGACAGGCGAAGATACACCCTGGCGTTCGGAAGAGGGTCAACCTGGCAGTTCAACGCGGCGGAGACAAGTGACGACTTCGCCTGCGATCTCCGCTTCGGAGCCGAGTCCGAGGGTGCGCTGACCCGGTGTGCCGGATGCTGAATGGAGCGAGGCTATACGGCCGTCGCGCTGAACTCGTCCACAAAAATACGAACCGTCGCGTCGTGTGAGCAGGTATATGTGGCGGCTCTCGTCGGCCTTAGACTGTTGGACGATCGCCCTTTTGATGCGGCGGTTTACAATCAAGAGAACGGCGCCGCGCAATGGCCATTGGAAATCGTGTCCGCCGTTTCCAGCCCAAAAGACATCGCGCATGGAGATTCGCCGCATGCCGCATAGCTCCGAGAGCGAGCGGTGAAGGAAGTACGGAACTTCTTCGAACTGCTCGATCAAGTGCCTATGGAAGGCGTTTTTGTCGAGCGCTTTCCCCTCGACATCCACGTTGCCGGAGCTGGGGACCGAGTGTGGGATGAACTCTTTTGGAATGAATCCAACGCCGAGGTGATTGGTTGCGAGTCTCGCGGTTTGCAAAAACTGCCAGAAGTCGATGGAGTAGAGTATGCACAATGTGAGGACTTTTTGGACGTGCCGCGCAGGGGCCTCCGTCGCTTCGTAATCGGAAAGCGACCCGATCGCAGCGGAATATCGGTCATCTCCAAGTTTTGCTGCAATGAGATCGCTCATGGCGGAAGCTCGCCGAAATGAGAGCCCGTTGCGACGGCGTCGCGATGCAATCAAGTGGCGGAGATCCGTGGCGGAAGTTAGTGGCGCAATCGCATCCCCGGACCCCAGTCTGGGCGGCATGCGGTGCGGTCTCGAGTCTGACAGATTGCCGAAACGCCGGATTTCCATGTCGACCGCGCCCAGTATCCTGACTTCACGATCCAAACGAAATTCGAGTTCAAGGCCGGTTCGGTCCGGCGAGACTAGTCCGATGCGGCCTGGCGCGATTTGTCGGATGCGGCTGCAATTCAGCCCTTGGGCGTGCTCTAACAGGAAGAGCTCGCGAGAGACTCCGCCGCGCAGGGTCGCTGACGTAATAGTGTCCAGACGCGGATTGACACGCACGACGCTTCCAGGCATCAGCTCGGGGAAAGAGAATGTGTCTTCGCTACCGAGCTTCGCGTAGAAAAAAGGCTTCTTGTTAGTGCGCAGGAGTACGTCAACCGGCTCGAATAGGTTTTGGGAAACCACCTGGGTGAACGGAGTAATTGCAGCGAGCCAGGGACCTTTCTGCTCAAACCAAGGAATAACCGCATGAGTGTCGTAGAGATTCGCATCCAACAGAATTGTCCTTGGGAACTCTAACTCGATCTGCAATCGCACGATGTTTTCAAGGTCAAATCCAAGGGCGGAAAGCCAATCGGGCAGACGGTAGCCCGAAACAGAGCTGAGCGCGATGAACTGATGGAGATTCGGGGTGAATCGCCGGTTCCGCAGATCGTAATAGAGATTGTGGGGAACATGGTACGGCGTATCCGCCCCAAACATCCGCCCTGAAGCGATGGAGACCTGCAACAAGCTTAGTTGTTTGCGGGCCAAAATGTCTCGGACTCTGCGGGCCCGATCGTCTCGCGCAGGAGAAGACACCGCGTCGGGCAGGGGCTTGGGGTCCGCCGCCGACAGCTGTTCATGCCCGGGCTTGCGAGAGTTCTGGTGTCGCATAGAGGGGCGGGGACGGCCCACGGAAAAACGGACCGTGCATACAGGAAAGCAGACCGAAAATGGGGAAAAAGTGTGGCGTGACCGCATTTGAGACCAGGGGGCGCGCAAATAGCAGAATGGGCACGCATCGTAATTTCCTTACCATTTGGCTGGACAGTTAACGGCATTCCAGTTAGCATCTGCAGCTAATGGGCGTACGCAGCCCCACGTCTCGGCCCGGGGAAAGTCTGAAAACGCTTCGGGAGAGTCTGCGTTTGACCATGCGCGAGGTAGAGCGTCGAAGTCAGCGGCTGGCGCTTTCCAAGGGGAACCCGGATTTCCTCGTGTCTCATTCCTGGCTGCGCATGATTGAAAACAGCCGGTACGTTCCTGGTATCCACAAATTCTACGCGCTTTCCGTCATCTACCATTGCAGCTGCGAAGAGCTTCTCGCGCTCTTTGGCGTCAATCTCGCCGACGCCGCCAAGGATCAGGCCATGTTCGAGTGGACCGCGACGCACATTGCTTCCGCGTCGGTCGATGGAGACTCGGCACAGATTCCCTTCCCCGTGCGGACCCGACAGGATTTCAAGCCGGAAGGTACACAGCTCCTGACGCGATTGGTACAAATGTGGGGCGATGTGCCGGTCGCACTCGTCCGGCAACTGGACGTGCGGAAGTCGCTCTACGGGTATCTTGGTTTGCGTGATTACTCGCTCTTTCCCATGATCCTCCCCGGCTCTTTTTTGCAAATCGATCCAAACGAGACGAAGATCAAGACCGGAGTTTGGCGGCATGAGTGGGAGCGTCCGATCTACTTCGTCGAATTGCGTAATGGCTACGCGTGCGGTTGGTGTGAGCTTACGAACGGACAACTGCTCTTGTTGCCCCACGTACTTTCTCCACAAGGAATTCGGAGTTTTGCCCATCCCGATCAAGCCGAGATCATCGGACGTGTGACGGGAGTGGCGATGCGGATCGCCAGCGGCGAACTGTTGCCTCTTTCCGATCTGTCGCGCGAACCGCACGGTTCTGCACGGAGCTGAAACAGTTTGCTCCTCAGAACGACTAGGAATACGACCTAGGTTATGATGCTCTGGAACTGAGGTCAGGGAGGCAACATGGTCATTGGAGACCGTCTGCGGGCGTTGCGGGAGGAGAAACAATTCTCGCAAGGGGAGATTGAAAAACGGACAGGCCTGCTCCGCTGTTATATCTCGCGCGTCGAGAACGGGCACACGGTGCCTGCGATCGAGACTTTAGAGAAGCTGGCGCGGGCGCTCGAAGTGCCGTTGTACCAACTTTTTTATGATGGCGAGGAGCCGCCAAAATTGCCGAATCTGCTCAAGAGAAAAACTTCGAACGACATCGTATGGGGCAGCAAAGGGAAACAGGCGAACTACTTGCACCAACTCACAAAATGTTTGAGCAAGGCATCCGAGTCGGACCGGAAGCTACTGCTGGCGATGGCGCAGAAGATGACCGCGAGCCGGGGCCGCACGATCGAGGCTTCGGCTTAAAGAGGTGCGGGTCGCACTGGAATGCGACCCGCATTTGTGACCCTACTTGGGTTTCCTGACGGCTTTATCCTTGTGCTGGATTTTCCGGGGCTTGGTTTTCTTCGCAAGCTCCGTTTTCACGTCGTTGGCGAGTTTCGCGGTGTCCACTTTGTATCGAGTGGCGGCCTGCGCAAGGTTGGAATCCTTGGCTAACGCTTGCCGGGGATTGTAGCTCGGGCAGTAGAGGTCTGAGGCGAGTGAGCAGACCACAAGGAAGTGTTGCAGTTGCGTGCCGCTCATCGCGATGACGGCCTTTTTCGCGATTCCCTCGTAATCCACGGCTTGCGTGCCCCACGAGGTTTTCGCTTTTTTCTCTTCCCACTGGTACGCCCGGCAGATGCGGCGGTGGTTGTCGTGGCCGAGACGCCGAAAGTAGTCGAGGGCGACCATTTCGAGGTCCGTGCGAGACAAGGTAGCTGGCAGCTTTTTTCGGACGGCCTCGAGAATGCGTAACCGGGTCTGTTTTTCGACGCGCTCGGCGAGGGCTTCCTTCGCTCGCGCAGTGCGTTCCTCGGGCGTGGGCTGGTAGCGCGTGGACTGCATGTGAACCGGACACTTTTCGTCGCGGCACACATGAAGGATAGTGCCCGCGTTGGTTCCGTCAATGACAACGGCGGCCTTGCTGTGCGGGCACTCCGCTTTCTTCGCGGCTCGGTACTGTCCATGGTGGAGCACGTCGCCCTTGTGCCCATTCGCCTGCCACGCAGGAGCCTCGGACACGCGCAACGGCTTCTCGCCCGCTTCCTCCAATGGCTTTACGCGTAGCTGCACAAGAGCTTCGACCTTGGCCTGAAAGCAAATTCGGTCGGTACAGATGGACTTCTTCCGCCCGACCGCTTCGGGAAAGAGTAGGGGATTTGCGCCTGTCCGTTTCGGACAGCGCAGGCAACTTCCGGCTGTCGGCACAAGATTGTCGTCCTCCGCGTTGAAGGGACCATGGCTCAAGTCCAGATGCACTTCGCGCTCAATCCATTCGCGAAGCTGGCGGTCCGGTGATGTGGAAAGCACTCGGTGAGAGCGCGTCGCTGGTCGTCGGGAGTAAGCCGGGCAATCTCAAAGGCGTGGGCGACAGTCAGCTTCCCCGAGTAGAAAGCCTGTTGAATGTCGTCCACGAGGTGGGTGAGGCGTAGCCGGGCATACACATACTTCTCGGAACGTCCGATTTTCTCGGCCAGCGTTTCGACAGTATAGGTGCCGGGTTCCAGTTGCATTAGGGCGGCATAACCCCGTGCCTCATCGAGTTCGTGTACATCAGCACGTTGCAGATTCTCGATGAGCTGCAGTTCGAGGCATTCGGCATCGCTGAGTTCGCGGATGGTCGAGGGGATCGTTTCTCGCTGGGCGAGTTTTGAGGCGCGGTAGCGCCGAGCCCCGGCGACCAGTTCGTAGAAGCCCGGTTCGCCTTCGGGCAAAGGGCGGACGAGTACGGGTTGCAGCACGTCGTGCAAGCGGATGTTCTCCGCGTTATGTTGCGCTCAGCGTTTTGTGCCCGCCGCTTGGGATTACCGCGCCGCTGGCGGGGAGTCGCGCCCTGATGGGCACATAATTTTCACAGTGAACAGAGCCACTTCATCAAATCCTGGTCTTTATGCCATCAGCTCGTTTGAAGATGCGTATCTGAACTATCGACGGGTGGCAAGCAGGCCGCTACGGCGGCCTGTTTCGTTCGCAGGTTGATCTCTGCGTAGCGATGAGTTGTGTCGAGACTCACATGTCCCAGCCACCCTCTGATTACGTTTACATCGACACCCTGCTCTAGCAGGCCCACCGCAAGCGAATGTCGAAATACATGCGGTGAAACACCATTGGATTTTCTGCCCAAGGCACCGGTATCCAGTGATTTTGTATGACGTTTAACGAGTTTGTAGATTCCGAACCGGGTCAGTGGCCGGAAGTGATGCGACGTAAACAGAGGAAGGGTTGCATCGCCTGATTGAACAGTATCCAACTCTTTCAAGAGATCGACAGTCTCAGGCCACAGAGGACAGCTTCGCCACTTGTCGCCTTTGCCGTGCAGTCTCACGCGAAAAGGCCCGTCAAGATCGACATCACCGACGTGCAAGTCTGCCACCTCCTGGACGCGAGCTCCACTGTTGTAAAGGGTCATGAGGAGTGCCCGGTCACGGAGAGCGTGCGCGCCGTCCTTGGGCAGTGCTTTGAAGAGCGCATCAATCTCCTCACGCTAAAAAAAAATTGTTTTGGGCGCTGGACACCTTTTGGAAGGAATGGCCTCCACTCGCTCAGCTTCGGCTAGCATTTCAGGATGGTGAACTGCGAGGTATCTGTAGAACGTGTGGAGGGCGGCAAGCCGTTGGTTTCGCGTAGCGACGTGGTTTCGCCGCTCGGTCTCGATCATCTGCAAGAACTCGAGGACTCGTTCCGACGCAAGGTCTGCTAGTTTTAGGCGTGTCACCGGTCGATGGCAGGTGCCAGCGACATAAATAAGGGAGAGCTTCAACGTATCCCGGTAGCTTTTCACCGATCCGGGTCGAAGCCCCTTTTGGACTTTGAGATGATCTTCGAAAAAGGAAAGGAGCACCTGTCCCACGCTAGTCATGGGGCACCTCGCGCGGTACCAAAGCGCGGGATCGCTTATCGGCTTCTCGGAGCAGGTCTTCGGTAATAGTCAAATAAACCGCAGTCGAATCGGGATCAACGTGCCGAGGAAAGTAGAAAGGTGAATCAAGCGACGATTCGGATCGATTCCCTCGCGATACCATCGAAGCAGCGTTCGAACGGCAAACGCCCGTCGGAGATCATGAAGTCGGGGCCTGGCGATACCGGGAGGAATGTTGAGCCCCAGTTTGGGGACGAGATCGTGAAATGTGATGCTGATAGTTCCTTCGCGGATGCGGTCCGTTTTCCTAAAAGAGAAGAGGGGTAGACTGGGGTCAGGCGTTTCGCCATGGACCCGTTGAATATAGCTGCGTAGGCGTTGTCTCAGCTTCGGTCCAAAAGGAACGATCCGACTCTTCCCAAATTTGGTTTCTCGGATGAAAAGTGTATCGCGGCTGAGATCGACGTCGCCCACGTTCAATCGCACGACCTCGCCCACGCGTAACCCAAGCCCATAGAGTATGGCGAACACGGTTTCATAAAGCAGTGCGCGGTTCCGCGCCCGCGAGCGATCCGGGAACCCGCGCGCCAGCTCCAAAAGCCGCCTTGCATCGCCAAGATCGAACACGTAAGGGATCCGCTTAGCCGTTTCACGGCGGGGCGCCACTCTGACCGGGTTGTGTTTGATGAACTTCTGCACGCGAGCCCATTCGAAAAATACGAACATTGTGCCCAAAAGATGGTTGTAGCTGCCGGCCGTCCGGCGCGGTCGCGACTTCAGAAAGCCTTCGATTACGGCAGTGTCGATTGATTCGCAATCCGGAATTCCATGGTCGCAAAGATAACGGTCAAACATTTGCAAGACGTTGGCTTCGGTGCGGTATTTGCAGTTCAGGACGTGCTTATATCCGATGAAACTGTTAAGACACTCGGCCAAGGGACTTTTGAAAGTGAGAATGGTCATAGTGCCTCCCCGTCGCCCATGGCTACTTCACGCAGAGTTTCAATCGCGACTTTCGCATACACCTCGGTTGACTGAGAGCGACGGTGTCCTACGTAGTCGCCAATGGTTTTTAGCGGGAATTCGGCGTCGATCAACCTTTGGACGCACGTGTGGCGAAGCGTATGGGACCCCGCTCGATGTACCTTGATCCCGGCCTTTTGAAGGTAAAGCGCTACGGATGCGGCCACCCCACCAGTTCCAAGGGGACCCGCAGGAGCGATGACGCGAAGAAAGAGCCGTCTGTCCGCAGTTTGTGGGCGCCCGTTCTTGAGATAATCGATCAATGCCTCCGCCACCACCCCCGCGAGCGGATAGGCAGTACAGTTGCCTGCCTTGCGATCCGGGATCTGCAGCCGTTCATGCTTCCAGTCAATATCGTCGATGGTCAGCTTAGCGACTTCGCCGGCCCGCAATCCGTAGGTCACCAACATTAGAAGGACGGCGTAATCTCGACGGCCACGCACCGAGCGCCGATCAACCGTCTGTAGCACCCGGCGCACTTCTCCCCACGTGATTGAACGTGGAACGTTGCTGAGGCGGAACAGCTTGGGAACTTCGAATGTGACACTTAGATCCTCGGCCACGATCCGCTCCCTGTACAGAAAGCGTAGGAAGGTGCGAATAACCCCGCACAAGTCGCGGCGTGTGTTAGGTGCGAATTTTGGGGCGGTTTCGACGACGAAGGAAGAGAGCAGTTGAGGAGACAGTTCGCTGAGCGATGTAACTCCAACTCGCTTTAGGTAGTCGGCGAACCGATTCAGTTCCCGAACATAGCGGGCAACTGTAAGTTTCTTCATCCCCCGCTCTTCAAGTAAGTACTTAAAGAATCCAGGTGCTTCCGACTGAAACTGAAACGGTGGACGACCCCGCTCCCGAATGACCCGGCCCTCGAGGATCAGCCGCAGCATCTGGCGAATAATGCTGCACATGTCCCTACGGAGCTTGGGACGAGTTTCGAGATTCCAACACCTGTTACCAGCCATCCAGTGGTCGCCAAACCTTTTGATCAGAGAACTCGCGGAAGCAAGATCGGTGGCACCATTTCTTCTTGCAAAATCTGCAAAGTGGCATAGCAGGGCAACTCGACGAGTGATGTTGCGCTGGGCGTATTTCTGGGCATGCATCCACTCGACGTACTGTTCGATTTGTGGAGCTAACCAATTTGAAAGGATTCGATCGACGGTCGTTGGTCTGAGAAAGTATTGTTCGAGCATGACAGCCTCCATTCAGAGTTGGGATGGAGTCCATCATGCGCCTGGGCGTGGCTCGTTATGTGCCCTGAGCAAGATTTGTGCGAGGCTGAATTCGGAAGCTAATCGCTCGCTTAGCGAAATCGGACCGTTATAAATCCAGGCAGACGGTTTTCGGGCGCCGGATTGTTTGTACAGAATTTCGGATTGGCCTTGCCAACACGTCAGTAAACGCTAGCCGACTTCTCGTTATCTATCCGCCGAAACTTCCCAGAACGCCGTTTCTGGGGAGTCTGACGGTTGCGGAGCATTTTACTTGCGCCCGCCCCTCGACCTTGCTGACAACAGGTTCCGAGTTGAATCGGTTCGGTTAACGCTAGCGTTTGTAGGTACTAATTCAAAGAATGTGCGTCACCGCCGGTATTGATCATCACTCACTTTTTCCATCCAGTCGACCGCCTTCCCACTCAGGCTTTCCTGAATGGCGATGTGCGTCAGGGCCGTTGTCAGGGTGGCTCCATGCCAGTGCTTCTCTCCGGGCGAAAACCAGACCACATCACCGGGTCGGATCTCCTCAATCGGTGCGCCTTCACGCTGAACCCAGCCGCAGCCGGCCGTTACAATTAGCGTCTGCCCAAGAGGATGCGTATGCCACGCAGTGCGTGCGCTTGGCTCAAACGTCACGCTGGCTCCGCTGACACGTGCGGGAGCGGGTGCCTGAAACAACGGATCGACTCGTACGGTGCCAGTGAACCAGTCTGGCGATCCTTTCGCGGAAGGCTGCGAGCCAATTCTTTTGATTTCCATCTTCTGAACCCCTTCGATTGATCAATATAGGCTTGCAGCTATGGACGAAGCCCGCGAATAATCCGATTCAGAGGCTAACGACCAATTCAGGTTTCGGAGCGGAGGCGGAAAGAAGTGATCGAACGTCACGCATCGGAGGTTGGCCGAAGAAGCGGCTGTATTCTCGACTGAATTGTGTAGCGCTTTCGTAGCCGACCTCAAAAGCGGCACTAGCGGCATCAAGACCATTGTTCAGCATCAGGCTCCGTGCGGACTGGAGCCGGAGTTGTTTTTGATACTGAAGCGGACTCATCGCCGTCAGCAACCGGAAATGATGATGCAGCGTCGATATACCCATGCCTGCAATCTGTGCGAGTTCCTCGACGTGTAGCGGCTTCGCGTAGTTTGTGGTGATCCACGCTACCGCTTTTGCCGTTCGGTGGCTTTGATCTCCGAGTGTCGCAATTGCGCGCAATCGCGTTCCTTCTGGTCCACGCAGAATCCGATAGATGATCTCGCGCTGAATCAGGCCGCTCAGAAAAGGAATATCGTTCGGGCAATCCAACAGATCCAGCAGGCGGGAGCAGGCATTTAAAAATTCCGGCGTGGTCTTGCCAATCGACATGGCGGGACCATCAGACGGCGCTTCCGCAACATGAATTTCCTCCCGGGCGAGGAGTTCGCGGACCATGGACATGTCCAATCGGAGCGATAACACGAGACACGGAAGCTTCTCGGATGCCTCGGCAACCCAGCTCACAATCGGCAGATCGATCGCGGTTACCAGGAAATGCGACTCGTCATAAGTGAAGCTCGTCGGGCCGAGATTCACCCGCTTGCTGCCCTGAGCGACAACGATTACGCCAGGATGGTAGGTCATCCGGCACGGGGGGCTTGGGGCCGTCCGCCGGTGCAGGCTCACGCCGGGAATCTCTGTTATGCGATTCTCTTGGTTGCCCACTAAGGAGGCAATCTTACCCGCGAATTCCGCGCGCAACCCACTTGCCGAGTTTGGTTTCAGAATGGCGTTTTCTTTTATGTTTTTCATGTCAGCTACCCGTACATCGTTATTTAAAATAGTCTCCTGGCCGCACTTACTCCATTGATTTTTCAACTGACGAGAGGAATAGGCAATAAGTCGGCAGAATCAGGCTACCAATTGACGACCCTTTACCCATAAATTCGGAGATGCAAGGGAAACAAAATGAAGAAGCAACCCTGGAGAGAGCCATGAAAACCTCAACCTTAATTATGGGTCTATTTCTATTAACAATGATTGCGCAATCGTCCTACGCGCAGCAGGCGCCGCAGCCGCCAACGGAAACCATTAAAACTGCCGCAAGTCATACACCCGAGCAACAAGAACTTATCAACCTCTCAAACATGAAATGGGATTGGATGGCAGACAAGAAGGTCGATTCCTTGGAGGCACTATTTGATGACGAAGCCATGTTCACTCACATGGGAGGGACATGGGGAAAAACCCAGGAACTATCTACCATTAAAAGCGGCGGCATCTGGTACAAAAAAGCTGTGGTTTACGCAGTTGATGTTCGCACATTTGGTAACGCAGCCGTCCTGCTAGAGGACATTGATTTGCAGGCAGTAGTCGGTGAGCACGAAGTCACCAATCCTTTTATGGTAACTGAGGTGTACGTCAAGAGAAACGGCAAGTGGAAGCTCGCCCAACTCACCTTCTCGCATCTGCTTAGGACAGTCAAAATAACTAACAATAATAAATAACCACACAGTAGAGAGCGCCGGGAATTCCACAGAATTCGGCGCTCTTGTACAACTGGGGTTCTGGCTCCGAGGAATGTTTCGTCAATAGCTTAGCAAGGAGAATCAAATGAAGAAGCTAACGGTCGGACAAGGGGACGTTTCGGCTCAGGGCTATATACGCCCGCTGACGCGGGAAGGCAGCCTCAGCATCTCTACGAATTCGGCCGAAGACTTTTCAAAGGCAATCGACACGGAGGAGCCATGGGGATCGGTTTAGCGAACGCTCAATACCTGATCACTTGCGTTGTACTGGGGATCTGTCTCGCGAAAACTGCGTTCGCAGCTGAAATCCTAATTGGTGATGACAAGTCGCGGCCGGAGAGTCTGACCGTAGCACCGGGCGGAGTACTGATCGTTGGCAGTGCCAGTTCGCCCTTCGTCTATAAGGTACGCCCGGGTTCCACTATTGCAGAGAAATTTATCGACGCTGGTGCCGAAGGGCCAGGAACTTCTTTCTTAGGCATGTTGGCAGATGCGGCCAGCAATACGTTGTGGACTTGTCAAAGGACAACAATTCCGAACGCACCTCCCATGCACGGGCGGAGCGCGCTGCGCGGTTTCGATCTCACAACCGGCGCACCTAAGCTCCGTTGGGATCTTCCGGGGGACAATACGGCCTGCAACGATTTTGCTTTCGGACCGGATCGTGCCCTCTACATTACGGACACGTTTACCGGCAGAATCTACAAACTCCCCACCGGCTCTTCAACTGCGGAACTTTTCCTTGAACATCAGTTACTGAAGGGCATCGATGGCATCACCTTTCTGGATGGCACGCTCTATGTGAACAACGTGCTCTCCGGCAAACTCTACCGCATCCCCGCCGATGCAGACCGCAAGCCCGGACAGCCCGTCGAGATTGCCACGGACCAGCCGCTCAAGGGACCTGACGGTATGCGTGCGGCCT
>Ga0335083_10001329_pt1 | contig 34131 bp, 28 predicted proteins | sample Lox_Sample_42_FD_206716 | JGI IMG/M metagenome (GOLD analysis project Ga0335083, IMG submission 206716) | Soil microbial communities from Loxahatchee National Wildlife Refuge, Florida, United States - Lox_Sample_4.2 | ecosystem: Environmental > Terrestrial > Soil > Wetlands | place: USA...
TCCGGCGCGTTCAACGGCCGAGATGTGCACGAAAACATCCTTGCCGCCTTCTTGCGGCTGGATGAAGCCATAGCCCTTCGTCGGATTGAACCACTTTACGGTGCCCTGAGGCATGCGAAATCTCCGAGGTATTACGAGTAACGCGTATAGTTTGGCACAGGACGCAACCACCGAACAAGGTCCTGTGCGGCCCACTGCGTCTTACGTTGCACCGACGGGTGTTGAGCCTTATGCGAGCCGGGCGGGCGGCGGGCTGCGCGCGCCCGACAATCGGCGGCTGCTCGGCGGCACTTGGAAAGACCAGCCATATCATCGGCTTGTTCGGCAATTGAATCGTCTTTGATCGATTGTGCGGGCAAGCCCCTGGCGGTGGCCGGCTTGCCGCGCGCGGTTGCCCGGCCGGGCCGGGCGCGGCGAACCTTTGCCGTCGCGATGCTTGGCCCGGATGCCGGTCACTGTGGGTGATGGTTATGGGCTAAGTATCTAATTTTATTGGTGCCGGGTGAGAGAATTGAACTCCCGACCAACGGTTTACAAAACCGCTGCTCTACCGCTGAGCTAACCCGGCTCCGGGCGAGAGAGCTATCAGCGTCGCCGCGCCGCCACAAGCCACGGCCGCACAAGCAACGCCGGCGGACAAGAAAAACGCCCCGCAGGGTGTGCGGGGCGCGAAGGCTGGAAAGTGGGGCGGCCCGTTGCGGCCGTCCCACCGGTTTTGTCCGCCTACATGTGAGTGATGTCGCGGTCCTTGGTCTCGGGCAGGAAAATCAGCCCGACGACGAAACTCATCGCCGCGACGCAGATCGGATACCAGAGGCCGGAATAGATGTTTCCGGTTGCCGCCACGATGGCGAAGACGGTCGCCGGCAGGAAGCCGCCGAACCAGCCGTTGCCGATGTGGTAGGGCAGCGACAGGCCGCTGTAGCGGATGCGGGTCGGGAACAGTTCCACCAGCCAGGCGGCGATCGGCCCGTACACCATGGTCACGTAGATGACCAGGATGACCAGCAGAACGACCGTCATGACGTGGTTGATATCGGCCGGATCGGCGCCCGCCGGATAGCCATGGGCCTTCACCGCCGCAGCGATCGCCGCCGGCGTTGCCGCCGGGCCAGCGAGATTCGTGTCGCCGATTTTCACGCTCGCCACCGTGCCCGCAGGCGCGGCGACATTGGTGTAGTTGACCGACAGGCCCACCAGCGCGGCTTTGATGATGTCGCAATTGGTGGTGAATTTCTCGGTGCCGGTCGCCTTGAACTGGAACGAGCACTGGTTCGGATCGGCGGTCACCACGATCGGCGCGCCGGCCAGAGCTGCTTCCAGTTTCGGATTGGCGAAGTGGGTGATGCCTTGGAAGATCGGGAAGTAGGTGATCACCGCCAGCGCGAACCCGGCGAGCATGATCGGCTTGCGGCCGATCCTGTCCGACAGCCATCCGAAGATGATGAAGCCCGGGGTGGCGATCGCCAGCGAAACCGCGATCATGATCCAGGCCGTGATGGCCGGCACTTTGAGGGTCTGGGTGAGGAAGAACAGCGCGTAGAACTGGCCGCCGTACCACACCACGGCCTCGCCGGCGGTGGCGCCGAGCAGCGCCGCGATCGCGATCTTGGCATTCGACCATTGGCCGAACGCTTCCGAGAGCGGACGCTTGGACTGCTTGCCTTCGTCGACCATCCGCTTGAACAGCGGCGATTCACTCAGCTTGAGCCGGATCCAGATCGAGACCGCGAGCAGGACCGCGGAAAGCAGGAACGGCACGCGCCAGCCCCAGTCGCCGAACGTGGTGTCGCCCATGGCGGTGCGGATGCCGAGGATCAGCAGCAGCGCCATGAATAGGCCGAGCGTAGCTGTGGTTTGGATCCACGAGGTGTAGTAGCCGCGCTTGTTCTTTGGCGCATGCTCGGCGACGTAGATCGCCGCGCCGCCATACTCGCCGCCGAGCGCGAGACCTTGCACCAGGCGCAAGCCGATCAACACGATTGGCGCCAGGATGCCCCAGGTCGCATAACCGGGCAGCACGCCGATGAAGAAGGTGCCAACGCCCATCAGCGACATCGTGACGAGGAAGGTGTATTTGCGGCCGATCGTGTCGCCGAGGCGGCCGAAGATCAGCGCGCCGAACGGACGTACGGCAAAGCCGGCGGCAAAGGTCAGCAGTGCGAAGATGAAGCCGACATTGGCCGGCACGTTGGAGAAGAAGTATTTCGCCAGATAGGCGCCGAGCGTGCCGTAGATATAGAAGTCGTACCACTCGAACACCGTGCCGAGCGACGAGGCGAGGATGACCAGCCGTTCCTCGGCTGTCATTCCGCCTTCGCGGCTGGTAGTTGCAGTGATTGAAGTCATAGGCGTTACCCCCGTTTTGAGCTCAGTTATATTTTTGTAGGGGACGCGCTGTGGATACACTCGCCGGTTGTCAAAGCCGTCCCCAAGGACACCAATACGCCTTGGCCGGCCGTTTCGCCATTCCATCTCAGGTCGTAGGCCAAAAGTCTAAGAGGCCTAAACTAAGACATTGACTGTGAGTATGAAAAATCAACGGGATTCGGCCGCCGGATTGCTCGGATGGTGACCTTCCGGTCAGCTCATCGCGGTGAGCTTTTCCAGCACGTCGATGAGCCAGGCGGCGGCTTGCAGCACCGCCAGCCGCTGGCCGAGTTTCGAGCGGCGGAACGTGGCGTTGAGCAGCGTCGATGCGCGCTTGTAAGCGGGGTGGCGTCTTCCAGCTTCGCCCAGTCTGGTGAGGCGCGCAACTAAGGCGGTGCGGCGGGCCTCGATGTCGTCATAGCGTTCGCGAAACCGCGCGCGCGGCGGCGCGGATTTGTCGGCGGGAGCTTGCGGTCGACGGTTCGGCACGGCGATTAACTTTAATGCTCGCGATATTGCAGCGCCAGCAAAAGCTGGCGGCGCATGGGTGCCGGTAATTCCGGCATGTTCAAGGCGCTCACGCAATTAATGTTACCTCGCGAATGGCGGCGGCAACGTAAAGCCTTCGTATAAAATGCGATCGAATTTCCGCGGTTTGGAGATTGCATCGCATGCGCGTTCTGTCCGCCATTGCTCTGCTTGTTATCGGCCTCTGCGCAGCGCGTGCAGCCGATTATCCGGCCGCTTACGGCGCCGGCTATTTCGAATCCGGCCAGCGCGCCGCGATGTTGTGGCTCTGTGACGATCAGCCCGGTGTCGTCGTGCGCGCCTATTGGCGGGCGCCCTGGCATCATCATCACTATTTCCCCGCGACCGGCCGGCGGCCCGGCATCGGCCGCGTCGAGAACCTGTCCGCCCACCGCCGGCCTCCGGCGCTGGCCAAGACGTTCAGGCGCGGCTGGTCGAACGCGGCCGCACTCGCACTTGAATACCGCATCCATGCCGCTCCGCGCGACGACGGACCGTCGCCGCGCCCGCGCCAGCCGCCGCAAAATCCCGATTGACGTTAACCCGCGAACCAGGACCGACGTGAAGGCAATGAAAAACAGTTTCCGCAAGCTTGCAGTGCTCACCGCCATCGCCGCCGCTTTGCTGCCGGCGACCGCCGCACGGGCGCAACTGTTCGGCTCGGCCTATTCGCAGCCGGCGCCGTTTTATCCCTACGCCGCGCGGCAGGAGCAGCCTTACGTCGTTCAGCCCGTGCCGGGCGCGTACCTGGTGCGGCGGCCGCTACATGCGCGGGTCCGCCATAGCGCGCGGTGCCGCGATTGCGGCGTTCACCGCAGCGTGCCCAGGCACGCGCGCGCCGCGGCCCGCTTCGATCGTCCGCACAAGCGCGCGGATCGCGCCCTGATCGAGGAATTGCGCCATCGTCACAACGGCAAGGGGCAGGGCCGTGAAACCACCCGCATCGTGCGCGAAGCGCCGGTCGTCGTCGTGCACAGGCGCGTGGTCGACGATCCGCCGCGGGTCATCGTTCGCGGGGACGCAGCCGAGGACGCGGCGGTGGACATGCGCACTGTGCCGCCGGCGAGCGAGCAGCACTATGCCGGGCGTGGCTTGATCGGCTCCGGCCGCGGGCCGCGCGTCATCCACGCCGAAGCCGAGATCACCATCATGGGACCGGACCGCATGAGCGTGCGGCTTTACCGCAAGCGGCACGTGCGCAAGTAGCAAGCAAAGGTTCACGAACAAATTCGATTGAGCGCTAGCGGGAGCGAGCGGCGGGCTTGGGGGCCCGCCGTTTTGCGTTTCGCGTTCAGCCAAGCGCGCGGTGCGCGAGGTAGAGTGCAAGCGCGGCCGCGTTCGATACATTCAGGCTCTTGATGTCGCCCGGCAGCGCGATGCGCGCGACGTGGTCGCAGGTTTCCTTGGTGAGCTGGCGCAAGCCCTTGCCTTCGGCGCCGAGAACCAATGCGAGCGGTGCGCGCAAGGGCAGGGCGGCGAGATCGGCCTCGCCGCTCGAGTCGAGGCCGACGACGAGAAAGCCGCCCGCTTTCAGCGCGGCAAGCCCGCGCGCAAGGTTCTGCACGCTGACGAAGGGCACCAGTTCGAGCGCGCCGGAGGCGGCTTTCGCCAGGGCGCCGGTCGCCTCCGGCGAATGGCGCTGCGTGGTCACGATGGCGGTCGCCGCGAATGCCGCGGCCGAGCGGAATATGGCGCCGACATTGTGCGGATCGGTAATCTGGTCGAGCACCAGCACGACGCCCCGCGCCGGTACGTCCTCGACCGCCGGGGAGGGCAAGGCTTCGGCTTCGAGATAAAGCCCCTGGTGCACGGTGTCGGGCAAAAGCCGTTCGGCGATCGCCGAGGGCCGCACGATTTCCGGTGCGATGGGGGAGGCGACGCCTTCCTCGGCGAGGCGCCTTGCGGCGTTTTCGGTGGCGAGCAACTTGTGCAGGCGGCGGGCCGGGTTCTGCAACGCGGCGGTGACCGTGTGCCAGCCATACATGACTACCGGGCCGTTCGCGGCCGGCCGCAGGCTGTCGCGGCGCGCGCGTTCGCCACGCTCGCGCCGTTCGATCTGCTCGCGGGTGGCGCCCGGCTTGGCGCCCGGCTTGGAACCCGGTTTGGCGCCGGAATGGGGACGGCCGGACGGCGGTCGTGCGGTCATCGCGGTGCCTTAACCGATCCGCCGCAGGCCGAACAGCCTCCATTGACTTGGGCGAGGGGGCTGCCCATAAAACCCGCGAATCCCGACCGGCTGGCGGGCAAAGCCGTTTTTCTTATCGGATCAATACGGTGCGACGGCTTTAAGGGAGAGTGTCCCGAGCGGCAAAGGGGGCGGACTGTAAATCCGCTGGCTATGCCTTCGTAGGTTCGAGTCCTACCTCTCCCACCACCCTTTTTCCAACATGCTGTTTTTGCGCGCGGATTTTCGCGCGCCGCGCGGGCGCTGGAGCGCGTCCGCCGGCAGGCGCTTTCGATTGCCTGCGGCATGGCCCTGTCAGTATTCCGCCCCCGTCCAATTTCGCCACGTTGACACTTGACACATCAAAATCGATGCGTGAGAGTTTATAACTGATAGTCAAGTAATGGCTCTTATCTCATGATCACAGCCGGGCAGTTGCGGGCGGCGCGCGCGTTGCTGGCAATCGACCAGCGCGAACTGGCGAAACGCAGCGGACTGTCGCTGCCGACCATCCAGCGCATGGAAGCGAGCGACGGCGTGGTGCGCGGCAATGTCGACTCGCTGATGAAACTGGTCGACGCCCTTGCCGCGAGCGGCATCGAATTGATCGGCGAAGGCGCGGTGAGCAGCGGCGGCCGCCGCGGAGTTCGGCTCAAATGACCGTCGTCTATGCGCTTTGCGGCGTGGCGGCGCTGCTGGCCATGGCTCCGGCCGCGATCGCGCTTTCCGCGTCGGCGCGCAGCACCGCCACGGTCTACGGCGCGAGCCTGATCGTCACGCTGACTTTGGCCGTGATTTCGCTCATTTGTCTGCTCGGATATTTGCCTCGCTCGGCCGTGACTTTGCCGCTCGGGCTGCCCTGGCTGGGCGCGCATTTCCGTATCGATGCGCTATCGGCCTTTTTCCTGGTCGTAGTCAATCTGGGCGGCGCGTCGGCGAGCCTGTTCGCGCTTGGCTATGGACGCCACGAACATTCCCCGCAGCGGGTCCTGCCGTTTTATCCCGCCTATCTCGCCGCCATGAACCTGGTCGTGCTGGCGGACGACGCCTTCTCCTTCCTGGTGTCGTGGGAATTCATGTCGCTGACCTCCTGGGCGCTGGTGATCGCGCATCACCGCGTCGCCGAGAACGTGCGCGCCGGTTACGTCTATTTGCTGATGGCGGGTTTCGGCACGCTGGCGCTGCTGCTCGCCTTCGGTCTGCTCGCGGGCGGCCACGGCGATTATGCCTTCGATGCCATGCGCGCCGCGCATCCGCCGATGCTGCTCGCCGGGCTGGTATTGGCGCTTGCGATCGCCGGCGCCGGCTCCAAATCCGGCGTGGTGCCGCTGCATGCTTGGCTGCCGCTCGCGCATCCGGCAGCGCCGAGCCACGTCTCCGCGCTGATGAGCGGGGTCATGACCAAAGTCGCGGTCTATGGCTTCGTGCGCATCGTGTTCGACCTGCTGGGTCCGCCGGACTGGTGGTGGGGCATGGTGGTGCTCGCGATCGGCGGCGCCACCGCGGCGATGGGCGTGCTCTACGCACTGATGCAGCACGATCTCAAGCGCCTGCTCGCCTACCACACGGTGGAAAATATCGGGATCATCTATATCGGGCTTGGCCTCGCGCTGGCGTTCAGGGTCCATGACATGCCGCTCGCCGCGGCGCTCGCGTTTACCGCCGCGCTTTTCCATGTGTTCAATCATTCCATCTTCAAGAGCCTTCTGTTCTTCGGCGCCGGCGCCGTGCTCAACGCGACGGGCGAGCGCGACATGGAGCATCTCGGCGGCCTGATCCACCGCATGCCGCAGACCGCCTTTGTGTTTCTCGTCGGCTGCGTTGCGATCTCGGCCTTGCCGCCGCTCAACGGTTTCGTGTCCGAGTGGCTCACCTTCCAGGCGATCCTGCTCAGCCCGCAAATCCCGGCCTGGGGCCTGAAATTTCTCGTGCCCGCGGTCGGCGCGCTGCTGGCGCTTTCGGCAGCGCTTGCGGCCGCATGTTTCGTCAAGGCCTTCGGCGTGAGCTTTCTCGGTCGGGCCCGCACGCCCGCCGCGGCCCACGCGCAGGAAACCGACGGCAATTCGCTCGCCGCCATGTATTTTCTCGCCACGCTCTGTCTGCTCGCCGGAATTCTGCCCGGGATTATTCTCGATGCGCTGGCGCCGGTGACGCAAAGCCTCGTCGGATCGGGCATGCCGCACCAGGCCGGTCTGCAATGGCTGAGCGTCGTGCCGATCGCCGAAGGCCGCAGCTCGTATAACGGGCTGCTGGTCTTCGTCTTTGTCGTGCTGTCGGGCTCCGTCGCGGCTATCGCCATTCATCGGCTCGCGTCCGGGAAATTGCGCCGCGCGCCGGCCTGGGATTGCGGCTATCCCGACCCGAGCCCGGCGACGCAATACACCGCCTCGAGCTTTGCCCAGCCGATCCGCCGCGTTTACGGCGCCAGCATCTTCCGCGCGCGCGAGATCGGCGAGATGCCGCCGCCCGGCTCGCTCGCGGCCGCGCGGTTGACGGTCGAGCTGCGCGACCTGATTTGGGAAGGCGCCTATGCGCGCATCGCGGGGTTTGTCGGCTTCGCCGCCGACCGGCTCAATGTTCTGCAATTTCTCACCATCCGCCGCTATCTCACGCTGGTGTTCACGGCGCTGGTGCTGCTGCTTTTGGTGCTCGCGATATGGCCGTGACCCGCGACCTGGCGTTGCAATTCGCGCAGATGCTGGTGGTGCTCCTGCTCTCGCCGCTGCTCACCGGCTTCGTGCGCAAGGTGAAGGCGCGTCTCCTGCGGCGGCAGGGTCCGCCGTTGTTGCAGCCCTATCGCGACCTGATCCGCCTGTTGCGCAAGGACGTGGTGCTGGCGGAGAGCGCGTCCTGGCTGTTCCGCGCCGTCCCCTACATCATCTTCGCGGCAACCTGGGTGGCGGCCTCGCTGGTACCGACCTTCCGCAGCGGGCTGATGTTTTCGTGGTCGGCCGACCTGATTGCCATCATCGCGCTGCTGGGCAGCGCGCGTTTCTTTCTCGCGCTCGCCGGGCTCGACGTCGGCACGAGTTTCGGCGGCATCGGCTCGAGCCGCGAGGTGATGATCGCCTCGCTGGCGGAACCCGCGATGCTGATGATCGTGTTCACGCTCGCGCTGGTCGCCGGCTCCACGCAGCTCTCGACCATCGCGGCCTATATCGTGTCGGGCGCGGCGGGTCTGCGGGTTTCGTTCGGCCTCGCGCTGCCCGCGCTCTTCATCGTTGCGATTGCCGAGAACGCGCGCATCCCGGTCGACAATCCGGCAACGCATCTCGAGCTTACGATGGTGCACGAGGCGATGGTGCTGGAATATTCCGGCCGCCATCTCGCGCTGATCGATCTTTCCTCCGAGCTGAAACTGCTGCTCTACGTCTCGCTTATTGCCTGTCTGTTTGCGCCGTGGGGCATCGCCGCGCCGGAGGCGGACGCGCAGGCGCTCGCGCTCGGGGTGGTTTCGTATTTCGGCAAGCTCGCGCTCGGCGGGGCGCTCCTTGCGTTGTTCGAGACGGCCATCGCCAAGATGCGCGTGTTCCGCGTGCCGGCTTTTCTTGGCGCTGCGTTGATGCTCGGCCTGCTTGCCACGCTGTTGCTGTTCGTTTCGGGGACGCTCTGATATGCGCGGCAATCTTACTTTCGACATCGCGCATCTGCTGGCCGGCTCGCTTGTGCTCGTGAGTTTCCTCCAGCTCTACCAGGCGCGACTTTACGCGCTGCTCAATATCTACGCGCTGCACGCGCTGGTCCTCGCCGCCTCGGTCGCCTGGCAGGCCTTTGTTCAGGGCGCGCCGCATCTTTATGTCACGGCCGCGATCGCGCTTGTGTTCAAGGCCATCGTCATTCCGGTGGTGCTGCACCGGATCATTGTGCGGCTCGGTATCCACCGCGAAATCGAGACGGTGGTCGGCGTCGGTCCGGCAATGCTCGCGGGCATGGGGCTCGTCGCGCTGTCGATGGTGGTCATGTTGCGGGTGACGCCGGGCGCCGACCCGCTCGCGCGCGAGGACTTGGCTTTTGCGTTGTCGGTCGTGCTGCTCGGCCTCTTGATGATGGTGACGCGGCGCAATGCGGTAAGCCAGGTGGTCGGCTTCATGTCGCTGGAGAACGGCCTGGTGCTGGCGGCGACCGGCGCCAGGGGCATGCCGCTGGTGGTGGAAATATCCGTCGCTTTCTCGGTACTGATCGCCTTCATCGTGATCGGAATTTTCCTGTTCCGCATCCGCGAGCGCTTCGACACCGTCGACGTGCAGGCGCTCGACAATTTTCGCGGAGAGCGGCGATGAATTTCGACGCGCTCGCAGGCGTCCTGCTCATCCCGGCCGTGGCGGCGGCCGCGCTTGCGGCATTGCCGGGCTACCGCATAAGCGCGCGGCTCAATGTGCTGGCGGCCCTGCTCACATTCGCCACGGCGGTGTCGCTGTTCGTCGTGCAGCCGGCCTCGGGCCCCTATCTCCTGGTGGACGACCTCAACAAGGTCTTCATCGTGCTCACCACCTTCGTCGGCTTCACGACGACGATTTTCAGCGCGAGCTATATCGGGCACGAGATCGAGGCGGGCAGGCTGACGCCGAGCTTCGTGCGCTTTTACCACGCCATGTATCAGGTGCTGATGTTCGCCATGAACCTCGCGCTCGTCGCCAACAATATCGGGCTGATGTGGGTGGCGATCGAGCTTGCCACGCTCACCACCGTGCTGATGGTCGGGATTTACCGCACGCACGAGGCGCTGGAGGCGGCGTGGAAATATTTCATTCTCGGCAGCGTCGGCATCGGGCTCGCTTTGTTCGGCACCATCCTGGTTTACATGGCGGCGCAGCCGGTGATCGGCGAGGGCCTCAACGCCATGGTGTGGACGGTGTTGGTGACCAAGGCCGCGCAATTCGACCCGGCGCTTCTGGACGTGGCATTCGTGTTCCTGTTGCTCGGCTACGGCACCAAGGTCGGCCTTGCGCCGTTGCACGCCTGGCTGCCCGACGCGCATGCGGAAGGCCCGACGCCGATCTCGGCGGTGCTGTCCGGTCTGCTGCTCAACGTCGCGCTCTACGCGCTGCTGCGTTTCAAGATGCTGCTTGCGCTCAATCCTTCGGCGCTCGCGCCGGGGCCGCTGATGGTGACCCTCGGGCTGATCTCCTGCCTGTTCGCCGCTTTCATGCTGTACCGGCGGCGCGACATAAAACGCATGTTCGCCTATTCCTCGATCGAGCACATGGGCATCATCGTGTTTGCCTTCGGCATGGGCGGCGCGCTCGCCAATTTCGCCGGCCTGTTGCACATGACCATGCATTCGCTGACCAAGTCGGCGATTTTCTACGCGGTCGGCCATATCTCGCAGGTCAAAGGCACGCAGAAGATCGCCGACATGGGCGGCCTTACCGTGAGCAATCCGGTGCTTGGCTGGGGCCTTGTGCTCGGCGTGGCGGCGATCGCCGGCCTGCCGCCGCTCGGGATTTTCATGAGCGAGTTTCTGGTGGTGAGTTCGACCTTCGCGCGCGAGCCGTGGCTTGCGACGGTTCTGGTAATCGGCATTCTGGTGGGCCTCGGTGGGCTTTTCCTGCGGCTCAACGCCATCGCGTTCGGCGAGCCGCGCGGACCGGCGGCGCCGGCGCAAGCCTCGTATGTGCCGATGTTCGCGCATCTCGCCATCGTCGCCACGGCCGGCGTCTATTTGCCTCCGGCGCTGGTGACGGGCTTTGAAAATGTCGCGCGGCTGCTGGGCTGACGCCATGAACCCGACCCGCACCGTCGTAACGGAGGAAACCTGGCGTCAGGCGACCGCGCGCCTTGCGGCCGGAAACGCAACGCTGCTCGGGCTTTGGGGCGATGCGCCCGATGTGCATATGGCGCTGATCGACGAGCGCAGCGGCGACATGACGCTGCTCACTTATGTTTGCAGCAACGGTAAATACCCCAGCGTCGGTGCGAAGCATCCTGCCGCGTTGCGGCTCGAACGCGCGATCCGCGATCTCCATAAGCTCGACGCCGAAGGCTCGCCCGACGCGAGGCCCTGGCTTGATCACGGCACGTGGAAGGGCGGCGCGCCCGCGAGCTACCAATTCCTGCCGGCCGAAGGCGAAGGTCTGCATCAGATCCCGGTCGGCCCCGTGCATGCCGGCATTATCGAGCCCGGCCATTTTCGCTTCACGGCCAATGGCGAGCACGTCGTGCGGCTGGAGCAGCGGCTGGGCTATGTGCACAAGGGCATCGAGCGCCTCATGAACGGCCGCACGCTTGCGGAAGGAGCAAAGCTCGCAGGCCGAACCTCCGGCGACAGCACGGTCGCATACGCCTTTGCCTTCGCGCAGGCGGCCGAGGCCGCCCTGAAAATCGCCGCGCCGCCGCGCGCGACCCATTTGCGCGCGCTGATGGCGGAGCTCGAACGCATGGCCAATCACTTCGGCGACGTCGGAGCCATTTGCAATGACGCGTCATTTACGCTCATGCACGCGCAGACCGGCATCCTGCGTGAGCGCACGTTGCGCGCGGCGCAGGCGTGTTTCGGCCACCGTCTGATGATGGATTGCATCGTTCCGGGTGGCGTGGCGCGCGATATTGCGCCGGCAGGCGAGGCGTCGGTGCGCGCCCTGCTCGTCGAAGCGCGCAAAATCTTTCCGCGCCTGGTCGAGCTCTACGACAACACGGCCTCCTTGCAGGATCGCACCGTTACCACCGGCATCGTTCGCGGCGACTATGTCCGCCAATTCGGCGCCGGCGGTTATGTCGGGCGCGCCTCGGGCCGCGCATTCGATGCCCGACGCAGTCCCGGATATGCGCCGTATCGCGATCTTGAATTCGAGGTGCCAGTGCTCGACGCCGGCGACGTAAACGCGCGCGTTTGGATCCGCATCCGCGAGGTAGAGCAAAGCATCTCGCTCATTGAACAATTGCTCGACCGCCTGCCGCAGGGCGAGACGATCGTGCCCCTTGAATGCGACGGCCGCGATTGTGAAGGCATGGCGCTTGTCGAAGCCTTCCGCGGCGACGTGCTGGTTTGGCTGCGGCTCGACGGCGAGGGGCGCATTGCGCGCTGCCACTTGCGCGACGCGTCCTGGTTTCAGTGGCCGCTGCTGGAAGCCGCGATCGAGGACAACATCGTCGCCGACTTTCCGCTCTGCAACAAATCGTTCAACTGCTCGTATTCGGGGCACGATCTCTGATGCGCCGGACATTGTTTGAAAGCCTCACGCGCGGTCCGCTCACCGAACCGCCGCCGGCGCCGGACCAGGCGGCGCTCGCCGAGCTCGCCAGAAGCGTTGATCGCGCGGCGCGCACAAGACTGGGACGCTCGCTCTCGATCCGCGAAGTCGACGCCGGCTCATGCAATGGCTGTGAGCTGGAAATCCACGCCCTCAACAATGCCTTCTACGACCTTGAGCGTTTCGGGCTGCACTTCGTCGCCTCGCCGCGTCATGCCGATGTGCTCCTGGTGACCGGACCGGTGACGAGCAACATGCGCGAGGCCCTGCTGCGCACTTATACGGCCACGCCCGACCCGAAGTGGGTCGTTGCGGTCGGTGCCTGCGCCGCGGATGGCGGCCTGTTTGCCCGAAGCTACGCCGTGACTGGCGGCGTCAAGGACGTCATCCCGGTCGATTTGCATATCCGCGGCTGTCCTCCCTCGCCAACGGACCTGTTGAAGGGGCTGCTCGCGCTGCTGCAAGCCGCGAGCCGACGCGGTTAGTCCCGGGTCAATCTTTTTAGAACGAAAGCCGCCCGTTTTGGCGATGGCCAATACTCTAGGGGAACATCCGTAATTGATTTTCTGACCGGGTCGTAAGCTGAATTTATCGTGGCTACTGTCGAGCGCCCCTGGGCACCAAAATATCCGACTATTCCTTGTCCCCGTGACGGGAAGCCTATGAAGCTGGTCAAAACCATCCCGCGTATCGGCGCATATCCGGAATTGCGGACCTATCGGTGCGAGCAGTGCCAGCAGGTCGAAACAATCGAGGCCAAATGACAGGGCCGGTTTAGGGGGAGACTCGCAAATGGAAACGCTCTCGACGGTGGGGATTATCATTTTGGTGATCGGCGTGCTCGCGATTGGCTATTACGTGATGAAGCCGCAAAATCGCTGACGATCGCTTCCGCCGACTGACCGTCACGTCCGTCCAACGCCCTGTGCGCAAGGCGGGGCCACGGATTTTGTTTTGCGGTGATTTGAGGACGCAATTCGGCTAAGCAAGTTGTCCGCTCCAGGACCCGAGGCTCAGGGCCGATCGCCGGCCGGACTGTTTTTCTCGGCGGAAAAGTGCGACAAACAATCTGGTTTCCCCGTATCCCGCGGGGGCCCCGGGAGAATCGCGCTTTAACTTAAGCCATTGAAATTCAGCGCAGATGGCGGGCCTGCCTCTCCCGCCAGGCTTCGCTCGTTGCGCGCGCGGCGCTTCGGCAGGCCGGTTTGCGCGAAGCCTGCCTTGGCGAAGTTACGAATCGACGCAGACAGGTGAGGTTTTCGATACAAAGCGTTTCATGTTCCGCGGGTGTAGCTCAATGGTAGAGCAACAGCCTTCCAAGCTGATGACGAGGGTTCGATTCCCTTCACCCGCTCCAACCTTTTCAACGACTTGCATCATAATGCTCGTCCGCCATCTCCGCCAAGCGAGAACCGAAAGTGGGAATTTAAGTGCGCGGGCGTCGACAGCTAGGCGGCATCGCTCAGGCATCGGCTGACGACCGCCTCCAGGTGCCGAAGGGACGGCGCGATCCAGATTGTATCGTGGTCCAATTGGATTGCGCGAAGCGCTTCGGCATATGCAGCAATCGGCGGCCGCAATCCTTCTGAGAGATGCGGCAAATTGAATTTTGCCCAGACGGTACAGCAAGGATGCTTGTTCGCGCAGCTAAGGTAGGGCGCCACATTGTGCGGCTGGAAGGCGCCGGTATTGAGTTTGTCCTGGGCTCGGTAATGTTCGCAGATCGCCTGTATACCGAGTCGCTTCAGGGCGCGCCCGGTCACGGCGTAATTATTTGTGGTCACGATGTTATGCAGCGCGCGCTTCACCAGCGCCGGTGATCCCAATGGGATTCGGGGTATATCGACCAGGAATTTCCCCAGAAAGAGAGACCCCCACAAGAACCCGTCGAGCGGCATCTCGAATGTTCGCAGCGCCTCGAAGAGATCGGGCGCGATCCAGTCGTCATCGTCCATGAAAACGAACAGGTCGTTGTCCGCCGGCTCCATCGGCAAATCGAATGAGGTGAGCAGTTCGCAATCCCGGCACGCCGCGACGGTTGCGAGCGCGATTTGTTTCATCTCATGGCGGAAATTGCGGAAATCCATTCCGAACGTCCGTTGCCACATATCGGCAAAACCGATCATGAGGTCTTCGGGCAATCCGATATTCCGGCAAAAGGCGCGACTATCGTCGAGATTGAAGTGAAGCCAGTCTGGGCTCGCCCGCAGAACAACATAGTTGTTGGCCAAGGAATGCTCCAAGATGGTTGGTAATTATATCGCTCGCGGTGGCTTGATCAGGTCCAGGTGAGGCGGTATCGGGCACAAAACCCGTTAAAACCGGCCATATTCGCCCTTGCAATGGGCCTTTGTATAATGCATGACATCGCGGCGGCGGACCCTTATGGTCCGCCGTATCCGCTTCCGGAGGAGTGTAGCTCAATGGCTAGAGCACCGGTCTCCAAAACCGGGGGTTGCAGGTTCGAGTCCTGCCACTCCTGCCAGGCGGAGACCCGGGCAAAATCCGCCGGTCGTGACTAGGTAATGAAGCGTTGGTTCGGGCGGTGCGACAGATTTGCGCAATTGGGATTGAACTGAATGGCGACGTCTCCGTTTAAATTTCTGCAAGAAGTGCGCGAGGAGACCCGCAAGGTCACCTGGCCCTCGCGCAAGGAAACCATGATCACCACCGCCATGGTGTTCATCATGGTGGCGATCGCCTCGGTTTTTTTCCTGCTGGCGGATCAATTTATCCGCATCGCCGTTACCTTCGTGCTCGGAATTGGCACCTGAGAGCAAGAGAGCGATGAGCGACACCGCGACAACCACGACCACCCGCCCCAAGCGCTGGTACATCGTGCACGCCTATTCGAATTTCGAGAAGAAAGTCGCCGAATCGATCCGCGAGCAGGCCAAGCAGCGCAATCTCGCCGATCACTTCGAGGAAATCATGGTGCCGACGGAAACCGTGGTCGAAGTGCGCCGCGGCCGCAAGGTGAACGCCGAGCGCAAGTTTTTCCCCGGCTACGTGCTGGTGAAGATGGATTTGACCGACGAGGTCTACCACCTGATCAAGAATACGCCGAAGGTCACCGGCTTCCTCGGCACCGACAAAAAGCCGATGCCGATTTCGGAAGCGGAAGCCAGCCGCATCCTGCATCAGGTGCAGGAAGGCATCGAGCGGCCGAAGCCCTCGGTATCGTTCGAGATCGGCGAGCAGGTTCGCGTCTCTGACGGGCCCTTCGCCTCGTTCAACGGCACGGTCGAGGAAGTCGACGAAGCGCGGTCGCGCGTCAAGGTCGCGGTGTCGATCTTCGGCCGCGCCACGCCGGTCGAGCTGGAATTCGGGCAGGTCGAAAAACTCTAAGACGCCTACGGTTGGATTGAGCGCGGGGACCGTGTCGTGCTCGAAATGGCGAAAGCACGTTTAGCCGGTGCCTACGCATTGCACGCCTATCTGCCGGCTTCGTGCGCGGCACGCCTCATCCGGACGCACCTTCGTCGCCTGCGGGGCAAGTCCGATGTATCGGTGACACGACTGCCGCAGACGCCGTGGTCGCAAGTCCTGAAAACCCATCCCATCCATCTGGCCGAAACCGCCAAAAGCGACGGCAATGTCAGCGTGCCTGAGCTGGCGCTGCTGGCGCTGGCCGCGTCGAATACAGCGCCCGGCAGCGAAATCATCGAGATCGGTACCTTCAATGGCCGCACTGCGCTCAATCTTGCGATCAACGCGCCGCGCGGCGTTTCGATCGCGACACTCGACTTACCCGCCGATCAGGCGTCGGCGCTGGCGATCGAGCAATCCGAACGGCGCTATGTCGACAAGGCGGTGCCTGGCGCGCTCCTGCGCGCATGCGAGGAGCCATGGCGGCTTTTCGCCGGCCGGGTCGTGCAAATGCACGGGGATTCCGCGAGCTTCGATTGGTCCGCACATTGTGGACGCGCCGGCTTGGTCTTCGTTGATGGCTCGCATGCCTACGACTATGTGCGCAAGGATTCCGAGACCGCTATGCGGCTGGTGCAGCCGGGCGGCGTTGTGCTGTGGCACGATTATGGGGTCTGGCCGGGTGTGACCCGGGCGCTCGAGGAGCTGGAGGCAAGCCGCCATCTCGGCTTTGTCAACATCAAGGGCACCAGTCTGGTACTCTGGCGCGCGGGCGCGGGCTCGTAATTCGCGACTGTTGTGCGCTTTGGGTCATTGGGGCCTCATGAAAGGACCTTGCCCAGCATCCCCCTTCCGGGTGTAAACTTCCTATTGAAATTATCCGTAACACTGGATTTTGTTCGAGACCCGAGCTGGCCTTGAGGGGGGCGACTAGCTGGGGAGGTTACAGTGCCGCTGCACGAGGTTGAACGGCAAGCTACAGGCCACGGCTACATTTACGCCGGCAGCGCCGCGGATCAGCCGCTGCCGAAATACCGCCTGCCTGAACAATGCAGCGATCCAAAAACCATCTTCAATCTGGTACGCGATGAACTGCTGCTGGACGGCACGTCGCGGCAAAATCTAGCAACCTTCTGCACTACCTTCGTCGACGACGAGGCCCGCCATTTGATGGACCTGTCGGTCGACAAGAACATGATCGACAAGGACGAATATCCGCAATCGGCCGAAATCGAAAAGCGTTGCGTGCACATCCTGGCCGACCTCTGGCACGCGCCGAAACCGCACCGAACGATCGGCTGCTCGACCACCGGCTCCAGCGAAGCTTGCATGCTCGGCGGGCTTGCCTTGAAATGGCAGTGGCGCAAGCGGCGCAAAACCGCGGGCAAACCGGCCGACAAGCCGAATATCGTGACCGGCCCGGTGCAAGTATGCTGGGAAAAGTTCGCGCGCTATTTCGACGTCGAAATCCGGCAGGTGCCGCTCTCCGGCGATTCGCTCGGTCTGCAGCCGCAGCAATTGAAGCAGTATTGCGACGAGAACACCATCGGCGTCGTTGCCACGCTGGGGATTACATTTACCTGCGTCTATGAGCCGGTGCGTGAACTCGCAGCCGCGCTCGACGCGCTGCAAAAGGAAACCGGGCTCGATATTCCGATCCATGTCGACGCGGCAAGCGGCGGTTTCATCGCGCCGTTCATCCAGCCCGATCTTGAATGGGATTTCCGCATCGCGCGGGTGAAATCGATCAATACCTCCGGCCACAAATACGGGCTTGCGCCGCTCGGCGTCGGTTGGGTGGTATGGCACACACTGGAAGACTTGCCGGAGGATTTGATCTTTTGGGTGGACTATCTCGGCGGCAATATGCCGACCTTCGCGTTGAATTTTTCCCGGCCGGCCGGCGAGATCATCGCGCAATATTATAATTTCCTGCGTTTCGGACGCGAGGGTTACCGCGACATCCAGCAAAGCTGCGCCAGTACCGCGCAATTCCTGGCCGACGAAATTACCAAGCTTGGCCCTCGAACTGATTTACGACGGCCGCGGAGCGTTGCCGGCCGTCTGCTACAAACTGCAGGATCCAAAAGACGCGGGCTTTACCCTTTACGATCTGTCCGAACGCGTGCGAATGCGCGGCTGGCAGATCGCGTCCTATCCGCTACCACCGGAGCGGCACGAGACGGTCGTTCAGCGCATATTGATCCGGCGCGGCGTCAGCCGCGACATGGCCGCTTTGCTGCTGGACGACCTCAAACGCGGGATCGGCGAGCTGCGCATGAGCCCGGTCAAAAACTCGGACGCTGGTCCGAGCTTCCATCACAACTGAGATTTTCCCTTAAATGTCCTGAACATCAGGAGGGTGATCATGACAACAACAATGGAAGGAAACATCAAGGATAGGTCCACAAGTAGGGCCGCCACGGTCGTTCATTTTTCGGTGTGGTCGGTCGCGCTGATGACCGCTGCGGCGGTGATTAGCCTCCGTGGTCTGCCGATGATGGCCAAGGAAGGCCTCACCATGTGGTTTTATATCGGCTTCGCCACATTGTTCTTTCTCATTCCTGGAGCTTTCGTTTCGGCCGAACTCGGCGGCATGTTCAATGCCGACAAAGGCGGCGTTTACACCTGGGTCAAGGAAGCGTTCGGCAGTTCTTGGGGGCTTGCGGCCGTATGGCTCCAATGGATTCAGAACGTCGTCTGGTACCCAGTGGTATTGGGCTTTACCGCCGCGACGCTCGGTTATCTGATCGGTGATCAGAAACTCGCAGACAGCCATGTGTTCAATTTTGCGGTCGTGGTGGTCGTCTACTGGCTGGCGACCTTCATCGCCATGTTCGGGGAAAAATCCTACGGCAACTGGTCGCAATGGCTGTTCGTCCTGGGAACGATAATCCCCGGCGTCTTCATCATGCTGCTTGCGGTCATCTGGCTCTGGCAGGGCCATCCGGTCGAAATGCTGCAGCAATCCGTGGCGGATGCCGCGTCGGCGAGCGGCCAGCAGATTCATCCCTGGCTGCCGAGTATCACCGGATTGGGCAGCATCGCTTTCCTCGCCGGCACAGTCCTGTTGTTCGCCGGTGTCGAAGTGCAGGGTGCGCGCGCCAATCTGATGGACAATCCAACGCGCGAATTTCCCGAAGCCATGATAATCGCCGCAGGCATCGTGTTCCTGCTTTTCACGTTCGGCTCGCTAGCCGTGGCGACGATTATTCCATTCAAGCAACTGAGCCTCACGGCGGGCATCATGCAGGCCTATCAGGCTTCGTTGGACCTGTTCCACGTCGGCTGGCTGGTGCCGGTGGCGGCTGCTTTCCTTGGCGTCGGCGCGTTGGGCCAGATCATCACATGGGTGGGCGGCCCAAGCCGCTCGCTGCTGCAGACTGCCGAGAACGGCGAAATCCCGCCGTGGTTCTCGCAGACCAACAGCCACGGCGCGCCGAAGGTCATTCTCGTTATTCAGGCGATCATCGTCTCGGTGCTCGGCGCCTTCTATCTGATCTTCCCAAATCCAAGCGCGGCGTTCTATCTGCTCAGCGCCATGACGGTCGCACTCTACCTCGTCATGTACCTGCTGATGTATGCGGCCGGCATAAAGCTTCGCTACAGCCAGCCGGATGCGCCGCGGCACTTCCGCGTGCCGGGCGGCAATCTCGGCATGTGGCTGATCGGCGGCGGCGGCTTCCTCGCCGTGGCTTTCGCCCTTGTCGTGTCGTTCTTTCCGCCGACACAGATCAAGGTGGGCTCGCCAGCGCTCTACACCGGAATGGTCGTTCTCGGGCTAATCGTGTTCGGTGGCACGCCCTTCGTCATCCATGCGTTCAAGAAGCCCGAATGGGGGAGAGGAGGTTTCCGTCAGTGAACGAACGACGACGCGAGGAAGGAGAAACGTGGCCCTGCTTGCGATTGGGCATTAGTCTGTCGTGAACTGAATATTTGCGCCGCGTTGTTTACTGGACATCTCCGCCGGGACCCTCTAGATGTCCCGCGGCCCCTGATGGGCCCTACATAACGGCGTGGGAGGTGAGGCGGCTTAGTCAGTCGTCAAAATCCGCACCACTACAGGAGTGAATAATGGCCAAGAAAGTCACCGGATTCCTCAAATTGCAGGTGCCCGCGGGCGCCGCCAACCCGTCGCCCCCGATCGGGCCGGCGCTGGGTCAGCGCGGCCTCAACATCATGGAGTTCTGCAAGGCGTTCAACGCGCAGACCCAGAAGATCGAAAAGAACACCCCGATCCCGGTGATCATCACCACCTATCAGGATCGTTCCTTCACCTTCGAGATGAAGACGCCGCCGGTGTCTTATTTTCTCAAGAAGGCGGCCAAGCTCGACAGCGGTTCGAAGACTCCCGGCCGCGACATGGTCGGCGAGGTGACCCGGAAGCAGCTGCGCGAGATCGCCGAGCAGAAGATGAAGGATCTCAACTGCGACACGATCGAAGCGGCCATGAAGATGATCGAAGGTTCGGCCCGCTCGATGGGCCTCACGGTGGCGGAGTAACGGTCATGGCACTCGGAAAACGCACGACGGCCGCCCGCAAAGGCATCGATCGCGAAAAAACCTATTCGATCACCGAAGCGGTCAAGCTGGTGAAGGAGCGCGCCAAGGCAAAATTCGACGAGACGATCGAGATTGCGATGAATCTCGGCGTCGATCCCACCCACGCCGACCAGATGGTGCGCGGCGTGGTCATGCTGCCGAACGGCTCCGGCCGCACCCTGCGCGTCGGCGTGTTTGCCCGCGGCGCCAAGGCGGACGAGGCCAAGGCCGCCGGCGCCGACGTGGTCGGCGCCGAGGACCTGGTCGAAAAGGTCACCAAGGGCGAGATCGATTTCGACCGCTGCATCGCCACCCCCGACATGATGCCGCTGGTCGGGCGCCTGGGTAAGGTGCTCGGTCCGCGCGGCATCATGCCCAATCCGAAAGTCGGCACGGTGACGATGGACGTCACCAATGCGGTGAAGGCGTCCAAGGGCGGCTCCGTCGAGTTCCGCGTGGAAAAGGCCGGCATCGTCCAGGCCGGCGTCGGCAAGGCCTCGTTCTCCGAGGACAAGCTCGTCGAGAACATCCAGGCGTTCGCCGATGCCGTGCAGAAGGCGAAGCCTCCGGGCGCCAAGGGGCACTACATCAATCGGGTGGCGATCTCCTCGACCATGGGACCGGGCGTCAAAGTCGACATCGCCACGCTCGCGCCGGCGAAGGCCTAAACGATCGCCGCGCATAACGCATTGCGAGCCCGGTCCGGCAAGGACCGGGCTTTCTTTATGAAGCGGCATTGCGCGGTGTCCGCAGGCTCATAAGATCGGGGGGCGGAATGCTGCGGAGGTTCTCGTGCAGTTTCACCTGAACGGATTTGTGCCCGGCGACCCGGAGATTTCCGATCCGGCGGAACGGCGGCCAGCGCCCGGCGCGCCCGGTCCGATGCCGGGAGAAGTCGATGTCCTTGTCGTCGGCTGCGGTCCGGCAGGCTTGACCCTCGCGGCGCAACTCTCCGCCTTTCCCGATATCAAGACCGCCATTGTCGAGCAGAAATCCGGTCCCCTGCTGCGCGGGCAGGCCGACGGCGTCGCCTGCCGCACCGTGGAAATGTTCGAGGCCTTCGGCTTCAGCGAGCGCGTGCTCAAGGAAGCCTGCTGGATCAACGAAACGCGATTCTGGAAGCCCGACGAGAAACAACCCGAGCACATCGTGCGCAGCGGCTGGGTGCAGGATGTGGAGGACGGGCTGTCGGAGTTTCCCCACGTCGTCATCAATCAGGCGCGCGTGCACGATTTTTATCTCGACGTCATGCGCCGTTCGCCGGCCAAGCTCGCGCCGCACTATTGCCGGCGGCTTGTCGATCTCGACATCGGCGAGGCGGGCTCCGGCGCCAATGCCGATCCCTACCGCGTGGCGGTGCGCCTCGAGCGCGTCGATGCCGGGCACGAAGGGCAAATGGAAACGGTGCGGGCGCGCTACGTCGTCGGCTGTGACGGCGCGCGCAGCGCCGTGCGCAAGTCGATCGGGCGGGCGCTGCATGGCGACTCGGCCAATCACGCCTGGGGCGTGATGGATGTGCTCGCCGTCACCGATTTTCCCGATGTCCGCTGCAAGTCGCTGATCCAGTCCGCCAGGGACGGCAGTATCATCATCATCCCGCGCGAGGGGGGCTATCTCTTCCGCATCTATGTCGAGATGGACAAGCTCGACGCCGGCGAACGCGTCGCCAACCGGCATATCGCGGTCGAGGAGGTGATCGCGGCGGCGCAGCGTGTCTTTCGGCCCTATACGCTCGACGTGAAGGAAGTCCCCTGGTGGTCGGTCTACGAGATCGGCCAGAGGCTCTGCGACAAGTTTGACGACGTCGACGGCAATGGCGCGGAGCGGTTCCCTTGCGTGTTCATCGCCGGCGATGCCTGTCACACACACAGCCCGAAAGCCGGGCAGGGCATGAACGTGTCCATGCAGGACGGCTTCAATCTTGGCTGGAAACTTGCCGCCGTGCTGCGCAAGCGCGCGGCGCCCCGCCTGCTCAACAGCTATTCGGCGGAACGCCAGGCCATCGCCAAGGAGTTGATCGACTTCGACCGCGAATGGGCGGAGGTGCTGAGCTCGTCGACCAAATCGGCCAATGCCGCCGAGGTGCAACGCTACTTCACCCAGCATGGACGTTACACCGCGGGCACCGCCACGCGTTACACGCCCTCGCTGCTCACCGGCGCGGCGACCCATCAGCATCTCGCTTCCGGGCTCAAGATCGGCGCGCGCTTTCATTCGGCGCCGGTGATCCGCGTCGCCGATGCCAAGCCCGTGCAGCTCGGCCATGTGGTCAGGGCCGACGGACGCTGGCGCCTTTTTGCCTTTGCGCCGAAGCAGGATGCCGCCACGCCGCATTCGGCAATCCGTGCGCTGTGCGATTTTCTTTCCCAGGCACGCCAGTCGCCGGTGCGAAAATACACGCCGGCGGGAGAAGACATCGACGCCGTGATCGACGTCCGCGCCGTGTTTCAAGAGGCGCATCGCGAACTCGCCATCGCCGCTATGCCGCCGCTGCTGTTGCCGCGGAAGGGCCGCCTCGGCCTCCGCGACTACGAAAAGGTGTTCAGCGCGGACCCGAAGAACGGCGATATTTTCGACCTGCGCGGCATCGACCGCGACCGGGGCTGCCTCGTCATCGTGCGGCCGGACCAGTTCGTCGCAAACGTCTTGCCGCTCGACGGCCATGCCGAGCTTGCTGCCTATTTCGACGCCTTCATGCTGGAAGCAGCCTGAGCCGCCCGCTGGCGCGGCAAGGCTGATTTTGGCGTGAATTTCCACGGGAAAGGGCTTGGCAAATAGGGCTTTAGAGTCTAAGTAGTGTCCATCGGGCGTGCCGGCCCAGTTTGTCGGCACGCCTTTGCGCGTCTCTAAAACAATGGTGATCGGAACTTATTCCTTTTGGACATCCCGGCGGGAGATCTGAAAGGGAGGGGCCGATGCCGTTGTTGCGGCTGGCGGGCAAAGCCGTTCCGGCAACGGACCGGCCGACCTGTCCAAGACTGCCGGCGCCACGGCCTTCGGGCCAAGGCTTAATCCCGAGAGGGGCCAGCACAGACGGGGAAACGACCCGAATTTGCGCGGCCTCGCGGCTGCGCCGGTTTGGTTCGAACCTCGGATTACCCGGTTTTCCCTTTCGGCGGGGACCGGGGGGCAGGCTTCTCGAACGTCGTCCTGCCCGGTTCGCTGCGTGAACTTAAAGGCGGGACGGCTGGTCTCAACCCGGCGGCTCCCGCGGCTTGCGGCGGGCCGTCATAACCGGAAAGAGCTTGCAGTGGATCGAGCGGCTAAAGCGGAGTCCATCACCGAACTGAGCGGGGTGTTCAAAGCCTCGAACGTCGTGGTGGTGGCTCACTATTCCGGCCTCAGCGTCGCCCAGATGCAGACCCTGCGTAAGCAGATGAAGCTCGCGGGCGCGCAAGTGAAGGTCGCGAAAAACCGTCTCGCCAGGATTGCGCTCAAGGACACCGACGTTGCCGCCATTTCGCCCCTGCTGAAGGGACCGACGGTGCTCGCCTACTCAGGCGACCCCGTGGCGGCGCCGAAAGTGGCCGTCGATTTCGCCAAGGCGAACGAACAGTTCGTCATTCTCGGCGGCTCGATGGGCAAAACCGCTCTGGACCCGAACGGCGTCAAGGCGCTCGCCTCGCTGCCGTCTCTGGACGAATTGCGCGGCAAGATCGTCGGCCTCCTGGTGGCGCCGGCGACCAAGATCGCGCAGCTCGCCAACGCGCCCGCGGCCAAGGTCGCGCGCGTGATCCAGGCTTTTGCCTCCAAGAACGCGGCTGCGTGACGGCTCACAAGCAAATCTCTGGTTCGAACCGATAAGGAACTGAAACGATGGCTGACCTGCAAAAGATCGTCGATGACCTGTCCAAGCTGACCGTCCTGGAAGCGGCGGATCTGGCGAAGATGTTGGAAGAAAAGTGGGGCGTCTCCGCTGCGGCCGCGGTCGCGGTCGCTGCCGGCCCGGCCGGGGGCGGCGCCGCCGCCGCCGCCGAGGAAAAGACCGAGTTCACCGTGGTTCTCGCCGCTGCCGGCGAGAAGAAGATCGAGGTGATCAAGGAGGTGCGTGCGCTCACCGGTCTCGGCCTCAAGGAGGCCAAGGATCTGGTCGAGGGCGCGCCCAAGCCGGTCAAGGAAGGCGTGAACAAGGAAGAAGCAGACAAGATCAAGGCGACCCTCGAAAAGGTGGGCGCCAAGGTTGAGTTGAAGTAAGCGGATACTTATTTCAACGGGGCCCCGGGCGCGCGTGAGCATGATCCGCGGGTTGCGAAAAATGCCGATATCCCCGGGGCGGTTGCCCCGGGGGGCTCGAACAAGATCAAGGCAGCGACCGGCAATACGGTCGCTTTGGAGGCGTCGTGAGCGGGAGCGGCCCGTTCACGGGAATTGTGAAGTGTGCGGCGGTTCGGGCGAGGCCCGAATCACATAGAAACGGGTAGCCCCGACGCCTGTCCTGATGGTCGCGATGGATTGCGACCGTTCGGAGAGGCGCCCGCGTTGGCCCGCCAGACTCGAATCGAGAGAGAAACGATGGCGCAGACGTTTACCGGTCGCAAGCGCGTTAGGAAGTTTTTCGGAACAATCAAAGAAGTGGCGGAGATGCCGAACCTCATCGAGGTTCAAAAGGCATCCTACGACCAGTTCCTGCTGGTCAAGGAACCCGTGGGCGGGCGTCCCGACGAGGGCCTGCAAGCGGTGTTCAAATCGGTGTTCCCGATTTCCGACTTTTCCAATTCCTCGCAGCTAGAATTCGTCAAATACGAATTCGAGCCGCCGAAATACGACGTCGACGAATGCCGCCAGCGCGGCATGACCTATGCCGCGCCGCTCAAGGTGACGCTGCGGCTGATCGTATTCGATATCGACGAGGAGACCGGCGCGCGTTCGGTCAAGGACATCAAGGAGCAGGATGTCTACATGGGCGACATCCCGCTCATGACCAACAACGGCACCTTCATCGTCAACGGCACCGAGCGCGTCATCGTCTCGCAGATGCACCGTTCGCCCGGCGTGTTCTTCGATCACGACAAGGGCAAGACGCATTCCTCGGGCAAGCTGCTGTTCGCCGCCCGCATCATTCCCTATCGCGGTTCCTGGCTCGATATCGAATTCGACGCCAAGGACATCGTCTACGCGCGCATCGACCGCCGCCGCAAGATTCCGGTGACGTCGCTGCTGTTTGCGCTCGGCCTCGACGGCGAGGAAGTGCTGCGCACCTTCTACAAGCACGTCACCTACAAGCGTGCGAAGGAAGGCTGGCGCGTGCCGTTCGATGCCAACCGCCTCAAGGGCTACAAGGCGGTCAACGACCTGGTGGACGCCGACACCGGGCGCGTGGTGCTGGAGGCGGGCAAGAAGCTTACCGTCCGGCAGGCGCGCCAGCTCTCGGAAAAGGGCCTCAAGGCCCTGCGCATGACCGACGAGGAACTGATCGGCCACTACGTCGCCGAGGATCTCGCCAGCGGCAAGACCGGCGAGATCTACATGGAGGCCGGCGAAGAGATCAGCGAGAAGAACCTCAAGGTCCTGATCGAGGCCGGCTACAAGGAATTGCCGCTGCTCGACATCGACCATGTGAATGTCGGCGCCTATATCCGCAACACGCTCAGCGTGGACAAGAACATGACGCGCGAAGACGCGCTGTTCGACATCTATCGCGTCATGCGCCCCGGCGAGCCGCCGACCGTCGACACCGCGGAAGCGATGTTCCGATCGCTATTCTTCGACAGCGAGCGCTACGACCTTTCGGCGGTCGGCCGCGTCAAGATGAACATGCGGCTCGATCTCGACGTGCCGGACACAATGCGCGTGCTGCGCAAGGACGATATCATCTCGGTCATCCGTACCCTGGTCGACCTGCGCGACGGCAAGGGCGAGATCGACGACATCGATCACCTCGGCAACCGCCGCGTTCGTTCGGTCGGCGAGCTGATGGAAAACCAGTACCGCATCGGCCTGCTGCGCATGGAGCGCGCGATCAAGGAGCGGATGTCGTCGGTCGATATCGACACGGTCATGCCGCAGGACCTGATCAACGCCAAGCCCGCGGCTGCCGCGGTGCGCGAGTTCTTCGGCTCCTCGCAGCTTTCCCAGTTCATGGATCAGACCAACCCGCTGTCCGAGATCACGCACAAGCGGCGTCTCTCGGCGCTCGGGCCCGGAGGTCTCACGCGCGAGCGTGCGGGCTTCGAGGTGCGCGACGTGCACCCGACGCATTATGGCCGCATCTGCCCGATCGAGACGCCGGAAGGGCCGAATATCGGCCTGATCAATTCGCTCGCCACCTACGCGCGGGTGAACAAATACGGCTTCGTCGAGACGCCTTATCGCAAGGTGAAGGACGGCCGCGTCACCGATGAGGTGATCTATCTCTCCGCCATGGAAGAGGGCCGCTACACCGTCGCGCAGGCCAACGCCTCGATCGACAACCGCGGCCGCTTTACCGAGGACCTGATCGTGTGCCGCCACGCCGGCGACGTGCATCTGGTGCCGCGCGACAAGGTCGACTTCATGGATGTGTCGCCGAAGCAGCTCGTGTCGGTGGCCGCCGCGCTCATTCCGTTCCTGGAAAACGACGACGCCAACCGCGCGCTGATGGGCTCGAACATGCAGCGCCAGGCGGTGCCGCTCGTTCGTTCGGAAGCGCCATTCGTTGGCACCGGCATGGAAGGCGTCGTTGCCCGCGATTCCGGCGCCTCGATCGCCGCCCGCCGCACCGGCATCGTCGACCAGGTTGACGCCACCCGTATCGTGGTGCGCGCGACGGGGGAGACGGATCCGACCAAGCCCGGCGTCGATATCTACCGGCTGATGAAATACCAGCGCTCCAACCAGAACACCTGCATCAACCAGCGTCCGCTGGTGAAGGTGGGCGATCACGTGGAGAAGGCCGACATTATCGCCGACGGTCCCTCGACCGATCTCGGCGAACTCGCGCTCGGCCGCAACGTGCTGGTCGCGTTCATGCCGTGGAACGGCTACAACTTCGAGGACTCGATCCTCCTGTCCGAGCGGATCGTGAAAGACGACGTGTTCACGTCCATCCACATCGAGGAATTCGAGGTGATGGCGCGCGACACCAAACTCGGTCCCGAGGAAATCACCCGCGACATCCCCAACGTCTCGGAAGAGGCGCTCAAGAACCTCGATGAAGCCGGCATCGTCTATATCGGCGCCGAGGTGCATGCCGGCGACATCCTGGTCGGCAAGATCACGCCGAAAGGCGAAAGCCCGATGACGCCGGAAGAAAAGCTGTTGCGCGCCATCTTCGGCGAGAAGGCGTCCGACGTGCGCGACACCTCGTTGCGCGTGCCGCCGGGCGTGCAGGGCACCGTCGTCGAGGTCCGCGTGTTCAACCGGCACGGCGTCGAAAAGGACGAGCGTGCGCTCGCCATCGAGCGGGAAGAGATCGAGCGTCTCGCCAAGGACCGCGACGACGAGCAGGCCATCCTCGACCGCAACGTCTACGGGCGTCTCGCCGAATTGCTGGAAGGCCGCCAGGGCATCGCCGGTCCGAAAGGCTTCAAAAAGGACTCGAAAATCACCAAGGCGGTGCTGGATGAATATCCGCGCTCGCAGTGGTGGCAGTTCGCCTCGCCCAACGACAAGCTGATGGCGGAGATCGAGGCGATCCGCAAACAATACGACGAGTCGAAGAAGCTGCTCGAGCAGCGCTTCCTCGATAAGGTCGAAAAGCTCCAGCGCGGCGACGAACTTCCGCCCGGCGTGATGAAGATGGTCAAGGTGTTCGTCGCGGTGAAACGCAAGATCCAGCCCGGCGACAAGATGGCGGGCCGCCACGGCAACAAGGGCGTGGTGTCGAAGATCGTGCCGGCCGAAGACATGCCGTTCCTCGCCGACGGGCAGCCGGTCGACATCGTGCTCAATCCGCTCGGCGTGCCGAGCCGGATGAACGTCGGCCAGATTCTGGAAACCCATCTCGGCTGGGCTTGCGCCGGCCTGGGACTCAAGATCGGGCAGGCGGTCGAGGCCTACAACAACAAGAAGGACGTGCGTCCGCTCAAGGACATGCTCAAGAAGGTCTATGGCGACGACGAGACCATCAAGTCGCTCGGCGAAGACGATCTGATCGAGCTCGGCGGCAACCTGCGCCACGGCGTGCCGATCGCAACGCCGGTGTTCGACGGCGCCAAGGAAGCCGACATCGAGAAGATGCTCGACCTCGCCGGCCTCGAACATTCCGGCCAGGTGAGCGTGTTCGACGGCCGCACCGGCGAGGTGTTCGACCGCAAGGTGACCGTCGGTTACATCTACATGCTCAAGCTGCACCATCTGGTGGACGACAAGATCCACGCCCGCTCGATCGGCCCGTACTCGCTGGTCACCCAGCAGCCGCTCGGCGGCAAGGCGCAGTTCGGCGGCCAGCGCTTCGGCGAAATGGAAGTGTGGGCGCTGGAAGCCTACGGCGCGGCCTACACCTTGCAGGAAATGCTCACGGTGAAGTCGGACGATGTCGCCGGCCGCACCAAGGTGTACGAGGCGATCGTGCGCGGCGACGACACCTTCGAGGCGGGCATTCCGGAAAGCTTCAACGTGCTGGTCAAGGAAATGCGGTCGCTCGGCCTCAATGTCGATCTGCACAATTCCAAGCAGCAGCGGCAGGGCCCGGGCGGCGAGACGGCGGAAGCCGCCGAGTAACAAGCGTTACGGCCGGGCCGAAAGCGCGAAGCGCGTCTTCACGCCAAAAGGGTCCGGCCGGCGACGCGACGAGATGAAAATAGCAAGTGCAGCCGGCGGCAGGCCGGCACAGCGGAGAACGCGATGAACCAAGAAATCATGAATCTTTTCAGCCCGCAGGCCCCGGCTCAGGTCTTCGACCAAATCCGGATTTCCATTGCGAGCCCGGAGAAGATTCTGTCGTGGTCGTACGGCGAGATCAAGAAACCGGAAACGATCAACTACCGTACCTTCAAGCCCGAGCGCGACGGCCTGTTCTGCGCGCGCATCTTCGGCCCGATCAAGGATTACGAGTGCTTGTGCGGCAAATACAAGCGCATGAAATACAAGGGCATCATCTGCGAGAAGTGCTCGGTCGAGGTCACACTGTCGCGCGTGCGGCGCGAGCGCATGGGCCATATCGAATTGGCCGCGCCGGTCGCCCACATCTGGTTCCTCAAGTCGCTGCCGAGCCGCATCGGCCTGCTGCTCGACATGACGCTGAAGGACCTCGAGCGGATTCTGTATTTTGAATATTACGTCGTGCTGGAGCCGGGCCTCACCCCGCTCAAGGACCGCCAATTGTTGTCCGAAGATGAGTACCTCAAGGCGCAGGAGGAGTTCGGCGCCGACAGCTTCACCGCGACCATCGGCGCGGAAGCGATCCGCGAGATGCTCAAGGGTCTCGACCTCGACAAGATGCAGGCCGAATTGCGCGCCGGCATCCTGGAGACCGACAGTGACATCAAGAAGAAGAAGATCGCCAAGCGGCTGAAGCTGATCGAGGCCTTCATCGCCTCCGGCAACAAGCCGGAATGGATGATCCTCACGGTGGTGCCGGTGATCCCGCCCGACCTGCGGCCGCTGGTGCCGCTCGACGGCGGGCGCTTCGCCACGTCCGACCTCAACGATCTGTATCGCCGCGTCATCAACCGCAACAACCGGCTGAAGCGGCTGATCGAGCTGCGCGCGCCCGACATCATCATCCGCAACGAAAAGCGCATGTTGCAGGAAGCGGTCGATGCGCTGTTCGACAACGGCCGCCGCGGCCGCGTCATCACCGGCGCCAACAAGCGTCCATTGAAGTCGCTCGCCGACATGCTCAAGGGCAAGCAGGGCCGCTTCCGGCAGAACCTGCTCGGCAAGCGCGTCGACTATTCCGGCCGCTCGGTGATCGTGGTCGGACCTGAGCTGAAATTGCACCAGTGCGGCCTGCCGAAGAAGATGGCGCTCGAACTGTTCAAGCCGTTCATCTATTCGCGGCTCGACGCCAAGGGACTGTCGACCACGGTGAAGCAGGCAAAGAAGCTGGTCGAGAAGGAAAAGCCCGAGGTCTGGGACATCCTCGACGAGGTGATCCGCGAGCACCCGGTGCTTCTCAACCGCGCGCCGACCCTGCATCGGCTCGGCATCCAGGCGTTCGAGCCGGTGCTGATCGAAGGCAAGGCGATCCAGCTGCATCCGCTGGTTTGCGCTGCCTTCAACGCCGACTTCGACGGCGACCAGATGGCCGTGCACGTCCCGCTGTCGCTGGAAGCGCAGCTCGAAGCGCGCGTGCTGATGATGTCGACCAACAACATCCTGCATCCGGCGAACGGCCAGCCGATCATCGTGCCGTCGCAGGATATCGTGCTCGGTCTCTATTATCTCACGCTGATGCGCGAGGGCGAGCCGGGCGAGTGGAAACTCGATCTGCACTCGGAAGCCGAGATCAAGAAGGACCCGAAACTGAAGAATACGGTCCAGGGCTTCTACACGAGCATGGCCGAGATCGACCATGCCTTGCAGGAAAAGATCATCGGCCTGCACACCAGGATCAAGTATCGCTGGGAAGGCGTCGACGAGGAGGGCAAATCGTACCTCAAATGGTACGAGACCACGCCCGGCCGCGTCGTGCTCGGCAACGTATTGCCGCGCAACGCCAAGGCGCCGTTCGACATCGTCAACAAGCTGATGACGAAGCGCGAAATCTCCGGGATGATCGATCAGGTCTATCGCCACTGCGGGCAGAAGGAGACGGTCATCTTCTGCGACCGCATCATGGCGCTCGGCTTCTACCACGCGTTCAAGGCCGGCATTTCCTTCGGCAAGGACGACATGGTGGTGCCGAAGTCCAAGTGGGACATCGTCGAGAAGACCCGCGAGGAGGCCAAGGACTTCGAGCAGCAATACAACGACGGCCTCATCACCCAGGGCGAAAAGTACAACAAGGTGGTCGACGCCTGGTCGAAGTGCACCGAGGCGATCGCCGACGCGATGATGAAGGAAATCTCGTCGGTCAAGAAAGACGCCAAGGGCCGCGACGAGCAGGTCAACTCGATCTACATGATGGCGCATTCCGGCGCGCGCGGCTCGCCCGCGCAGATGCGCCAGCTCGCCGGCATGCGTGGTCTTATGGCGAAGCCGAGTGGCGAGATCATCGAAAGCCCGATCATCTCGAACTTCAAGGAAGGCCTGTCGGTGCTCGAGTACTTCAACTCGACGCACGGCGCCCGCAAGGGCCTCGCCGACACCGCCCTGAAGACGGCGAATTCCGGTTATTTGACGCGGCGTCTGGTCGACGTGGCGCAGGACTGCATCATCACGTCCGAGGATTGCGGTACCAAGGGCGGCATCAAGGTGCGCGCCATCATCGACGCCGGCACCGTGGTGGCCTCGCTCGCCATCCGCATTCTCGGCCGCACCACGGCGGAAGACGTGAAGGACCCGGCCACCAACAAGGTCCTGGTCAAGCGCGGCACCCTGTTGACCGAGCCGGAGGTCGAGGCGATCACCAATGCCGGCGTGCAGGAAATGAAAATCCGTTCGGTGCTCACTTGCGAGTCCAAGAACGGTGTGTGCGGCGCATGCTACGGGCGCGATCTCGCCCGCGGCACGCCGGTCAATATGGGCGAGGCGGTGGGCGTCATCGCCGCGCAGTCGATCGGCGAGCCGGGCACCCAGCTCACCATGCGCACGTTCCATATCGGCGGCGCGGCGCAGATTTCCGAGCAGTCGTTCATCGAGTCGAACTTCGACGGCAAAATCAAGTTCAAGGGCAAGAACGTCGCCAAGAATTCGGACGGCGACACGGTAGCGATGGTGCGCAACATGGTGGTGGCGGTGGTGGACACCGACGGCACCGAGCGCGCCCACCATCGTATTCCATACGGCGCGCGCATGCGCGTCGACGACGGGCAGGCGATCAAGCGCGGCCAGCGGATCGCCGAGTGGGATCCCTACACGCGGCCGATCCTCACCGAGGTCGAAGGCAGCATCGCCTTCGAGGACCTGGTCGACGGCCTGTCGATGTCGGAAGCGCTCGACGAGTCGACCGGCATCGCCAAGCGCGTGGTGGTCGACTGGCGCACGGGCTCTTCGCGCAACCAGCAGGAGCTTCGCCCGGCGATCGTGATCAAGTCGGGCAACAAGATCCTCAAGCTGGCGCGCGGCGGCGACGCCCGTTACGTGCTGGCAGTGGATGCGATCATCTCGGTCGATCCCGGCGGGCATGTGAAAGCGGGCGACGTGATCGCGCGCATCCCGACCGAAAGCGCCAAGACGCGCGACATCACCGGCGGTCTGCCGCGGGTGGCCGAGCTGTTCGAGGCGCGCAAGCCGAAGGACGCGGCGATCATCGCCGAGATCGGCGGCACGGTGCGTTTCGGCAAGGACTACAAGAACAAGCGCCGCCTGACGCTCGAGCCGACCGCCAAGGGCGACGAGCCCAAGGAGTACCTGATCCCGAAGGGCAAGCACATCCACCTGCAGGATGGCGACGTCATCGAGAAGGGCGATTACATCGTCGAGGGCAATCCCGCCCCGCACGACATTCTCGCCATCAAGGGCGTCGAGGAACTGGCGGCTTACCTGGTGAACGAAATCCAGGAGGTCTACCGGCTGCAAGGCGTCAATATCAACGACAAGCACATCGAGGTGATCGTCCGCCAGATGCTGCAAAAGGTCGAGATCGACGAATCCGGCGAGACCGAGCTGTTGCAGGGCGAGCAGGTCGACAAGATCGAGCTCGACGAGATCAACGCGCGCGCGGAGAGCGAAGGCAAGAAGCCGGCGGCCGGGCATCCCGTATTGCTCGGCATCACCAAGGCGAGCCTGCAGACCCGCTCGTTCATCTCGGCCGCGTCGTTCCAGGAGACCACGCGCGTGCTCACCGAGGCCGCCGTCAACGGCAAGGCCGACACGCTCGACGGGCTCAAGGAGAACGTCATCGTCGGCCGGCTGATCCCGGCCGGCACCGGCGCCATGATGAACGAGTTGCGCGAGGTGGCGGTCAAACGCGACGCCCTCATTCTCGAGGAGCGCGAGAAGGACGCCGCCAAGGCGGCCGCCAAGGCCGAATCGGAAGCAGCCCCCGCGCTGCCGGCGGCCGAATAGCCGGCGCGCGAGCGAAGATCGAAGGGGCCGCCTGCGAGGCGGCCCTTTTCCTTTTCGGCGCGGTCATATCTGGCAGAAGCCCCGGTTTTTCGGCCCTTTATGCCTTGACTTGGCCTGGTCGCGCCGATACATACGCGACACTTTTCGGCAGGCGGTGAGCTTTGCTTGCTCGGAACGGCCGCCCGGCTAACCCTTTGAGAGTGTTTGCGTTTTCTCAAAGCTTGGTCGGCGCATCGCCTCGAGGAATGAAGCTCAGACGCTGCCTCTGACAGCCATTGTCAGATTTATGTGAGCGGCCGCGGCGCTTTAACCGCATCGTGGTCGTCCGGAACGGAAGAGCGCCCCCGCTTTCGAGCGGATGGCGCGATTTCGTTTTGCGCGTGGAAATGCCGGGGCGAAAGCCCAGAACGAGGGGCGGACCGACATCCGCACGAGCTTGCGAGGGGCGAAAGCCTTCACCGATTCCGGGCCGTCGAAGCCCAAACGAAAGTAGCGAAGGCAAACGATGCCGACGATCAACCAGTTGATTGCCAATCCGCGAAAGCCGCTCAAGGTGCGCGTCACGGCGCCCGCGCTCGAGTCCTCGCCGCAGAAGCGCGGCGTCTGCACGCGCGTCTACACGACGACGCCGAAGAAGCCGAATTCGGCGCTGCGCAAGGTCGCCAAGGTACGTTTGACCAACGGCTTCGAGGTGATCGGCTACATCCCGGGCGAGGGGCACAATCTGCAAGAGCATTCGGTGGTGATGATCCGCGGCGGCCGCGTCAAGGACCTGCCCGGCGTGCGCTACCACATCCTGCGCGGCGTGCTCGACACCCAGGGCGTCAAAAACCGCAAGCAACGCCGTTCGAAATACGGCGCCAAACGGCCGAAATAAGGACGCCCCGACGATGCCTTGCGAAGACCATTTCGGTCATCTTGGATTGGGCCGGCCCT
>Ga0335083_10001330_pt1 | contig 34119 bp, 35 predicted proteins | sample Lox_Sample_42_FD_206716 | JGI IMG/M metagenome (GOLD analysis project Ga0335083, IMG submission 206716) | Soil microbial communities from Loxahatchee National Wildlife Refuge, Florida, United States - Lox_Sample_4.2 | ecosystem: Environmental > Terrestrial > Soil > Wetlands | place: USA...
TAAGAGCCGGTCGGTGTCGAGCAGCGCCTCCTCCCAGAAGCCGAGGTCGTAGATGCGGATGATGCGGGCCAGCCGCATCTGGAGGTCACCGGCGTTGGGGTTCACCTCGCGGATGGCGTGGCCGATGACCCGGTGAGCGTCGTGGTAGAGGTTGGCGCCGGTGGTGGTGAGGACGGAGAGGATTCCCCGCTCCACGAGCGGGATGAGGCAGCTCTGGTGCAGCCCGGCGGGGGTCATCGCCCCGGAGAGGGTGAGGTAGACGGCGGCATCCTCGGACAGGGAGCGGCGCATGAGCTCGAAGGCGGTGCGCAGCTGGCGGCCCACGTAGGCGGGAAAGGAATGCTCGAGGAGGTCCACCGCCCGTTCCCGGCCGGTGATCGGTCTCGGGTCGACGCGGCGCGCGCGGGAGTACTCGGAACGGAGGGACCGCTTCCGGGGGGTGGGCATGGCGGCACGAGATAGCCTCGCCCTGGCCCCTGCGCCAGTACCGGCTCCCTGGGAGAGGGGGGTCAGGCGTGCGCGGCAATCACCGGAAGCCCGGCCGGCTTGAGCTCGGCCATGGCCAGCTGGTCGAGCGTGGCGCCCCGGTAGACCTCCAGCATCCGCTCCTGGCCGCGCCGCCACACGCCGTACATGGTGCAGGCGCGGGTCATCCGGCACGACTCGTGGTCCCCGCCGCCGCAGAGCGAGACGACGAACGGGCCCTCCACCGCCTCGATGACGTCGAGGAAGGTGATCTCCCGGGGCGCCTTGGTGAGCCGGTAGCCGCCACGGGCGCCCCGGGTGCTGGCCACCAGCCCCCGGGCCACCAGGGTCTTGAGGATCTTGGCCAGGAAGTCCTGGGGTACGTTCATCCGGCGGGCGATCTCCCGGAAGGGGACCACCGTCCCCGGCGCCTGCGCGGCGAGGCAGACCATGGCCCGGAGGCCGTACTCGATCTTTCGGGAGATCTGGAGGGCGTGGTGCTGCATGGAAACCGCTTGAAAAACGAAGGTTTGAAGACGAAGTATAAGAGGCTCCCCCCGCGGCGGCAACGCCCGCCCCGGCCCGGCCCAGCCCGATGATCGACCTGCACAGCCACACCACCGCCAGCGACGGCGAGCATGCCCCGGAGGCCCTGCTGGCGCTGGCCCGGGCGGCCGGGGTGACCGTGCTGGCCGTGACCGACCACGACACGGTGGCCGGGCTTGCCCGGGCGGAGACGGCGGCCAGGGCCGAGGGGCTGGGCTTCGTCCCGGGCATCGAGATCTCCGCCTCCGCCGGCGGCCTGGAGGTCCACGTGCTCGGCCACTTCGTCGACCGCTCCGAGGCCGGCCTGGCCAGCTACTCGGACCGGCTCAGGGGCGAGCGCGCCCGGCGGATGGCGCGGATGGTGGAGCGGATGACCGAGCTCGGCTTTCCGGTCAGCCTCGAGGAGGTGGAGCACATCGGCGGCGGCGCGCACCTCGGGCGGCCGCACCTGGCCCTGGCCCTGCTCAACCGCGGCTACGTGAGCTCGACCAAGGAGGCCTTTGACCGCTTCCTCGCCGACGGGCGTCCGGGATACGTGGGTCGCTTCCGGCTGCCGGCGGAGGAGGCGGTGCAGCTGGTGCATCGCGCCGGCGGCACGGCCACCCTCGCCCACCCCGGACCTTCGCGGGTGGCGGCCCCCACGCTGGAGGCGCTGGCGCGGGCCGGCCTCGACGGCCTGGAGGTGTTTCACCTCGACCACGTTCCCAGCCAGCGGGAAGCCTTCGCGCGGACGGCGGAGGCGCTCGGCCTCATCCCCACCGGCGGGAGCGACTTCCATGGCGCGCGGGTGTCGCCAGGGCGAAAGCTGGGCGGCTCGGGCACCCCGCCGGATGCCTTCCGGCGGCTGGTGGACCGCGCCGGAGTGCACGCCCGGGCCGCCGGGCGAGGCCTTTCGCTTTGACAGGGACCGGATCGGTCGGCGAGTCTTTCGCCGCCCGAGGCGTGTCTCCCCGATGATTCCCGATCCCTACGCCCCTTACCTCCCGATGGCCGTGGTGGTCATCCTCGCCGTGTTGATGGGCGCGGCGGTGAGCTCGGCCTCGGTGCTCCTCGGGCCGAAGAACCCCAACCCGGTCAAGTCCACCATCTTCGAGGCCGGGAGCGAGCCGGCACCGGGCACCGCCCGCCAGCGCTTCGCGGTGAAGTTCTACGTGGCCGCCCTCCTGTTCATCGTCTTCGACGTGGAGACGGTGTTCCTCTACCCCTGGGCGGTGAACTTCAAGGCGCTGGGCTGGTTCGGCTACGTCGAGATGGCCGTCTTCGCCGCCACGGTGGTGGCCGGGCTGGCCTACGTCTGGAGGAAGGGCGCCCTCACCTGGGAGACCTGACCCGAGCATGACCGAGCACGAACTGGCACCGGTGATCACCACCCGCCGAGCGGACAGCATCGGCTTCCTCCAGCAGATGCTCAGCCGGGGGCTGGGCTGGGCACGCAAGTACTCGCTCTTCATGTACCCCTACGCCACCGCCTGCTGCGCCATGGAGTACATGTCCGTCGCCTCGAGCCGGCACGACATCGCCCGCTTCGGGGCCGAGTACCCGCGCTTCTCCCCCCGCCAGGCGGATCTCCTGATGGTGGTGGGGACCATCAACCAGAAGCAGGCGCCCATCCTCCGCCGGGTCTACGACCAGATGTGCGAGCCGAAGTGGGTGGTGAGCTTCGGGGTGTGCGCCTCGTCGGGCGGCTTCTACGACAACTACGCCGTCCTCCAAGGCATCGACCGCATCCTTCCGGTGGACGTCTACATCCCCGGCTGCCCGCCGCGGCCGGAGCAGGTGCTCGACGGCCTGATGCTCCTCCAGGACAAGATCCAGGGACAGGTGCACCGCATCGGCCGGATGGTGGAAGACCGGCCCGGCGCCCATGCCCTGGTTCCGCCGCCGGCCGCCGCCGGCCGCTGATCCGCCGGCCGCCCGCGCTTTGACAGGAGCCGGATCCGTCGGCCAATCTGGTGCAGCCCGAGGGGGGGCCCCATGGCCGAGCACGACCTGGCACCGGCGATCACCACCCGCCGCGACGACAGCATCGGCTTCCTCGAGCGAGTGCTGAGCAAGGGGCTGGGCTGGGCGCGCAAGTACTCGCTCTTCACCTACCCCTACGCCACCGCCTGCTGCGCCATGGAGTACATGTCGGTCATCTGCGCGCGCCACGACCTGGCTCGCTTCGGCGCCGAGTACCCCCGCTTCTCGCCGCGCCAGGCGGATCTGCTGATGGTCATCGGAACCATCAACCAGAAGCAGGCGCCCATCCTCCGCCGGGTCTACGACCAGATGTGCGAGCCGAAGTGGGTGATGAGCTTCGGGGTGTGCGCCTCGTCGGGCGGCTTCTACGACAACTACGCCGTCCTCCAGGGCATCGACCGCATCATCCCGGTGGACGTCTACGTCCCGGGCTGTCCGCCCCGGCCGGAGCAGGTGCTGGACGCGTTGATGCTGCTCCAGGACAAGATCCAGGGGCAGGTGCACCGCATCCGCCGGCTGGCCGAGGGCGGTCCGAGGGCCGCTCCCCGCTGATCCGTCACCACCGGTGGTAGGCCGGGTGGCCGGGCTTCACCGCGACGAAGGTGCCCCGGCAGGTGGCGCACGTCTTCCCCCCGGCGGAGAGCCGGGCCTCGACCACCGCCCGCGACCCCTTCGTCTCCACCGCCCTGGCCCAGAGCTGGATCTCGCCGTCGGTGGGGGTGGGCGCGAGCAGGGTGACGTGGAAGTCGGCGGTCACCGTGCAAGGGGGCGTGGGGGCGCCCCCGGCCCGCATCAGCGCCGTCGTCGCCGCCCAGTTGGAGTGGCAGTCGAGCAGGGCGCCGATGATGCCGCCGTTGAGCACGCCCGGAAATGCCTGGTGATGGGGCTCGGGTCGCCAGGTGGCCACCACCGCATCGCCCTCGGCGAAGCTCCGGAGGCGCAGGCCCTCGGGATTGGAGGGCCCGCATCCGAAGCAGGCGTTGTGGGGCGCATACGTCTCCTGGAGGCTCTTGCCTTCGGTCATCGTCAGTGCCCTGGTCGACCGGCACCTTAGCAAGAGGGCGCCGCGGTGCGTCGGCCGGCCGTGGGCCGCGCCCGGAAGCGACGAGCCGCTTGACCCTCGGCGACCGCCGTCGCCATCCTCGCCAGCCCCGGACGGCCCGGGGAGCTGGGGAGGTGGCGCATGGCTCGGATCACCTTGAAGGTGAACGGCACGCAGCACGAGCACGAGGTCGAGCCGCGGGTGCTCCTCGTCCACTACCTCCGCGACGTGCTCGGGCTCACCGGGACCCACGTCGGGTGCGACACCAGCCAGTGCGGTGCGTGCACGGTGATGCTCGACGGTCGGACGGTGAAGGCCTGCAACGTCCTGGCCGTGCAGGCCGACGGCGGCGAGGTGACCACCATCGAGGGTCTGGCCAAGGAGGGAAAGCTGCATCCCCTTCAAGAGGGCTTCTGGGAGGAGCACGGGCTCCAGTGCGGCTTCTGCACCCCGGGCATGATCATGTCTGCCTGGGGCCTGCTCCAGTCCACCCCTCACCCGGACGAGCACGCCATCCGCCTCGGACTGGAGGGAAACCTCTGCCGCTGCACCGGGTACCACAACATCGTCCGGGCCGTTCAGAACGCAGCCAAGAAGCTTGCCGAGTCGAAGTCCGAGACCGCTGCACCGGCGCGCGCCGCCGGGAGCCGGTAGAGGGAGACACGCCATGGCCACTCAACCGGCAAACCTGGAGCGGATGATCGGCAAGGCGCTGAAGCGGCGCGAGGACCCGCGCTTCGTCACCGGGCGCGGCACCTACACCGACGACGTGAAGCTGCCCGGGACGACGTTCGCCGTCTTCGTCCGGAGCCCGGTGGCCCACGCGCGCCTCCGCCGCATCGAGACGGCCCGGGCGCGCAAGCACCCCGGCGTGTGCGCGGTGTTCACCGGCCGCGACCTGACCGACGGGGGGGTGAACGGGATTCCCGTCGGCTGGCTGCTGCCCAACCTCAAGACCACCGACCGCCGCCCGATCGCCGTGGACCGGGTGCGCTACGTGGGCGAGGCGGTGGCGGTGGTGGTCGCCGAGACGCCCTATGCCGCACGCGACGCCGCGGAGCTGGTGGACGTCGACTACGAGCAGCTCCCGGCGGTGGCGGATGCGACCAAGGCGCTGGCCAAGGGGGCGCCGCTGGTTCACGACAACGCCCCGGGCAACCTCTGCTTCCACTGGGAGATCGGCGACCGGGCGAAGACCGACGCGGCGCTGAAGGGTGCGGCCAAGGTGGTCAAGGTGAAGCTGGTCAACCAGCGGCTGATCCCCAACGCCATCGAGCCCCGCGCCTCGCTGGCCAGCTACTCGCCGGCCACCGACGAGCTCACCCTGTGGCTGACCTCGCAGAACCCCCACGTCCACCGGCTGATCATGGGCGCCTTCGTGCTCGGGCTCCCGGAGCAGAGGTTCCGGGTCATCGCTCCGGACGTGGGGGGCGGCTTCGGGTCGAAGATCCCCGTCTACCCGGAGGAGGTGGCGGTGGCCTGGTTGGCCAAGGCGCTGGGCACCCCGGTGAAGTGGACCGCCGAGCGGCGCGAGAGCTTTCTCACCGACACCCACGGCCGGGACCACGTCTCCGACGTGGAGATGGGGTTCGATGCGAGGGGCAAGGTGGCCGGCCTTCGGGTGAGGACGGTGGCCAATCTGGGCGCCTACCTGTCCCTCTTCGCGCCGGCCGTTCCCACCTACCTCTACGGGACGCTGCTCAACGGGCTGTACGACTTCCCGGCCGTGTTCGGCGAGGTGGATGCGGCCTTCACCCACACCACGCCGGTGGACGCCCTCCGCGGCGCGGGCCGGCCGGAGGCCTGCTACCTCATCGAGCGGACGATGGACATCGCCGCCCACGAGCTCCAGATCGACCCGGCGGAGCTGCGGCGGAAGAACTTCATCGCCAAGGACCGCTTCCCGTTCCAGACCCAGGTGGCGCTGGTCTACGACAGCGGCAACTACGCCCCCACGCTCGACCGGGCGCTGAAGATGGTGGGCTACGAGCACTTCCGCAGCCAGCAGGCCGAGGCACGGAAGAAAGGCCGCTACCTCGGCCTGGGCATCTCCACCTACATCGAGGCCTGCGGCATCGCGCCCTCCCAGGTGGTGGGGTCGCTCGGGGCGCAGGCCGGCCTCTACGAGAGCGCCACGGTGCGGGTCCACCCCACCGGAAAGGTGACCGTCCTCACCGGCTCGCACTCCCACGGGCAGGGGCACGAGACGACCTTCTCGCAGATCGTCGCCGACGAGCTGGGGATGGCCATCGAGGACGTGGAGATCGTGCACGGCGACACCGGACGCATCCCGTTCGGCATGGGCACCTACGGGAGCCGGAGCGGCGCGGTGGGCGGCACTGCCATCCACATGAGCCTGCAGAAGATCCTCGACAAGGGCCGGCGGCTGGCCGCGCACCTGCTCGAGGCCGCCCCCGAGGACGTGGAGTTCAAGAACGGCCGCTTCAACGTCAAGGGGGCGCCGGCCCGCGGCAAGAGCTTCGCCGAGGTGAGCCTGGCCGCCTACCTGGCGCACAGCATGCCCAAGGACATGGAGCCCGGGCTGGAAACGACCAGCTTCTTCGACCCGTCGAACTTCACCTTCCCGTTCGGCGCCCACATCGCCATGGTGGAGGTGGACGTCGAGACGGGACAGACGACGCTCCTTCGCTACGTGGCCGTGGACGACGTGGGCAACGTCATCAACCCGATGATCGTCGACGGCCAGCTGCACGGGGGAATCGCCCACGGAGCGGCGCAGGCCCTCTGGGAGTGGGCCAGCTACGACGACAGCGGCCAGCTGGTCACCGGCTCTCTCATGGACTACGGCATCCCGCGGGCGGACCAGCTGCCGAAGTTCGAGCTGGATCGAACGGTCACTCCCTCCCCGGTGAACCCCCTCGGGGTGAAGGGCGTCGGCGAGGCGGGGACCATCGCGGCCACCCCGGCGGTGGCCAACGCCGTTCTGGATGCGCTCCAGCCCTTCGGCATCGTGCACCTGGACATCCCGCTCACCCCGGCCAAGGTCTGGCAGGCGATCCACGACGCGAAGGCCAAGGGGGGGAGGTAGCCATGTACCCGAGCCCGTTCGAGTACCATCGTGCCGCCAGCGTCCAGGATGCCGTGGCGCTGCTCGGCAAGTACGGCGATGCGGCCAAGGTCATCGCCGGCGGCCACTCCCTCCTTCCCCTGATGAAGCTCCGCCTGGCGCAGCCGAGGCACCTCATCGACGTGCGCCGCATTTCCGGTCTGAACGGCATCCACGAGGACCGGGGAGCGATGGTCATCGGAGCGGCCACGCCTCACGCCTCGCTCGAGGCCTCGGCGCTGCTCCGCCAGCGCCTGCCCATCGTCTCCGAGGCGGCGGCGCTCATCGGCGATGCCCAGGTGCGGAACATGGGCACCATCGGGGGGAGCCTGGCCCATGCCGACCCGGCCGCCGACCTCCCGGCGGTGGTGCTCGCCCTCGGCGCCGAGGTGGTGGTGCTCGGTCCGCGCGGCACGCGCACCGTCCCGGCCGACGACTTCTTCGTGGATCTGATGACCACCGCGCTCGGCCCGGGCGAGCTGATCACCGAGATCCGCCTCCCCTTTCCCCCCGCCGGATCCGGTGCGGCCTACGAGAAGCACCCCCATCCCGCATCGCGCTACGCGGTGGCGGGCTCGGCTGCTTTGCTCACCCTGTCCGGGGGCAAGGTGACCGCGGCGCGGGTGGCGGTCACCGGCCTGGGCAAGAAGGCGTCCCGGGCGAAGGCCGTGGAGGCGGCCCTTTTGGGCAAGCCGGGCGACGCGGCCAGCCTGGCGACAGCGGCGGAGAAGGCCACCGACGGGCTCGCCCTCCGGTCCGATGCCCAGCTGCCCGAGCCCTACCGGCGCTCGCTGGCGGTCACCTACACCCGCCGGGCACTGCTCGCTGCGGCCAAGCGCGCGACCGGTTAGGGGCCATCGCCCCGCCCCGGGGCCTTGTACCTCCCGGGGTGCCCCGTCGATAGTCGAGGGTCTGTGCGCGAAGAGATCCGTCGCATCCAGGGACTGATGGAGGGCGAGGGCTACGTCACCGACCGGGCGGTGGCCACCGCCGTCTACCTCGCCACCTCGCTCGGAAAGCCGCTGCTCGTCGAGGGGCACCCCGGCGTGGGCAAGACGGACATCGCCAAGGTGCTGGCCAAGGTCCTGGACGGAGACCTGATCCGGCTCCAGTGCTACGAGGGGCTGGACGCCACCACCGCGCTCTACGAGTGGAACTACCCGAAGCAGCTCCTGCACATCAAGCTCGACGAGCGGAGCGACCGCTCCGTCGGGCAGCGGGAGGCGGACATCTTCTCCGAGGGGTTCCTGCTCAAGCGCCCCCTCCTCCAGGCGATCACCCACCACGGGCGGCCGCCGGTGCTCCTCATCGACGAGGTGGACCGCGCCGACGAGGAGTTCGAGGCCTTCCTCCTCGAGGTTCTCTCCGACTTCCAGGTCACCATCCCCGAGGTGGGGACCCTGCGGGCCGAGTCCCGGCCGGCGGTGGTGCTCACCTCCAACCGCTCGCGCGACCTGTCCGATGCGCTGCGGCGCCGCTGCCTCTACCTGTGGATCGATTACCCCTCCCTGGAGAAGGAGCTGCGCATCGTGCGCACCCGCGTGCCGGGCATCGGGGAGCGCCTGGCCGCCCAGCTGACCAGCTTCATGCAGTCGCTGCGCAGGCAGAAGCTGGCCAAGACCCCGGGCGTGGCCGAGTCGCTCGACTGGGCGGCGGCGCTGGTGGCGCTCCACGCCACCGAGCTCGACCCGGCGCTGGTCCAGGAGACGATGGGCTGCTTCCTCAAGGACGAGTCGGACCTCCGGGCGGTGGGCGCGCGCATCGAGGCCGGAGAGCTGGCGGCGATGTGCTCCCCCGCCGGATGACCGCTCCGGCCGCCACCGACCTCGTCGCCCACACCACGCGCTTCTGCCGCGTGCTGCGGGACGAGGGCCTCGCCACCACCCCCGGCGACACCCTCGACGCCGCCCGGGTCCTGGAGCTGGTCGACCTGACGGACCGGGAGGACCTGCGCCACGCCCTGCGGGGAGTGCTCGTCCACCGGGTGGAGGACGGGCCGGTGTTCGACCGGGTGTTCGATTCGTTCTGGGGCGGGAGGCCCTTGCCCCCGTCGGGCTGGCTGCAGAGAAACCCGCCCCCCACGCCGCCGCGGCGCGAGCGGGCGCCGGTGTCGCTGGAGCGCTGGGCCCGCGGCGAGGTGGAGACCGAGCGCGAGGAGGCGCAGCTCCCCGGCCCGAGCGAGCTCGAGTCGCTCGGGGGGCAGGACTTCCATTCCTATGGCGACGAGGCGCTGCGCGAGGTGACGCGGGTGGCGCGGCGCATCGCCCGCCGGCTGGCCACCCGCCCCAGCCGGCGCTGGAAGCCGGCCCGGGGCGGCGCGCGTCCGCACCTCCGGCGCACGCTCCGGCTGAGCGTGAAGACCGGGGGGGAGGTCTCCGAGCTCGCCTTCCGGGAGCGCAAGGTGCGGCGGACGAAGCTGGTGGTCCTGGCCGACGTCTCCGGGTCGATGGACCTCTACGCCCGGCTGTTCCTCCAGTTCCTCTTCGCCCTCCAGCACAGCTTCGCCCGGGTGGAGACGTTCGTCTTCGCCACCCGGCTGAGCCGCATCACCGACCAGCTCCGGGCCCGCGCCTACGGGGACGCACTGGCCGAGCTCTCCGCCGAGGTGCGGGACTGGAACGGCGGAACGCGCATCGGGGCCTCGCTGGAGAGGTTCGGGCGGGAGTGGCCCCGCCTGGTCGACGGGCACACGGTGGTCATCGTGCTCAGCGATGGGTGGGAGACGGGCGATCCGGAGGTCCTGGCCGAGGCGCTGTCCTCCATCCGGCGGCGGGCGGCCCGGGTGGTGTGGCTCAACCCGCTGCTCGGGAGCCCGGGCTACGAGCCGATCACCCGCGGGATGCAGGCCGCCCTGCCCCACATCGACGTCTTCGCCCCGGCGCACGACCTGGCCAGCCTCGGGCAGCTGGCCCGGCACCTGGCGCTGTGAGGGGTCTCAGCGGTCAGCCCGCGCTCTGGCTTCCCCGGGGGTGGATCGGGCCGGCCCGGAGCCGGAGCTTGCCGCCCTCGCGCGCGGCGAAGGTGGCCAGCACTTCGCCCAGGACGGCGATGGCGATCTCCTCGGACTGCTCGGAGCCCAGGTCCAGGCCGGTCGGACTGTGGAGCCGGCGGCGATGCTCCTCGGTGAGCACGAAGCCCACTCCGGCGAGCTCGGCCAGCATCTGCTCCGTCCGGAGCCGGGGGCCGAGCGCGCCGACGTAGCCGCAGCCCGCCTCCAGCACGAGGCGCAGGAAGCCCCGGTCATGGTCGAGGTTGTGGGTCATCACCACCGCCGCGGCGTCCACCGACAGCCGGAGCCGCCCGGCCGCGGCCTGGGGGGTGGCGGCGACGTACTCGTCGGCTTCCCGGAAGGCCTCGGCCGGGACGCCGCTCGGGCGGTTGGCGACCAGGGTGACGTGGAAGCCCAGCTCGGCGGCGAGGCGGACGAGCGGCACCGCGTCCTGCCCGTTCCCGAACACGAAGAGCGGACGTGGCGGCCGGACCACCTCCACCAGCGCATCCACCGTCCCGCCGGCGAGCGCATAGCGGTGCACCTCCGTCCGGCCCCCGGCCAGCGCCGCCTCGGCGTCGGCCTGGAGCCGGCCGCGGAGCGCATCGTCCTTGACGTTGGAGCGCACGCCGGCCTCGTCGAGCAGCAGTCGCTCGCCCAGGCGGCCCGGGCCGGGGCCCCCGACCCGGAACACGGTGGCCATCACCCCGGGCAGGCGCCGTTCGATGCGGGCGACGAGGAAGTCGAGCGGATGGGTGGGCGAGCCCGCTGCCGGGACCCTTTCTTGAAGGACCTCCACCCGTCCGTTGCACCCGAGCCCGAAGCTCCAGGCCACGTCGTCGTCGGTGTTGGTCGAGTCGTAGGTGAAGACCACCGGGCCGTCGGCGGTGCGCCACCAGGCCTTCTTGAGGACCTCTCCCTCCAGGCAGCCCCCGCTGATGCCTCCCGCCAGCCAGCGATCCCGGGACATGAGGAGCCGTGCGCCCGGCCTCCGGTAGGTCGACCCGGCGGTCTCCACCACCGTGGCCAAGAGGGCCGGCTCCTGCCGGGCCTTGAGGTCCGCCCAGGCGGCGGCGATGCGATGCAGCTCCTTCATGGTCCGGGTGTGGATCTAGCGCGGTCGGAGCTTCGGGGCGACCCCCCGGCGGTCCCGGCGACGCCTAAGTGTCCCATCTCCCTCGCCATTGCGACGTTGACGCCCAGTGGAACGGGCCGCTAGAACCCCGGGCCCGTGAGTGCCTTCGCGCTGGACCGGATCGCAGAACGGTTGCCCCAGGCCCTGGCGGAACGCACCGTGGATCGCACCGGCGCCCCGTGGGGGGTGGTGCGCGCGGACGCGCTGGTCCCGGTGATGCAGCTCGCCAAGTCCGACCCCGACCTGTCCTTCAAGCTCTTCGTCTCCATCGATGCCGTGGACCGGCTGCATCTGGCGCCCAGCACCCCGCGTTTCGAGGTCGTGTACTTCGCCTACTCGGTGAGCCGGAACGAGCACCTCCGCCTCAAGGTGCGGGTCGGCGAGGAGCGGCCCGAGGTGCCGAGCGTGGTCAGCGTCTACCAGGGCGCCAACTGGTGGGAGCGCTTCGTCTGGGACTTCTACGGAATCCGCTTCCTCGGCCACCCCGACCTCCGCCGCATCCTCATGTACGAGGAGTTCAAGGGTCACCCCCTGCGCAAGGACTACCCGCTCCGCGGGCGGCAGCCGCTCATCCCCGAGCGACCCATCGAGGACATCTTCCGCGGCCCCGGGACCTCGGGCGTCGCCTGACCCATCGCCGGTAGAGCAAGGACGTCACAGCCCGCATGGCACAGTCCACGGACATCGAGATTGCCACCGCCCTCCCCGAGGGCGAGGGTGAGCTCGAGGCGCACCTCCACACCAAGCGGATGCTCATCAACATGGGGCCGTCGCATCCGGCGATGCACGGGACGGTGCGCACCCACATCGAGCTGGAGGGGGAAACCATCGTCCGGATGGACCCGGAGATCGGCTTCCTCCACCGCGGCTTCCAGAAGAGCTGCGAGAACGTCACCTGGAACCAGTGCCTGCCGTACACCGACCGGCTCAACTACGCCAGCGCGCTGATGAACAACTTCGGCTTCCTCAACGCGGTGGAGAAGCTGGCCGGGATCACCATCCCCGAGCGCGCCCAGTACATCCGGCTCATCGGCTCCGAGCTGCACCGCATCCACGACCACCTCACCTGCGTGGGGGCCATCGGGCTGGAGCTGGGGGGCTTCGCACCGTTCCTCTACGCCATCGAGGGACGGGAGCTGATCATGGACCGGGTGACCGAGCTCACCGGCGCCCGGCTCACCACCAGCTTCGGCCGGGTGGGCGGCCTGAACCGCGACCTCCCCGAGGGGTGGTCGGAGCGGGTGCTCAAGTCCCTGGACAAGTGTCACGAGCTGATCGGGGAGATCGACACCCTCCTCACCGCCAACCGCATCTTCGTGGACCGGATGAAGGGGGTGGGGGTGATCACCGCCGACGACGCGCTCGACTTCGGGTTCACCGGCCCCTGCCTCCGGGCGAGCGGCGTCTCCTACGACGTGCGCAAGGCGAACCCCTACTGGGTCTACGACCGGATGGACTTCGGGATCCCCATCGGCGTCAACGGCGACAACTTCGATCGCTACCTGATGCGGCTCGAGGAGCTGAAGCAGTCGGAGGCCATCGTCCGCCAGGCGCTGAAGCAGCTTCCCCCCGGGCCGGTCATCGTCGACGACTGGCGCATCGCGTTGCCCCCCAAGCCCGAGGTGTATGGCACCATCGAGGGGGTGATCGCCCACTTCAAGCTGGTCATGGAGGGGGTGCCGGTGCCCGCCGGCGAGGTCTACGACTCGACCGAGGCGGCCAACGGGGAGCTGGGCTGGTACCTGGTCAGCGACGGCTCTGGCCGCCCCTACAAGGTCCACGTCCGCGCCCCCGGCTTCGCCATCATGTCCGGCCTGCCCCACATGGTGGTGGGCCGGATGCTGGCCGACCTCATCCCCACCTTCGACACCATCAACATGATCGGCGGCGAGGTCGAGCAATGAGCCCCGAGGAAAAGCCCGGCGCGGCCAAGCCGCCGCCCCCGGCCCCGGCCCGGCCGGCCCCCAAGCACCCCGGCTTCGTCACCGTCACCGTCGACGGCAAGGAGGTGGTGGCCAAGCCGGGGACGAACATGATCACCGCGGCCAAGACGGTGGGCGCGGACATCCCCTACTACTGCTGGCACCACCGCCTCTCCATCGCCGCCAACTGCCGGATGTGCCTGGTGGAGGCGAGCACCTCCCCCAAGCTGGTTCCCGCCTGCCAGACCGCGCTGCAGGAGGGGATGGTCATCCGCACCGACACCGCGCGGGTGGCGGAGAGCCGGCGGGCGATCATGGAGTTCCTCCTCCTCAACCACCCGGTGGACTGCGCCATCTGCGACCAGGCCGGAGAGTGCAAGCTCGAGGACTACTACCAGCGGATGGACGCCAAGCCCTCGCGGCTGGAGGGCGACAAGGTCCTCCGCGACAAGCGCAGGGTGCTCGGCCCGCTGGTGGTGCTCGACCAGGAGCGGTGCGTGCTGTGCACCCGTTGCGTCCGCTTCATGGAGGAGGTGGCCAAGGAGCCGCAGCTCGGTGTCTTCGCCCGCGGCTCGGACGAGTACATCGACGTCTTTCCCGGCCGCCAGCTGACCAGCAACTACTCGGGCAACGTGGTGGACCTCTGCCCGGTGGGCGCGCTCCTCAACCGCGACTTCCGCTTCCGGGCCCGCACCTGGTTCCTCTCCACGGTGGCCTCGGTGTGCACCGGCTGCTCCCGCGGGTGCAGCGCCTACGTCGACTTCCTCGGTCAGGACACCTACCGCTACCGCCCGCGCGAGAACGACGCCATCAACCAGAGCTGGCTGTGCGACGCTGGGCGGCTCTCCTACCGGACCCTCAACGTGGACCGGGTCTCCACCGCCGCGGTGGGGCGCGGAGACGACCGGCGCGAGGTCTCCACCGCCGAGGCGCTGGCCCGGGCCACCGTCCAGCTCAAGGCCATGGCCGGCACCGCCGAGCTGGCGGTGCTCGTCTCCCCGGCCTGCTCCAACGAGGACCTCCTGGCCGGGCTCACCTTCGCCAAGGACGCGCTCGGCGTGCGGAGCCTCTACGTCGGGGGCCGCCCGGACGGGGCGGCGGACAAGCTCCTCATGCGCGCGGACAAGAATCCGAACCGGCGGGGCCTGGAGTGGATCGCCGCCGCGCTCGGGCTCGGGCTCCGGCCCTTCGCCGATCTGGTCTCGGCCATCGACGCGGGCAGGGTGAAGGCGCTCTACGCGCTGGGCGGCGAGGTCCCGGTCCCGGCGTCGGAGGCGGCGGCGGCGCTGGGGAAGGTGGAGTTCGTCGTCCTCCAGGCCACCAACCTGTCGCCCGTCACCGCCGGGGTGGACGTGCTCCTCCCCGCCGCGGTTCACGTCGAGGACGAGGGGACCTTCACCCAGGCCGAGGGCATCACCCAGCGCGTCCGGCGCGCCTACCCGCCGCGCGCGGGGGTGCAGAGCCACTGGAAGTGGGCGGTGGACATCATGCGCGAGTTCGGCTTCCCGGTGACGCTGGCCTCGGCGCGGGAGGTGTTCCAGGAGATCGCCCCCAAGGTGCCGGAGCTGGCCGCCTTCGACTGGGACAAGGAGGCGCCGCCGCTGAAGACCACCCGCGGCATCGCTCCGCTCCCCACCGGCGCCGACGGGCGCCCGCCCGGCTACCGCGAGTTCGGAGCCCCGCGGGTGCGGGGGATCTGATCGATGAGCCGGACGGTGAAGATCGTCGTCCTCGCGCCGGCCTTCGTGGTCGGGGTGCTGCTCCTCCTGAACTGGGTGAACTACCGGGTGGCCGGGCTGCTTGCACCCTACGACCTGGCGTGGCTGAGCACGCTCGTCTTCCACCTCCTCGCCTTCGTCATGCTCACCGCCACCGTGCTCACCGTCGCCGAGCGCAAGTGGAGCGCCTTCACCCAGGACCGCATCGGCCCGGAGCGGGCGCGGCTCTTCTTCCTCCCCAACCATTCGCTGGGCGGGCTGCCCCACGTCGCCGCCGACGCGCTGAAGATGCTCTTCAAGGAGGACACCCGCCCCAAGGCGGCGCAGCCCGACCGGATCCTCTTCACCCTGGCGCCGGTCCTCGCCTTCGCCCCGGTCTTCGCCCTGGCGGCGGTGATCCCCTTCGGGCCGAGGGTGCTCCTGGCCAGCGGCCACAGCGTGGCGCCGCAGGTGTCCAACCCGGACTTCGGCCTGCTCTACGTGTTCGCCATCGCCTCGCTGGCGGTCTACGGCACGTCGCTGGCCGGCTGGGCGAGCAACAGCAAGTTCGCCCTGCTCGGCGGGGTGCGCGCCGCCTCCCAGATGATCTCCTACGAGGTGGCGCTCGGCCTGTCGCTGGTGGGACTGATGATCGCCTTCACCACCGTGCAGCTGCCCGTCCTCGTCGGGTCGGCGGCGGCGGGCACCGGGCAGGCCCAGTACCTCTGGTCGACGAGCATCGGAGGCCTGGACGTGGGCATCCCGGCGTGGGGCATCGTGCTCCAGCCGCTGGGATTCCTCCTCTTCTTCGCCGCCGCCTTCGCCGAGACGAAGCGCGCCCCGTTCGACCTCCCCGAGGGGGAGAGCGAGATCATCGGCTACTTCCTCGAGTACTCGGGAATGAAGTTCGGCACCTTCATGATCTCCGAGTTCGTGGAGGTGGTGGTCCTCTCTGCGCTGATCACCGCCCTCTTCCTCGGCGGCTGGCACTTCGGCTTCGTCGGCGACCAGGCCTTCGCCGCCGGCTGGGGCAAGAGCCACCCCGTGCTCTACGGAACGGTATGCGCCACCGTCTTCGCCCTGAAGACCATCCTCCTCTGCTGGTTCCAGCTCATCGTGCGCTGGACCTTCCCCCGCTTCCGCTACGACCAGATCATGACCCTGGGCTGGAAGATTCTCCTCCCCTTGGGCCTGCTCAACATCTTCCTCGCCGGCGCGCTGATCCTCGTCGACCCGAGCCTGCGCTGGCTGGGGGCGGTGGGCCTTCTGGAGATCGCCATCCTCGCCGGCCTGACGCTCACCGCCGGGCGAAAGCCGGCGCCCTCCGGCCACGACGCCCATCCCGTGGCCGCCGCCGCCTCCGCCCACCACTAGAGCGACGCCATGGCCTACTACAAGGCGACCAAGGATCCGACCACCGACATCCGGGAGCGCACCTACGTTCCGGAGCTCCTGCGCGGGCTGGCGGTCACCACCCGTCACTTCTTCAAGAACCTGCTCTTCCCGCGCGACGCCAACCCCGACGTCCTGAACCGCACCGGGTCGAGCCAGATCACCACCGTCTCCTACCCCGAGGAGAAGGTCCCCTATCCGCCGGGCTACCGCGGGCTGCACCGCCTCGTTCCGCGCGAGGATGGCAAGCCGCGCTGCGTGGCCTGCTACATGTGCGCCACCATCTGCCCGGCGCAGTGCATCTACATCGAGGCCGGCGAGTACGAGAGCGAGGACCCGTCGCCCGAGTCGCGGGTCATCGAGAAGTACCCCACCCGCTTCGTCATCGACGAGCTGCGCTGCATCGTCTGCGGCCTGTGCGTGGACGCCTGCCCCAAGGACGCCATCCGGATGGACACCGGACGCCACACCCCGTCGGAGTACACCCGGTCCGGATTCGTCTGGGACATCCCCCGCCTCCTCAACGGGCCGGCGGTGAGCCACCCGTCCGACCCGTGGCACAAGCGATCCACGTCGGACCGGCCGAGCCACCCCCATCCGGAGCGGCATGCCCGCATCGGCGACGGTCTCGTCCAGCTCAAGCTCCCGCACCCCGTGGGCCACGGCGTTCGCACCGAGGTCACCTCCGGCCCCATCCCGGTGACCAAGTTCCTGCGCGACTGAGGCCGCCCGCGGCCTGGGATTTGGCCGGGGGCGGACTTGGGGCGAGCATGCGGGGTGCAACGTGGACACGCTCCCTCGCGCGCCGCCGGCCACCTGGCGAGCTCTCCTGCAACGGGTCGGTGAGCGGCTGGCCCACCAGCGCCACCTCCTCGCCATCCGGGACGGGGTGGTGGGCGCGCTCCCGCTGGTGCTCGCCGGCTCGCTCTTCCTCCTCCTCGCCCAGCCCCCCTCGCGCGTGCTCCAGGCCTGGATCGCCCCCTGGGCGCCGCTCTTGCTCCTTCCCACCCGGGTGCTGGGCGGGGCGATCGCCCTCTACGTCGCCTTCTCCGCCGCCTACGCGCTGGCCAAGAGCTACCGGCTCGATGCGGCGTCGGCGGGCCTGGTCGCCTTGGCCACCTACCTCGTCGCCGCCGTCCAGCCCGCCCCCGCGGGCCAGCTGCCCGCCCTCCTCCTCCACCGGCTCGGTGCAGGCGGCATCCTCGCCGCCCTGGCCATCGCCCTGGGCAGCGTGGAGCTGACCCGGCTCCTCGTCCGGCGCAGGTGGACGGTGCGGCTGCCGGCGGGAACGCCCGACGCGGTGGGCCGGAGCCTGCTGGCGCTGGTGCCCTGCCTCGCCTCGGTGAGCCTCGTCTTCCTCCTCGTCCACCTCCTCGGCGTGGACGTCGTCCGACTCCTCCAGCAGGCGGCGGTCCCGCTGCTCCGCGGCGTGGGCAGCCTTCCCGGGGTGGTGGGCGTGGTGCTGGTGGACAGCGTGCTCTGGCTCCTCGGCGTCCATGCCGCGGCGCTGGGGGCCTCCCTCCGCCCGCTGTGGGAGGCGATGCTGGTGGAGAACCTCGAGGCGGCCGCGTCCGGCGCGGCGATCCCCCACATCGCTCCCCTCCACTTCTACCTGTGGTTCGTCTGGCAGGGGGGCTCCGGCGCCGCCCTCGCCCTGGGGCTGCTCCTCGTCCGCTGCCGGTCCGCGCAGCTGCGGAGCGTGGGCCGGATCGGCCTCCTCCCCGCCCTGTGCAACGTCAACGAGCCGCTCCTCTTCGGCGCCCCGGTGGTGCTCAACCCGGCGCTGGCGGTGCCCTTCATCGCCGCTCCGCTCCTGAGCGCGCTGGTCTCCTACGGAGCCTTCGCCCTGGACCTCGTCCGGCGCCCGGCTCTGGAGGTGCCGTGGACGCTGCCCGCGCCCATCGGCGCCTTCCTCACCACCGGCGGGGACCTGCGCGCCGTGGCGTTGCAAGTTTGCACCTTGACGCTCAGCGTCGCCGTCTACTGGCCCTTCGTGCGTCGGTACGACGCCCATCTCCTCGGCGAGGAAGCACGCCGGGCGGCCGGGGGACTTTCGCCCGAGGAGGCGAGCCCGTAAACAGATGGACAGCGTGCCGCGTTACAGAATCTCCATCTGCCGGGGGCCGGACTGCCGCCGCAACGGCGCGGAGCGCGTCCTTGCCGCGGCGCGCGAGGCGACCCAGGTCCAGGGGCTGGAGGCCAAGTGCCTGGTGGCCCGGGGCGGCTGCTACGGCCTGTGCCATCTCGGCCCCAACGTGGTGGTCCGCGAGGAGCGCGACCGCCCGCGTGACATGTTCATGCAGGAGGACTTCCAGCTCATGGGCTGGCCGGACGAGGTCCACTACGGCGAGATGACGCCCGAAAAGATTGCGCGGGTCATCGCCGAGCACGTCGGTTTGGACGCACCGGTGGAGTCCCTGCGCGGCGCTCGCGAGGACTAGGAGCCAAGCCGGGGCCTCCGCGGCGACCCCCACCCCCTGCCCGGTAGGTCCCGAGACCGGGGGGAGAAGCCCGCCTCGGCCGATCCCACGAATGACGCTGGACGTCCGGCCCCGAACGGGGTAGGCGAACCGGCGGGCCGGGGGGCAAGCGCTCCTCCGGAGGACTCCGACTACCCGAACGAGGAACCCACATGCGACACGTCACACTGTCCTTGCTGCTCTTTGTCCTGGGGTGCGCGGCGGCCCAGCAGGCAGCGCCGAAGTGGTTGAACGACGCTCAGGGTGCCGTCCAGGCGGCCCAGGCTGCCGGCGCTGACCAGATCCCCGCCGCCCAGGACGCTCTGGCCAAGGCCAACCAGGCGCTGTCCAAGGCCAAGGGCACTCTCAACCCGATGCAAGGCACGCTCGCGACGTCGCAGGCTGACCTGGCCAAGAACCTGACCACGGAAGCCAAGAGCAAGGCCAACCTCCAGACGGCGATGGATACGCTTACCTGGGTGAAGGCCCAGTGATCCGAAGGGACACCGAGGACACCATGACCCAGACCCGCCAGATGCTCGCTGTCGCTGCCGCCGCGGCCCTGCTCACCGGGTGCAGCACGCTGGAACCCTCCCCGGCGCTCCTTTCGGCCCGCAGCGGCTACCAGGCGCTGAACCCCAACGATCCGCACAACGCATTCGAGCGCGGGCAGGCCGAGGCTGCGCTGCAGAAGGCCAACAACTGCCTCAAGGGCGGCGATCCGGCCACCTGTCAGGCGCTGGCCGACATCGCCAACGCCAAGGTGCAGAACGCCGACGCCGTGGGCCGCGCCGCCGAGGCGACGGAGAAGACGGTCAAGGTGCAGGACGAGACCCTGGCCATCGGGCGGGCCAAGGGGATGGCCGCCGTCCAGACGACCGCCGCCGCCACCGCCGCCACCGCTGCCACCGAGGAGCAGCTGGCCAAGCAGAAGGCCGCCCTGGCGGCCGCCGAGAAGGAGCGGCTGAGGGCGCTGAACACCCTGAAGTCGTTCGCCAACATCGTCGAGGACAAGGAGCGCGGCCTGGTCATCTCCATCGGCGGCGAGACCCTGTTCAAGGTCAACTCGGCCAAGTTCGGGCCCTCGGCCAACCAGGAGCTGACCGCAGTCGCCCTCTACCTCCAGCTCGACCCGCGGCCGACGGTGGTGGAGGGCCACACCGACAACACCGGGAAGCCGGAGTACAACATGAAGCTTTCCCAGGAGCGGGCGCAGAACGTGATGGACTTCCTCATCGGTCAGGGCGTCTCCAAGGACCGCATCACCTCGGTCGGGTTCGGGGAGACCCGTCCCATCGCTGACAACAAGACCAAGAAGGGTCGCGCCCTGAACCGGCGCGTCGACGTGGTGATGGTCAAGGCCACGCAGTAGGCCTCGATCAGGAACGGGGCGACGAGATGGCGCGTCGCGGCGACATGAGGGGATTGGCGTCGACGGTGTGACGGTGAGCCTCACACATTTGTGTTGTGCGGCCCCCCGATGAGGTGGCAGACACGAATCAAACGAAGGACGAGGAGCCCAATGCGACACCTCAGCAAGTTGGTCCTTGCGTGCGCGGTTGGCGCCGGATGCGCCTCCGCTCCTGTTCCCCAGGCCAAGATCGACGGCGTCTCGAAGGCGATCAGCAGCGCCTCGGACGCGGTGGGGACCCAGGGCGGCGTCGCCGCCGAGCGGCTGGCTGACGCGAAGAAGTGGTTCGACTCCGCCCAGGAGCTGGCCAAGGCCGGAAAGACGGACGCGGCGCTCAGCACGCTGGCCAAGTCCGACGCCGACGCCAAGCTCGCTCAGGCCCTCGGTGTCGAGGGCAGCGCCCGGGCGCAGCTCGCGTCCGTGCAAGACCAGATCAAGGCCCTGAAGGCCCAGCTCGGAAAGTAAGGAGAGGCTCCCACCATGACCCCCTTCAGCAAGAAGCTGTCCTGGGTTGCCGCGGTCGGCTTGCTCGCCTCCGGATGCGCCGAGACGCCCAAGGAGCTGATCGACGCGCGCGCCGCCTACAAGCGCGCCTCGACCGGACCGGCGGCCAAATCCAACCCCGTCCAGGTGCAGGAGGCGAAGACCTCGCTCGACGAGGCGGAGGCGGCCTGCAACTCCTGCATGGACAACAGCGCCGGACAGGACAAGGCCTACGTCGCCCTGCGGAAGGCCGAGCGCGCCGAGGTCCTCGGCCGCACCGCCCAGCTGGGCGGCGAGCTGAACACGGCCAACACCCAGCTGGCCGGCTTGCAAGGCGAGGCCATCACCTCGGGCAAGGCACGGCTCGCCGCGGCCTCGGCGGCCGCCGCCGGCGCCCTGGGGACGCTGGGCAAGAGCCAGGCCGAGCTCGACGCCGAGCGCGCCGCGGCCGAGGCCGCCCAGCGCCGGGCCCAGGCGGCTCTGGACAAGATCCGCGGCAAGCTCACCGTCACCGACCGGGGGACGATCATCACCCTTCCCGGCGCGCTGCTCTTCCCCACCGGGAGCGCCAAGCTGAGCGCCGGGGGAAGGCGCAACCTCGTCCCGCTCATGGATTTCCTCCGCACCGACGGGCGGAAGATCGAGGTCGACGGCTACACCGACTCCACCGGCTCGATGGCCACCAACATGAAGCTCTCCCAGGCCCGGGCGGACACGGTGATGGCCGACATCATCAAGGACGGCGGCATCCCCGCCGACCGGATCACCGCGGTGGGCAAGGGGCCGGAGAACCCCATCGGCGACAACAAGACGGCCGCCGGTCGCGAGCTCAACCGCCGGGTGGAGATCCTCCTCCTCAACCCGCCGAAGTAGGCAGCTCGGAGGACTCCCCCCGCCCGTCCCACCCCGGCGGGGGAGGCTTGACCAGGAAGGACCGGCAGCGCTCGGCGTAGGCGGCGCTGGGCGGGTCGGCGGCGGCGTGCCGCTGGAACCAGGCCAGCGCGCCGGTGAAGTCCCGCGCCAGGTAGCGGGCGCGCGCCGCGTCCCAGCCGGCCAGCACCTCCCGGAGCTCGGGCGGCACCTCCCCGCGCTTGGCCAAGAGCTCGTGCACCGCCTCCGGGCTCCCGCCGAGCGGGAGCGCGTCCAGCATTCGGAAGACGAAGCCCGCGCCCGCCTGGCGCACCGTCTCCGCCGAGGCGAGCACCCGCGTTCCGTAGAGCCGGTTGGCCGCCTCCAGCCGAGCACAGAAGGCCACCGCCTCGCCGAGGACCGAGTAGTGCGACTTGTGGGCGCTCCCGATGTCCCCGGCCACCACCTCCCCGGTGTGCAGCGCCAGCCGGCAGCGGACGGCGGTCCCGAAGCGCTGCTCCCACTCCGGCTGGACCCGCTCCAGCGCCTCGCGGATGGCGAGCGCGGTGCGGCAGGCCACCGCCGCGTGGCGCTCGAGGTGCACCGGCGCCCCCCAGAAGGCGATCAGGGCGTCGGCCACGTACTCCACCTGCCCGCCCGTCTGCCGGACCAGGGTGGTGAGCTCGGTGAAGTAGGCGTTGAGCATCCCCACCAGCGGTTCGGGGGGCAGCCGCTGGCAGAGCGCTCCGAAGCCCTCGATGTCCGCGTAGGCCAGCGTCACCTGGGTGCGCTGGGGACGCATCAGGGCCACGTTGCGGAAGACCTGCTCCGCCGTCTCCGGGCTCACGTAGCGGCCGAGCGTGCCGTAGACGAAGTCGCGCATCTTCTGCTCGGTGCGCAGGGCATAGGTGGTGGTGAAGAGGAAGGTGAGCGCGAAGGCGAGCAGCGGGCCACCGGCGGAGACCACCTGGCCTTCGGCGAGGAAGAGGTGGCGGGCCCAGACCAGGTAGGCGGCGATGGCCAGGGCGGCGCTGCCCACGTAGACCAGGGCGCCGAGGGTGGAGCGGACGACCTGGCTGAAGGTCAGCGCCAGGAAGGCGCCGAGAAAGGCGAGGGCGAAGGTGGCCAGCACGTCGGTGCGCACCGGAGCCCGGGAGAGGCCCGTCCCGGCGAGGAGGCTGGCGATGGCCTGGCCGCTCACCGCCGCGGCGGCGACGCCCGGTCCGAGCGGGGTGGGCGCCCAGGAGGCGCGCCCCGGAGCGGTGTCGGCCAGGAGGGCCACCTTGTGCTCGAGGTCGTTGCGGTAGTGGAGAGGCAAGCCTGCATCTCCATCGGAGAGGTTCTGCATCAGCCGCCAGGCGGAGATGGCATGGGCCAGCGAGCCGCGCCCGGAGCGCCCCGGCTCGGCGGCGTCGAAGCGCAGCGGGGCATACCCGTCCGCCTCGAGCGGGATGGACCGCCCCGGCGCCAGCTCCAGCCTCCCGCCCGAGTAGCTCAGCCGGCGCGGCGCCCCCAGCTCGGCCAGTGCGGCGGCGAGGGGCACCGAGGGCAGGACGTGCACTCGCCCCTTGGGCGAGACGTAGCGGACGAGGTGGTAGATGCCCCGCACCGTCCCGTCGGCATCGGCGGCCAGCGCGGTGTGCCCGAACCTCGAGCCGGCGGCGAGCAGCGCCACCGGCGGCGGCTCGAGCGAGCGCGCCGCGGGGAGCCGCCCGGCATCCAGCCCCTGCACCTCCACCTCGGCCAGAGACACGAGCAGGTCGGAGGGCGTCACCTCCCAGGTGCGGTCCTGGGCGGCCAGGTCGCGGATCTCGGGCGCTCCGGCCAGGCCCCAGCGACGGGCCAGCGCCCTGCCCTCCTCCTCCGAGGCCACCCCCGCCCACACCCGGGTGCGGGGGCCGTCCGGGATGGCGTAGGCCGGCCGCCGCTCGACCAGCACCCGGCGCACCCACTCCTCGACCTCGTGCGGCCCGCTGGCCACGGCGGCCAGGAGCACCGAGGGTCGGAGCGGGTGCACCACCGGCGGGGGGGCGACGGCGGAGGGGGCGAATCCGAGGGTGGGCACCGCCCGCGCCCGCTCCAGTTGGGCGTGCAGGGCCTCGGCCTCGCTCGCCGGCAGCGATGGGCCGGCGGTGACCAGGCGCGGGTCGAGCACCACCACCGAGGCGCCCTCCTTGCCGAGCTGTCCCACCAGGCGCCCGATCAGCGTGCCGGACCACGGAAGGCGGGACACCTCGGGCCGGGGATCCTCGCGGGCGCTGGCCAGCGTCTCGTCGTCGACGCCGACCAGCACCACCGTGTCGGTCGGCTCGGCACGGCGCCCCAGCTCGCGCAGACGCCAGTCGTACGTCCAGCGGTCCACGGCGTCGACCGGCGCTCCGACCAGCGCCCGCCAGCGCGGCGTGGGGCTCTCCTCCTCGCCGACGAACCCGGGCGAGGGCTGGGGGCGGACCAGGAGCAGGGCGCCGAGCAGGCTCCCCAGCACCGCGGCCTGGATCAGGCTGAAGCCGAGGACGCGCAGCGTGCGCCGCGCTGCGAAGGGAAGAAGCGGCGGGGCCAAGCGCTAGGGTGCCGACGGAGTCCGGGAAGCCTTCGCCCCGCCGGAGCGGCCGGGCAACGCCTCCAGCCCGCCCTGGAGCCGCTCGCGCAGGTCGTCGCGGAGCTCGTTGCCGGGTTTCGGGGCAAGGAGCAGGCCCAGGCCGGCGCCGACCAGGAGGCCGACACCGAGCGCGGTCAGGGTGGGCAGGAGCCAGTCGGCGTTTCCGCGGCGCTGAAGGCCGAGGGCATCGAGCAGGTCATCCCGGTCGAGGTTGCGCAGGTCCTTGAGGCTGAGCATGGCGTCTCCAGGGGTGGTCAGGAGGGTGAGGGAACGCCCGAGGTCGGTGCCGAGGCGGGAGTCTCGCTCTCCTGCCCGGCGAGCAGGGCCTCGGCGAGGGCGACGATCTCGCTGCGCATGGCCGGCAGCGCGGAGACACGGCCCACGAGCCCGAGGAGGCGGACGGTGGTGCGGGAGAAGAGCCCGCCTCCGAGCACGTATCCCACCCCCAGCGCGGCGGCCATCATCGCGTAGGGGTGGCGCTGCACGCGGCCGCGCAGGTCCAGCGCCCGGCCCAGATCGGTGGCCGTGCCGCGGAGCTCCGCGCTCAGCGACTGTGCCGCCCGGCCGATCGAGCTCACCCGGTCCCCCAGGCCGCCCACCTCTCCGGCGCCGTTTCCGTCCTTGCCGGCCATCAGCGCGAGGCCATCCTTCCGATGACGAAGCCGGCGGCGAGGGCGAGGAGGAGGCAGGTCCCCGGCCGCCGCTTGATCACGTCCACCACCCGCTGGTTGAGGTCGGAGAGCTCGTCCCGCGCCTGTTCCAGACCGTGCTCCAGCCGGGACTGCTCCTCCTTGAGCTTCTGCTGAACGTCTCGCGCGTCCATGCCTTCGGCCTCCCGACGTGTCGTCGCCGCGGTCGCCACCCTAGCGCCGCCGCCTGTATCCCAACCACACCCCCACCCCGGCCGCCGCGCCGAGCGCCAGCGCCGGATGGCGCCGCACCCAGGCGCGCCAGTCCAGGGTCTCCTGGACGGTGTGCTTCAGCTCCTCGGCGGTGTGGACCAGCTCCTCGCGGGTCCGGGTGATGTTCGCTCGCAGGAGCGCCTTCTCCCAGTCGCTCTGCTCAATGGACACCGGGCACCTCCCCCTTGGCCTGGGCGGCGAGCGCGTGCGCGCTCTCCCGGACGGCCTCGGTGGTGCTCTGCAGCGCCGGCCGCCGCAGCGTGCTCCGGGCACGCCACAGCCCGAGGGCCCCGCCGACCAGGTTCACCCCGCCGACCAGCGCCACCGCTCCGGGGACGGTGAGCAGGGTGGAGAGGGCGAAGGCCAGCGCGAAGCAGAGCATGGCGTAGCCGACGAGGAGCAGCGGGACGAAGAGGGCCATCGTCCCAAGCGCCCGGCCGACGGAGCGAGCCTCCTCGCCCAGCTCGATGCGGGCCAGCGCGATGTGCTGGGCGAGCAGCTGGCCCAGACCGTCCACCAGCCGCGAGACGAGGTCCGTCACGCCGGCGCGCTCGCCCTCTTTGCCGTGCCTGCCCATCCGGGCCACGCTCGACCTCCGGCCCCTCCTCCAAACGAGGGGAGCGTCACAGGCTAGACACGGCGCGGCGAAGCGACAAGTCCCCCGCGAGTCCGGACGGTTAGACCTTGAGCGGCGGGGCGTTCACCGCGTTCCGGACCACCCCGCGCTGGAGGAACTCCACCAGCTGCTCGGCCAGCTGGTTGGCGCAAGCCACCTGCCCCTCCTCGGTCGAGGCGCCGAGGTGCGGCGTGGCCAGGAAGTTGTCCAGCCTGAGGAGCGGGTGGTCGGGGGCCACCGGCTCGGTGGCGAAGACGTCCATCGCCGCGCCGGCCAGCGTGCCGTCCTGGAGCGCGGCGGCCAGCGCCGCCTCGTCCACCACCCCGCCCCGGGCGCAGTTGACCAGGTAGGCGCCCTTCTTCATCTGGGCAAAGAGCGAGCGGCCGACCAGGTTGTGGGTCGTCGGATTGAAGGGGACGTGGATGGTGAGGTAATCGGCGCGCCGCACCAGCTCCTCGAGGGAGACGAACTGGACCGAGAGGCCGAGCTTGCGGGCCGCCTCGGAGGGATGCGGGTCGTAGACCAGCACCGTGCTCCCGAAGGCCAGGCAGCGCTGGGCGACGAGCGAGCCGATGTTGCCCAGGCCGAGGATGCCCACCGTCTTCTGGAACAGCTCGTGCCCGCCGGCGAAGCGCTTCTTCTCCCACCGGCCGGCCTTGGTCGCGGTCACCGCCTGGACCAGCTGGCGCGGGAGCGCGAGGAGCATGGCCATGGTCAGCTCGGCCACGGCCATCGAGTTTCCCCCCGGGGTGTTCATGACCACGATGTTCTTCCGGGTCGCGGCCTCGACATCGATGTTGTCCACGCCCACGCCGGCGCGGCCGATGACCTTCAGCTGCCGCGCGGCTTCCAAGATCTCGGCGGTGACCTTTGTGGCGCTGCGGACGGCGAGGGCCTGGTAGTCGCCGAGGATGGCCTTGAGATCTGCCGGCTTGAGGCCGGTCTTCACGTCCACGCTGAGCCCGGCGGCCTGCCGCAGGGTCTCCAAGCCCCTCGGCGACAGCTCGTCGGCGACCAGGACCTTCATCGTGGGGTGTGCTCCTCGTCGGGTCCGCCCCGGGAAGGGCGCGCAACCTAGCGATCGCGCTGCGGAGCGTCAAGCTCGGCAACGGGTATAGACTGCGAGGCCTGTTGCTCCTTCCAACGTCCGGGGCCCGTCGAGCATGGAGGCTCGCCGGCCTCGCCCTCCTGCTCGCCGGCTCCCGGGGAGTCCCCGCTCCGGCGCTCGAGCCGTCGATCGAGGTCCGTCCCGCCTCGGCCCGCCCCGGCGACGTGCTCCTGGTCATCGTGCGCGGCGGACCCTCGCTGCCCACGGGCACTGCCGGCGAGCATCCCCTTCGATTCTACCCCGCCGCGGATCACCACGAGGCGCTGGTGGCCCTCCCGCTCGAGCTCGAGCCGGGACACCTCGAGATCAGCGTCGACGTCGACGGTTCCCGGCTCTCCACAGCGATGGAGATCGAGCCGGGTCACTTCCCGCAGCGCGAGCTCACCGTGGAGCAGAAGTTCATCGCCCCGCCGCCCGAGGTGAAGAGGTGGATCGCCGCCGACCAGCGGGCCTTCACCCGCGCCTACCGGACGAAGTTCGGACCGCGCGCCTTCGAGTCCGGGTTCACCCGTCCGCGCGACGCCGAGGTGACCGCCCATTTCGGCGACCAGCGCACCCTCAACGGGAAGAAGAAGTCGGTGCACTACGGACTGGACCTCGACGGCCAGGTCGGCGATCCGGTGGCCGCCGCCAACGACGGCACGGTGGTCCTGGTGCGCAGCTGCTACACCTCCGGGAACACGGTCCTCATCTCCCACGGCGGCGGGGTGATCACCGGGTACTTCCACCTCTCGGCCTTCGCCGTGAAGCAGGGGGCGAGGGTGAAGCGCGGGGAGGTCATCGGCCGGGTGGGGAAGACCGGGCGGGTGACGGGTCCCCACCTCCACTTCCTGGCCCGGGTGGGCAACCTCTACGCCAATCCCGAGTCGCTCCTCGCCCTGCCCTTCCCCTGACTCACCACGCCTGCGGCAGCGAGAGCGCGCTCCGGGCCTCCTCCGGCGACATCGGCTCCCGCCCCACGTCGCGGGCCATGCGCACCGCCTTCTCCACCAGCGGGCCGTTGCCCTTCGCCATCTGGGTGCCGGCGGCGTCGAGGTAAAAGTTGTCCTCCAGCCCCACCCGGACGTTGCCGCCCAGCGCCAGCGCCGCCCCGATCAGCCGCCACTGGACGCGGCCGATGCCGATCACCTCCCAGGTGTCGGCCGGCTGGATGGCGCGGGCCATCGAGGCCAGGGTCTCGGCCGAGGGCGGGGCACCGCCCAGCACGCCGAGGATGAAGCTGTACTGGAGCGGGCGGCGCAGCTCGCCCATGGCCAGAAGGGGCTCGGCATTGGCCACGTGCCCGAGGTCGAAGCACTCCAGCTCGGGCTTCACCCCGCCCTCCCGCATCGCCTCCACGGCGAGGAGGATGTCCCCGAAGGGGTTGGGGAAGACCATGTCGAAGACGAACGCCTTTCGCTGCGCCGAGTACTTGGCGTAGTTCATCGAGCCCATGTTCAGGGCGGCCATCTCCGGCCGGGTCCTCGGGACGTAGGCCAGCCGCTGCTTCTTCTCCGCCTCGCTCTCCACCCCCATGTTGAAGCCGCCGGTGGAGAAGTTGAGCACGATGGGCGAGCGGCGGCGGACCTCGTCGCGGATGGCGGCGTAGATGCCGGCCTCCCAGGTCGGCCCGCCCGACTCCGGCTCGCGCCCGTGGATGTGGACGCAGGCCGCGCCGGCCTCGTAGGCCCGCCGCGCCTCCTCGCCGATCTCCGCCGCCGTGTAGGGCAGGTAGGGGCACTGCTCGCGGGTGGCCAGGATGCCGGTCAGGGCGGCGGTGACGATGATTCTGTCCTGAGGAACGGCCATGGTGGCTAGCGGTCCTTCCATGCCGGCGGCCGCTTGGAGAGAAAGGCCGAGACCCCCTCCGCCGCGTCCTCGGTGGTGAGGTTGAGCGAGAGCTCGGCGGCGAGCAGCTCGGTGGCGGCCTCCAGGGGAAGCCCCTCCGCTCGCCGGAAGGCGCGCTTGCCCAGGGCGAGCACCGCCTGGCTCTTGGCGGCCAGGACCCTCCCCAGGGCCCGGGTGGCGCCGTCCAGCTCGGCCCCCGGCACCACCCGGTTGACCAGCCCCCAGGCGAGCGCCTCCGGAGCCCGGAGCCGCGCCCCGGTGAGCACCATCTCCAGGGCGCGCTTGCGCCCGAGGTGCCGCTGCAGCCAGGCGAGGACCATCATCGGGAAGAGCCCGACGTCGACCTCCGGCGTCCCCAGCTCGGCGTGGTCCGCGGCCACCGCCAGGTCGCAGGCACAGACCAGCCCCAGCCCCCCGCCCAGGGCATGGCCGTTCACCCGGGCCAGGGTGGGCTTGGGGAAGCCGGCGATGTGCTCGAGGAGCAGCCCGTAGCGCCGCCGGCCGTCGTGGCCGGCGAGGAAGCCGTCCTGGCCGCTGGCGGCCAGGTCGCCGCCGGCGGAGAAGGCGCGGGTGCCGGCGCCGGTGAGGACCACCACCCGGGCCGCCGGATCGGCCTCGGCGCGGCGCAGCCCCTCGGCCAGCGCCTCCACCACCTCCGCCGAGAGCGCGTTGCGCGCGTCGGCGCGGTCGATGGTCAGGAGCGCTTGACCGTCTTCAAGCGCGAACCGGACCGGTCCTGCTTCCATGGACCCTCCGCGGCCAGGGTGCCGTGCAGGAAGGAATCGGCGAGCTGGGTCTGGGCCCGCGCGAGCAGCGCCTCGTCCCGCCCGTCGAGCAATCCCATCACCAGCGAGGTGAGCCCCATCTCCACCGCCCCGAAGAGCATCGCCGCGCACAGCGACGGGTCGAGGTCGTCCCGGAGCTCGCCGCGACCCTTGGCGCGCTCGAACATCCCGCGGGTGATGTCCATGATCTCGGCGAATGCGCCGCGCCGGTTGGCCTCCCCGGTGCCCGGGCCGCGGGCAAACTCCAGAACCAGCACCCGAACCCCGCGCGGGTCGACCCGGTAGCCGTCGAAGGCCACCTGGAAGATGCGCCGGACCTTGGCGTCGAGCGGGGTCTGTCCCTCGGCCGCCTCCCGGATGCGGGCCACGAATCCGCCCCACCCGGTCTCGAAGACGAGCTGGAGGAGTTCCTCCTTGTTCCGGAAGTAGTGGTAGACGAGCCCGTAGGCCACCCCCGCCTCGCGGGCCACGTCGGCGATGCGGCATCCGTGGTAGCCCTTCTTGGCGAACACCTCGACCGCGGCGCGCAGGATCGTCTTCCGGCGGTCCAGATCGCGTTCCTTGACGGCAGCGGCGACGGCCTTGGCGGGGGGCATTGATTTGGAAATCAGCCACACCCTAGGAGCGAGTCGGCGGACCGGTCAAGGAAAGCGGCCGCCGATGACCGCCTCAGGCCACGCCGCCGTGCGAGGTGGCGAACATCGCCCGGGCCACGCCGAGCAGCTTCTCCACGTCGCGCGCGTCGAGGTGGCGGCTGCGGACGAACTCGGACAGCGGGCGGAGGATCTCCTGCTGGTCGGACGGCCTCTCCACCGGTTTCACGAACAGCTCGGCCAGGGTCACCCCCAGTGCGTCCGCCAGCGAGGCCAGCGTCTCCACGTGGGCCACGCGCTCGCCGCGCTCGATCATGGAGAGGAAGGAGACGGAGATCCGGGCTCGCTCGGCGAGGTCCTCCTGGGTCCACCGCTCGGCCCGCTGGGTGCGGAGCTCGCGAATCCTCTGTCCGATGGACTTCCCGATATCTGACAAGGTTGGACCCCCGGTGAGCTTTGAAAACTGGGGCGGAAGCTTGGACAACCCGTCCGGGCGGCGCAAGGCTTAGGGCAAGGCCGGAGCCTTCGGAAGTCACTCCCAGTGAAATCCGGGGGTCACGTCCCGGTGGGCTGCGGAAGCCCACATCCAGCCGCCAGCAGTTGCAGGCCGGGGCGAAGCCCACGGTGATCTGCTGCTGCCCCAGGAACGGATGGGGGGGGGCGCCCGGCGGCGGGGGCGGCGCATCGGGGTAGAGCGTGCCGGCATAGGCCAGCGAGAGCCCGAAGGGCAGGGTCACCTGGGCGTTCAGGGTGATGAGCTGGAGGAGGCTTCCCGAGAGCGCGCTGGACGGGAGCGGGGAGCCGACCAGCGCGTCGATGCCGCGCCGCTGCGCCGCCGAGCCTCCCACCCACTGCTGGTCCTGGTCGCTGGGCGGAGGGGGCAAGTTCCCGAGCTGATAGGCGTTGCTCAGATAGACGAAGTCGTACTGGGCGCGGACGAAGTACCTGGGCTGCGTCACGCCGGCGCTGATGCCGAACAGTGCCGGGGCATGCCGCTGGTTGTCCCAGCGAAAGCTGGCCGAGGTGGAGAACAGCCCGACGGTGCTGCGCGCGAAGACCACGCTGTCGCCGAGCCCGTTCGGGGCGCTGAAGTCGAACTCCTGGGCCAGGTCGAGGCGGAGCAGCTCCTGCGCCTGGTTCCCCGTCCGTCGGGTGAGCAGCTGGGAGAGCTTGACCACGCCCTGCCAGCGCCGCTCGGTGTCCACCGCCCAGTCCACGGCATCGTAGAGCCGGCCCGGCTGCGGGCCGGGCACGTTGCCCCAGGTGCCGACGATGTCGCGAAACTCGACGCTGGGCTGGATGGCGTGCCGCAGCGCCCCGGAGCCCTCGCCGAAGGTCCGGGAGAGCTCGCTGGAGACCAGGAGGTCGACCACGGCGTAGCCCCATTGAGCGAAGGCCCCGCTGATTTCCTGGTAGTAGAAGTTCTGCCTCAGCCAGGCCGAGGGGCGGATGCGGAGCACATCGCCCACCGGGAGGGTCATCACCAGGCGCGGGGCGACGTCGAGCCGGTCGCGGGCCTGCCGCTCGTGCGCCGGCTGGTAGATGTCGTTGCCCTGCCCCGGGTTGTCCACGCCGCCGTTCACCGTGGGGACCGACGGATAGACGGGGAGGAAGAGGCCGTACTGCCCCTCGTCGCCGAAGAGCTTGGTCACCGGTGAGAGCCGGGTGAAGGAGAGGTCCAGGCTCCCCCACAGCGGCCCCCACAGCTTGCCTTCCGGGAAGGCGGCGGAGATCTCCGGGAGCTGCTGGAAGGTGGCCGGCCCCCGCAGCGCCATGCCCGGGGGCAGGGCCGGGTCGGTGCTGGTGGCGGGCACGGTGGCCGTCCCGAAGAGCGGGTAGCCGAACTGCGTGTCCTGGCGGTAGGAGACGAGGAGCCCCACCCAGCTGTCCTCTCCGCGGTGGGCGAGCTGCAGGGTGGAGGTCAGGTACTGGTTGGCCTGCACCACCACGTCGGTGGACACGTCGCGCACCAGCGCCGAGTCGGAGACCAGGTTCAGGTCGAGCCGGACGCTCCATCCGCTCCCCAGCGCGCTGGTGATCTGGCTGGTCAGGCCCCAGCGCGCCCCGGTGTGCAGGTTCGACTCGCCCTCCCACACCACGCCGTTCTCGGGGTTGCGGGGGGCCTTCAAGTCGTAGACCAGGAAGAGCTCCACCGTGCCCCGGGTGTCCGCCGAGGGGACGAAGCGGAAGGTGGTGTCCAGGGTGGGGCCCTTCACCCCGAAGTTGGGATTGTCGCCGCCGAACACGTACCCGAGGTCGAACTCGATGTCCGCGCTGCGGCCGAGCACGACGTAGACCGGCAGGGGGACGGTGACCCCGTTCTGCGCCGACCAGCTGGGGATGACGTTGGGGAGGATGCCCGTCTTCCGATCCGAGAGGGGCACGTACATCACCGGAAAGGCGAACACCGGAGCGCCGTAGACGCGCACCACCGGCCAGAAGAGCCAGGCCCCCTCGCCGGGGACGACGTCGGCGGAGCTGCTCTGCAGGCTCCAGTGCGGGTGCAGCGGGTCGCAATCGCAGGGGGTGAAGGTCAGCCCGTCGATGTGCAGGTGTCCGCCGGTGCCGCGCCGGATCCGGTCCGCGGTGCCGGCCAGGGTGGTCTGCCCGAGCGACTCCAGCTCCTGGGGGCTCTTGGCCAGGAGGAGCCGCTCGGGGGGCACCTTCTTCTTCTCGAAGAAGTACCCGTGGCCGAGGATGAGGGTGGAGGTGTCCAGGTCGAGGGTGAGCGTGTCGGCGACCGCACCGAGCTGCCCCGAGGCGCAGAAGGCCCGGCCGGAGGCGGTCACCGTCCCCTTCTCCTGGTCGAGGGTGATCTTCTCCGCCTGCACCATGTTCGTGCTCGTCCGGAGCTCGGCGTGCCCTTCGAGGACGACCACGTTGCCGTCGGAGTCGGACAGGGAACGGTCGGCTCGCATCTGAATCGGCTCGCTCGAGCCGGGAACCGCCACCGGGAGGCCGACCTGCCCGAGAACGAGCAGCGCGGCCAGGGCGGAGTTCATCCGGAGGGGCGCGCCGTGCGATGCGCTAGGGGGCCCGGGCGAACTGCACCGAGACCTCGTTGCCGTCCTGGCGCGTCTGGTAGGTCACCGCGTCGCGCAGGGTGATGGCCACGCGAACGGTGTGCCCCGGACCGCGTTCCGGCTGGATGCGCAGCACCGGTCCAGCGAAGTAGGTCGTGTCCAGCGCCCGGGAGTTGTTCCGGAGCGGGATGGAGGTGTTGTCCAGCTCCAGCACCACGGTGTTGTTCGCCCCGGCAACCACCGTGTAGCGAACCGGCTCGTTGGTGCGGACGTAGACTCGCGGCCCCTTGTCGTCGAAGCCGACGAAGGTCAGCGCCTTGCGCTTGCCGCTCACGTCGCCCCCGCCCGAGGTCGAGCCGGCGGGCGCCGGCGCCTGCTCCTGCCCCTTGCGGGAGCGGGTGGTGACGGGAGTCGCCGGCTCGCGCTGGGCCACCATGAGCTCCTCGCGCTCGGGCTTGGCCGTCTGCGCCGCCAGGAGGCGCCGCTTCTCCTCCGCCGCCGCGGCCGCAGCCGCATCGGCCTGCCGCTTCTCCTCCGCCGCCTTGGCCGCGGCCGCCGAGGCCGCGGCGTCTGCCTGCCGCTTCTGCTCTGCCGCGGCCGCCGCCGCGGCCGCAGCCGCATCGGCCTGCCGCTTCTCCTCCGTCGCCCTGGCTGCGGCTGCTGCCGCCGCCTCCGCCTGCCGCTTCTCCTCCGCCGCCGCGGCCGCGGCTGTCGCTGCCGCCGCCGCCTCCGCCTGCCGCTTCTGCTCTGCCGCGGCCGCCGCCGCGGCCGCTGCCGCCGCCGCTTCCGCCTGCCGCTTCTGCTCCGCCGTCTGGGCGGCCGCCGCAGTCGCCGCCGCATCCGCCTTCTGCTTCTCCTCCGCCGCCTTGGCCGTGGCCGCGGCCGCATCCGCCTTCTGCCTTTCCTCCGCCGCCTTGGCCGCCGCCGCGGCCGCCGCCGCTTCCGTCTGCCGCTTCTGCTCTGCCGCCGCGGCCGCCGCCGCCGCTTCCGCCTGGCGCTTCTCCTCTGCCGCCTTGGCCGCCGCAGCCGTCGCCGCCGCATCCGCCTTCTGCTTCTCCTCCGCCGCCTTGGCCGCCGCAGCCGCCGCCGCTTCCGCCTGGCGCTTCTCCTCCGCCGCCTTGGCCGCCGCGGCCGCTGCTTCCTGCTGCCGCTTCTGCTCCGCTGCCGCGGCCGCCGCCGCTTCCGCCTGGCGCTTCTGCTCCGCCGCCGCGGCCGCCGCCGCCGAGGTGGCCGTGGCTGCCGGCGCG